>Ga0100380_10000047_pt1 | contig 146834 bp, 134 predicted proteins | sample CryGeymeta201504_FD_80417 | JGI IMG/M metagenome (GOLD analysis project Ga0100380, IMG submission 80417) | Groundwater microbial communities from Crystal Geyser aquifers in Utah, USA - Crystal Geyser metaG 2015-04 | ecosystem: Environmental > Aquatic > Deep subsurface > Groundwater | place... | reverse complement strand
GTCTTCCACGCGGCGCCATCGACGCTCACCTTGACCGCCCAGTCGTCATTGCCCGCCGTGCCCATCTCGGCGCGGCCCGAAAATCCGGTCTGGAACAGGAGGCTTGCGGTCTCGCCTGCCGCCGCCTTGTTGATCTTGAGCTGATGGCCCTGCCCGGCATGGCTGAACAGCACCGCATCAGAGACCACCGCCAGCCGGTTCACCTCATCCGCCGTGGTCGCCACGCCCAGACTGGGAAGGTTCTGCAACACGGGCAAGAGCGGCTGCCAGTCGGTCCCGTCATAGCGCAGAGTCACGCCGCTCTCGGTCACATCCGCCCGCCAGCCCGGCGCGGGCGCGAAAAACAGCCAACCGGGATCGTCAAAGACCGCGATCTGCCCGCCCTGCCCGGCCCAGGCCCCGCTGCCCGGCGCTGCCACGATGTAACGCTGACCGCGCAACGGGCTTGCGGGCGGCGCGGCTTGCGGTGCCGTCACCACGCTCAGTTGCGTCACCGCGTCGAGCAGGCGCAGCGCCTCATTGTGGGTGACATGCTTTTGCGCCTGCGCCGGCTGGATCAGCGGCAGGCCCAGAACGGGCGAAGTCTCGGACATCTGGCTTCCTTTCTTGCGGGCACTGGCCCGAAAGATGCTCAGCCAAAGATTAACGTCGCCTCACCACAGCGCGCGCGGCCCGACACGCAAACGGGCGCGGCGATCCTCTCGCCGCGCCCGCTGATCGCTTGCCCCGCGATCAGGCCAGATCAAACCGATCCGCGTTCATCACCTTGGTCCAGGCCGCCACGAAATCGTGCACGAACTTCTCGGCATTGTCGTCCTGAGCATAGACCTCTGCGTAGGCGCGCAGGATGGAATTCGAGCCGAACACCAGATCGACGCGCGTTGCAGAGTGTTTTACCGCCCCGGATTTGCGCTCCACGATGTCATAGCGACCGTCGCCCTTGGGCACCCAGCGATAGGACATGTCCGTCAGCGTGGTGAAGAAATCCGTCGTCAGCGCGCCGGGCTTGCTGGTAAAGACACCATGCGCGGTGCCGCCATGATTGGTGCCCATGGCCCGCATACCACCGACAAGACAGGTCATCTCGGCCGCGCTCAGCCCCATCAGTTGCGCGCGGTCCAGCAGCATTTCCTCGGGCGTGACGATGTAATCCGCCTTGACCCAGTTGCGGAACCCGTCCGCCAGCGGCTCGAGCACGTCAAAGGAGGCGGCATCGGTCATCGCGGCGGTGGCATCGCCGCGACCGGGCGCAAAGGGCAGCTCGATGGCGAAACCAGCCGCCTTGGCCGCCTGCTCGACGCCCAGGTTGCCCGCCAGCACGATCACATCCGCGACCGACGCGCCGGTTGCGGCGGCAATCGGCTCCAGCACCGCCAGCACCCGCGCCAGACGCGCGGGCTCGTTGCCCGCCCAGTCCTTTTGCGGCGCCAGACGGATGCGCGCGCCATTGGCCCCGCCGCGCAGGTCAGAGCCGCGATAGGTCCGCGCGCTGTCCCAGGCGGTGGCCACCATCTCCGCAATGCTCAGACCGCTTGCGGCAATCTTGGCCTTGACGGCGGCGACATCGTAATCGCTGCGCCCCGCCGGAATCGGATCCTGCCAGATCAGATCTTCCTGCGGCGCGTCGGGTCCGATGTAGCGCGTGCGCGGCCCGAGATCGCGGTGCGTGAGCTTGAACCAGGCACGGGCAAAGCAATCGTCGAAATAGGCCGGATCGGCCATGAACTTTTCGCAGATCGCACGATAGGTCGGGTCCATCTTCATCGCCATGTCGGCATCGGTCATCATCGGCATGACGCGCTTGGTCGAATCGGTGGGATCAACCGGCATATCGGCTTCCTTGATGGCGACGGGGCGCCACTGGTTTGCGCCGGCGGGCGATTTGGTCAATTCCCAGTCATGACCAAAGAGCATGTCGAAATAGCCCATGTCCCATTTGGTTGGTTTGCTGGTCCACGCGCCCTCGATGCCGGACGTCACCGCGTTGCTGGCCTTGCCGCCCAGATTCGGGTTGATCCAGCCCAGACCCTGGGTCTCGATCCCGGCCGCCTCGGGTTCCGCACCAAGTGTGTCCGCATCGCCATTGCCATGCGCCTTGCCGACGGTATGGCCACCGCAGGTCAGCGCCGCGGTCTCCTCGTCATCCATCGCCATGCGGACAAAGGTCTCACGCACCTGAGCGGCGGTTTTCAGCGGATCGGGCTGACCGTTGACACCCTCGGGGTTCACATAGATCAGCCCCATCTGCACCGCGGCCAGCGGGTTTTCCATCGTCGCCGGGTTCTCGACGCTCTCATAGCGGCTGTCAGAGGGCGCCAGCCATTCCTTTTCCGCGCCCCAATAGGTGTCCTTCTCGGGATGCCAGATATCCTCGCGGCCAAAGGAAAAGCCGAAGGTTTTCAATCCCATGTCCTCATAGGCCATGGTCCCCGCCAGCAGGATCAGGTCCGCCCAGCTCAGCTTGTTGCCGTATTTCTTCTTCAGCGGCCACAGGATGCGCCGCGCCTTGTCGAGGTTGCCATTGTCCGGCCAGCTGTTGAGCGGCGCAAAGCGGATATTGCCATGCCCGCCACCGCCACGCCCGTCCGCCAGACGGTAGGATCCGGCGGAATGCCACGCCAGCCGGATCATCAAGCCGCCGTAATGCCCCCAATCGGCGGGCCACCACTCCTGACTGTCCTTCAGCAACGCCTTGAGATCGGCCTTGAGCGCCTTGAAATCGAGTGTCTTGACCGTCTCGGCATAGTCGAAATCCGGTCCCATCGGATTGGTCTTGGCGTCATGCTGATGCAGAATGTCGAGATTGAGCGCCTTGGGCCACCAATCCATGACGCTGGTGCCGGTTTCGGTCACGCTGCCGTGCATTACCGGGCATTTGCCCATATTGTTGCCGTCCATCTATGTCTCCGATTCTGTTTCGTTCCAAGCCGTGAATCGGGTGCGAGGTGTCTTGAAATCAGTGACTTGCCAAGGCTTTACGTGGCCATCGTCACCGATCAGCCGTGATGCCCGATCCGTCTGGAACAGTTCTAACAAACAGAGTTCATTGGGGGAAGTTGTCTTTTCTGATACAATTGATAACTTAAAGTTATCAATTAGCATCTCACGCCACCAGTATCCACCCCGCCACGATCAGCCCCAGTGCGGCCCCCCACACCCGCCACAGAACGCCACAGGCCGCCGCGATCTCGGCCGCGCCGATCTCCCTGCGCCCGCCGCCATGCACGTAGGGAAAATCGCTCTGCACCCCGTGATAGGCGCGCGGCCCCGACAGTGCTACATCGAGCACCCGCGCCATCGCCGCCTCGGGCCAACCGGCATTGGGCGAGCGATGCCGCGGTGCCTCGGCGGCGACCGGCCGCCACGCGCCCAGCCGACCCTGCGCCAGCAGGATGAGCGCCGCCGTCAACCGCGCCGGAACAAGGTTCAACAGATCATCGAACCGCGCCGCAGCCCAGCCGAATTGCTCATGGCGCTCCGTGCGATGACCGATCATGCTGTCCGCCGTGTTGGTGATCTTGTAGAGCATCAGCCCCGGCAACCCGCCGACGAGAAACCACAGGGCCGGGGCAATCACTCCGTCGCTCAGATTCTCGGCCGCTGATTCGATCGCGGCCCGCGCCACATCCGGCACCTCCATCGCGCCCGTGTCGCGCCCCACGATCCGCGCCACCGCCCGCCGCCCGTCGCCCAGCGACACCCGCAGATCGCGCGCCACCGCCGCCACATGATCGACCAGCGAGCGGTGTGCCAGAAGGATCGCCACCACGACAACCTCCACCACCGGCCCCAGAAGCGACAGAAGCCACCCCAGCCCCAACGCCCCCAGACCCAGCGCCACCATCACCAGCACCCCACGCGCCCGCCGTGCCGCGCCGCGGTTGAACGCCTGATCGCACCAGCCCACCGCCCGCCCCATCAGGACCGCCGGATGCGGTGCCCGCTGCCACAGCCAGCGCGGCTCGCCCAGCGCGGCATCGAGCAGCATCGCAAGCACCAACGTCACAGCGCCGCCTCCAGCCGCGCCCAGCCCGCGCCATCCGGCAGCCCCAGCCGGACGAGATCGTCAGCCCAGGGAAACACCCGCACCAGGATGCGCCGCTCTGCCAGCCGCTCGTGCCACTCCCGCGCGCTCTGCACCCGCGCCAGCCGGAACAGCGGACAGCCCCCGGCGATCTCCGCCCCCGCCCGCCGCAACAGCGCATCAAGCCGCGCGGCATCCTCGTTGAGCCGCACCCGCGTTTCGCGCGCCCAGTCGGGGTCGTTCAGCGCCCGCGTGCCGAGTTCCAGCGCCGGGCCGGATACCGGCCAGGGGCCCAGCATCTCGGCCAGCCGCGCGATCAGATCAGCGGGCCCGATGGCAAAGCCCAGCCGCAGCCCGGCCAGCCCCCAGAACTTGCCGAAACTCTTGAGCACGATCACGCCGGGGCGCACCGCCTCTGCCACCAGTGACCGCTCGGGGGCCACGTCGCAGAAACTCTCGTCGATGACGCTCAACGGTGCACCCAGATCACCTGCGCCATAGAACCGCCCCGTCGGGTTGTTGGGATGCACGATCACCCGCGCCTGCGGATCCTCCGCCGCATCGCTCAGCTCCCAGCCATGGGCGGCAAAGCTCGCGGCATGTTCGTTATAGGTCGGCCCCGGAATGTGCACCCGTCCCACCGGCCTCAGCCCCGGCAGCCGCGCGATCAGGCTCGACGCGCCCGGCGCCGCCAGCACCATTGCCCCCTCCGGCACCCGCCAGAACGCCCGCGCCGCGCGCTCCAGCGCCAGCGTCGCCTCCCGGTCCGGCAGAACGCTCCAGCCAGCCGCCGTCAGATCGCCCAGCGGATAGGGTCGCGGATTGATCCCCGTCGACAGATCGAGCCAGTCCGCCCGAGCGCCCCCGAACCGCGCCCGCGCCGCGTCGATTCCGCCGCCGTGATCGCGGTTCATGCGACGCCTCCACCGATCCGCGCCGTGCAGGCGTTGGAGGTCCGGTTCTTGGTGATCGTGTTCCACATTCCCTGCACTCCTTCGGACCTGCCTCCCATCAAGCGGAAATCCGCACATGGCGCAAGCCTTGCTGCCGATATCGCTTGCCTTGAGATCGTCGTTAACCTTTTGGTAACATTCATGGCGACAGGGACGGATCAAGGGCCGATGGTCGCAAGGGTCCAGGGCATCGCGACGCGGGGACGGATGAAGGTTCTGATCGTGCAAAGCAATCCCGACCTCGGCAGCCTGTGGCAAAACCACATGCAACGCCAGGGAATGACGGTGAGCCTGACCACCGATCAGACCGGGGCCGTCCATGCGCTCAACACCCAGGGCTTTGACGTGATCATTCTTGACCTGGTTCTGGAAAAAGGCAGCGCGCTGGCGGTGGCCGACCTTGCCAGCTACCGCTATCCCGAGGCCAAGGTGATCTTTGTCACCAATACCAGCTTCTTCTCGGATGGCTCCATCTTCGAACTCAGCGCCAATGCCTGTGCGCATCTGCAATCCGACATCCCGCCCGAGGATCTCGCCGCGATGGTCGAACATATCGGCCGCGGCAGCTGAGTCGCCGCTGGCCGGACTTGGGGGCCAGCCCCCAAACCCCCGGAATATTTAAGGCCAGAAGAAACCCCATCAGCCCGCTTTCGTCGTGATCCGGGCGCTGCGCTCCAGCGTGCGGTGGACCGGGCATCGATCGGCAATCTCCATCAGTTTGTCGCGCTCCTGCGCGCTCAGCCTGCCCTCCAGCCGGATCACGCGCGTGAAGGTGTCCACCATCGCCTCGCTGCGACTGTCGGCGTCCTGCGCATGGACCTTGTCGTGGCAGACATCGACGCTCACATGCGCGAGGTGCCACCCCTTGCGCCTTGCATACATCCTGATCGTCATCGCGGTGCAGGCCCCCAGCCCCGCCGCGAGAAAGCCATAGGGCGACATGCCGCGCCCGGTCCCGCCATAGGCCAGCGGTTCGTCGGCCAGGACATGATGATCGGGGCCGGAATTGATATCCTGCAAGAACCCCTCGGGATCTGCCTCACGCACCCGTACCACGCCCTCGGGCGCACCGGGAGGCGGGGCCGGGCGCGACAGTTTCAGATAACGCCTGGCCCAGGCGGCAATGACCTCGGCGGCATATTCGGCATCCTTCGGCCGCAAGATCAGATGATCGGCGCCGTCGAGCGTGACAAAGCTCTTGGGATGTTTTGCCGCCCGAAAGATCGCGGCGGCATTGTCGATCCCCACGATGGCATCATGCGGCGCGTGCAGCACCAGCAACGCCTTGTGCAGGGCGCCAATCCCGGGTTCAAGATTTTCCGCCCGGACATCCTCGACCAGATCGCGGCCGATGCGGATGCGGCGTCCGCCCAGACAGACCTCTGCCACGCCGTCACGGTCGATCCGGTCGAGCGCCGCGCCGAAATTATGCGTCACGTGGCCCGGATCGAAAGGTGCGCCGATGGTGACGACGGCGCGCGCGCTCGCGATCTGTCCGGCCGCAGCCAGCACCGCCGCTCCGCCCAGACTGTGCCCGATCAGCAGCCCCGGCGCCATGCCGCGCACCGCCAGCGCTTCGGACGCCAGCACCAGATCGCGAATGTTCGAGGCAAAGGAGGTGGTCTCGAATGCGCCCCCCGACTGCCCCAGCCCGGTGAAATCGAACCGCAGGACGGCAATCCCCGCCCCCGCGAGACGCGCCGCAATCCGGCGCGCCGCCGGGCTGTCCTTGGAGCAGGTGAAACAATGCGCGAAAAGGGCTGTCGCCAGTGGCGGCCCGTCCGGCAGATCCAGCCGCGCCTCGAGCATATCCCCGGCATGGCCGCTAAAGGTGAGACGTTCGGTCGGCATCGGTTCTTCCTCTGGGATGACCTTCATCCTAGAAGGATACGCAGGTCGCGACCACCCTATGCACCAGATCGTCACGTGAAGGTGACGATAGGCCGCCATTGCCTAAAAATCGCGTCACTTCGTCCCGCGGGAAACCAGCCGCTGCCACCCTTCGTTAACCGGATCGCGCCATCCTGAGCGCGGAGGAGAAGGGGGTCATGCCATGCAGATGGCCATGCTGATGCAGGTGCGAACACGCGGCGATGTGCGTCGCTTTGCGATGGCGATCTCGGCCATCGTTGTGATCGCCAGCATCGTGCTGCGCTATCTGGTTCTGCCATCCGATCTGGCCGGGGCAACGCTGATCCCCGGCTCGATGATGGCGTTGATGCTGGCGGCCCCCATCGCCTATGCGGTTGGCCAGCGCCTGGCGGCGATCCATCACCTCAGCGCGCAGCTTGAACATGCGCTGCATCATGATCTGCTGACCGGGGTCTGCACCCGGATCAGCTTTTACGGCAGGGCGGCGCAACTCGGCGCCGTATCCTGCGCCGTGATCGTCGCGGATATCGACCATTTCAAGGGGTTCAACGATCATTACGGCCACCCGGCGGGAGATCAGGCGTTGCGGCACTTTGCGGCAATCCTCGCCTCGAATTGCCGGGAGGACGACCTCATTGCCCGGTTCGGGGGGGAGGAATTCGTGCTCGTGCTGCGCAACACCACCCTCACCGACGGCTTTGCGGCGGCCTGCCGTCTGTGTCAGCGCATCCGCGAGAGCCCGGTCGTGATCGGCGGCCGCGCCCGGCCCCTGACTGCCAGCTTTGGCGTCGCCGCCTTGCCGCCCGGCGGCGCGATCGAGATCGCCATCCAGCAGGCCGATCGCGCGCTCTATCGCGCCAAACGGTCTGGGCGGGACCGCGCCTGTGTCTATGATCTGGCGCAGGATGCCGGGCCGTTGCCGCTCACCCTCGCCGCCGAATGAGGGCTCAGGCGGCGCCCATCAGCGCCGCATCGAAGGGATAGCGTGTCAGGTTCTCATAGCCATCCTCGGTGATGAGAACCTGATCCTCCAGCTTGATCGAGAAATCATTGCCCGCCTCGCTGACCAGCGCCTCGACACAGAGCACCATCCCCGGCTCCAGCGCATAATCGAACGCGCCCGCCACCGCCTTGTCGGGATAGGCCACCAGCGGCCACTCATCACAGAGGCCTACGCCATGCATCATGCAGCCGTATTTCTGCGCCTGATACTTCTTCTCCAGCCGATGACTGCCGGCGATCAGGTCGGGGATCGTCACGCCGGGGCGCAGCATCTCCATATTGGCCTGAATGTGTTCGCGCGCGTGCCGCATCGCCGCCACCATGTCGGCGCGCGGGCGGGCATCACCGATCCACCAGGTCCGGCTGATATCGACGCAGATGCCATAGCTGCCAATCAGATCGGTATCAAAGGCCAGGATCTCGTTATTCTGGACGATCCGCGGCCCGCATTCCTGAAACCACGGATTGCTGCGCGGCCCACTCGCCAAAAGGCGCGTCTCGATCCACTCGCCGCCGCGCCGGATGTTCTCGCCATGCAGCACCGCCCAGATGTCATTCTCGCTCACCCCGCCGCCGGGCACGGTGGCGCGAGCAAACCGCTCCATCTTCGCCACCGCCGTCTCGCAGGCATGGCTGGCACAGCGCATCGCGCGGATTTCATCAGGCCCCTTGATGGCGCGGGTCTTTTCCGTGACCTCCTCGCCTTCCATGATCTGCAACCCCTGCGCCTCCAGCGCGCGCAACCCGTGCAGCATCACCTTGTCCACCGCCAGCCGCAGGTTGCCGGGGCTATGCTCTGCCATGAGCGCCGCGACATCGCGGGCAAAGACATCGGCGGCCACATCCACCTTGTCGCCGCGGTCGAAATAGAACAGATCCGCCCCTGACCGCGCCTCGCGCACCAGCGGGTTGAAAGACGACAGGAACGGCGAATTCTTGTAGTCCCAGATCACCATGTAGCCATCGGCACAGAGCAGCACGGCGCGAAACGGATTATGCGTGTTCCACAGCTGCATGTTGGTGCTGTCGGTCGCATAACGGATGTTGAGCGGGTCGAACAGCAAGAGCCCCGCATAATCGCGCTCCACCACCGCCGCCGTCAGCCGCTCCCAGCGAAACCGCCGCATCGCCGGAAGATCCGGCAATTCCAGCCCCGCCGCCGCCCATTCGCCATAGGCCAGCTGCGTCGGCCCGATTTCGATCCGGTCGGCGTCGTTGGGCGTGCCATCGCCCAGCACCGCTCCCCGGCTAGGATCGATCTTGCGACTGTCGCGGTAATGTCTGTTCATCGGGCGTTCCTCCGATCCTCAGACTGCGGGGCCAGCCCCGGCTTGGCGCGCTCAGTGGCGACATCGCCTTCGGTCGCTTTTGGCGTTCCGGCCGATGAGGGACATCCCGCGTCGCATGGTTCGATCCTTTCCGTCCGACATGCGACCACCCTGCCGGGCAAAGGTTAAGATCGGGTTGCCGCAGAGTGAAAAATCGAACGCACCACCCTCACCGGCACCTTGCGTACATAACCAGCGTCCACACTGTGCCTGCTGTACGCTCAGCCGCCGCGCACCGTGTCGATCATGCGCTGCACGTTGTCGGGGTCCGCATCGGGCGTGATGCCATGCCCAAGATTGAAGATATGCGGCCCGTTGCGAAAGGCCGCAACCGTCCGGCGGGTTTCGCGCACCAGCGCCTCTCCACCCGTAACCATATGCGATGGCGAGAGATTTCCCTGCACACAGCCATCCTTCTGGACATTCTCTGCCGCCCATTCGGCGCTGACCGAATTGTCCACCGCCACACAATCCGCGCCGGTCTTTGCGTGAAATCCGATATACTTGTCCCCCGCTTCACGGGGAAAGGCGATGACCGGAATCCCCGGATGCCGCGCCTTCAGTGCGGAAATGATCCGCTTCGTCGGCGCGACCGCGTACTTCTCGAAATCTTCACCTTTCAGAGATCCCGCCCAGCTGTCAAAGAGCTTGACCATCTCCGCACCGGCCACGATCTGCGCCGAGAGATATTCGATCGTGCCTTCCGTCAGCCGGTCGATGATGCCCTCGAAAACCACTTTGTTTTCAGCCATCAAGGCATGCGCCGGTCCCTGATCGGGGGTGCCCCGCCCGGCGATCATGTAGCTCGCCACCGTCCAGGGCGCGCCCGCGAATCCGATGAGCGTCGTCTCACCCGGCAGGGCCCCGGCCAGATTGCGCACTGTCTGGTAAACCGGGTTTAACGTCTCGTGAATCGCGCTCGCGGGTTTCAGCCGGTCCAGCCCCGCCTGATCCGTGATCGTCGATAGCCGCGGCCCCTCGCCGGTGACAAACCACAGATCCGCCCCCATCGCCTGTGGCAAGAGCAGGATATCGGCAAAGACGATCGCCGCGTCAAACCCGTAGCGCCGGATCGGCTGAAGCGTAACTTCGGTTGCCAAGTCACTGTTATAACACAAGGAAAGAAAATCACCCGCCTGTTCCCGCGTGGCTCGGTACTCGGGCAGAAAGCGGCCCGCCTGCCGCATCATCCAGATCGGCGGTATGGGCTGGGTCTCGCCCGACAGGGCTCTCAGAATGGTCTTTTGCGCGGCCATGGCATCCTCCGTTTCACCTGTGGTCCACTCCAAGACCATCGATGTCAAGCGTCCGACGCTTGCCACGTCTCTTTGTCGCGGCTAAACCACCGCCATGACACGTGATTTGCCCACCCCGTCCCGCCCGCTCAAGATCGGCACCCGCGGATCGCCGCTCGCGCTCGCGCAGGCCTACGAGACCCGCGCGCGGCTTTGCGCCGCCTTTGATCTTCCCGAGGAAGCCTTTGAAATAATTGTCATAAAGACGACAGGCGATCTGATCACCGACCGCCCGCTCAAGGAGCTTGGCGGCAAGGGCCTCTTTACCCGCGAGATCGAACAGGGGCTGCTCTGCGGCGCGATTGACATCGCCGTGCACTCGATGAAGGACATGCCGGTGCTGCAACCCGAGGGGCTGCTGCTTGACACCTACCTGCCGCGCGAGGATGTCCGCGACGCCCTTGTCTCGCCCGCGGCACCCTCCCTTGCCGCCCTGCCCGCCGGGGCCCGTGTCGGCACTTCCTCGCTGCGGCGCAGGGCGCAGATTCTCGTCAGCTATCCGCATCTCGAGGTCGTGGAATTCCGCGGCAACGTCCAGACACGGCTGAAGAAGCTTGGCGAGGGTGTCGCCGCCTGCACCTTCCTCGCCATGGCCGGGCTCAACCGTCTTGGCCGGTCGGAGGTGGCCACCGCCGCTCTAGACCCTGCGATCATGCTGCCCGCTGTCGCGCAGGGTGCCATCGGCATCGAACGCCGGGCCAACGATGTCCGTGCCGCCGACCTGCTGGCCGCGATTCACCATGCCGAGACAGGTCAGCGACTGGTCGCTGAACGCGCCTTTCTGGCCGCTCTCGATGGCTCCTGCGAAACCCCCATCGCCGGCTTGGCCGAGATCAGCGGCAGCATGCTGCGCCTGCGCGGCGAGATCCTGCGCCCCGATGGCAGCGAGAGCCTCAGCGACGATCAATCCGCCCCGGTCGAGGACGGCGCCACCCTGGGCCGCGCCATGGCCAGCAAACTCCTCGAACGGGCGGGCGCGGGATTCTTCGACTGGTGACTTTAACTCATTGATCTGGAATGAGCTTTCCGGGATTCATGATCCCGTTCGGATCGACCGCCGCCTTGATTGCGCGCATCATCTCCAGCGCCACGGGATCCTTGTGCGCCGCCATCGCCGGCAGTTTCGACAGCCCGACTCCATGCTCGGCCGAAAAGCTGCCGCCGAGCGCCAGGACTTCCTCCTCAACCGCCCGTTGCACCGCGCGGCACAGGCCCGGATCGTCGCGTGACGGCCAGCCCACATAATGCAGGTTGCCATCGCCCAGATGCGCCACGCCGGTATTCTCGATCCCCGGATCAAGCGCCCGGCTCACCCTTTCGATCCGTGCGATCAGCTCCTCCATCCGGTCGGTCGCCACCGCGATGTCATTCTCGACCACCGGCGATCGCACCCGAAGAATCTGCGCCGAGGCCTCGCGGCGGGCCCAGATTTCAGCCCGCTGCGCCTCGTTCTGCGCAACGACGGCATCCAGCACCAACCCCTCGTCATAGAGCGCGCCCAACACCTCCTCCAGATGCGCCGCCAGAGGCACCCGTCCCTCGGCATCCGGTCGGGCATCGCGCGCGCCAGAGCTGCCAAGCTCGACCAGCACATTGACGTCATAGGCCTTTTCGAACGGCGGGCGCATCTCGGGAAAGCGCGCGAGCAACGCCGCGACAAAGCTGCGCGGCATGTATTCAAAGGCCTCGACCGCCCCGCCGGTCTGATCCTGCAACCGGTTGAGCAGATCGAGCGCGACCCCGATCGACGGCACCGCCACCATCGCCGTCGCCGTGGCGCGCGGACGCGGAAAGAGCTTGAGCACCGCCGCCGTGATGATCCCGAGCGTGCCTTCCGCGCCGATCATCAGATGGCGCAGATCATAGCCCGAATTGTCCTTGTGCAGGGCGCTCATCAGGGTCATCACCGCTCCGGTCGGCGTAACCACCTCCAGTCCCAGACAGAGATCCCGCGTATTGCCATAGCGCAGCACATTGGAGCCTCCCGCGTTGGTCGACAGCACGCCCCCGATCATCGCGGATCCCCGCGCGCCGAATTTCAGCGGAAAGATCAGGTCATGCGCCGCAACGGCCTCCTGCACCGCGGCAACGATCACCCCCGCCTCGACCACCGCCACCCGCGCCGCAGGCCGGATCTCGCGGATGGCCGACAGCCGGTCCAGCGACAGCATCAGCGCCGACTCGGCCTCGGTGCCCTTGACCAGATTGGTATTGCCCGAAACCGGCACCACCGGCAGACGGTGCCGGTTGGCCAGCCGGACAATAGCCGCAACTTCGGATGTGTTCGCGGGTCGCAGAACGGCCAGCGGGTGCCACGTGACCCGACCCGCCCAATCGCGCCCCCACCCGGCGGCATCGGTGCCGGTCAGGACATTCCTCGCTCCGATGATCCCGGCAATTTCGCCAAGCGCAGAAGGGTCAACCACAGTCATGACCGCAATCATGGGACAATCCCGGCGCGCCGACAAGGGCGGATCATGAATGCCAATTTCCTGCTTGACGCACAGAGCGGGCTGGCATAGCAACCACCACGGTTTGGCGGAGTAGCTCAGTTGGTTAGAGCAGCGGAATCATAATCCGCGTGTCGGGGGTTCGAGTCCCTCCTCCGCTACCACCTTTCACGACAGATCTCTCCACGACATATCAAGTCCTTGGGTTCCAAGCCTCGGGGCGGGCCCGTTCGTCGAGAAAATCGACAAAGTGCCGGGTTGGCATCCGCAGATTTTCGGAGGCCCATATTGCCTCCGTCACCATCGCGTCGGCAATGTCGGTGATCGCCAGGGGCACCAAGCCGCCCGTCGCAAAGTTGTAGGTGCTTTCCGTCAGGATGGTGATGCCCATGCCACAAGAGACGAGGCCGAGAATGCCCACGGAATTGAACGCCTCTTGGACGATGTTTGGCTGAAATCCGGCTTTGCGACACAGCGGAAACAGATAGTCGTAGAAATGCGCCCAGGCATCGGCTGGACCGTGGACAAAATCCTCCTCCGCCAGATCCGCAAGCATGACGGATCTCCGTGCGGCCAGACGATGGCCTTCGGGAACGATGCAGATCGGACGGTCGGTCTGCACCACGCGGCTGTGGAATCCCGCTTGCCGGACCGGGCCGGTGACAAATCCGATGTCCAGTTTGTCATCCTTCAACTCGTCAAGCTGCACCGCCGTGACGCCGTGATGCGGGCGCACCGTGATGCCGGGATGCTTGTGATGGAATTGCTTGAGCAGTTCGGGAAGCTCCCCGGAAATGGCAAAATCAGTGTAGCCGACACGCAAAGCCCCCGCCTCGCCGATGCTGACGCGCCGCGTCAGATCAATGGTGGCCTCAAGGCCGTTCATCACCCGCCGTCCGCCTTCCCTGAATACGCGCCCGGCATCCGTCAGGCGGACAAAGTTCTGCGCGCGATCAAACAGCCTGACCGCCAACCCGGCTTCAAGATCCTGGATCGTGCGGGTGAGCGCCGGTTGCGAGATATGCAAAAACTCTGACGCGCGACGAAAATTCAGCTCGTCGGCAAGCGCCAGGAAATAGCGGATATGGCGGAGGTTCACTTTCATGATACCTATTATGCATCAAAAACCAATAAATTGATATTATACACGCAAGTTCTGCGGGTCTACCTTGCCTCTCAGTCCAATAACAAAAATCCAACACCAACCGGGAGCTCTCATGTATCATCCATCCTTTGCCTTCTTCGCCGGACCCGCGATGGCCCTCTCAGTCCTTGCCGGCACCGCCGTGGCCCAGGACATCACCATCAACCTCGGCTATGCAGCGGCCGAAACCAGCGCCTATGCCGTGCTGGCCGACAAGTTCGAGGAACTGGCCGAGCAGTATTCAGCGGGCAGCATCGACGTGAAGGTGCGGTGCTGCGGTCAGCTGATGGGCGAGGACGAAGCCTTCAAGGCCATGCAACTGGGCACGGTGGACATGTTCATCATCACCAGCAACAATGTCTCACCGCATTTCCCGCTGACGGATGCGTTCGTTCTGCCCTATATCTTTCAGGACAAGGACCACGCCTATCGGGTGCTGGAAGGTGAGGTTGGCCAGACCTTCGCGACCCAGCTTCAGGCCGCGACTGGGGTCCATCTGCTGACCTACGGCTTTGTCGGCGACCGCGACTTCTACAACTCCAGAAATCTGATCACCTCGGTTGAGGACATGAACGGGCTCAAGGTCCGGGTGCCAAAGAATCAGGTCATGATCGACACCTATGTGGAGTTTGGCGCCGCGCCCATTCCGCTGCCTTGGGCGGACACGCCGACCGCCTTGCAGACCGGAACCGTAGAGGGGGCCGACAACGGCACGTCCTTCATCCAGTCGCAGAAATTCTACGAAATCATGCCCTATTTCACGGCGCTTGAGCATTTCACCTATTTCTCGCCGCTCTTCGCCAGTGATCGCATAATGACAAAGCTGAATGACGCCCAACGTGCCGCGGTGCTGCGGGCCGCGACAGAGGCCGGGGCCTATCATCGCACGGAAATGGCCAGACAGACAGAGGAGGTCCGCGCGTTCCTGACCGGTGAGGGCGGGATGAAAACCGCAGAATTCGATCGCGCCGGCTTTATCGCGGCGGGGCTGCGGGTGCAGGATCGCTATGCCGCCGAGCAAGGCGACGATTTCGTGGCCTTGCTCGCAGCGATCCGCGCGCAGGCCAATTAGCATCAAGAACAGGCATGGCGGCCATCCCGCCATGCCCGTCACACCTTCAGGACGGAGGCCGGGCGATGCTGTCCAAAATCGACAGATACTTCGAGGAAGTGATCTGCACGATCTGTCTCATCGTGGTCGTCGGGTCTGTCCTCTTGCAGGTCATCCTGCGTTACTTCTTCTCGTCCGCTGCCGCATGGGCCGAAGAAACGGCGGTCTATGGCATGATCTTCGCGGTTTATCTCGGCGCCAGCATGGCGGTGCGCGAACGTGCCCATATCCGTATCACGCTGCTGATCCACCGCCTCCCGCGTGCCCTTCAGATCATGTCGGTGGTGCTGGCCGATGGCCTCTGGCTCGGCTTTGTCGTTTTCATGATCGTGCAGACCACGATCTATACGCAGTTGCTGTTCAACGTCACCTACATGACCCCCGGTCTGGGCATAGAGCAGCGATGGGTGCAGATGGTCATTCCGATGACCTTCGCCCTGATGCTCTTTCGTATCCTGCAAGTCTACTGGCGATGGCGCCGTGACGGCTGGAAGGATCTGCCGCTATGAACGGTCCCCTTGTGATGGTCGCGGCCTTTGTCTTTGCGATGGCGATCGGCGTGCCCATTCCCTTTGCCGCCGGTCTCGCCACCGTGGCAGGCCTCCTGATCGCGGACATTCCCCTCACCCTGATGGCCCAAGCCGCCTGGACGGCGTTCGAGCCCTTCCCGCTGGTCACGATCCCGCTGTTCATTCTGGCAGGTCAGCTGATGGAACAGGGCGGCATGTCGGAAAAGCTGGTCGCCATCGCACAACGCCTTGTCGGCACCTACAAGGGCGGCATGGGCCTTGTGACCGTGGTGGCCTGCATGTTCTTTGCCGCGCTCTCGGGCTCTGGCCCGGCGACCACGGCCGCCATCGGCTCGATCACCATTCCCGCCATGCAGAGAGAAGGCTACCGCGCGCGCTTTGCCGGGGCAATCGCGGCCGCGGCGGGGGCATTGGGCAGCATGATTCCGCCCTCGAACCTTCTGATCATCTTTGCACTGGTTACAGATGTGTCGATCCCGCGCCTCTTTCTGGCTGGCATCATGCCCGGCCTCCTTCTCGGGCTGATGCTGATGGTCGTGGTCTTTGTGATCTCGTGGAAGAACGACTATGGCGGCACCGGTGAGCGGTTTCGCTGGGGGCCGCTGCTGTGGGCCATGTGGGACGGCAAATGGGCGATCTTTGCACCCATCCTGATCCTGGGCGGCATCTATGCCGGCATTTTCACCCCGTCCGAAGCGGCCGCCGTCGCCGTGGCCTACGGGCTCTTTGTGGGGCTCTTTGTCTACAAGGGCCTGACATGGGCGAAACTCCTGCAAGCGTTCAAGTTTACCGCGATCGTGATCGGCTCGGTCCTGTTCATCCTCGGATCGACCAAGGCCTTCGGCCAGTTGGTGACGATCTTTGACATCCCCAGCGACATTCTCGACCTGTTTCAGGGCCTCGTCGCCTTTCCCTGGCTGATCATGCTCCTGATCGGGGTGTTCTACATCCTTGTCGGCATGTGGCTGGAGAGCATTCCACAGATCATCATCTTCACCGCGGTGTTCTTTCCCCTGGTGACAAGCCTCGGCATTGATCCGGTGGTGTTCGGCATCTTCACCGTGATGACCTGCGAGATCGGCTTTCTGACACCGCCCATCGGCGTGAACCTCTTTGTCGCGGCACGGATCAGCAAGATCACAATCGAGGATATCTCGGTCGGAGTTCTTCCGCTGCTGATCCCCTATCTGCTAATGCTGTTACTGCTTGTCTTTTTCTCGGGCTGGATCACCTGGCTGCCCGATCTCGTTTATGGCCCACAGTTGAGGTAATCGAATGAAAGAAGTTCCCCTGACCGGCTATACCGACCGGCTCTCGGCGCGGCCGGGCGAAGAGATCGCCTTCAAGCTCTCGGCGACGCGCGGCGGCAACATTCGCGCCCGACTGGCGCGATCGATCTGCGCCGATCCGAACCCGGCCGGGATGGGGATCACCGAGGAGGACGCAAGCGCCTGGTTCCCCCCGCGCGTCCTGCCGGCGCGGCATCAACCGTTTTACCCCGGCTCCTACGGGATTACCGAGCGCCCACTGACGCTGAGGGCGCAAGACCCGGTCACGCTGGCGGCGACCATCCTGCCCACGCATCTGAACGGCAAGGATCAGGCCGTGCTCTCGTGCGGCGCCCTGACGCTCGGGCTCGATGCGGGGGGCTGCCTCTTTGCAGCGGTTGGCGACGGGCGCGTGACAATGGAACACCCGCTGGCGCTGCATCGCTGGACGCGCGTAGAGGCCACCCTGCAAGACGGACAGGCAACGCTTGTGCAGACCTCACAAGACCACCATGGCAACCCATCAGAGCGCGCGCACGGGGCGCTTGATCGCGGCACGATCTGCGCCCCCGCAAGCCTCGCGGCCCGCCTCGCGGCCCGCCTCGCGGACAGCAGAGCGGTCGATTTCTTCAACGGCAAGATCGAGGCGCCGGGCATCACCGCTGCGGATGGCACGGTCGCGGCCTGGGATCTCGCAGCCGCGATTCCACAGCGACATGTGCCCGCCCTCACCGGGCCTGCCTTGCAGCTTGTCAACTTTCCCACCCGCGCCATGACCGGATCGCTCTGGGACGCCTCCGAGATGTGCTGGCGGCACAAGCCAGAGCATTACGGGGCGATCCATTTCCACGAGGACGATATCTATGATTTCGGTTGGCAGACCGATTTCACCCTGAGCGTGCCCGCTGACATGCCCTCGGGCGTCTATGTCATGCATCTCGACCACGAAGACGGCGGCAGCGATGTCCTCCCCTTTTACATCTGCCCGCCCAGAGGCACCCGGCGCGCGGATCTCTGCGTGCTGATCCCGACCTTTACCTATGTGGTCTATGGCAACCATGCCCGCCCCGATTATGATCCTGCCTGGCAGGGGCGGATGCAGGCGTGGCGGGCCTATCCCCATAACCCGGCCGAGTATCGAGACTATGGCCTCTCGACCTATAACACCCATTCCGACGGATCCGGCATCTGCCACGCGTCGCATCGGCGTCCGCTGTTCAATTTCCGGCCCGGCTTTCTCACCTTCGGGGCAACCCCTTGCTCGGGGTTGCGGCATTTCCCGGCCGACAGTCACCTGATCAGCTGGCTGCACGCCAAGGGCATCGGCTATGACATCATCACCGATCACGAATTGCATGCCGAAGGTGCCGGCGTTCTGGCGGGCTACAAGGCCGTCACCACCACAACGCATCCGGAATATCACACCGCCGAGACGCTCGATGCGCTGCGTGATTATCGCGATACGGGCGGCAACCTGCTCTATCTCGGGGGTAACGGATTCTACTGGCGCATCGCGCGCCATGTGGAAAATGACAGTCTGCTCGAAATCCGCCGCGCCGAGGATGGCATCCGCGCCTGGGCCGCGGAACCGGGCGAATACTACAACGCTTTCGATGGCAGCTATGGCGGTCTCTGGCGGCGCAGCGGACGCGCCCCGCAGGCCCTTGTCGGGATCGGCTTCTCTGCGCAGGGCGAATTCTACGGCGCGCCCTACCAACGGATCTGTCACGATCCGGCGTTTGATTGGCTCTTTGAGGGCATGACCGAGGATATCTTCGGCAATTACGGGTTCAGCGGCAACGGCGCGGCGGGATTTGAACTCGATCATGTCGATCACCGGATCGGCTCGCCGCTGAACCTTGTCTTGCTGGCCCGCTCAGCGGGCGACAACCGCGCCTTCATGCTCGTCCCCGAAGAGCAACTGACCCACCTGACGAACCTGACCGGTGGACCGGAGGAAGCCGCCAAACATGCGGACCTGATCTATTTCGACCAGCCGGGCGGGGGATCCGTGTTTGCCGTCGGCTCGATCACCTTTTGCGGCTGCCTGCCGTGGAATGATTTTGACAACGACGTCTCGCGTCTGCTGGAAAATTACCTGAGACACATCGTGCAAGGCCGTTAGCCTCGGGCACGCCATAGCACCGTCATCGTGCGTCTGGTTGCCCCCGTCAGAACGGGGTCCGGATACGTGGCTCAGTAATTCTGCGCCTTGCGGATCCGGGTCATGCGGCCTTCCTCGGCAATGGCCCCGCCCAACGTGGTCACGCCCTTGGCCTGCAAGAGCCCCAACATCCGCACAAAAACCTCAGCCGTAGCGATGGTGTCACCCATCGCGGTATGGCGCGCCTCGGGCGGAATGGAGACGCCGAACCGCTCGCAAAGCGCATCAAGCGTGTGCTGCCCGCTGTGGTCGAACAAACCCGCCGACATCAGCACCGTGCAGAGCACCGGATTATCGAACCGTCGCCCGATGACCTGCTCCTTGAGCCTGAGAAACGCCAGATCGAACGGCGCGTTATGCGCGACCAGCACCGCACCCTGACAGAAATCGTGGAACCGCCGCCCGGCCTCGACAATATCCGCGGCCCCCTGCACCATCTCATCCGAGATATGATGCACGCGGGTCGAGGCGGCCGGGATGGGGCGGCCGGGATTGACCAGCGTGTCAAAGGTCTCGCCGCGCAGGATGCGTCCGTTGACGATCCGCAGGCCCGCGATCTGCACGATCTCGTCGCCCCCGCGCGGCGACAGGCCGGTGGTCTCGGTGTCAAAGACCACGAAACTCAGGTCCGACAGCGGCCGTTCGGCGAGATCGCCGGCAACCGCACTTGGCAAGTTGAAGTCATAGAATTCCGGCCGTGCATCGCCGGGCCGCAACCTGGGCGCGGCTGCGGCCAGCGGCAGCACGATCCTGTGCCCTGCCGCCGTCGTCTCGGCCCAGAGATCGGTCTGATGCGCGCTCAGCGCGTCGCGCCCCGAATAATCCCCATAGGCCGAGGACAGCGGCTCTCTCAGCCAGTCGGTGAGTTGCCCGTCGCTGACGACCTCGCCCTGCCAGCCCAGCAGAAGGCGCGTCTCGGCGCCCTCCGTCTCGGTCGAGAGGCTCAGGCCATCGCGCGTGCCCTCCTCGACCAGATGCCCGATCAGCGCCCCGAGCAGCGTGATCACGGCAAATCCGTCACACAGCAGCATCTCCTCGGTCTCGGAGAGCGTCAGCGGAACCGCCACCTGCGCCGCCACGCCGTCAAGGATATGCGCCACCGCCACCGGCGACATCGGCCAGCGGTTCGACTTCACCGCCGAATGGCGCGCGCTCATGTCGGCAAGACAGTCAAAGAGCCGCGCCACCTCATCCTCGATGCCCTTGGCAAACTGCGCGCGGCTCTCGGGCGGCAGGTCATCGGCGGATTGCAACACATCGAGCAGCGCGCCGATCGTGGCCGCCGGGCGGCGCACCCCTTCCAGCAGGTTGTTGAACAGGTGATCCTGATGGGCATGGGCACTCAGGTCATCGGTCGCATCCCGGAAGATCAGCACATGCCCCGACAGTTCCTCGTCCGAGATGATCGGGCTGACACGGCCCAGCAGGAATCTCTTGCCATCCGCAGAGGCCGCCAGAAAGGTCTCGGCGCTGATCTGCCCGCGCACCCGCGCCTTCTGCATCCGCGACAGCGCGTCAAGCACCGGCTCCGGCCGCAGAAAGGCGGAGAGCGGGCGATCAAGGCCGATCTCGCCCAGCAATTCCTGCGCCATGCGATTGTAGAGCATCACCCGATTGTCGGGCGTCGCCACCACGGCGCCCTCGCCGAGATCGCGAAACAGCGCCTCGAACAGCGCCTTTTCCCGCGCGATCCGCGCCGTTTCCCGCTCGATCGCACGCTGCCGCGCGGCGCGTGCCTCGGCAAGGGCGGCGTTGATCGCATTGGCGGCGGGCGCCAGCGTGCTCAGATGCCGCGCCTGGGTCTCGTCGATCTGCAAATCGACATCGGCGCGCGCGCGGGTGGTCAGATCCGATGCCAGGGCAAGGATCGGCTTGGCGACATTCTCATCGAACAAGAGCCCGATCCACGCCGCAAGACCCAGCAGGCCGAAGGCGGCGATCGCCCCGGCCATCACATAGCCATCCGCCGGACCGCCCGCCCGCGCATGGCCGTGCCAGAGCGATCCCGCGATCAGCGCCGCCCCGCCCAGACCAAGTGCCGCGAAAAACAGCGCGAATCGCAGCCGCAGGCCAAGCCGGGTCGTGAGCCGGTCAATCATGCGAGTCTCCGGCCAGTAAGGCGGCGATCTGCGCCGTCAGATCCGATGTCGCAAAGGGCTTGGTCATAAAGGCATCGGCCCCCACCGCGAGCCCCTTGCGGCGCTCCACCTCGCCCCCGCCAGCGGTCATCATCAACACCTTGATATCGCGCAGACTGGCATCGCGGCGGATCATCTGGCAAATCTCGTAGCCCGAGCGTTCCGGCAGCATCACGTCGAGCACGACCAGATCGGGGTGATCCTCGGCCAGAGCCGCCAGCGCCGCATTGCCCGAGGCCACCCGCCGCAACCGATAGCCCGCCCGCCCGATGAGGTGCTCGAGGGCGAGGGCGATATTGTCCTCATCCTCGACCAGAAGAATGGTTTTTTCAGACATCCCGGCGGGCCTCCTCTCCCGCTTAGTTCATGCAGAGCGCTCCGATCAATGGATCTTCCCGGCCTGCGCTTTGCCATTCCGCTTGGGACGGATCGGTCAGTGCCGCTTCGGTCACGTCAGCCCGCGCCGCATTGGCGCAATCCACAAGTTGCGGGCGCTTGACCGGCGGGGCCCAGCGACCAAAGAGATAGACATCGGCCAAAAGGATCGACGGGGCCGCCGGATTGGTCTGCACCCCGGCGCGGTCCAGCACCATCATCCGCGTGACCTGCGGCACGACATAGGTCCAGGGCTTCCAGGCCCTCGCTTCCTTGATCGCGCTCACCACCTCCACACTGTCGGGCAGCGTGCTCAGGGTGCGCTCGGCCCAGGTGTATTCAGACCAGATCGCATAGAGGATCATCGCCAGCCCGGCCAGGATCGGCGCGGCATAGCGTGGCAGGCGTCCCCGGCTCAGATGCCCGGCGACAAGCGCCAGACCGGCGGCACCGATACCCACGGCGAAGGCGGCGATCAATTCAAGAATCATATCTTATCCCGGTGCCCCTCTGAATTGTGCAATCGCCGATTGCATCGTCTTGACCACCATGAACGCATCACGCAGGTGATTGCGTTCCAACTCCGACAGATCAGCAGGCGCCATGAAATTATTCGGCTTCTGCCCCTCCCGGATCTGGGCCGCCTGATGGCGCAGGCGCATTTCGGCAATCAGATCATAGGCATCCAGCAGATCGCGCCCACCGATGTCCGAAATCACGCCGGCGGTGCGCGCCGCCTCGATCCGATCGCGCGTGCCGGCCACCTCGAGCGACCCCAAAAGCGCATAGATCCGCCCCAGATCGACCACCGGAACGACCCCGGAGAGTTTGAGGTCGATGGTGTTCTTGTGCTCACCAGAGCGAATCATCGCAAAGCCGCGAAACAGGCCCAGCGGAACGCTGTGCTTGAGCGAATTGGACACCATATGCGCGACAAAGATCGAATTCTTGTGCGCCTGCGCCAGAACCTCGGTCTGAAGGTCGTCAAAGAGGGCATTCTCCCCCGCAATGGCGCGCAGGTCGAACATGACCGAGGCCAGCATCTGCGCCTCTGTGTCGGGCTGCTCGATCCAGCCCTCGAAATAACTGCGCCAGACGCGGCGCGGCTGACGCCAGCGCGGGTTGGTTGCCATCATGTCGCCGGGACAATAGAAAAACCCGCAGGTGTTCAACCCGTCGCTGACATATCTGGCAAGCTCGGTGAAATAGACGTCATGTTCGGGCTGGACGCTGTCATCGAGAATGAGACAATTGTCCTGATCGCTTATCCCGGTCTGTTCACGCCGCCCCTGACTGCCACAGGCCGCCCAGAGATAGGGCACCGGCGGCGGTCCGAACGTGGTCTCCGCCAGCCGCAAAAGCCGCCTTGTGATCGCATCCGTAAGATCGGTGATCCGCCGGGTGATCGACTGTGGCCGCACGCCGGCCTGCACCAGCTGCGCCAGCAGCATCGGCACCCGTTCCATCACCTGCGCCATCTCCTCGGGACGCTCGGCGCTGGCGATATCGGCCACCATGTGACTGGCGGTGGCCGCCTGCTGCCGAAAGAGATCGGTCTTGCCGATCATCCCCACCACGCGCCCCCCCTGTGCCACCGGCAGATGATTGACCTTCAGGTCGGACAAGAGCATCAGCGCATCGAGGCCCAGCTGATTGGGGGCGATTGTCACCGGATCGGGCGTCATGATCTGCGACACGGGAACCGCTCCGGTCAGCCCTTCGGCCAGAACCTTGTTGGTCAGGTCATGCGCGGTGATGATCCCGGCCAGCCGGTCCTCCTGCATCACCACCACTGACGAGATCACATGGTCGCGCATCAGCCGCGCAACATCCGTGATCGTGGCCTCCGGTGTGCAGGTGATCGGTCGCTTCGCCATCAGATCCGCCACCTGAAGCGCCGTCAGTCCGGTTGCATAGGGCCCGTCATCCCCGGGCTCTGCGGGATGCGCGCGGGCAAACCAGCGGGCAATCTCCTTGGATTGCTCAATCAGATCAAGAAACTGCTCCTTGGGAATCACGATGACACGGGTCGGCTTTGCCGCCCGCGCGGTCAGTTGTGCGTTGCCATCTCGAAATATGCCCCGCTCGCCCAGAATATCCCCCGGCCCCCGGCGCGAGACCAGATCGGCCTGACCGGTCACAATATCGAGCGCGCCGGATTCGATGACATAGAGCCCCGCCAGCGGCGCGCCCTTGGCAAAGATCTCCTCCCCGACAGCAAGCTTGACCCGCCTCAGATCCGGTGCCAGCCAGGCACAGAGCGCGGCGGACAGCGTATCGAACGGGGCGTACCGGCGCAGCACCTTGATCAGATCGGGATCATTCGTCAACGCGGAGGCCTTTCGTTCGCTGTTGCGTCAAATGGTATTCAGGCGCCCGTGGATCCGGAAATATCGGCGGGCCAAGGTGAACGGGGGCGGCACACGCCGCCCCCGTCCTGTCAGTATCAGTGCGCCACGGCCTTGTTGGCACCGCGCGGAACGCGGACGCTTTCCACGAGGGTCTGGATCTCGACCGGCGGTTCCTTGGTCATGCTTGACACCAGATAGGCGGCGCCGAAGTTGACCAATGCACCGACCGTGCCGATCGACAGCGGCGAGATGCCGAACACCCAGTTTGCCGCATTGTCCGGCAACTGGTTGGTCTCCGGGATGAAGAACCAGCCCTTGTAGACGAAGATGTAGACCAGCGTGAAGATCAAACCCGACAGCATACCCGCCACGGCACCTGCGTTGTTGATCCGCTTCGAGAAGATCCCCATCATCAGAACCGGGAAGAGCGACGCCGCCGCAATCCCAAAGGCCAACGCCACGGTCTGTGCCGCAAAGCCCGGAGGGTTGAGGCCAAGATAGGTCGCCACTACGATGGCGACGCCCATCGAGATCCGCGCCGCCAGCAGTTCGCCCTTCTCCGAGATGCCCGGATTGAGCGAACCCTTGATCACGTCATGCGAGATCGCCGACGAAATCGCAAGCAGCAGACCCGCCGCCGTCGAGAGCGCTGCCGCCAGACCACCCGCCGCGACCAGCGCGACGACCCAACCCGGCAGGTTGGCGATTTCCGGGTTGGCCAGCACCATGATGTCGTTGTTCACGGTGAGTTCCGACCCGGCCCAGCCATTGGCCTCGGCCGTCGCCTTGAAGGCTTCCGACTTGTCGTTGTAGTATTGAATCCGGCCGTCGCCGTTCTTGTCCTCGAATTTCAGAAGACCGGTCACTTCCCAGTTTTTCATCCAGTCGGGACGCGCTTCATACGTTATGCCGTCCGCCTGTGCGCCATTGTCGGAAATGGTGTTAAGCAGGTTGAGACGCGCCATCGCGCCCACAGCCGGAGCCGTGGTGTAGAGGAGCGCGATAAAGACAAGCGCCCAACCCGCCGAAAAGCGTGCATCGGCGACCTTCGGCACTGTGAAGAAACGCACGATCACATGCGGCAGGCCAGCGGTGCCGATCATCAGCGACATCGTGAAGAGCACCATGTTGAGCGTTGACTGGTGATGCCCGGTGTAGCTTGCAAAGCCGAGATCGGTGACGATCTGGTCGAGCTTGACCAGAAGCGGCTGCGCCGAGGCGGTATGCTCCGAGAAGAGCCCGACCTGCGGCAGGAACGAACCGGTGAGTTGCAGCGAGATGAAGATTGCCGGGATCGAATAGGCCAGGATCAGCACGCAATACTGCGCGACCTGCGTATAGGTGATCCCCTTCATGCCGCCGAGAACCGCATACATGAACACGATCGTGGCACCGATATAAAGACCGGTGGCCTTGTCCACCTCGAGGAATCGCGCGAAGGCGACGCCGACGCCGGTCATCTGCCCGATCACATACGTCACCGACGCCACGATCAGACAGATCACCGCCACCATGCGTGCGGTGTTCGAGTAGAACCGGTCGCCGATAAATTCGGGCACGGTATATTTGCCGAACTTGCGCAGATAGGGCGCAAGCAGCATCGCCAGCAACACATAGCCGCCGGTCCAGCCCATCAGATAGGTGGAGTTGTCATAGCCGACGGCAGAAATCAGGCCCGCCATCGAGATGAAGGAGGCCGCCGACATCCAGTCCGCGCCGGTCGCCATGCCGTTCATCACCGGATGGACGCCCCGGCCGGCCGCGTAGAACTCGCTCGTCGAGCCCGCACGGGCCCAGATCGCGATGCCGATGTAGAGCGCAAAGCTCGCGCCCACGACCAGCAGGTTGAGTGTGTATTGGTCCATCGTCCCTGTTCCCTCTCTCTATTCTTCAACGCCGTATTCGGCATCGAGTTTGTTCATCATCAAGGCATAGACGAAAATCTGTACCAGAAAGACGAAGATCGATCCCTGCTGCGCGAACCAGAACCCCAGATCGGTTCCGCCGATCGCGATCCCCGACAGCATCGGGCGAAGAACAATCCCGAACCCGAACGAGACGAGCGCCCAGATGACGAGATTCCATAAGATGAGACGCACATTGGCTGACCAGTATGCGGTTGTTGACTTCTCTCCGGACAAAGCCTGTCCTCCCTTTGTCAAGTTGCTTCCTCCTGCCTGTGCCGGGACCATCCCGGCACCAGCCTTCCCTTACGCCATCGCCCGTGTGACGACGTCGTTTAGTTGCCCAGCGACGGCCTCGATGTCGGCCATCGCATCGACGCGGACCAGAACCCCGCGCGATTCGTAATAGGAAATCAGCGGCGCGGTCTGCGCATGATAGGCGCGCAGGCGTTGTTCCACCGTCTCCGCGTTGTCATCGGCGCGCCGCGTCATCTCGGTGCCGCCGCATTTGTCACAGACGCCCGCTTTGACGGGCGTCTTGAAGCTGTCGTGATAGCCTTCGCCGCAGCCCGCACAGGTGAAACGGCCTGCAATCCGCGCGACCATTGCGGCATCGTCCACCTCGAGGCTGATCGCGGCGCGGATGCCCTGCCCGAGACCGGCCAGCATATGATCCAGCGCCTCGGCCTGCACGGTCGTGCGCGGAAAGCCGTCGAGGATCACGCCTTGCGCGCCATCTGCCTCAGACAGCCGGTCGCGCAGGATGGCGATGACAATCTCGTCAGAGACCAGATCGCCCGCCTCCATCACCGCCTTGGCCTGCTTGCCCGCTTCGGTGCCCGCCGCCACGGCGGCGCGCAACAGATCTCCGGTCGAAAGCTGGACCAGCCCGAACCGCTCTTCCAGCATCCGCGCCTGCGTGCCCTTGCCCGCACCCGGCGGCCCGAGCAGGACCAGATTGACCGCGCCCTGCGGACTGTCCTTGCCGTCCATCTCCAGGCCCCCCCCCTCAGGCGTTCGCGCGATTCGCGATCAACTCTTCCACCACCGATGGATCGGCCAGTGTCGAGGTATCGCCGAGGCTGCCAAAGTCGTTCTCGGCGATCTTGCGCAGGATGCGGCGCATGATCTTGCCCGAACGGGTTTTGGGCAGGCCGGGGGCCCATTGGATCACATCGGGCTTGGCGATCGGCCCGATCTCGCGGCGCACCCAGTCGGCGAGCGCGACGCGCAAGTCCTCGGTCGGCTCAACCCCGTCCATCAGGGTAACATAGCAATAGATGCCCTGCCCCTTGATATCATGCGGATATCCCACCACGGCGGCCTCGCTCACGGTCTCATGCGCCACCAGCGCAGACTCGACCTCGGCGGTGCCCATCCGGTGCCCCGAGACGTTGATCACGTCGTCCACCCGACCGGTGATCCAGTAATCGCCATCGGCGTCCCGCCGACAGCCATCGCCCGAGAAATAGTAGCCCTTGAACATCTCGAAATAGGTCTGCTTGAAGCGCTCGTGATCGCCCCAGACGGTGCGCATCTGCCCCGGCCAGCTGTCCTTGAGCGCCAGCACACCGGTGGTCTCGCCGTCGAGTTCATTGCCCTGGTCGTCGAGCACGACGGGCTGCACGCCAAAAAAGGGCTTTGTCGCCGCGCCGGGCTTTGGTGTGCTGATCGCCCCCGGCAGCGGCGTGATCAGGATGCCGCCGGTTTCGGTCTGCCACCAGGTATCGACAATCGGGCAGCGGCCCTTGCCGACATGCTCGTTATACCAGTTCCACGCCTCGGGATTGATCGGCTCCCCGACCGAACCGAGAAGCCGCAGACTGCTCAGGTCGCTGCCCTCCACCGGCGCGGTGCCCTTGCCCATCAGCGCACGGATGGCGGTGGGGGCGGTGTAGAACTGCGTCACCTTGTGCTTTTCGCAAACCTGCCAGAAGCGGCCAGCATCCGGCCAGGTCGGCACACCCTCGAACATCAGCGTGGTGGCGCCATTGGCCAGCGGCCCATAGACGATATAGCTGTGCCCTGTAACCCAGCCGACATCGGCGGTGCACCAGTAGATGTCGCCGTCATGATAATCAAAGACGTATTGATGCGTCAGCGAGGCATAGACCAGATAGCCGCCCGTCGTATGCACCACCCCCTTGGGCATCCCCGTGGACCCCGAGGTATAGAGGATGAACAGCGGATCCTCCGCCCCCATTTCCTCGGGCGCACAGTCCGCAGAGACCTTCGCAGCCTCCTCGTGCCACCAGAAATCGAGCCCCGCCCGCCAGGCCACCTGACCGCCGGTGCGCCGCACGACAAGGCATTTCACATCCCGCGTGTCGTGCAGCAGCGCCTGATTGACATTGTCCTTGAGCTTGGTCGCCCGGCCGCCGCGCGGCGCGTGATCGGCGGTGATCACAATCTTGGCGTCACAGCCATTGATCCGCGCCCCCAGCGCATCCGGCGAAAAGCCCGCGAACACCACCGAATGAACCGCCCCGATCCGCGCGCAGGCCAGCATCGCATAGGCCGCTTCGGGGATCATCGGCATGTAGATCACCACCCGGTCGCCACGTCCGATGCCCATCGACTTCAGCACATTGGCCATCCGGCAGGTCTGCGCGTGCAACTCCTTGTAGGTGATATTCTGCGCCGCCTCATCGGGGCTGTCGGGCTCCCACAGGATCGCGGTCTGATCGCCGCGTGTCGCCAGATGCCGGTCAATGCAATTGGCCGAGACGTTCAGCGTGCCGTCCTCATACCATTTGATCTCGACCGTCTCATAGGCGAACGACGTGTTCTTGACCTTGGTATAGGGTTTGATCCAGTCGATTCGCTTGCCATGCTCACCCCAGAACGCATCAGGATCGCCGATCGATTCGGCATACATCCGCTCATAGGCTCCCGCATCGACGTGAAATCCCGTCCTCACCGCACCGGCGCCCGTCTTTGTTGCTGTCATGACTTGAACTCCTCCATCCCAACGACCACCTGCCACGCAACATGGCGGTATCGTATCCCTCGCTGTAGCCTAGCCGAAAACGCGGAGAAATTAACAAAATCCTTATAAGCCTGCAAAAGATAAGTGAATTTCTTGCATTTTCCGCGTCGGGCATTTGTAAAGAAGTTTTCACTTCCTGCTGTGCAAGCGTTTGGCAGGGTCTTGAACGGCCGCTCTCCCACGCGATGGTGGCGCCTTAGGCCCCGACTCGAACAGGATCACACGCTCCGCGATGGCGTGCCGCGGCCGCATCGCCGGAAACGCAACGTCACGACTTGAACCGGTGATTCGGCCCGATCCGGCTTTTCAAGAAACGATTCGCGCCCCATCCGCACCCCGCTTTGGGGCTTGAACCGCGCGCCAAAGAGAACAAGTCTGCGTGCTGATTGAGAGGAGCGCCGCCCATGCCCTATGCCCATTCGGACAAGACGCCTTCGGTGCTGGCCCACCCTGCCACGGATGCGAAAACCCGGCAAAAGCTCGAAGGTGGCAAGCGTTTCACGCTGGCCACCACGTTCGAGCCCGCAGGCGATCAGCCCACCGCCATCGCTGAACTGGCGCAAGGCATCCACGAGGGCGAGCGCAATCAGGTTCTCCTCGGCGCCACCGGCACCGGCAAGACCTTCACCATGGCCAAGGTGATCGAGGCCACCCAGCGCCCCGCCATCATCCTTGCCCCCAACAAGACGCTGGCCGCGCAACTCTACGGCGAGTTCAAGGGCTTCTTCCCCGACAACGCGGTGGAATATTTCGTCAGCTACTACGACTACTACCAGCCCGAGGCCTATGTGCCGCGCTCCGACACCTATATCGAGAAGGAATCCCAGATCAACGAACAGATCGACCGGATGCGCCACTCGGCCACCCGCGCGCTGCTGGAGCGTGACGATGTGATCATCGTCGCCTCGGTCTCCTGCATCTACGGCATCGGCTCGGTCGAGACCTATGGCGCGATGACCCAGGACCTCAAGGTGGGCGAGAGCTATGACCAACGCCAGATCATGGCCGATCTGGTAGCGCAGGCCTACCGCCGCAACGACCAGGCCTTCCAGCGCGGCTCTTTCAGGGTGCGCGGCGACAGTCTCGAGGTTTTTCCCGCCCACCTCGAGGATCGCGCCTGGCGGTTCTCCTTCTTTGGCGAGGAACTGGAGAGCATCACCGAATTCGACCCGCTCACCGGCGAAAAGACCGACAGCTTCGACAAGATCCGCATCTATGCCAATTCGCATTACGTGACGCCCAAGCCGACGATGCAGCAGGCCATTCAGGGCATCAAGCGCGAGCTGCGCCAGCGCCTCGACCAGTTGGTGAACGAAGGCAAACTGCTCGAGGCGCAGCGGCTGGAGCAGCGCACGACCTTCGATCTCGAAATGCTCGAGGCCACCGGCGTCTGCAACGGCATCGAGAATTATTCCCGCTACCTGACGGGCCGCGCGCCCGGAGAGCCGCCGCCCACGCTCTTTGAGTTCATCCCCGACAATGCCATTGTCTTTGCCGACGAATCCCACGTCTCCGTGCCACAGATCGGCGGCATGTATCGCGGCGACTACCGGCGCAAGTTCACGCTCGCGGAACACGGCTTTCGCCTGCCCTCCTGCATGGACAACCGGCCGCTGAAGTTCGAGGAATGGGACGCCATGCGCCCGCAATCGGTGTTTGTCTCCGCCACCCCCGCCAAATGGGAGATCGAGCAGACCGGCGGCGTCTTTACCGAACAGGTGATCCGCCCCACCGGCCTGCTCGATCCGCAGATCGAGATCCGCCCGGTCGAAGCCCAGGTCGATGACCTTCTCGACGAGGTGCGCCGCGTCTCGGCGGCGGGCTATCGCACGCTGGTGACGACGCTGACCAAGCGCATGGCCGAGGATCTGACCGAATATCTCCACGAACAGGGCATCCGCGTGCGCTACATGCATTCCGACATCGACACGATCGAACGCATCGAGATCCTGCGCGACCTGCGGCTTGGTGCCTTCGATGTGCTCATTGGCATCAACCTCCTGCGCGAAGGGCTCGACATACCCGAATGTGGCCTCGTCGCCATTCTGGATGCGGACAAGGAGGGCTTCCTGCGCTCGGAAACCTCGCTGATCCAGACCATCGGGCGGGCGGCGCGCAATTCCGAGGGCCGCGTCATCATGTATGCCGACCGCATCACCGGTTCGATGGAGCGGGCCCTGGCCGAGACCGACCGCCGCCGCGACAAGCAGATCGCCTATAACAAGAAACACGGCATCACGCCCGCCACGATCCGCAAGAATGTCGAGGACATCCTGCAAGGGCTCTACAAGGGCGACGTGGACATGGCCCGCGTCACCGCAAGGGTGGACAAGCCGCTGGCCGGGGCCAACCTCGCCGCCGTGCTCGACGGGCTGCGCACCGACATGCGCAAGGCCGCCGAGAATCTGGAATTCGAAGAAGCGGCGCGGTTGCGCGATGAGGTGAAACGTCTGCAAGCGGTCGATCTCATGATCTCCGACGACCCGCTCGCCCGGCAATCCGCCGTCGAGGCGGCGAGCGCCGAGGCGGTCAAGGGGCAGGGACGCTCGACAGCCGGACGGCCGGGGCAAAGGGGCGGAAAGGGACGGCGGAAAAAAGGCTAGCGCCACTGCCCTGCGTTTCTTATGTTCAACTCATGGATGAACGGCTGCAAAATCTGATGGAACGGGCAGAGACCTGTCTCGACGCGCCTTCGCGCGCGACGCTGGCGGAAATCGTGGATGGCTTCATCGCCACCCATACCGGCCCGCAGGATTTCACCCCGCAAGAGCTTGCGCATCTGCGCCGCATCGACGCCGAACCCTTCGTGCCGGCCGATGCCGAGAAGGTGGCCGCCCTCTTCGCCCGGCGTGACTGATCCGCTCTGGTCGGCCCGCGCGTTGGCCAGCCTGACCGCGCAGGACGACTATCTGCGCCCCCTCAACCCCACCGCAGCCGATGCCGTGCTATCCGAGATTGAACACCTCGCAGCACTGATCGTGGAATTCCCCCAAATGGGCCGCCGCATCGACGGCACCGGCCTGCGCTACCACGTGACCGGGCGTTATCGCTATCGGGTGATTTACAGGATGAGAGGGCGGTGGGTGGAAATCGTCGAGGTCTTGCATCCGAGACGGGAGTGATCCCGGACATCCTCGCGCCGAGAGCTGCGTACAAAAACCGCGTCCACCCTGCACAGCCTGCACGCATCAAACACCGCAACTGCGGCCAAACGGACAGGTTGAAGCGCGCGCGCGTTTTCGTCCCGCCCATTTCCTGCGCATCACCGCCCGAATGACAGGCAGCACCATCCGAAACGACAGGAGATCTTCGCCAACCGCCTAAAAAATGCCGCATTTGCTTAACCTTAGGTCAAGTATTCTTATGCATTTGCCGCATAGCAGCATTGCTCACGCGGGGTATTGTGCAAGTGCAGCAAACGGCTATCTTTAACTCAAGAAATGCGAAACGAAACCCGTAACGCCTCGAAACGAACAAATATGTAAGGTTTGAGAAATGTTGTATGTAGATGAAATCCGCCGCTCGGCAATCCAGGTTCTTGGCGACGACGTCAGCGCCGCCGCCTATGCCGCAACGCAGCGTGTTGTAAATTACCGCCTCTATCGCCGCACGGTGCGTGAACTTTCGCAACTGAGCGCGCATGATCTGCAAGATCTGGGTTTGCATCGCAGCGAAATCTGCCGCGTTGCTGAAGAAACAGTTTACGGCCGCCAGTCGTAATCACGAGATCAGGTGCTCCGCTCCTCCTCCCTGGGGCATCTGTTACGGTCAAGGGCCTCTCTCCTCCTCCCTGGGGCCCGAGATCGTCGAAGTGGGATCCTCTTGATCCCTACCATTTGCGAAAGGCCCTCTCCTCCTCCCTGGGCCGGACGTACAAGAAACGGCGGCGCCTCTCCTCCTCCCTGGCGTCGCCGTTTTTTTTGGAATGCGCAGCGCCAAGTGCATCCGCACCTGCCTCGAACGAGGCGTGACCCCGAGTATTTTCAGAACGATGAACTGCAGAGGCTTGACGGCCGAGGCATGGGTTTGCAATTACGCCTTAACGATGGTGTAATTTGCAAAACTGGGGACGGGCAGTGCAGTGGCAATACAGAAACTCTATGCCGGGGCAAAGTTACGAGAGACCAGACAGCGTCTTGCACTGACGCAAAAGGATTTTGCGGCAAAGCTGGGCGTGTCTCTGCCCTATCTCAACCAGATGGAAAACAACAACCGCCCCGTCAGCACGACGGTAGTGCTGGCGCTGGCGCAGGAATTCGGCTTTGATGTCACGGAGTTGTCCACTGGCGACGCGGAACGCATGGTCTCGGACATGCGTGAGGCGCTGGCCGATCCGCTCTTTGGCGACGATCTCCCGCCTCTGGCGGATTTGCGCCTGACCGCGTCGAACGCACCGGCGCTCGCCCGGGCCTTTCTGGAATTGCACAGCGCCTATCGGCAGACCCATGAACGGCTGGCCTCTCTGGATGAAGCCCTCGGGCGCGAGGATGCGCGCAGCCAGTCAAGCCCCTGGGACGAGGTGCGCGACTTCTTTCATTACTGCGACAATTACATAGATGCCGTCGATCGCGCAGCGGAGCGTTTTGCCGAAAGTGACGGCCAGTCAGGCGCACAGGCGCATGCCATCGAACGGCTCTCGGCCATGGGATTATCTGTCATCGAGGAAGATACGCCCAAGCTGCGGCACTACGACCGCAAGACAGGGGTTTTGACCTTGTCGTCGCGCGCCGCCCCCGAAACGCGCCGCTTTCAGCTCTTGCTGCAACTCGCGCTTCTGACACAGGACAAGTTGCTCGAAGCGACGCTGGATTTTGCTCGGTTTCAGACCGAGACCGCGCGCGCGATTGCCAAGATCGGCCTTGCCAATTATTTTGCGGGCGCGGCGCTCATGCCCTATGGCCGTTTTCTGGCAGCGGCACAGGAGGTCCGGCACGACCTTGAGGTGCTCGCCAATCGCTTTGGGGCGTCGATCGAGCAGGTTTGTCACCGGCTCTCAACGCTGCAACGCCCCGGGGCAAAGGGTATTCCTTTTTTCTTCGTCCGGGTCGATCAGGCGGGCACGATCACCAAGCGGCACTCGGCCACGCGGCTTCAGTTTGCCCGTTTTGGCGGGGCCTGTCCCTTGTGGAATGTGCACCGCGCCTTCGAGACGCCAGGGCGCTTTCTGCGACAATTGGCCGAAACACCGGACGGGGTGCGCTATATCAGCCTCGCGCGCGATGTCAGCAAGTCGGGGGGGAGTTTTGGCGCGCCGGTCCGGCGGTTCGCAATCGCCTTGGGTTGCGAGGTCAAGCACGCTGGCGATCTGGTCTATGCCGATGATCTCGACCTGCGCCATGCGCGCGCCTTCGAGCCGATCGGAATTTCCTGCCGGATCTGCGAGCGGGCAGACTGCCACCAACGCTCTGTCCCGCCACTGGAGCGCCGTTTGCAGGTGACGCTCGACGAACGCGGGGTGCTGCCCTATGAGGTCGGTTAGCCGACCGAAGCCTGCAAATCGAAGATCGGCAGGAGGATCGCCAGCACGATCACCAGCACCAACCCGCCGACGACCATCATCAAGAGTGGATCGATCAGGGCGGAGACGCGCTTGCGTTCGTTCGTGAGCCAGGTTTCGACCAGCACGGCGGCACGTTCGGTCATCCGGCCAAGACGCGCGGATTTTTCGCCTGCGTCGATCAGTTGGCGGCAAACCGGAGGAATCAGGGTCATCCGGCTGAGGCCCTGGCTCAGACTTTCGCCCGATCGCACCGCCTCGGCAAGTTCGAGCGCCTCGTCGCGAAACCGGCGAATGACGAGCACATCACTGGCTGAAGAGACCGCATCGACCACGGTCTGACGGCTGGAAATGACCAACGCCAACGTGCGCAGATACTGCGCCGCAGCCGACAGGCGCATGAGCCGACCGATCACCGGAAGCCGGAGCCCCATGCCATGCCAGCGGTCGCGCACCGAGGGCACCCGCAAGGAAGCTACGAGACCGAATGTTCCCGCAAGAATCCCAATGCCAAGCGCAATCCAGTGCGCCTCGATCCAGTTGCTGATCCCCATCATGACTTGGGTCAGGCGAGGCAATTCACGCCCTGTGACCGCGAACGTCGCCGCGATTTCGGGCGCAACATTGACCATCAGGATACCGCAGACCAGCAAAGAGACAGCCGCGACAAAAGCCGGATAAATCAATGCGGTCGCCAATTGTGCGCGGTCCGCTCCAACGCTTTCGAGATAATCCGCCAGCCCGTCGAACACCGCCGCCACGTCGCCCGAGGTCTCGCCCGCGCGCACGGCGGCGATGAAAAAGCGCGGAAAACCCGCCTGCGCCATCTCGAGGGCGACGGACAGCGGCTGACCATCCATCAGCGCCGCCTTGGCCTCGGCCGCCGCCGCCTCTATGGCGGGCGAGGTATCCGACGACCGGATGGTTTCCAATGCCACCTCGGCGCTGAGATCCGAAGACAAGAGCACCGCCATCTGCCGGGTAAATACCGCGCGCATATCGGCATTGAGCCGGGTTCGGCGCCCGATCGAAAACGCGAATCGAGCCCGCTCACGCTTGGCAGTGATTTCTTCGGCAAAGAGCCCCTGCCCGCGCAAAAGATCGGCTGCCTGTCCTTCGCTCTCGGCAACAAGCGTGCCGCGGCGGCGTGCCCCCTGAGCAGTAAAAGCCGTGTAGCTGAACGCCCTCAAAGTGCGTCTCCAACCACCCGAAGGGACTCTGCAAGGCTGGTCCTGCCCGCTGCCACCTGATAGAGCGCCTGACCAAAGAGCGTCTGGTCGGGAGCCATGGCGAGGCGCTTCATCTCGATTTCGGACTGGCCTTTGTCGATGGCTGCGCGGAGCGCTTCAGACACTTCGAGGATCTCGAAAACACCAACACGGCCCGCATAGCCGGTGCCATTGCATTTCTCGCAGCCCACGGCATGGTGGATTTCATCGGGCACGGCCAGACCGGTTGCGCTGAAGTGCGCAGCCTCGGCCGGGCTGGGTGGGGCCGCCCTGCGGCAGGTGGTGCAGAGCTTGCGCAGAAGGCGTTGCGCGATCACGCCGCGCAGGGTGGCGGCAATCAGAAAATCGTCCAGCCCGAGATCGCGCAGGCGCACCACGGCGCCAACCGAGCCATTGGCATGAAGCGAGGAAAACACCAGATGCCCGGTGAGCGAGGCCTGCGCGGCGACGCTGGCCGTTTCCTGATCGCGGATCTCGCCGACGAGAATGATGTCTGGATCCTGCCGCAGCGCCGCGCGCAGACCGGCGGCAAAGGTCATGCCGATCTCGGCGTTGATCTGGCTCTGGCTGATGCCGGGGAGGTCGTATTCGATCGGATCCTCGGCGGTCAGGATATTGCGCACCTCGTCATTGGCCAGTTGCAGCAGGGAATAGAGCGTCGTGGTCTTGCCCGATCCCGTCGGACCGGTGGCCAGAATGATCCCGTTGGGCCGTTCCGCCATCCGTTCCAGAACCGCCACCTGATCGGGGCGCAGCCCGAGATCCGCCAGCGGCATCAGCCCTGCGGAACGATCGAGCACCCGCATCACCACCCGCTCACCATAATTGCCCGGCAGGGTGGAGACCCGCACATCGATCGCGCGCCCACCCAAACGCAGCGCGATATGACCATCCTGCGGCAGCCGCGTTTCAGAAATATCGAGCCCCGCCATGACCTTGAGCCGAGACACCACACGACGCACCGGCACATCCTGACGGTCGAGCACCGATTGCAGCATCCCGTCAACCCGCATTCGCGCGCGCAGACCCGTCTCGTTCGGCTCCACATGCAGGTCAGATGCCCCGGCCCGCACCGCGCGCCGCAGGAGTTGATTGACCAGCTGGATCACCGGCGCCTCTTCGCCATCTTCAAGCAGGTCGCGCGGTCCGTGGCCCTTGCCGATGCCATCCTCGAGGTCAAAGGCGACATCCTCGCTAGCCGAATCTGTGCTGCTGCCGTCCTGATAGAGGGCCGCCAACTGCGCCTCGAACGCCTCCGCAGCAAGCCGTTCGAGCTTGAGCGGCTTACCAGCCCGGCGGCGCGCCTCACGTAACCCGAGGATGCTGGCAGATGGGCCAGCAAACAGCCGGTCTCCCGCCACCAGCACTTGCTGATCCCGGGCAAGGCTGAAGGGCAAGAGCGGCGCTGTCATGTTTATTGGTCCGCGAACTGCAACCGCGTGGGCAGAGGCGGAAATCTCCGGGTTCGTGCGCCGCTGTCGATGAACCCCGCGTCAAAGGGCTGATTGAGATTGGCACCGTCGAACGAAAAGCTGGAATTGGGCACGCGCGGATAGGTGCCATCATCGGCCGGGGCGATGAATTCAGCGGCGCGTTTGGCCTCGCGCGCGGCGCGACGCGTCGCCTCGCGCGCCTCGGAATCGCTCGACAGAATACGCGGACGCAGCATGACCAGCAGAATACGTTGGTTCTGCGAGGTCGAGCGGCCCTTGAAAAGCCGCCCCAGAAGGGGCAATTCGCTGAGACCGGGCACGCGTTGATTGACCGAGCCCGACCCATCCTCCAAGAGACCGCCCAGCATGATCACATGCCCGTCACGCACAAGGACATTGGTCGAGAGTTCCCGCTTGGCGGTGATTTCGCCACCCGCAGCAGAGGAGGTTTTGGTCAGGTTCGACACTTCCTGACGCAGCGCGAGACGCACGGTATTGTCCCGGGTGATCTGCGGCGTCACCGTCAGCGTGAGGCCCACATCCTGTCGTTGGATGGTCTGAAACGGCTGGTTTGGCACGGCGCTGTCGCCCACGGTGGAAAAACTGCCCGTCACGAAGGGCACGTTCTGTGCCACGATGATTTCCGCCTCACGGTTGTTGAGGGTCAGGATCGAGGGCGTCGACAGGAGTTTGGTCGAGCTCTTTGATGCCAGAGCGGCCACGAACCCGCCGAAGCCGCTATCGTCAAAGGCGGCGATGCTGCCACCGGTGCCGCCTCCCAGAGGAGGGTTGCCCGCCAGCACCGTGTTGACAAGACTGGTCAGGGTCGGACGGCCCTGCAGAGCGAATTCAACGCCCCCCACTGTGGCATCCTCGATCACCCCGCCGAATTGAAACGACAGGTCGGAAAAGCTGTCGACCGACAACTCGAAGATCACCGCCTCGATCAGCACCTGCGAGGGGCGTTGATCAAGGCCACGAATGGTCCCGACAATCGCATTGATCCGGTCTGCGGGTGCGGTAATGATCAATGCGTTTTGCTGCTCTTCGGCAACGATAGTGATTTCCCCATTGCCAGTTACTGCCCCATCAGCCGATGTCGTCTGCGCAGAAAAACTCTGCCGGATCACATCGGCAAGATCTGACGCCGACGCGTAATTGAGATGCACGACCTGCGTGGAAAAGCTGCGTTGCGGCTTATCCAACTCATCGACGACCCGACGCACGCGGTCGCGAAATTCGGGGGTGCCTGAAACGATGAGGGCGTTGGATCGGGCGTCGGCAGACAGGCTGGAGCCAGCAGGTGTAATCGCCAAAGTATTGATTACAGACAGCATTTCAGACGCCTTGCCGTTGTAGAGCGGAATGGTTTCGATGGAATTCCGGCTGGGCGTGTCAAGCCGATCCACCAATTGCACGATGCGCTGAAAATTCTCGCGCCGGTCCGACAGGATCATCAACCCGGAATCAGGAACCGTAGAGAGCACCGCCTCGGGCGGCAGGAGCGGGCGGATGACCTCGGCAACCTCGGCCACGGGACTGTTGCGCACCACAATGACGCGGGTCTCGAAATCTCCGCCAAGCCGCGCCCGCGCCTCGCCCGGAGCAAGCTCTCGGGCAACGTCAATGGGCACGATCCGATCCGCCTCCGAGCCTTCGACAATGGTCAGGCGGTTGAGTTCCAAGACGTTGAGAAAAATCTCGTAGATGGCGGATGGCGACACCTGATTGGGCGCGACCACTGTCACATTCCCCTGAACCCGGTCGTCCAGGATGAAGTTGCGCCCCGTCGCTTGTGCCACGATCTGAACGAAATCACGCAAACTGGCATCGCGCAGATCAAGCGATACCTGAGCCATCCCCGGCAGGCTCTGGGCTATCCACACAAATCCGGCAAGAGCCAGAAGTCTAAAAAAATGCATCAGCAAAATCCAAGCTGCCCATGAAGGTGATTGACTGCCGTTATCGTTGCCTGCCTCGGGCCGGTTATCCGACTGATTTTTCTTCGTTGTCTTTCACTATAGCGTGATTTTGGTGCCGATTCCAATTAAAAGACCTCACCTCCATCTGGCTGTGCGCAATGCATCCGATCAATAGGCAACACATTGGGAACTTTAAGCAATAATCTTCTGAATGGATTGGTTGGAAAACACGCTGGCGTGATAGTGTTCGCCAAATGAACCGGGCGGGATCGATGAATGCGCATTTTCATATTCATTAACTTTCTTTTGGCGTCCACGATGATTCTAGGATTGGCGGCCTGCGAGCCGGAAATGATCAGCTCAGGTAACGATTTTCAGCGTAAATACAGCACCGCGCGACGGGCGCTCGAGGCCGGGAACTACGATAGCGCGATCAGAAGTTACGAGGCGCTCATTCCCAATTCCGGACCGCTCGAACCGCGTCTTAGGCTGGAATATGCACATGCCCTTCTGCGCGCCGGCCGATTTGATGAGGCAACGCAAGTTGCCAATTCTCTGGCCGCAGGGTCATCGGGCAGCGCGCGGGCTGCTGCGCTCGCCGTGAGTGGAACGGCTCAGCACGAAAGTGCCCTTGTTGACATACGCGGCGGCACTGCGGGGGCCTCAACCGTCACCCTGCTGCGGGCCGCCGATGCCGCGCTATCGGAAATGCTGGTGCTTGATGCTGGGATGGATCCGCTCGGCACAATGGCCAGCCGCCGGTCGGAAATTGCTCAGGATCTGAAACGGCTTGGCGCGGTGAACTGATCGGATCACTGCGAGGTGACGGGACTGGCCCCCGAGATCCACTCGGGCAGGATGCCAGGCAAGGCACTCCGAACGTCCTCAAAGCGCGGATCCGTCGCAAGAGCCAGTCCGACACCGATGAACACGCCGGCCGCGATCAGGAAAACCTGCCTCATTCGACCGGCACCAGACGCACGTCTGCCTCAACCACGTCCGCACGCGCACCGCGCTCAAAGCTGAAGCCAGCCAGATCATAGCCCCAGAGGTCATTTTGCGCGGTCAACCATTCAACAAGATGGGTGAAACGCACAGCGTCAAAGCGCAAGGTAATCCCGCCATCCGCAGCGTTGGCCAATTCGGTCGCGACCTCGCGCAAGCCCGCCTCTCGCAGGCTCGCCTCTATGCCACTGATACCGATCGGCGTGGTGGTGCGCGCCATCTGCGGCGTGTTGGCATTGCGGGTCATCGTGGCGTAAAGGATCGCTTGCTCCGCCACCCACAATTCGGTCGAACGCGCCTCTGCCAAGGCGACGCGTGCCGCGTCGCGACGTTCGGCCAGTGGCCGTCCCACGCCATAGATCACGCCGAGGGGCAGGACAACAAGCGCAAGCAGCGCGATCAAGAGTCGTTCCCGGCGGCTCAGTCCGACGAGATACATCGCAAGACGATCCATGACCGCGTTCATTGGTTACGTCCTTTCTGTCTGACGGCCATGGCCAGAACGGCCTCGACCCCGCCGCCGTCACGGGTGACAGATTGGGCCAGGTGTGGTTCCGTCCCGACAGTGCGCAGCGCAGCCACCAAGGCATCGAGAGCTGCGAAATCAGCAATCTGCAAGTCGATCACCAATCCGGCACCTGGTTGATAGCTGATCCGAGTTATGGTCGTTTCATGGGCCTGAAGAACCTCCCCTGCCCGCCGCAGAACATCAAGCGGACGCGCCTCGGTCTCTGTTTCAGTGCTTGCGCTGCGGGCGCGGTCGATCACCTGGCTGACCTGCGCGCGGATATCGAGAATAGGTCCGGTCGGGATCACTACTTCGCGCAGAATCCGCTCCGAGTTTTGGCGATAGGTGAGAGCCTGGGTGCGCAACTCCGTGACTTCGAGGAGCGCGGCCGTGACCCAACCCAAACATCCAGTCAGGCCCATCGCTATCGGCAGGCTCAATCCGCGCAGGGTGCGGCGCATCGCGGCGCGCTCGGCATCGGGATCACGGCCAAGGTCAAGCGAGAGCTCACCGTGGGCAAAGCGCTCGGGCGGTGTCACGCCATGGACAGAGAGACCGGCGGGATCGAGGCACACCGCCAAGGACTGCGCCGCCAGCCACGCGTCAAGATCAGGGGAGAGCGGTCCGTGCCGCAGCACTGCACGGGGCGGCACCTTGGTCAATGCGCCTTGCAACAGAGCCAAGGCCAAGTCAGGCTCCGCAGTAAATCCATCGTCCAAACCCAGCCGTGCGCGGATCACCTGCCCGGAAACGTCGATCACCCAGAGATCGCGTGATGCGGGAAGCGTCAGGTAATCGGGCAGGATCGCCTGACACAAAGGGCCTGCCGAGGCGACTTTATGCGCCCAGTCCCGGCGTGCCTGACGATCTACAACCAGCATGGCCCGCCAGCGATCGGCCGCATCCCCCAAAGATGCAGGCCGTGCATCGATCCCGCTATCGGACCCGCCATAGGCGTCGCGCAACTGCCGTCGCGCCACCCGGTCGCGCGCCTGCCCGGTCAGGGTGGCCGGAAGTTCGAGCGGAACCAGCGGCGCCTCTGTCCCCGGCACGCTCGCCACGAAGCCCACCGCCGGAAACGCGACCTCCCGATCAAGGTCATGCACAACGAGAGACGCGACGGTGTTGCGCGCAGTGCGCGTTCTGTGAAAGATCATAGCGGCGCCGCCCGGCGAGATCGGATTTCGGTCGCCCCGGTCAGCTCTGAGCGTTCGATGACCAGGATCCGACTTTGAACACGACCGTCAAGCGACAGGTCGAATCGCGCCTCGAACCAGTCTGTTGCGGTGGACAGGCCACCGCTTGGAACAAGCGCCTGAGCGATGACAAGGGGATGCAGCAGACTTTCGGCACGGGCCTTGAAATCGGCCAGCGTGGCGAAAGGCAACCTCCCACGCTCCGCAATCAGCCGCGCGATGCCCGCAGGATTTGCCGTGGCAAATAACGCGCCAAGGACTTCTCCCGAAGCGGTATTGACATTCAGCGGCATGTCCGGCGGAAGGGCCGCAACAAAGGGCACCAGACGGACAAAATGAGCCTCTGTCATGCCGCGCACAAGACGCAGTTCGTCAACCGTTTCCAATGGTTCACCGGGCGGTCGCAGCGGCACGGCCCGAGTCGCATATTCCTCAGGCAGAACCGGTCCTCGCGCCTGCATGAAACCGGCAACCTCCGGCCCCAACGCGACCGGCAGGCCAAGGGTGCGCAACAAGCGCTCAAAGGACTGTGCGGCAGCCAGATCGCCGGCATCGCCAAGGCTGTTGATATTGAAACGGCCTTGCAGGTCAATGATCCGACCACTTAGCTCTGCGCGGTCGATAGTGGCCTGAAACCCTTCGAGGGCCCAGCCTTCGAGCAGGTGATCAAGCCCCTGCTCCCGCTCCCAATCTGCCCGCAAGACAGGGTTGATCAGCCATTCAGCGGCATCGAGATGCAGGGCGGCTTGTTCACTGATCAACAGATCCTCGACCCGCGCGCGGCTCGTCTCTGCGCGCAGCATGAGCCCGGTGGCAACGGCTGATATCGCCGCAACCAGGATCAACGCATTCAGAAGAGCCACACCGCGATCCGTGCTCATGGATAGGCCACCACTATCCGTAGGGGTCCGTAGGTATCGGATTCGATCATCACCTCAATTGCCTTGGGCAGGGCGGGGCGCTGCACGCCGTCGGGAACTCCCCATTCAGAAACCCATCCCTCCTCGCTTCCGGCATAGGCGCGCACGCGAAATCCGGCAATAGCGTCAAACATCATAGTCGCCGGTGCAAGCGCGAGATCCGAGGCTGGGCGCAGCACTGGCCAGACCTGGCGGAGCAGACGTCCGCGTTCCCGGTCAAGCCGCCAGATCACCCGCGTCTGCCCGGCCAGTTGTGCCTCCGGCAGGACCGGCCGACCAAAGGTGGACAGAGCAAACCATCCCTCGCCCGCGCTCTGATCGACAAAGGCCGGATCAGGATCGATTGCGTCGGGTGGCCAGAACGGCAAGTCGGCCGCCGATTTCAGATCAGATCGCAGCAGGGTCAGCCCGCGCAAGAGTGCCGCAGCCCGGTCATCAGCCGCACCAAGCCTGTCGCGGGCGCGCATCATGCCGCTCAGCGATTGCAAACCCATCACGGCCACCAACGCAAAGATCGACAGCACGGCCACCAACTCAAGCAGCGTCACCCCCCGATCCCGAACCGGCAAAACTGTGGTCATGGCAGCACCTCGGTTTGGGCGATCACCACGATCCGTCCACCCGGTTGACCTTCACTACGGGCGAGGATCGTCGCCTCGGTAAAGCCTGCGCGTGTCGTTTCCTCTGAAATCTCAAGGTGCCACTCATACGGACCATATTCCACCCGCCGATCAAGGGACACCGCCGCGCGTGCGCCCAACAGACGATATTCCTCTGCCCGATTCAGCGCCACCTCAAGGGCCATGAACCGGGCAGCTTCCCCCCCCAGAGCGCGGCTCGCATGATCCACACTGCGCAAGGCAGCAAGCGTTCCAATCGAGAGCACAAAGACCGCGATGACCAGTTCCAGAAGGGTGACGCCACGAGTTCTATCGCCCTCCATCATCACTCTGCCTCACAAATCAGTCCCGAAAATCCGGCCGAGCGGCAATGTCTCACTGTCCCGTTGCCGATGAATGCGACATCGAATGGCGTTACCTGACCATCAGGCAAAAAGAACAGATCAGGCGTGCGATCTCGCCAAAGATCGCGTGGAAGTATCGGACCACTCGCGCCTTCAAATCTGGCTTGCCCACGGAATTTTTGTGCCCTTCCAGATGGTTGCCATGTTGTCCTTCCGTTTTCCTGACCGGCGGGCGACAAGGTTTGCCAACCATCTTCGACGATCGACACAGCCTGCGGCGCACGTCCCAGAATGGCGGAATCGCGCAGCCTGTCATAGGCAGCGGCAAAGCGCGCCATGTCCGCCTCTCCAGCGCTTCGGCTCGTCACCGAGAAGGTGGCCGTAACCGACAGGACCGCAATCACCGCCACGACGACGACCATCTCGAGCAAGGTGAACCCTCGATCGGCGGAGGTCGTCATTCGCCCCATGATCCGATATCCGCATCCATGCCCGAACCGCCGGACACGCCATCCGCGCCAAGTGTGAAAATGTCGAACTCGTCATGCACCCCCGGCTGGAGATACTGATACTCGTTGCCCCAGGGGTCCACTGGCAGGCGATCAATATAGCCGTTTTGCGCATAGTTTTGGGGCACTGGAGCAAGGGTGGGCGCGGCCACCAGCGACCGCAGTCCCTGTTCGGTACTCGGATAGCGAAAGTTGTCCAACTTGTAGAGCTTGACCGCGCCCGACAGCACCGCAAGATCGGATTTGACACGCGCCACACGGGCCTGATCCGGACGGTCGATGATGCGCGGCATGATGACCAGTGCGAGAATGGACATGATGACCACAACGACCATCAATTCAAGAAGCGAGAAGCCGGCGTCATCAGGCCGTGCGGTCTGACGGCGCAGCGCGGTCGAGTTATTGATTTTCATGGTAAATTCAGTCCATAAAACCTATATATTATAATCGTGAGCATAGCCCATGGGGGCGCGCCTGACAATCATCGCCTGCGATCGGCGGTGCATTTTCCTCCTGAGGATTCGCTATGACCGAAACCAGCCTGCTCGCCGTTTTTCTGATCCTGTGCGGCGCGGTTGCAGGTTCGTTTCTGGCAGCTTGGGCGGATCGGTTGCCAAGGGCTGAGAGCATTGTTCATCCGCCATCGCGGTGCCGGACGTGCGACACCCGGATCGGCTGGCACGATCTTGTCCCGGTCGCCTCCTGGCTGTGGTTGGGTGGCAGATGTCGGACCTGCGGCGCGGAAATCCCTCGTCGTCTGTTTTACGCCGAGATCGGCGGCATGGGACTGGCAATCCTGGCAGTATGGGGGGCGCAATCACCATGGCACATGGTGTTGGGTGCGTTTTGGCTCTGGCTGTTGATGGGGCTGATGATGTGCGATCTCGCGGCCCTGCGCCTGCCAGACGCGCTGACTGGGCTGCTGTTTCTGACAGGGCTGGGGCTGGCATGGGAAGATCCGTTGCGGTCGGTAGGTGACGGTGTGATCGGCGCGGCCCTCGGCGCCGGCGCTTTCTGGCTAATCCGGATTTGCTATCGACTGCTGCGCAAACGAGAGGGGCTGGGCTTGGGCGATGTCAAACTTATGGCGGGGATCGGCGCAGGTCTGGGCGTCATGCCACTGCCGATCGTCGCCCTGATCGGCGCGACTTCGGCGCTGATCTGGTCGGGCCTTACGTCATGGCAAAGCGGCCATCAGCCGGATGCCGCCCTCGAAGTTCCCTTCGGCGCCCATCTCGCAGGCGCGTCTGCCCTGCTTTGGCTCATTCTCTGAAAAGCGCGGGCGGCAAGTTTCCCCACCGCCCACTACGCACCCTGAGGCCCATTACTCAAAACCTAGGGTACGATCCAATCACTGACAACACGAATACCCGCTCGACTTTCAGGATCGAGTTCGGCGATATACGCCCCCTTGGAAGCAAATCGTTGGCCAGGGCCAAGGGCAAGTTCGGGATGCGTGCCAGGATTAAGTTCATTCTCCGCCTCATGTTCAATGATTTCAATTACATAATCTCTATAAAAATCATTTATTGCGTGCATGAGGCCGAATTCGATCATGGTAAGTGCATAAAAAGTTTGAAGTTGAATCCGGGGATGTGTGACCTCCAGCCGCCGGGTATGCATCCAGCCACGAATCCGGTATTTGCGCGGGTGATAGGAGTCGGGCCTGTCATAGGGCCAGACCAGACGCGCGCGCTCGATCAGGGTCGAAGGGAGCGCCGCAACCGCCGCATCCTTGGTTGCAGAAGGCAAGTAGAGATGCGCCGCTGATGGTGACATAGAGACCAGAATCTCGACCGCCTCCTCGACATCCTGCGGCCAGATCACCAGCGTCTCGGCATTGGCATGCGCCGCAAGCGCCGCGCGCAAACCATCTGCGCCGTCATAGGAAACGCTCGTGATCTCCGTGTCCGGCAGCACCATCGCCATGGTCTTGGCAAAGGCAGTTGCAGGCCGGGTGCCTTGCGCTCCGGCACCATGGATCTGCACGATCCGGGCGGGTGGGCTTGGTTGATCACCGAGATGAAGAGCGAGCGCTTCGGCCTCAAGCACGAGACCGCGGTTGAAAAATACCGAGTAACCATAGCGTCCATCACCCGGCGTCGGCAATTCGGCATTCGGGAAAATGCAGGGTAGGCGCTTGTCATCGCAGAATTTTCCGATCTCGTCCCACGGCCCGGGAACGAGCCCGCTCAAGGTGGCAAAGACCGGCTGCTCGGCATATTTTGCCTCAAGCTGCGCGCGCCATGTCTCGGGCGGGCCCTGCAATTGCCAGACATGCAGACGCCAGTAACGATAAGCAGAGATGAAATTCGAGCGATAATTCGGCGAAAAGGTGGGATTGCGCGTATCGCCCTCGGTATCCTTGTTCATCCATTCGAAAAACAGGTTGAGCGTGCGCAGCATCGCATCCGCCTCGCCCGGATCGGCATCAGGACCAATGACCGTGGCAAAGTGAATCTCCCTTTCGGTCACGCCGGGGTCGATTTCTGCCGACAATGTCTTGAGAAACGCCGACAGGTTCGACACATCCGTCGGCGTCAACTCATAGCGCGGCATGATCGGATCAAATTCGTGGCCTGCCGCATCAACCCCGTCGCGCAGCGCGCGCGCGAGCAGGACATCATCGTAGGCCGGACGCATGCGCGGCGCGCGCACCCGCGCCCAGAATCCCGGTGGCTGAACCTCCTGATAGAGATCCTTGAAAATCCGGTTGCGGTTCAACGTTTTCTTGTTGAACAGCACCTCTCCGATGATCGGCGGCACGTAGTTGCCGCCCTCCGAGGTTCCAAATCCGCTGGGGCGGTGGCAGTTCACACAGGAAAACTGCGCACCGGTGATCTTCACATCACCCTGGGTCACGCCTCGCACGGGTTGACCATCCGCGCCGATCCCTTCCCAGTAGAGTTTGCGTCCGAGTTCCACATCGCCCGCCTGCCCGGCCAAGGCCCAAAGGGGCACCGCGAGCAGCATGGTGGCCAGAAGGCCACGCAGCAGAATGTGATAGATCGCGCGAAGACGCATTCAGTTCACCTCGGGTCGAACGAGAGCCGCGTATTCCTCGGCCAGTTCCTCGGACCCCAGCAATCCCTCCAACCGCAGCCAGGGCGCATCCTTCGCCTTGCGCAGAAAGGTCAGCGGACGGTGATACATCTTGTTCTCGCCCTTGTAGATGGCATCAAAGGCGCGCACGACGGTAAAGATGTCGTCGAATTGCCCGGTCAGCATGACCCAGTTGTCGCGCGCACCGTGCAATTGGGCATAATCGCGCAGACGCGCGGGGGTGTCATATTCGGGGTCGATCGAGATCGAGACCATGAGATAGTGATCGTCGATCGCCGCGAGGCTCTCCTGGGTCTGGCCGAAGGTGGCGCTCATCACCGGACAGATCGTGGCGCAACTGGTAAAGATGAAGTTGAGCAGCACGGGTCCGTCAAAATCCATCAACTCGGCAAAGTTGACCTTCTGTCCGAACTGGTTGCGCAAGGTGATGTCTGGGGCAGGATAATCGTTCAGACTGCGCTTGTATTGAAATCCATCCGGGCGCATCGCGGCCTCGGCGGTATTCTCGGCGTCCATGCCAAGGTGATCGGGCATACGATGTTCGGCAGCATTGTGGTCATGACCCATGCTGTGGTCATGGCTTTCAACCTCTTGGGAGGCGCCATGGCTCACGGAATGATCGTGGCTCTCGGGGACGACCGCATGATTGTGACCCTGAGCCTGCCCGGTGCCATCGCTCGTTTGATCCGCCGAGGCAGCCCCCGACACCGCAAAGGCGGCAAACGTCAGGGCAACGGCACACATGGATCTGGCGCGGCGGGCGGTTGTCTTTATGGTCATTCTGGTCTCCCTCATAAAGGCAGGAACTGGAAATGAGAACGGGACCGCCGACTTGCGCCGCCGGTCCCTTTGTCTTGGGTTAGTGGATCGACCAGACGGCCGTATCGTGATGCAGAGCGTCGAACTGATACATCCGGATACGGGCCGACGGCTCGTAGCTGAACTCCACCTCGAGATGATGTTCACCGACGCCATCCACGTTGACGTAGTTGGACATTTCCTGCTGCATTCCCCCCCAGGCGTTGAGGAAGGGATTATGCCCGTGTCCGTTGTCCGCGACCTGCCAGACAGAGGCGCTGACCGGTGTGGGTGATTGCTGTTCGGGACGTGTCGCGGGGGGAACCGGGATCGGCCCCTGTCCTGCGACATGGATCCAGAAGTAGTTGCGCCCGAAGGTAAAGAGTGGCCCGGCCCCCCCGATCGGCAGCGTGTTGTGGAAGGTATTTTCCCAGCCCCGCAAACCGCCGAAATCCACCAGCACATAGGCATGGACGTAGTAGTCGCCATTCAGGAGTTGAACATTGACCTTGTCCCCCCGCTTGTCGAAAACACCGGAGTCCATCCGCACCTGCGAACTCCCGTCATGGCCCTTGAGCTGGCCGTACATGGTGTTGTTCAGAAAGACGAGGGAGACGTCTGCATCCTCGGCCATTTCATAGCCGGTGGGCAGCTTCTTGCGGTTGCCCCAGTCATAGAAGGCCTGACGAATCAAGCCCATCTGCGCCTGGATGGTTGAGCCGTTCAGCCCACCGAAATAGCCACCGTATCTGCGGTTGGTATTCATGTTCGCCATTTCGCGGAACATCCGCCACATCCGTTTTGCCGGGGCTGTGTCGCCAATCATGTCGATCGCGGCCAGCTTGGTCGCTTCGCTTTCACGCGGGTTCTGACCGAACACGGCGATCTCCGCAGAGTTGCGGGGCATCCCGTTGCGCAGTGGCACCAGCATGTTCTCTGTGACCTGCACACGCGGGGGATGGTTCCGCCAGCCCCAGTGATAGCTGAGGTTCCAGAAGCGGGCCGGCGGCATCTTCATGTTGAGCGTGTATTCAAGGCCCTCCTCCATCGGAAAGAAGGTCTGGTCAATGCCGATATTCGGCGCCCGCGGAAAGGCGGTGCCACCCGCCGTCATGTCAGGCCCACCCTTGTCGGTGAAATCGAACTCTTTCCAGTCGTCGAAGAACATCGCGTAGGGAGCGAAGTCCTCGTGGCCGCGGTTGAGGATCTTGACGATATACTTGATCGTCCATTCCTCATCATTGACGACCGTCGGATCGACATAGGCGGTGTCGGATTCGATGTGACTGTCATACCAGAGTTGGTTAATCGTCACCGATTTGGTCACCGGATCGACCGGTTTCGTCTTCAGCCCGCCGAGATAGTGCAGCAGCGGAAATCCCTCGTATTCACGATCACGGAAACGACCGCTCAGCTCATTGCCCTCGATGATATCCACCGCAGACCGGGCCAGTTGCCGCAAACTCGCCGCATCGACCCGGCGCGGATAGTTGTAGCAGTGTTTGCGGGCCCGAAAACGCCGGCAGATCCGGTGCGGCTCGGACATCGCCTCGATCTGATCCATGATCCAGTCAAGATCATCGGTCGGCGAGGTCTTGTCGATCGTCCGCGTCACCGGATCGTCATGCAGGTTGAAGGGATGGTCCGGCGTCGAGGGCAAGGTGTTGGGAATGTCGTTGCCCCGGCACGTCTTGGCGTTCTCGTAGACCGTTGGCAGCAAGTTGGTCGGATTTGGCCCAAAGCTGTTGGCTTCTGGAAACACCGCATAGCCGTCAGCAGTCTTGAGATAGGTTCGGGTGGCAGGCGTGATCACTTGGCCGTTGCTGTCGACGACGGCATTGGTGATGCGGCTTTCGAAGGGCACGCGCGGCTGCTGACCGCCGGTGGTATGGCCCTGAACGCAGAACATGTTCAGGTCGAAGGGGGTCTGCGCCCAGGCAGGCGCCCCTCCCAGCGTAGCGGCGGCAGGCAATGCCATCACCGCGGCCTGTTTCAAGGATTTACGAAACATTTTCATTGTCTCCGATTCAAAATACTGTTCTGGTGCCCCGGTTGACCGGAGCCCGGCATCAGACTTCGCGGTTGTGGTTGCGCGGATCTTGCAGATCAAACACGCGCGGACCAGCCCGACGCAGCTTTTCGCCCGGTTTGGGGACTTCCTGCGGCATGACCCAGGTGACACGGTTGGCGGCATCGTCGGGCCGGATGTCATAGGGAAAACTTCCCCACAGACCCGCGCTGCCATTGCCGTAAAACACCACATCTACGACGCGCTTGCCGGGCAATGTCGCATGGCTCATGCGATACATCCGAAAGGCGAGGTCGGCGCAGTGTTGCGGCGTCCCGGTCAGGAAATGCCAGCCCTCCGGCGCATTCAACTCGCGCGCATAGGCCTGCATCCTTTCCGGCGTGTCATTCGTCGGATCGCGGGTGATCGAATAGACGAACACATCGCGTCCCACCTTGTCGCCCAACTCCTTGACGACCTTGGACATGCTGCGGGTAATCGGCAGATGCGCCTCATCCGCGAGACTCATGAAATGCAGCATCACGACCTTGTTCTCGATGAACCCCTCGTAGAAGGACATCCCGAGACCGTCCTGATTGACCATCATCACATTGGGAAACGAATCCCGCAGCGAAGGGTCGATGACCCCACCGCTGTTGATGGGGTTGCACAGGATGGGATTGCTGTTCGGCCCGGCCGCCGCGACGCTTCGGCGTGCCGCCTCGCGTGCCTCGGCCGCCGCAGCTGCGGCCCGTTCCTTGGAACTGCCCGGCGTGGTGTAGAACCCTGCCGTCAGCCCGGCAGCCGCCGCGATGGGCAGGCTCGCCATGAATTGACGTCTGTTTGTCATGTCTTTTCCTCTCTCTTTCAGAGAATTCCTGGATGGATACCTGCTCAGTCACCCTGACCCGGCTCGACGATGTCCCAACGGATCATCATCGCGTGGTCCTCGTGGACGACGTTGTGGCAGTGCATCACATGCTTGCCGAAGAAATCCCGCCAGCGACTGTAAAAGGTCACTTCATCCCCTGGCCCGAGCGAGACCACGTCCTTGCGCGAACGCTCCACAGCACTTGGCGGGCGTCCGTTGACTTCGAGGATCTGGAACTCTTCAAAGTGGGTGTGAACGGGGTGTGCCCAGGCGTTGCCCTCGTTGCGGAAGGTCCAGATCTCGGCAGAACCCTGCTCGATCTTGGCATCCACGCGGTTGGGATCCATCAGGCGTCCATTCACCGTCCAGAGACCGTTGTCATAGTCGAAGACGAACAGGCGCTTGCGACGCACCTCCGACATATTGATCTTCGGCAGATCGCGCAGCCGCGCTGGCACCCGCGACGGATCCCTCTTCTTGCGGCCCTTCGCACGGAATTCAAGCACCGGCATCATGTTGCCGCCCTCCAGCGTGTAACCGGTCGGACCGGCGCCATCGCCGCGGATTTCCAGGTTGTTCCAGATCTGGATCTTGTCGCCGTCCTTGTACTTCGAGAAATCGACGATCACGTCGAAACGGTTGGCGACCCAGAGATTGATCTCGGGCTCTATGACCGGAGCCTCAAGCAAGTTGCCGTCATTGGACAGGATGATCCAATCGTCAAAGTAAGGAGCGTCGCCATTGGCCGGAACCACCTTGAGCACAAGACGATAGAGCCGCGACGGACCGCCATTAAGGAAGCGGAAGCGATACTTGCGGCGATCCACATCAAGATAGGGCTGGATGATCCTGTTCACCGTGATCTTGTCGCCGGTCATACCCTGCGTGGTGTATTGCAGGCGGTTTGAGTCGAAGGTATCGGGGGTGCCTTGCGAGTTGCCGACATCTACCGGCGACGGGCGTACCTCCGGGTTGGGAATGTCGCCATCCGCCTGAAAGAAGTCCCAGATCACCTGGCCGTTGGCCTGGAACATGACATCGTGCAGGACCAGCGGAATGTCATACTTGCCCGAGGGCAGGCGGAAGGCGCGCGGATTGCGATCCCGCTCGTTGTTGGAATCGCGCTCGTCAAAGATGAGATAGAAACCCGAGAAGCCCGCATAGACGTTGGTCGCGGTGAAATCGAGGCGGTGATCGTGATACCAGAGGGTATTCATGATCTCCGGGTTGTCGTATTTCCACTTCTTCGGCGATCCTGCCGGGAAGTTGGCGTAGTGGTGATCCCAGAATTCGCCGGGATTGAAGAAGTCCTGCGGGATCCCGTCCGACTCGGACGCGGTATGGCCATTGTGCAGGTGGATGGTTGACGAGGGCAGCGCGAAGGTCACATTGCCGGCACCCACGGTGGGCAGCAGGTTGTTGCGGCGCAGGAATACCGGCTCGCCGTATTTGGCGTGATAGGTCTCGCCCGGCGTGATGCCATTGAAACCCCAGTGCCAAGACCCCACATCAGGATCGCCGTCACGGCCCACGACGCCGGGCGTGCCATCACCATAAGGGGGCTGCCAGTGGTATTTCCACCGGAATTCGGTCATCATCTCTTCGTAGTGTTTCTTCGGCGGAAAGTCGTCGAACCGCTGATGGCGTTCGGGCTCGATCGGCGGGTCGAAGGAGGCGGGCGAAACCGGTTGGGCAATCGGCATGATGTTGAGCGGTGCGGTGAAGGGTTCGACCGGCGGGCTCGATTGCACGACGATACTGGGTTGGAATGTGTCGGGAAAAACCAGCCCGGTTTGCGGCAGCCCACCTGCGGCACTGTCAGGCCATTGTTCGATCTCGACCGCGCCAGCCTGCGATGCCACAACCGTGGCGCCCGCAGCTCCAAGGCCGAGCTTTAATGCGTCTCTTCGTTTCATGCTTTGTCCTCCAGCAGATAAAGCTTGCGAATATTACCGTCGCCATGCTCCAGACATGACGCGCTCACCCCCGCGCCAGACATGCCGCAGGAAAGAAGGGCAAGAGCCCCTATGTCAGGCGACCAGAAAGGCGCCAGATATGTGTTTCGAGCCGAAGCTCGACGATTTGGGATGGCAGGCCGGTAGGGGTGAGTAATGTTTGGCCCGTGCGGATCAGTGACCCACAAATTCTAAAAATTTAAGAGAGCGTTAGTTCCTTTTTCTCCGCGATTTCGCGCGTAGTGTTGACGTTTAAATTGCCGGGCGCGCCAAAACAGCGCACCCTGCCACACCAACTCAACACAAAAGATTGTTCAAAACAACGATAACATTTTCGTGATACCCGGAAATGTCGTGAAAAAGGCGGAAAGGGACTCATGTTTGTTATTTAAGCAATTGATAATATGGAATATATTTCATTGTATCTTAAGCAAAAACAATCGGAATTCAGATCTCAAATCGCGTTCACATGTCAATGACATGCCCCTCTCTGAACGATGATCGGTCTGTTTTCGAGGGCTCCGTTCTCTTCACGCTCGCAAAGACGTGACTGTTCCGACCCAGATTGCGCCTTTGCGTGCTCGGCAAGACTCAGCCGATCCGTTCTCGTGCCGGGCTCAGCCCCGCCCTGTAATACGGACCGTGATCGTTCGACGTTGACCGGCGCGCAGGATTTCTACCGCGAACTCGTCAGATCCAGCGAGGATGTCCTGCGCATTGGCCAGCGTCTCCGGGTCTGACACGGAGTAGCCATTGACGCGCAGCACCATGTCCCCGCGCTTGAGCCCGATCAGATCGTAGATCTGCCCTTCACGAACCCAGAGGATTTCCGGAAAGGTTTCTCCTTGTCCGCCATTCGGGGCAACAAGGCGCACACTGCCAGCACGGCCCAGCACCCGACGCAGATCGCGACCGGAGAAAACGCTCGCCGGCAATTCGGCCTCGTCCACCTCGATGCTTCCGTTGCTCACGATCCGGGCAAGCATTTCGGTTGCTGTCTCTTCAAAGGCAATCTGCACCTTCGTGCCGTCGCGGTCGATCCAGACACCGTCGGGCGCGATGTCAAGGACGATCTCGCCCCCGACGAGACGATCACCGGCCCGAATGAGCCGATCTCCATCAGAGGCGCCCATGATTGCCCAACCGCTCTCACCTCCGGCCACCAGTCCGATCAGACGATATCGCTCCGCCTGTTTCGGCGGTGTCGGCGCCTTTGGGGGGTCTGGCACATAGGGATCGAACACGGCAGGCCAACCGTCGGGCAGGTCCTTCGGCGCGTTCGTCTCGACCGCCGCAAGCGCCGCATTGATCTGGACCGGGGCCGGAGCGGGCGCGCCCTTCTGGGCTAGCGTCAGCACCAGTTGACTGGCTCCAAAGCCCAATCCGATTGCAGCCACAAAAGTCAGGAGCCCAAGTCCCTGCATGACCTCAACCCCGGCCCTGAAGCGCGCAGATGGCATGTTCTGAAATCATTGGCACGCGATGGCTCCTCTGGTCTGACGCGGCAGTCCTTCAAAGCGGAATTTGAGCGCCTTTGATCATAGACTGCGACACACATCTCGGCAACACGCTCTATGCCGACAAGTCCATCGACGGCACAACGAGTGGCAACTGCCAATCGACCGGATCTGTGCATTCGTCGCGCGGCCGCGCGAGAAGAACCTGCGCATAGAAATGTCCCGTCGTCTCGATCCCCTCCACCCGATGTCCCGCAGCGCGCGCATTGGCCATTGCGCGCGCTTGCTCGTCAGCACTTTCGAACCGTCGATGCACGAAGGGCGGGATAGGCAGCACTTCGAGCACCATGTCATGCGCGCGCAACACGGCTGCTGCCTCAGAACGTTCGTTGCCACGGATGGGCGAGGTCATCAGCCAAGGCTTGCGCGGGCCACTCGCCGTCAACAACCGATCAAGCGCGCGCGGCATGAGTTGCGCGACAGAGCCGCATTCGACAATCATGTCGCAGCGCGCCAGTTCCGCGGCCAGAGCGTCAGAAGTTGGCCCCGTCTCGAGATCCTCGACAAAGCCTGCATCAAACAGCCCAACCGCCAGACCGTAAGCCACCGCATTGGGCATGATATCGAGGCCGGTGAAATGGAGGGGCAGATCCGCTCGGCGCAGACCGGCCAGCCAGTCGCGATCCCAGGCGATAACCTCTGCGGTCGTGGCACTGTCGAACCTTGGTTCGCGGTAGCGCTCGAACACCTTTGCCAGGCTCAGATCCCGCCCCATCAGAGCGGTGACGATGCCATAGCTGCTGGCAAAGTCGAGAATCCGGGCGCCCGTCAGGCCACGCAAGCGCATCAACTCGTTCAGCCCGGCGCGAAACGCTGCCACGGCATGATGCTGGTTGCGATAGCCAAGCGCGTCCATCATGCGGAAATAGCCTCGGCAATCAGGTCGATCATAGGTGTCATCGAAGATCGTCACAAAACGCTCGCTCGATGGCTCTGAACTTTGGGTCATCTTTGCAAAGGAGTCCTCTCGTTACCCGGTCGGATCGACCATTTGTCTCTTGAGCAGCTTGCGACAAAGCCGGGATTTTACAACACCGTTCTGGCAGATTTTCACAATCAGGCACGGAACTGTGACGGCAAAAACCATTCTGAAACAATGTTACTTACGCCTGACCGCAACGTGAATATCTGTGCGCGCACGTCACTTGAAAGACCGGCAGGTGAAGCGCACCTTTCGAGGGCGCCTTCGTTCTTCGTGTGAGGATCCCCCATGAGCCACGTCAGCACCCAAGCCGTTCCCGATGCCTCGAAGGTCATGCTCGGTGCAACCCTCGCCTGGGTGGCAGTGCTGATCTATGCGTCGTCCAACTCGATCGTCTCGTTGCTGGCCGAGATCGGATCGAACAACCGCGTCATGGGCCGCAATGTCATCACCTATTGCAACCTGCTCTTTGTTGGCTCTCTGATGTCTATGATCCCGATGACGATCATGTTCTGGCGCGACTGGACCTGGGAAAACCTGCGCGCTCTGGGGCGCAAGCATTGGGTGATCCTGACGGCTTCGGCTTTTTTTTCGTCGGCGCTGACGCCCGGCCTCTTTTTCTACGCGCTGGAAAACACCACCGTCACCAATGTCGTGCTGATGGGTCGGATCGAGCCGCCACTCTTTCTCATCGCCGCCTGGGCCCTGCTGCGCGAGGAGTTCGAGCCGTGGTCCTTTCTCGCCGGTCTGGTGGCCCTGGTCGGGGCCGTGGTCATGATCCTGATGAACACCGACGACAACAGCTTTACCCTTGGCAAGGGAGAGATCGGCGCGCTGCTGGCGACACTGTCCTACATCGCCTCGACCTTGATCGCCCGCACCGGATTGCGCGGCATTCCGATGGGGATCTTTGCAATCTACCGGACGGCGGTGGGCACGACCTTTTATTTTTTCCTCGCCATCTATCTCTTTGGTCGCCACCATTTTCAGGATGTCTTTCATCCCTTGGTCTGGCAATGGGTATGGATCTACGCGCTCATCGTGGTGATCGGTGGACAGTTTGCCTGGGCGCTCGGGCTGAAATACGCGCGCTCGGGGGATGTGTCGCTCGCCACGTCGTTCTCGCCGCTGGCCGCGATCCTGATCGCGATGATCCTGCTCGGAGAGGATCCGGGTCCAGGCCTTCTGCCCGGCGGGGCGATCATCCTCGCGGCGGTCGGTATCGGCCAATATGGCCGGATGCGCCGGCGGCATCACGAGGATTGTGTGTTCCAGCAGCAGGCCCGCGACCGTGCGCTGGAACATGAGGGCGAGGTGAACTTCAAAGGGGCCTGATCCGGGACAGTTCGGCCCTGACGCAATCGCAAAGCACCATCGGATCAGGGGATCAGGCTTTGAAAGACTTCGGTCCTCCCGCAATCCGCCTGCCCCTTCCCGCTCAGGCGCGCCAAGGCCGCCGCCTTGATCGCCCGCGCCGGGCCGATATCAAACGCGATGTCGGGCGCAAGGCCCCCCCCCCCCTCAGGCGGCATCGCCAACAGATCGACAGACTGTCCCTCGCCCGCGACGCCCAGGACCCGCGCGCGCGCGGTCAGCGCAGGGGCGCTGAGCACGATACGCCCGGTGGCATTGCCATGCGGCGCAAAGTCGTTCGCCTCGCCAAGCGGCCGCACCCGCGCCGTGGGATAGGGGGCCAAAACCTCGCGCAGGATCCCCGCCTCTGGCGCGGTCGTCTCCCCGAGATAGACCGTCACCCGGCCGCCTGCCGAGGATTTCGTCACCAACACCCCGAGCGCGTGGCGAATGACCTTCTCGGCCGTCTCTGAGAGAACCACGATCTCCTCGGTAATCCGGGCCGCCTGACGGCTCAGGAAAAAGCGCAGGATCTCCTCGGCCATGCGGTTGTAATGCCCGACATCGCGCGAATCGTGCACGATCCGCCCGATATCGACCTCGACGACGTCATGGCCTGCCGCATGCACCCGCAGCATCACATCGAGATCGACCGCGTAATCGCCGATCAGGGCCTCATGTGCGATCAGCGATCTGTCAAAGAGATAAATCCCGCTGTTCGGCACCGTCAAATGGCCAAGGCCCGGAAACATCAGCCGCAGCGCGGGTTTGACCAGCAGCCTTGTCATTGGCATGTTGTCCTTGGGATCCTGCCAGGCCCCCTTGACCAGCCCCACGCCCGGCCCGCGCGCGGCGGTCATGCGGGCAAAGAGCCCGGTCTCGAACCGGCCCAGATCGGCATCGACCTTCATCACCCAGCCATGCGTTGCGGCAGCGATCCCGGCGCGCACCGCATATCCCATCCCCGGCCGCGGCTCTGCAACCACGCGCGCCCCTGCCGCACGCGCCACGGCGGCCGTGGCATCGGATGAGGCATTGTCGATCACCACGATCTCGGCCACATCCGCCATGGCGGACAAGACCGTGACCACTTGGCCTATGGTCTGCACCTCGTTTCGCGCGGGGATGATGACAGTGACCGGATCGGTCATGCTCGCTCCTTTGACGCCTTGGACGACGACATTGCTGTTGAAGAATAATAAGACCGACGCGAGATCACAACGGGACATCATCTCACGTCAGGCCACCATGGCTAGAGGTCGGGCCTGCGGCTCTGTCCGCCTTGGCCTCAAAAGGCGAGCGTCGCGTTGACCGCCCGCCCCCAGGCGGCAATCTTTTCCTGCCGCAGAGGCTCCGGCATGGCAGGCATAAACTGCCGCTCAAGCGCCCAGGTGGCGGCAAATTCGTCCTGCCCCGGATAGAGACCGATCTGCATCCCCGCGAGCCAGGCCGCGCCAAGGGCCGTCGTTTCCAACACGTCTGGACGGTCCACCGGCGCGTTGATGATATCCGACAGAAACTGCATCGCCCAATCAGAGGCGCTCATGCCGCCATCGACCCGGAGAACAGCGTCGGCCCCCTGCCCGGCCCAATCGTCGCGCATCGCCTGAAGCAGGTCCCGGGTCTGAAAGCCGACACTCTCCAAAGCGGCACGCGCAAGTTCGGCAGGTCCGGTATTACGCGTGAGCCCAAAGATCGCCCCCCGGCAATCGGGTCTCCAATAGGGCGCGCCGAGACCGGTAAAGGCCGGCACGAGAACGACGGTTTGCTCCGGATCGGCGCTCTCTGCCAAAGGCTGAGTTTCGCGCGCCTCGCGGATGATCCGGAGTCCGTCCCGCAGCCATTGCACCACCGCCCCCGCGACAAAGATCGACCCCTCAAGGGCATAGGTGGGCTTGCCCTTCAACTGATAGGCAATCGTGGTCAAGAGCCGGTTCTGTGACACCACCGGCGTGTCGCCGGTGTTCAGGAGCGCGAAACAACCCGTGCCATAGGTTGATTTTAGCATACCCGGCTTGAAACAGGCCTGGCCCACGGTGGCCGCCTGCTGATCGCCTGCCACGCCCCGAATGGGGATCTCGCGACCAAAAAGATCGGCGCGGACATGGCCGAAATCGGCGGCGCTGTCGCGGACCTCCGGCAGCATCTGCATGGGGATGTCCATGAGATCGCAGATGGTCCGGCTCCAGCGTCCCTTGCGGATGTCATAAAGCAGCGTGCGCGCGGCGTTGGTGGCATCTGTTGCATGCACCTTGCCGCCTGTCAGCTTCCAGATCAGATAACTGTCCACCGTGCCAAACAGCAGATCGCCCCTGGCCGCCCTGGCCCGTGCGCCCTCGACATTCTCCAGGATCCAGCGCAGTTTCGTGGCCGAGAAATAAGGATCAAGCAAGAGCCCGGTGCGCGCGCGCACCATCGGCTCATGTCCCGCCGCGCGCAACGCGGCGCAATAGTCGGCGGTGCGCCGGTCCTGCCAGACGATGGCGTGATGGATCGCCTGCCCGCTGTTTCGATCCCAGACAAGCGTCGTCTCGCGCTGATTGGTGATGCCGATGGCGGCAATGTCGGCGACGTTCAGGCCGGCCTTTTCGATCACTGCGCGGCAGGTGCCTGCGGTGCTGGACCACAGATCGTTGGCATCATGCTCAACCCAGCCGGAGTGCGGAAAATGCTGGGCAAACTCTTTCTGTGCGACCGCCACCACCCGCATCTGCGGGTCAAAGAGGATCGCACGGCTCGATGTCGTGCCCTGATCTATGGCGAGGATGTGGTTCATGGACCGGTCCGATGTCGTGAGATGTCATCGCCCGGCGGGGCCGGGCGATGACGATGGGTGGTGCTTACTGCCAGGATTTGATCAGCTCGTCATAGGCAATGGTGACGGGCGTCTCGTCCTCGTTTTCAAGCTTGGCCTTTGGGGCGCCGGGCTGTGCCAGCCAATAGGCCTCGTCCTGCGGCTCGTTCATCTTGGGTCCGATATCGCCCTGAACACCGGCGCGTTCGAGCCGTTCGAGAACCTTCTCCTGATCCGCGCAGAGCCCGTTGAGCGCCTCCTGCGGGGTCTTGGCCCCCGACATCGCATCACCGATATTCTGCCACCAGAGCTGGGCCAGTTTCGGATAATCCGGCACATTGGTCCCGGTGGGCGACCACTGGACACGAGCGGGCGAGCGATAGAACTCGACCAGACCGCCGAGCTTGTCGGCGCGTTCGGTAAAGCTGTCATGCTGGATCGTCGACTCGCGGATGAAGGTCAGGCCGACATGGCTTTTCTTCACGTCCACGGTTTTCGAGGTGATGAACTGGGCATAGAGCCAGGCCGCCTTGGCGCGATCGACCGGCGTGGATTTCATCAGCGTCCAGCTGCCTGCATCCTGATAGCCCACCTTCATGCCGTCCTCCCAATAGACACCATGCGGGCTGGGGGCCATGCGCCATTTGGGGGTTCCGTCCGCGTTCATCACCGGCAGGTCGGGTTTCACCGAAGCCGCGGTAAAGGCAGTATACCAGAACATCTGCTGCGCGACATTGCCCTGCGCCGGGATCGGGCCCGCCTCGGAAAAGGTCATGCCCGCCGCCGAGGGGGGCGAGTATTTTTGCAGCCACTCGATCGCCTTGGTCACGGCATAGACCGCAGCCGGGCCATTCGTCGCCCCGCCTCGCGCCACGCAGGAGCCGACCGGCTGGCTGTTCTCGTTCACCCGGATGCCCCATTCATCGACCGGCAGGCCGTTGGGTTCGCCCTTGTCGCCCATACCGGCCATGGACATCCACGCGTCCGTGTAACGCCAGCCAAGGCTGGGGTCCTTCTTGCCATAGTCCATGTTGCCAAAGACTTCGCCCTCGACGCCGAGATGGCTCAGATCGCGCCCGGTAAAGAATTCGGCGATGTCCTCATAGGCCGACCAATTGACCGGCACGCCCAGGTCGTAGCCATACTTGGCCTTGAAATCCGCCTTGTTCTTGTCGTCGTTGAACCAGTCATAGCGGAACCAGTAGAGGTTGGCGAATTGCTGATCGGGCAGTTGATAGACCTTGCCATCCGGCCCGGTGGTGAACGAAAGGCCGACGAAATCCTGCATATCGAGGCCCGGATTGGTCACATCCGCACCCTCGCCCGCCATCCAGTCGGTGAGGTTGCGCGCCTGCTGATAGCGCCAGTGGGTGCCGATGAGGTCGCTATCGTTGATATAGCCGTCATAGATGTTCTCGCCCGACTGCATCTGGGTTTGCAGCTTCTCCACCACGTCCCCCTCGCCAATGAGGTCATGCGTGACCTTGATCCCGGTGATCGCGGTAAAGGCCGGGGCGAGCACCTTGGATTCGTAGCTATGCGTGTCGATGGTCTCTGAGACGACCTTGATCTCCATGCCCGCAAAGGGCTGAGCGGCATCGATGAACCATTGCAGTTCGGCCTCTTGCTCGGCGCGGCTGAGCGACGACAGATCGCCGATCTCCGTATCCAGAAACGCCTTCGCGGCGTTCATGTCCGCGAAGGCGGGCGAGGCCAAAAGGCCCAGCGACACCAGCGCGGTGGTTGTTTTCATTCGCAAGTTCATGGTTTTCCTCCCTATGAGAACTTCGTTCGTGAGTGATCCCGATCTAGACCCAGCGAAACACCGCCGCGGCATAGATCAGGCAGAGGATCAGCGCATAAGGCTGGTTTGCGCCGACAAGCCCGAGCCAGGCCAGATTGAGAAAGGCCGAGCCCAGAAGTGTGATGAAGAGACGATCCCCCCGCGTCGTCTCGATCCGCAGGATTCCGACACGCGGAGTTTCGGGGAATCTTATGGCGAGGATCGTGAAGGTGATGAGCAACACCGCGATGACCCCGAAGAAGATCGCGGTGGGCCATGTCCAAGCCATCCATGCCATTTTGTCCCCCTCAGACGCGGCCAAGGGCAAAGCCCTTGGCGATGTAGTTGCGCACGAAATAGATCACGAGTGCCCCCGGCAGAATCGTCAGCACACCCGCCGCCGCCAGCACGCCCCAGTCCAGACCGCTCGCCGACACCGTGCGGGTCATCGTCGCCGCAATCGGCTTGGCGTCCACGCTCGTCAGCGTGCGCGACAAGAGCAGTTCCACCCATGAAAACATGAAGCAGAAGAACGCGGCGACGCCGACACCCGACGCGATCAGCGGCATGAAGATCTTGACGAAGAACCGCCCGAAGGAATAGCCGTCAATATAGGCGGTCTCGTCGATCTCCTTTGGCACACCGCGCATGAACCCCTCGAGGATCCACACCGCCAGCGGCACGTTGAACAGCGTATGCGCCAGCGCCACGGCGATATGCGTGTCGAAAAGGCCAACCGAGGAATAAAGCTGAAAGAACGGCAGCGCAAAGACGGCCGGCGGCGCCATGCGGTTGGTCAGCAGCCAGAAGAAAAGATGCTTGTCACCCATGAAGTGATAGCGACTGAACGCATAGGCCGCCGGCAGCGCCACGGTAATCGACAGAACCGTGTTCATCGTCACGTAGAGGATCGAATTGACATAGCCCATATACCAACTGGCATCGGTCAGGATCGTCGCATAATTGGCGAATGTCAGGTTCTGCGGCCAGAGCGAGAAGATGCCCAAAATCTCGTCATTGGTCTTGAGGCTCATGTTCACCAGCCAATAGATCGGCAGCATCAGGAATGCGAGGTAAAGCACCATCACCAGATTGACGCGCGGCAGGCGGCGGGCGGCGTGGCGGGCGGCGGTGAAATCGGCCATCACTTGCCCTCCCGTCTGTCAAGATTGGTCATCACCGTGTAGAATACCCAGCTCACCAGCAGGATCACCAGGAAATACATGATCGAAAAGGCCGCCGCCGGGCCAAGATCAAATTGCCCGAGCGCCATCTTCACCAGATCGATGGACAGGAACGTCGTGGCATTGCCCGGCCCGCCGCCAGTGACAACGAAGGGCTCGGTATAGATCATGAAACTGTCCATGAAGCGCAGCAGGATCGCGATCATCAGCACGCCCGACATCTTTGGCAGTTCGATATAGCGAAAAACCGACCACCGGCTCGCCTGATCAATCTTGGCCGCCTGATAATAGGCGTCCGGAATGGATTGCAGCCCGGCATAGGCCAAGAGCGCCACCAGCGAGGTCCAGTGCCAGACATCCATCACGATGACCGTGATCCAGGCCGCGCGGATGTCTTGCGTGTAATTGTAGGAAATCCCCAGAGCGTCGAGCGTATGACCGAGAAGCCCGATATCGACCCGACCAAAGATCTGCCAGATCGTGCCCACCACGTTCCACGGAATAAGCAGCGGCAGCGACATCAGCACGAGACAAAGAGAGGCCCAGAAGCCACGTTTCGGCATGTTGAGCGCGACGAAGATTCCAAGCGGAATCTCGATTGCCAGAATGATCGCCGAGAACAGCGCCTGCCGCGCCAGCGCATCCCACATCCGCTGCGAGGAGAGCATTTCCTCGAACCATTCCAGCCCCGCCCAGAAGAACTGATTGTTGCCGAAGGTGTCCTGCACCGAATAATTGACCACAGTCATCAGCGGGATGACGGCAGAAAACGCCACCAGCACAAGGACCGGCAAAACGAGGAACCATGCCTTTTGATTGACGGTCTTGTTCATTGCGCAGCCCCCCTTGTTGAGCGGTGGCCCCCGTCACACACGGAGTTGACCCAGGCTTCCCGACGCCCCGTCATGCCGCCACACCAATCAGCGAGCGCGGCGTCACCCGCCAGTCATCGGCATAGACATTGACCGCCGCCGGATCAAAGCTGACCCGCGTCATGTCGGGCGAAATCTCCGCGCCTTCGTCAACGATGGCGTTGATCTCGACACCCCGAAAATCGCAGCGCACGATCTTGTGCCGCCCGACATCCTCGATCCGGACAACCTTGACCAAGAGCCCCTCGTCGCCCGCCACCAGCCGCACGAATTCGGGCCGCACCCCGATCTGCACCCGACCCGCGGGACGGCCATAATCACCCGCGAGAGCGATCTCTGTGCCCTGCACCACCGCCTGTGCACCAGTGACCTCGGCGTCCAGCAGGTTCATCCCCGGGCTGCCGATGAAATAGCCCACAAACGTATGCTCCGGCCGCTCGAACAGCTCTTGCGGCGTGCCCATCTGGACCACCCGGCCGTCATGCATCACCACGACCTTGTCGGCAAAGGTCAGCGCCTCTGTCTGGTCATGAGTCACATAGATCATGGTATGGCCGAATTGGTGATGCAGCGCCTTCAACTGTGTCCGGAGTTCCCATTTCATGTGCGGGTCGATCACCGTCAGCGGCTCGTCAAACAAGAGCGCATTCACGTCCTCACGCACCATGCCGCGCCCGAGGCTGATCTTCTGCTTGGCATCCGCCGTCAGACCCCGCGCCTTGTGGCCAAGTTCCGACTCCATCCCGATCATCCGGGCGATAGCCTCAACCCGTTGAGCCACATAAGCAGCCGACGCGCCGCGATTGCGCAGGGGAAAGGCAAGGTTGTCGCGCACCGTCATCGTGTCATAGACCACCGGAAACTGGAACACCTGCGCAATATTGCGCCCGGCAGTTGCCTGATCTGTAACGTCCACGTCATTAAAGAGGATGCGGCCCTGAGACGGGCGCAAAAGGCCAGAGATGATGTTGAGGAGCGTTGACTTGCCACAGCCAGATGCGCCCAAGAGGGCATATGCCTCGCCGTCATCCCAGACGTGGTTCATCTCCTTGAGCGCCCAATCCTCGGGCGTGACGGGCCGGGCCAGGTAGGAATGCGCCAGATTGTCAAGGGTGATCTTCGCCATGTCTCTTCCTCAGGCCGCCATCGCATAAGCAGCTGGCGCCACCAGCACCCCATCCTGACCGAAAACATAGACATGCGCCGGATCAAGATAGACCCGCAGCGGGGCCGCCAATTTCAGATCGCGGACGCCATGGACCAGCCCCACCCAACGCTCGCCATAATGATCGAGATGCACAAAGGTTTCCGATCCCGTAATCTCAGTGACATTCAGCCGGGTATCAAACACCAGCATCTGTCCAGCGCGTTGCTCCAGATCGAGATGGTTTGGCCGAAACCCCGCAACATACGTGCCGTCGCCAAGGCTCATCAGGCTACCGATCGCAGGGGCGGACTGCCCCTTGCCGTAAAGGATACGCGCGCCAGATTTGGTCAAGGTCAGGAAATTCATCGGCGGGTTGCTGAAGACCCGAGCGGTCGTCGCGTCCTTTGGCTGCCGATAGACCTGCGGCGTGGGGCCAAACTGGGTGATCCGGCCCTCCCAGAGCGTCGCGGTGTTGCCCCCCAGAAGCAGCGCTTCCTCCGGCTCCGTGGTGGCGTAGACAAAGATGCTGCCCGCCGCCTCGAAGATCTTGGGGATCTCGGCGCGCAGTTCCTCGCGCAGCTTGTAGTCAAGATTGGCCAGCGGCTCATCGAGCAGCACCAGACCTGCCTCCTTGACCAGGGCCCGAGCCAAAGCGCAGCGCTGTTGCTGACCCCCCGAAAGTTCCAGCGGGCGGCGGTCCAGCATCGGGGTCAGTTGCATCAGATCGGCGGTTTTCCTGACAGCGGCATCAATGTCCAAAGCCGTTTTCCCCATCAGTCGCAGCGGTGAGGCAATGTTGTCATAGACGCTCATCGAGGGGTAGTTGATGAATTGCTGATAGACCATCGCGACCTTGCGGTCCTGCACCCGCAGTCCGGTCACATCCTGCCCCTGCCAGAGAATGCGCCCCGTCTGCGGCACGTCAAGCCCGGCCATCAGCCGCATCAGCGACGTCTTGCCCGCCAGCGTCGGCCCGAGAAGCACATTCATCGTGCCGCCCTCCAGCGTGAGATCCGTGGGATGAATATGCACCCGGCCGTTGACGACCTTTGTGACCCCCTCCAGCGTCAGCGACATACCAAACGATCCCCTCTCATCCCTTGGCCGCAACCGCAACCTGTGACGTGCCTCTCAGATGCCGCATCCAGTCGTCCAGCGCCGCGATTTCCGCCTCGGTCAGCCTCAACCCCAGCCGCGTGCGCCTCCAGACCACATCCTCTGCCGTCCGCGCGAATTCGTGCGCCATCTGCCAGCGGACCTCGGCCTCGGTCAGCGTCGCGCCAAAATCATGGCCCAGATCCCTCGCCGCGCGCGCCGTGCCCAGGATATCCACCGCCTCTGTCCCATAGGCGCGCACCAGACGCCGCGCCCAAGTCTCTGAAAGGAATGGATAGCCGCGATGCAGACTCTCTGCCAGTCGATCGAATGCGTCAATCGCGAAATCCCCGCCCGGCAGCGGCACCCCCGCCGTCCAGGCCGCACGCGCCTGCGGAAAGTGCGGCGCAAGTTTGGCCAATGCCGCCTCGGCGAGTTTGCGATAGGTGGTGATCTTGCCCCCAAACACGTTCAAGAGCGGCGCCCCCTCGCCAGCAGCCAGACTCAGCACATAGTCGCGCGTCGCCGCCGTCGCGGATTTTGCACCGTCATCATAGAGTGGCCGCACTCCAGAGTAAGTCCAGACAATATCCTCTTGCGTGACCGGTCGTCTGAAATACTCAGAGGCGAAACGACACAGATAGGCGGCCTCTTGCGGCGTGCATTCCGGGCGCTCATCGGCATCCTCATGTTCGGCATCGGTGGTGCCGATCAGGGTGAAATCCCCCTCGTAGGGGATTGCAAAGATGATCCGCCCATCCGTGCCTTGAAAGAAATAGCATTTGTCATGATCATAGAGGCGGCGTGTCACGATATGGCTGCCACGCACCAGACGCACGCCCTCTGTCGAATTGAGCCGCAGGGTGTTCGATATCACATCCCTGACCCAAGGCCCTCCGGCATTGACCAAGGCGCGCGCCAATACCTGATCTGACGCCCCGCTTTCACGGTCATGCAGTGTCACGCGCCAGACATCCCCCACGCGCTCGGCAGAGTCGACCTTGGTGTGCACCCGGATACGGGCCCCTCGCGCCGCCGCATCGCGGGCATTGAGCACGACCAGACGACTGTCCTCGATCCAGCAATCCGAATACTCGTAGGCGTGCACGAATTTCGACTTGAGCGGCGCGCCCTCTGGCGTGCCGCGAAGATCGATGGTCGAGGTCGCGGGCAGAATCTTTCGTCCCCCCAGATGATCATAGAGAAATAGTCCCAGACGGATCAGCCAGGCAGGGCGGCGCCCCTTCATCCAGGGCATGACCAGATTGAGAATGCGCGATGTCGGCGTCGCACCCTCGAACCGCATATCCGAACTGTAAGGCAGCACAAAGCGCATCGGCCAGCTGATATGCGGCATCGCACGCAAGAGCGTCTCGCGTTCGATCAACGCCTCGCGCACAAGACGGATCTCGAAATATTCCAGATAACGCAAACCGCCGTGAAAAAGTTTGGTCGAGGCCGATGACGTGGCTGAAGCGAGATCGTTCATCTCGGCCAGTTCGACACTCAGACCCCGCCCCGCCGCATCGCGCGCAATGCCACAGCCGTTGATCCCCCCACCGATGACGAGGAGATCCACACACCTGAGTTGCAAGCCTTGCGACATCCGCCTCCCCTTTACGCCCTGCCTGCAAGCGAACACCTTTGGGCGAGTCCGGTCAATAAAGAATGTTCGTTTTCTTTCTAATTGAAAGATTCTTGTTTTCGCTCAGGATTCTTGCTTCGACCACGACCTCGATCCTCCAGGAACCGCCCGCCTTCTCGGAATTGCACCGAAGAATAGACCTGACACCCGATTCGCTCGCCTCGCCGCAGCGCAGCACAAAGGCGTCTTGCACACTGCGGAAAAACGAACATAATCGAACAACACACCACTCGGGACCACGTCATGTCGCAAACCTTTCGCCTGCCCGATATCCTCGAGATTGCCCGCACCGAGGGCAAGGTCACGGTTGATGATCTTGCGGAGCGGTTTGATGTGACCGTCCAGACCATCCGCCGCGACCTGACCGTGCTGGCAAACAGCGGCAAACTCGAACGGGTTCATGGTGGCGCAATTCTGCCCTCCGGCGTCACCAACATCCTCTATGAGGAGCGCCGTCGCCTGAACGAACCCGCCAAGGCCGCGATTGGGCGGGCTTGTGCCGCAGCGATCCCGCATGACGCCTCGATCTTTCTCGATATTGGCACAACAACCGAGGCGGTGGCACGTGCGCTCATCGACCACCGCAACCTGATGGTTGTCACCAACAACATCCATGTCGCGCAAATCCTGTTGGCAAACAGGGATTGCGAGATCATTGTCGCGGGCGGTGCCTTGCGCCGGTCCGACAATGGCCTTGTCGGCAATCTGACCGCACGCGCCATCGAGAATTTCAAGTTCGACTTCAGCATTCTCGGTTGCTCGGCCATGGACGAGGACGGTGAGATGCTGGATTTCGACGTTCAGGAGGTCATCGTCGGCCAGACCTTGCTCACCCGCTCGCGTGAAGTCTTTCTGGTGGCGGACAACTCAAAGTTTCAGCGCAATGCACCCGTGCGTATCGGATCCCTGCGCGACGTCGATCAGATGTTCACCGACGCGCCCCTGCCAGCAGCCCTGGCAGAAACCTGCGCCAGGTGGGGCACGAACGTTCACGTTGTTTCCGCGCGCCGTCAACGCTGATCGGGCTTTCTTCTTGGCAAAAATACCCCGGGGGAGTCGCGCCCCGGCGCGACGGGGGCAGCGCCCCCGTCCTCACGACAACACAAAACTGCCGTAGGGAATGAAACGCACCCGATCGCCGGGGCGGATGTCGATTGCGCCGTCGGGCAACTCGACCAACCCTTCCGCCCAACTCAGTCCGCGCACCCGTCCCGAGCCTTCCGAGGCAAACACCTCGACACGCCCATCGCGCAGCCTGGCGCGCAGATATTCGCGGCGGCCGGGTTTCTTGCGCTTTTCGAACCCCGAGGGCACCTCGAAGCCCTGCGGCTCAAACCACCCCGCCCCCGAGAGCACCGCCATCGCAGGGCGTGCAAAGACCAAGGTGCAAACGAGCGCCGCGACCGGATTGCCTGGCAGACCAAAGAGCGGCACACCACGCCAGACCCCGAGCGCCAGCGGGCGCCCCGGCTTGATCGCGATCCGCCACAGCGCCAGCGCACCCGCCTCGTTCAAGAGCGCCGAGACATGGTCCTCATCCCCCGCCGAGGCCCCGCCCGAAGTCAGGATCACATCCGCCTCGCGCGCGCCCCGATCGAGCGCGTCACGCAGCGCGGCCCGGTCGTCGGCGATGCGCCCCAGATCAACCGGCGCATAGCCCATCTGCGTCAGCAAGGCGCCAAGCATCGGGCGATTGGCATCAAAGATCTGCCCCGCGCGCGCCGGCCCGCCTGCCTCGACCAATTCATCTCCCGTCGAGAGCACCGCCACTCTCAGCCGCTCCCGCACCGGCAAGTCTGCCAGCCCCACGGCGGCACAGAGCGCCAGATCGGCGGGCGTCAGCACACGGCCCGCCTCCAGCACCACATCGCCCGCCTTCACATCCTCGCCTGCGCGTCGAGTGTTGGCTCCGCGCTTGAGCCCGCCACGAAAGGCGATCCGCCCATCGCCCAGCGTGACATCCTCTTGCAGGATCACCGTGTCCACCCCCTCGGGCAGCGCCGCCCCGGTCAGCACCCGCACCGCATGGCCCCTTGGCACCGCGCCGGGATAGGGAAACCCCGCCGCCGAGCGTCCCGCGACCAGCGGCAGAACCTGATCACCCGGCCCGAGACTGTCAAAGGCAAATCCATAACCATCCACCGCCGTATTGGCCTGAGGCGGGTTGGCGCGCTGCGCCACCACCTCTTGCGCCAGCACCCGCCCCGCCGCCGCGCCAAGCGCCACGCGCTCCTGTCCCACCACCGCCCGCAACCGGTCGCGCAAAAGCGCCAGCGCCTCATCCACCGGGGTCCAGTCCACACCGCCGGGCAGCGCGAAACAATCGTTGCGCAGGGGCGGTGGTTTCAGCGGCTCTTCGCAGGCGGCCATCAACTCCTCCTCATGTCCCAGACCCAGGATCCAGCCCTCCTCGGGGGCCTCCACCGCCAGCATGGCCGCCAGCTTCGGCGAGGGCAAGCGCGCCAGCCCCCGCGCCATCAGCCGCACCTGATGGGCGTCGCGGATCCCGCCCGTCGCCTCGGCGCGCTTGACCACCGGGTTGATCAGCCCCGGCCAGACCTCGACCAGCGCCACCGGCGCGTCGAGCGGCTCGAACGGCCAGACCGCCACCTGCCCGGCAAAGCGGCGGCGCAGCCGGTTCAACACCGGCAGCCCGATCAGCACCTGCCCGCCGACGGCCCCCGCGCCACCCATCTGCCAGGCGCTGAACGATCCCGGCGCGCCCGCATCCGCGCGCCGCCGGTCGGACAACCCGTGGCCGTGGCGCGTATCGCGGCGCGGCAGCCCCTCGATCTCGCGCGCGAGACCATTGAACCAGAACGGCCCGACGCCGGGAAAACGCGCGTTGATCCCGCCCGCCAGATCAAAGCGGTTATTGGCCTTGGGCGTGTCCTCGATCCGCGCCTCCAGCCAATCCCAGACGGCGAACGGATCATGGCTCCCGGTGAGCGCCGTCACGAACCCCGCCGGAAAGCCGAACGGGAAATCGCAGCCGATCATCAGCCGCCGCCCCGCCGCGCACTCTTGCTCGATCAGCGCCGCCAGCGCCACCTCGGCCACCACCCGGTTGCGCAGATAGAGCGGTTCTTCCTCGACCCCGGCGCGCACCAGCCCGAGCCAGATCGCATCGCGGCGCGGGCGCAGCCCGGTATCGTTGCCGCCCGACCAATCCAGCATCGCGAAGCTGTCGAAGCGGTTCAAAGCCCGACCTCAGCCAAGATGAACTCGGCAATCGCACTTGTATCGTTGAGGTCGAACACCGGCCGGTCCAGATCAAGAGCCACATCGCTCGCCACCGCGCGAATCGTCGGATCTCCCGGCGCAATGAGCGCATTGCCGGTCTCGGCGCGGAACGCCTCGACCTTCGGGTGGCGGTCGCGCTTATAGCCCTCGATCAGCACCAGATCACAGGGCGCGAGCATGGCCAGCAGATCGTCGAGCCGGGGCTCGCCCGCACCCCGCAATTCGCGCATCAGCGCCACCCGGTTCCGGGACGCCAGCAACACCTCGCCCGCCCCCGCCTGACGGTGACGGTAACTGTCGCGCCCCGGATGATCCACGTCAAAGCTGTGATGCGCGTGCTTGACCGTCGAGACCCGCAGACCCCGCGCCACCATCTCCGCCACCAGCCGCTCCATCAGCCCGGTCTTGCCGGCGTTCTTCCAGCCGGTGACACCGTAGATTTTCATGCCCCCGCCCTCCGTTGTGCCAAGGCCAGATCATCGGGCGTATTGACGTTGAAAAACGGCTCCCCCGCTTCGTCAAACATCGCTTCGCGGCCACCATGCTTGTCGGTCCAGACCACCACCTTGCGCAGCCCGCCACTCAGGGCCGCCCTCAAATCCTCGCGCAGCGCCACCGGCCAGAGTCCGAATGTGGGATGCCGGATCAGCCCCGCCCGGCTCATGGATTTCGTATCTTCAGCCCCAGGCGGGGTGGCGGCAAGCACCAGTGGATGCGTCATCCCCTCGGCTGATCGCAACAGTCGGGAAACCAGATCACACGGGAAATAGGGCGTGTCGGCTGCCACCGTGACGATGGTCTGCGCGCCCTGATCCGCCGCCCAGTCGAGCCCCGCGAGCACGCCCACCAAAGGCCCGGCAAAGCCTTCGATCGGGTCCGCCAGCACCGGCAGGCCAAAATCCGCAAACCGTGCCGGATCGCCATTGGCATTGAGCGCGAGCGCCGCCACCTGGGGGGCAAGCCGCGCGATCACATGATCGAGGATCGTGCCCGCGCCAAGCCGGAGCAGCCCCTTGTCACCGCCGCCCATCCGCGTCGCCTGCCCTCCCGCCAGAATGACCCCCAGAGGTGCCGTCATTCCTGCGCACTCTTGCGGCGATGCTTGCCGTCCTCTTCTCCCACCGCCTCGGGATCGGCATCGCGCAGCACACGTTCATCACCGGCAAGACATATGAACCGCTTGCCGCGCATCCGGCCAATCAGGGTCAGCCCCACCTGCCGCGCGATCTCCACGCCCCAGGCGGTAAAGCCCGAGCGCGAGGCCAGCACCGGGATGCCCATCATCGCCGTCTTGATCACCATCTCCGAGGTCAGCCGCCCGGTGGTGTAGAGCAGCTTGTCGTTTGGATCCACCCTCTCGCTCAGCATCCAGCCCGCGATCTTGTCCACCGCGTTGTGACGGCCCACATCCTCCATGTAAACGAGCGGCCGCGCCCCCTGACAGAGCACCGTGCCGTGAATCGCGCCCGCCTCAAGATAGAGCGACGGGGTGCGGTTGATCGTCGCCGCCAGGGCATAGAGATCCGATGTCCTGACCGCGAGGGCGGGCAAGCGCACCCCTTCGAGCCCCTCCATCATGTCGCCAAAGACCGTGCCCACGGCGCAGCCGCTGGTGCGGGTCTTTTTCTTGAGCTTCTCTTCATACGAGGTCTGCCCGGCGGTGCGCACGACGACGGTCTCCAGCTCCTCGTCGTAATCGACGCCCCGCACCACCTCGTCCGCCCCCAGCATCCCCTGATTGAGCAGGAAACCAAGCGCCAGATATTCGGGGTAATCGCCGATCGTCATCGCCGTCACGATCTCCTGCGCGTTCAGAAAGATCGTCAGCGGCCGCTCCTCGACCACCGAGATCCGGGCAGGGTTGCCGGCGTGATCCACTCCTTCAACCGCGCGCGTCAGCCGCGGTGCGGCGGGGTCGGGCGCGATCAGATAGCCTGCCGGATCGTCAAGGGTCGCCAATTGCATCTCCTCCTCGCATTGGATAGGCCGTGCCCGAGCACAGAGGCAACTTAGGGGCAAGCGGTGCAGAGGCAAACCACCAATTCGTGCTATTGGCAAGGCGTGCGAGACGGCGCACCCTTTATTCTGGTGATCGTGCCGTTTGCGCTTCTGTTTGGCGTGGTGGCGACAGAGGCAGGCCTCAACGTCCTTGAAACGCTCAGCTTTTCGGTTCTGGTCATTGCCGGCGCCGCGCAGTTCACCGCGCTGCAACTGCTCTCGGACGGCGCGCCGACGGCGATTGCACTCATCTCGGCGCTCGCCGTCAACCTGCGCATGGCGATGTATTCGGCCTCGCTCACGCCCTATATCGGCGGTGCCAGCCTGAGACAGCGCGCGCTCGCCGCCTATTTCACTGTCGATCAGAGCTATGCCTGCGCCATCGTGAAATTTGAACGGAACCCTGACTGGTCGATCCCGCAGCGGCTGGCATACTTCTTTGGTGTTGTCACCCCGATCTGTCCGCTCTGGTATCTTTTTACGCTCGTCGGAGCCGTCATCGGCACCTCCATCCCCGACGGCCTGGCGCTCGATTTTGCCCTGCCGATCACCTTTCTGGCGATGATCGCGCCAATGCTGCGCACCCCCGCGCATCTGGCGGCGGCGTTCGTGTCGATCACTCTGGCGCTGCTCCTTGCCAGCCTGCCCTATAATCTCGGGCTCTTGGTGGCCGGGGTCGCGGGCATGATGACCGGCGCACAGCTCGAAGTGACGCTCGAGCGTCGCACAGCGGAGCAGATGCCATGATCGACAAGACCAGCCTCTGGACCGTGATTGTCCTGCTGGGCCTCGGCAGCTTCGGGTTGCGTTTCGTCTTTACCGGGCTGATCGGCAACCGGCCGCTACCGATCTGGCTCTTGCGGCACCTGCGCTACACGGCGGTCGCGGTGCTGCCGGGGCTGGTGGCGCCCCTCGTGGTCTGGCCCGCAGCGACCGGCGGCGCGCTCGATGCACCGCGCCTGATCGCGGCGCTGGTGACTTTGGTGACGGGATATTTCCTCAAGAACGTGATTCTCGCCATCGTGCTCGGGGCGCTGACACTTTATGGCGGGCTGGCGCTCTGGGACTGACCTTCGGTTTCTTCTTGGCGCAAATACCCCGGGGGAGTCCCGGATGAAATCCGGGACGGGGGCAGCGCCCCCTACCCTTTCGCCGCCGCGCGGCGCAGCCGGTCATTGATCGCGCGGCCGAGACCCCGGTCCGGAATCGGCGCCACGGCGATGACGGCAGCCCCCTGTGCATCGAGCGCGTGCAGATGATGAAAGAGATTTGCCGCCGCCTCGATGAGATCGCCAGCGGACGAGAGGTTGAGATCGCCGTCAATGGCGCCATAGCCCAGCATGACCTCTCCGTCGCGCCGCTCTGTCGCATCAAGTCGCACCTTGGCCGTCGGCGCGTAATGCGACAGCATCTGTCCCGGTGCCGAGATCGGGGAATCCGTCCCCGGCACCTCCAGCGGTTTGCCCAAGGCAGCCTCCAGCGCCTCCACCGGCAACCCGCCGGACCGCAAGAGCGTCGGGTCATCCACCAACCCTATGATTGTCGATTCCACCCCGACCGGACAGGCTCCGCCATCGACCACTGCCTCGATGCGGCCAGCGAGCCCGGTCAGGACATGATCCGCCGAGGTTGGGCTGATGCGGCCCGACGGATTGGCCGAAGGTGCCGCCACCGGCCCGCCGAACGCCGCCAAGAGACCCTGAGCCACCGGGTGCGCAGGCATGCGAATGGCCAGCGTCGGCAAATCTGCGGTCACGAGCGACGACAAACCCGCCCCGGATTTCAGGGGCAAGACCAGCGTCAGGGGGCCGGGCCAGAACGCACTTGCCAGAACCTCCGCCGCATGGGACCACCCGACATAGCTTTGCGCCTCCTGGACGCTGAGCACATGCACAATCAGCGGGTTGAACTGCGGCCGCCCTTTGGCCTCGAAAATCCGCGCCACAGCCCGGTCATTTCGCGCATCCGCCCCAAGCCCATAGACGGTCTCGGTCGGAAACGCGACCAGCCCGCCCGCCCGCCAGATCGCGGCGGCGCTTGCAAATCCGATCGGATCAGGAGAAAGAATGCGCGTTTGCAAAAAACGGGGCCCTTCTGACGCGGCGTAGCAGTTGAAGGCGGGCTGCGCTTGATTACCCTCAGGGTGAGGGTAGAGTCATTACAGGGGTTCGGCTGCCGTGCCAAGACGCCCCGGTCGCATGAGGAGAGTGCAATGCCATATCGCGCCCCGGTCGAGGACTATCAGTTTCTCTTTGACCACATCGTCGGGCTGGCGCAAGTCACCGCCACCGACCGCTTTTCCGACGCCACGCCCGATGTGACCGCAGCGATTCTCGCCGAGGCAGGACGGTTGTGCGAAGAAGTGCTTTACCCGCTCAAGCGCAACGGAGACCGGCACCCCGCCCGACTGGAAAACGGCATCGTGCGCACCTCGCCAGGCTATGCCGAGGGCTATCGCGCGATCGCCGAGGGTGGCTGGGTCTCGATCAGCGCGCATCCCGATCATGGCGGCATGGGCCTGCCGATGACCGTGACCACGGCTGTCAACGAGATGATGTCCTCGGCCTGTCTTGCGCTGCAACTCAACCCGTTGATGACACAGGGGCAGATCGAGGCACTCGAACATCACGCGAGCGATGCGATCAAGGCGCTCTACCTGCCGAAACTGGTCAGCGGGGAATGGTCCGGCACGATGAACCTGACCGAAGCGCAGGCCGGCTCCGATGTCGGCGCGCTGCGCTCCAAGGCCGAGCCGAACGGCGACGGCACCTATGCGATCACGGGGCAGAAGATCTATATCTCCTGGGGCGACAACGATTTCACCGACAATGTCTGTCATCTGGTCCTCGCGCGCCTGCCCGATGGGGTGCCGGGGACCAAGGGCATCAGCCTCTTTTTGGTCCCGAAATACATCCCCGACGCCGAGGGCAATCCGGGCCGTGCCAACAGCCTGCACGTGGTCAGCCTCGAGCACAAGATGGGTCTGCATGGCAGCCCCACCGCGGTGATGCAGTATGACGGCGCGACGGGCTGGCTAGTGGGTGCGCCACATGACGGGATGCGCGCCATGTTCACGATGATGAACAATGCCCGCCTTGGCGTCGGCGGTCAGGGCATCGGCGTGGCCGAGGCCGCCTATCAGCATGCGCTGGCCTATGCGCTCGAACGCAAGCAGGGCCGCACACCAGTCGCTGCGGGCAGCGGCGCGATCATCGATCATGCCGACGTGCGCCGGATGCTGGCCACGATGAAGGCCGAGATCTTTGCCGCCCGCGCCATTGCTCTGACCTGCGCGCAGGCGATCGACATGCAGACGGCCACCGGGGCCGCGCCTTGGCGCGCGCGCGCGGCCTTTCTGACTCCGATTGCAAAGAGCTTTGGCACCGAGACCGGCATGGAGGTCAGCCATGTCGGCGTGCAAGTGCATGGCGGTATGGGCTTCATCGAGGAAACAGGGGCCGCGCAATACTGCCGGGATGTGCGGGTGACGGCGATCTATGAGGGCACCAACGGCATTCAGGCGATGGACCTGGTGGCGCGCAAGCTGATGGACCAGGGCGAGGCCGCGCTGGCGCTGATCGACGAGATGACCACCGGCGCCGAGGCCGCACGCGCCTTGCTACCCGATCTCGCCGGGCAGGTCTGGCAGGCCGCAGAGACGCTGCGCGACGCACTGGACTGGATGCTGACACAGGACGATCTGAACGAACGCTTCGCGGGCGCTGCGCCCTTCCTGCGCGCCTTTGCAAGGGTGCTGGGCGGGCATTTTCACCTCAAGGCCGCCCTCATCGAAGGTGGCACCGGCCCGCGCAGCCGACTGGCGCGGTTCTACATCACCCGGCTGTTGCCCGAGCATGGCGGGCTTTTGGCACATGCCACCCGGGGGGCGGGCGATCTCTACGCGCTCTCGCCGGCGGATTTCGCCGCCTGATGGATGGCGGCGGGATCATCCGCACCCCGTGGGTGGAGCCGCCCGCGCCCGGTTCTGCAACAGAGGTTGCAACGGGCGTGCTCTGGCTGCGCCTGCCACTGCCGATGGTGCTCGATCACGTCAATATCTACGCGCTCGACGAGGGCGATAGCTGGACCATCGTCGATACCGGCATCCACTCGAACCGCTGCGTGGCGCTGTGGCAGGATCTTCTGGCCGGGCCATTGCAGGGCCGCCCGGTCTCTCGCGTCCTGCTGACGCATCATCACCCCGACCATATCGGTATGGCAGGCTGGCTGATGGAGCGCTTTGGCGCCGCCCTCTGGGCAACACGCACAAGCTGGCTGATGGCCCGGATGCTGATCCTCGATGTCGAGGAAATGCCCACGCCGCAGGCTTTGGCCTTTTCCCGTGCGGGCGGGATGGATCCCGAGATCTACGAGGCCCGCAGGACCGTGCGCCCCTACAACTTTGCCGATACCTGCGCGCCCATTCCGGTGGGCTATACGCGCGTGGTCGAAGGCGACGTGATCCGCGCCGGCGGACGCGACTGGGACGTGCGGCTGGGCGGCGGGCACGCCCCCGACCATCTGACCCTCTGGAGCCGCGACGACAGCCTCGTGATTTCAGGCGATCAGATCCTGCCCGGCATCAGCCCCAATATCGGCGTCTACCCGACCGAACCCGAGGCCGATCCGCTGACCGACTGGCTCGCCGCCTGCGACCGGCTGGCGCGGCACGCGCGCGAGGATCACCTCGTCCTGCCGGGCCACAAGCTGCCCTTTACCGGCCTGCCGCTCAGGATGCAGCAACTGCACGACAACCATACCGGCGCGCTCGACCGGCTGCGCGACTTTCTGCGCGCGCCCCATACCGCCGCCGAATGTTTTCCGATGCTCTTCAAGCGCAGGATCGACGCCGGCACCTACGGCCTCGCGCTGGTCGAATCGGTGGCCCATCTCAACCATCTGCACCGCGCGGGCGAGATCCGGCGCTGGCGGCGCAGCGATGACGCCTGGCTCTGGCAGATGCGAGACGTCTGACTCTCGACACCTGCTGCGCCAAACGTGACAATCCGCGACAGCTTGGAGGGTGACAGGCCCCGGCAAATGCAGTATCAGCCTTCGCAACGCAGTGATTGAACAAGAGGATCCCCGACATGGCCGACCACAAGCATGGCGAGATGAATGTAGACGTCCAACAAAAGACCTTTGCCGGATTCATCAAGACAGTCACATGGTCGGTGGTCACGATCATTTGCATTTTGATCTTCATGGCGTTGGTCAATAGCTGAATTCAACTCATTCCAAACTCGGAAATTCGGAGGTCGTGATGCGCGCCTGGCTGTTGGCTGTTGTTGCTCTGATGCTGCTGGGAGCCTGCGCCGCCGAATCGGTCTGGGCGACGGATGAGGAGGTTGCGCGCGCCACCTATCGCCATGACGGCCCCCCGCGCCTGACCCTGTTCACCATGCTCAACAATGGAAACAACAACGGGGCGCATACCTCTCTGATGATCAACGGCTCGCAGCGGGTGATCTTTGATCCCGCCGGTTCCTTCAACAAAAACAGGCATCTGCCAGAGCGTAACGATGTTCTCTTCGGCATCACGCCCGAAGTGGCCGATGTCTATACACGATATCACGCGCGCAAGACCTTTCGGGTGAAGATCCAGGAGCTTGACGTGTCCCCCGAACTGGCCGAGCGCGCCATCAAGCTGGTCATGGCCAATGGCCCCGTGCCAAATGCCGCCTGCTCCTTCTCGACCTCGCGGATTATGGCAGAGCTGTTTCCCGGCCAGGTGGGCCGCTCATGGTCGCCGCGCAAAACGGCCGAGGACTTCGGCCGGATCCCCGGCGTGCGAGAACAGGAACTCTACGAATACGACGATGACGACAATTCCAAGGTGCTCGAGGCATGGAGCCTCGCCCGCGCCTCGACGATGACGAAGTCGCAGTAGCTGTCGGCCTGAATCGCGGGAGGGTAACGGCCCGATCGCGTCCTGCCGAGGACAGAAAAGCCGGACGGACAAGGCAAATGCCCCTAGCAAAGAGCGAGGGCATCCTCAATCGAGGGGCGTAACCTCGAACTCCACCAGATCGCTCCACCGCGAGAACCATGGCTCAAAAAGCTCTGGCACAGACGTCTCCATCAGCTGATAGCAGATGTTCCGCTCTCGATTTGTCCAGGAATTCAGATAGTTCAATCCCTCGGGCAGCAGTCTGCCTTCGGCATTACATCGCAGGTAAACTGCATCCCAGCAGCCCGGCCTGACGCGCTCGATCACCATATACCGTTTCATGTCCAGACCTCGGCACAAATTGCCACGATGGGGCAAAGACATCGCCGTTCATTGCCCAACTCACCCCGAAAACATCCCGCCCATACCAACAGGCGGGATGCGTGTGCCGGGCGACGGGCCTCAGTTCTGGTTGCCCGCAATGACCGAGAGACCACGCAGGATATCAATGGCATAGGCCAGTTGATAATCCTCCTCGCGCAGCTTGGCGGCCTGTTCGGCGCGGGCACGGTCCTCTTCGATCTGCTTGATCTCATCCTCGCTCAGGCTGTCATTGTTCAGCCGCCCGCGCAGATCAGCCTCGGAGCGATCCGGCCTCGAGACTGCCGCGTCCGTCTCCTCGGTCGCCGGCGTGCGGCGCGGCTGTTCGACGAGGATATCGGGACTCACGCCAAGCGCCTGAATCGAGCGTCCCGAGGGCGTGTAATAGCGCGCTGTGGTCAGCCGCATCGCGCCATTGCCCCGCAGCGGCATCACGGTTTGAACCGACCCCTTGCCGAAACTCTTGGTGCCCACGACAATCGCCCGGTGATGATCCTGAAGCGCCCCCGCCACGATCTCGGACGCACTGGCCGAGCCGCCATTGATCAGGACAACGATGGGCTTGCCTTGCGCCAGATCACCCTCCGTCGCATTGAATCTCTCGCCATCCTGCGGGTTTCTTCCGCGCGTGCTCACAATCTCGCCCTTGTTCAGAAACGCGTCCGAAACCTTGATCGCTTGCGTCAGAAGGCCGCCGGGATTGTTGCGAAGATCAAGCACGATGCCGCTGACATTCTCCAGCCCACCAAGTTCGGCGATCTTTTCGTTCAGCCCGCTTTCGAGATTGGCATAGGTCTGATCGTTGAATGTGGTGACACGAAGAACGACCGCAGATTGTTCAACGCGCGCGCGCACCGCCGTGAGCTTGATCGTGTCACGAATGATCGAGACATCGAACGGCTCCGGCGTTCCCTCGCGCACCACGGTGATGACAATCTCGCTGCCCACCGGACCACGCATCAGATCCACCGCCTGATCCAGAGTCAGCCCCAGCACGCTCTCGCCATCGACATGGGTGATGAAATCGCCCGCCTCGATCCCGGCCTGATCAGCCGGTGTGCCATCCATCGGCGAGACCACCTTGACGAACCCGTTTTCCTGCGTGACCTCGATTCCAAGTCCGCCGAATTCACCGCGGGTCTGCACCTGCATGTTCTCGGCGTCGTCGGGCGACAGATAGCTCGAATGGGGATCAAGCGAAGACAGCATACCGTTGATCGCCGCCTCGATCAGATCCTTTGTGTCCACATCCTCGACATATTGCGCCCGGATTCTCTCGAAGATGTCGCCAAAGAGATCGAGTTGCTCATACACGTTGCTCGATTTGCTGGCTTCCTGCGCCAGAAGCGGCGCCGCAACTTGCGTTGTCACCAGCGCACCCGTCAAAACGCCCACTGTCGCGGCCATCAGGAACTTTTTCATGTCTCACTCTTCCTTGTCGGTCTTGAACCACGCAAGCGGGTCCACTGGAATGTTATCTTGCCGCACTTCAATGTAGAGCGTCTCGGTTCTTTGGGCATCCATCTGCTGCACATCAACGGGCACCAGCAGATCACCATCAGTCCCACCCATCAGGCCCACCGGGTTGCCGCCGGGCACGACCTCGCCCGCCTGACCATAAACAACATCAAGGCCGGCGAATACCAGAAGAATTCCGGACTCCGGCTCTAGAATGATCACATTTCCATAGTCAAGCAAGGGGCCTCGATAGCGCACCGTTGCCGCGGTAGGGGTCGTGACGAGGGCCCGGGGGCGGGTGGCCACCACAATACCGGGCCGGGTGACACCGGCTGCATCGGGCTGTCCCGCGCGCCGCAGGATCACGCCCTCGACCGGCATCGGCAGGTCGCCCTTTCGCCCGGCGATGGTTGGCAGGCTACCGGGCACTTCACCCACCGCGATCTCACCCAGTCCATCGGCAAAGGCCTCGAGCGTTTCGGTGGACGCAATCAGCAAGGCGGTTCGCACCGGATCTTCGGTGAACCGGCGTGGCAGCCCGGTGCGTTCGGACATCGCTTCGCTCAGCGTCGTGCGCGCCTGCTGGACCCCTTCGAGCCCCCTTTGCATCGTATCGAGCGCACTTTGCTGCAAACTGCGCAGATCGGTCAGTTCCTGCAGATCCCGCCGCAACTCCGCCACCCGCGCATCAAGCGCCGGCGTCACGTCCGACAGGATCATCCCGGCGCGCGCCGTGTTCACTGCCCCAGAGGGATGCAACAGGACCAGAGGCCCGGACGTCGCGCTGATCCGCTGCAAAACCGCGAGAAGGCGGGCAATATCGTCCTCGCGCGCGCTCAATTCCGCGCTCAGCGCCTGCTCGCGGCTGGCCACTGCGCGCAGCCCGGCGCGCATCGCTTCCAGCCCGTCCTCAAAGGCGGTGATCACCTCAGTCAGTGCCTTGATGCGGTTTTGCGCGCCGCGCGCGTCGGAGAGCGCCAGTGACGCACGGTTCAGACGCTCGGATGCCAAGCGGGCCGCCTCGGTCGGATTGGACGTGATCTCGGCCTGCAAGGGACCGGCCAAAATCACGGCAAGGGCGCAAAGCAGGACGCCTGGTTTCATGCCAGCAGGCTTTCCCCGGTCATTTCCGCCGGGATCGGCAGGCCCATCAGGGTCAGCACGGTGGGGGCCAGATCGGCCAGCCGTCCGCCCTGACGCAGGCGCACACCCTCTGGCCCGCCCACCAGAATGACCGGCACCGGATTGAGCGTGTGTGCGGTGTGCGGCCCACCCGTCGCGGGATCAACCATCACCTCGCAATTGCCATGATCCGCCGTCACGATCATCGCGCCCCCGACCGCCTTGAGCGCCTCGAGCACGCGGCCCAGACCCTGATCCACCGCCTCGCAGGCGGCCATCGCCGCCGCGAGATCCCCGGTATGGCCCACCATGTCGGGATTGGCATAATTCACCACGATGAGATCGTATCGCGCCCGGATCGCCGCGACGAGCCGGTCAGTGACTTCGGCGGCGGACATCTCGGGCTTCAGATCATAGGTCGCCACATCGGGCGAGGCGGCCATGTAGCGATCCTCGCCCGGCTCAGGCGCTTCCTTGCCGCCGTTGAGAAAGAAGGTGACATGCGGGTATTTCTCGGTTTCCGCCACATGGAACTGTCGCAGACCCTGTTTCGCAACCCAGGCCCCGAGCGTGTTGACGATGTCGCGCGCGGGAAAGACCGTGTCGAACCAGGCATTATGGGCGTCGGAATATTCCACCATGCCAAGACGCGCCGCCCATGCGGGCGGGGTGCCGCGGTCAAAGGCGGCAAAGGCCGGATCCGCGATCGCCCGCAGAATCTCGCGGGCGCGGTCGGCGCGAAAGTTGAGGCAGAAGATCCCGTCGCCGTCGCGCGCCCCCGCATAATCGCCGATCACCGTCGCGGTGATGAATTCGTCCGTCTCCGAGCGCGCATAGGCATTTGTCACCGCCATGCGCGCGTCCGGACAGCGCTGTCCGCGGCCCAGAACAACCGCCTCATACGCTTCCTGCACGCGCGACCAGCGATTGTCCCGGTCCATCGCGAAATAGCGCCCGATGACCGTGGCAATCCTGACCTCTTCGGGCAACATGTCACGCAGCTGTTCGAGATAGGTCCGCGCCGATTTAGGCGCCACATCGCGACCATCGGTGAGAGCATGAAGCAGGACAGGAACGCCGGCCTCCGTCAGCGCCCGCGCCGCCGCTGCGATATGCCTGATATGCCCATGCACCCCCCCATCAGAGACCAGACCCAGCAGATGCGCCCGCCCTCCGGTTCTCTGAAGTGTCGCAATAAAGCTCTGCAAGCCCGCGTTCTCGAAAAACGACCCATCCTCGATTGCAAGATCGATCTGGCCAAGATCCATCGCCACCACACGGCCAGCGCCGATATTGGTATGGCCGACCTCGGAATTGCCCATCTGTCCGCGCGGCAGGCCGACATCGGGGCCATGCGTGATCAAGGTGTCATGCGGACAACGCGACATCAGCCGATCAAAATTCGGCGTCCGGGCCAGATGCGGTGCGTTTGCCTCACGGCATTCACTCAGACCCCAACCATCAAGAATACAAAGAACGACAGGTTTTGACATGATCTCTCCGGGACTCGGGATGCCCGCGTTCTAACGCTTCGATCGCCCGACGTGAACCCCACCCGTTCAGGCCACGATCATGTAGAACTTGCGCAGGGTCTCGGTGATTTCCCAGATCAGAGGGGCGCCCTTGGGAATAAAGAACGTGTCGCCCTTGGTGAAATGCTCCTTGCGCCCATCGGGATGGGTGAGGGTCAGCGCCCCGGAAATCACCGTCATCATCTCGTGCACCGGATAGGCCGCGATCTCCTCGCGACAGGGCGCACATTCCCAGACGCCAGAGAGAATCCTCTCATCCTCCGTAGCGAAAGCGGTGTAATTGAGTTCGGTCCGATCCACCGTGGTGAAGGCAGCCGGATCCGTCAGAGTTGATGGCTCCATGGCGGCGGGATCGGGGTTCAGTCTGAAATCCATGATGCAACGCCCAATGTCTTTACTTGGTCCATTCCCACGGCCGCACGAACTGTCCCAGAACATGTCCGACCGTCGCCTCATCTACGTCGCCCCTGCGCGTGAGACGCGCCACCAGACCGCGCTTCTTGTCGTCGACCACCTCGACCACTTCGGCGGCCAGACCCGCCTCCTCCAGCGCGGCATTGTAGATGCGCGTGATCGCGCGCTTGCGCAGGTCGGGCTTGAAGACCTTGCCGACAGCCGTTTTCGGCAGTTCCGGCAGCACCTCGACATATTTCGGGATCGCCGCGCGCTCATGCACATGCACCTTGCAGTGCTCCAGCAAATCCTCCGCCGTCGCCGTGCCACCGGCCACCAGTTCGACATAGGCACAGGGCATCTCGCCGGCATGGGCATCAGGCTGGCCGATGGCGCCTGCCATGGCGACATCGTGATGCGCCATCAGCGCCTCCTCGATCTCGGCGGGATCGATATTGTGCCCGCCGCGGATGATCAGATCCTTGGCCCGCCCGGTGATCCAGAGATAGCCGTCGGCATCGATCCGCCCCAGATCGCCGGTGCGCAGGAATTTCTCGTGATGATAGAGGTTCTTGTTCTTGTCGGCCTCGGTATAGGTGTGGCCCGCATAGACGCCCGGATTGGAGATGCAGATCTCGCCCACCTCGTCAGCAGCGCTTTCGACCGGACCTTCGGGCGTGCCGCGATAGATCCGCACATCCGTGTAGGGAAAGGGCACACCGACCGATCCCACCTTCTTGGCGCCCTCGGGCGGGTTGCAGGACACAAGGCAGGTCGCCTCGGTCAGCCCGTAGCCCTCGATCACCTTGATGCCGGTGGCGCTCTCGAACCGGTTGAACAGTTCCAGCGGCATCGGCGCGGATCCCGAAAACGCATTCCGGACGGTCGAGAGATCGGCATCGACCTTGCGCTGCATCAGGGCCGAGACGGCGGTGGGCACCGTGATGATAAAGCTGATCTTCCAGCGTTCACACAGTTTCCAGAAATTGTCGAACACGCCTTCGCCGCGATAGCCCGCAGGGGTCGGAAAGACCACATGCGCGCCGGACTTGATCATCGCCATCAGGATCACATGGCAGGCAAAGACATGAAACAGAGGCAACGGACACATCACGTTGTCATGTTCGGTGAACAGGAGCGTGTGCCCGATCCAGCCGTTATAGATCATGCCGGAATACTTGTGCTGCGCGACCTTTGGCATCCCGGTCGTGCCGCCGGTGTGGAAATAGGCCGCAACCCGGTCGCCCGTGCTGTCGGGGAAATCGAGCGTTTTCTTCTGCGCCGCAAGCATCTTGTTGAAGTCGCGCAGATCGGCGTGATGACCGGTCGGGTTCTTGGGGCGCACCAGCGGCACAATCCAGCTTTTCGGCGGGGTGAGATAGCGGTTGAGGTCGATCTCGAGCACCGTGTGCACATCGGGGGCATGGCGCACCGCCTCGGCGGTCTTTTGGGCGATGTCGGTCTTGGGAAAGGCCTTTAGTGTCACCACCACCCGCGCGCCGGTCTCGCGCAGAATGGCCGAAATCTGTTCGGGCTCCAGCAGCGGGTTGATCGGATTGACGATGCCCGCGATCGCCCCGCCGATCGTGGCAATGGCCGTTTCCAGGGTATTGGGCAGGATGAGCGCCACCACGTCTGACTCGCCGATCTTGAGACCGCGAAACAGGTTGGCCGCCTGACAGCATTGGTCATGGAATTGCTGCCAGGTCAGCGTCTGCGCCTTGTCCGTGGCCCCGGAGAGCAACTGATAGCTGATCGCGGGGCGGTTGGGAAACTTGCGCGTGGTCAGACTCAGCATCTGATAGAGCGTCAGCGGTTTCTCGCGCGCCTCCCATGACACCTCGTTCTGAATGTCGAGCACATCCTGCCGCGATGTGAAGCCCATCGGTCCGTCCTCCCTCTCTGGCCGCGCCTTGTGACACGGTTCTCATCCTCACGCACCAGAATGGTCAGGAATTCGCAAGCGCGCAAGTTTTACGCTGCGTTTTGAAGCAGAGGAAGTGCCGAGGTCGAACCGTCGATCAGCGCGCGGCCAGACACCCGGTGAGGGCAATGGCAATATTCCGCAAGAGCTGCGGATAGAGATCCGGACCGGGAGCGAGATCGCTGCCGATCGGATCGAGCACACCATGACCCGCCATGTCGCCAAACACGGTGCGCACCAGCTTGGGGTCGAACTGCGGCTCGGAAAACACGCAGACGATGTTCTCCTCCCGCACCAGATCGCGCAACTGGGCAATGCGCGCCGGTCCCGGATCGGAGGCATCGCTCAAGGCTAGCGCACCTGTAGCCGACAGATCAAAAGCCCACTCGAAATACTGATAGGCATCGTGAAGGACCAGAAAGGGCTTGCCCCGCACCGGCGCGACCTGTGCTGCGATCTCGGAAGCAAGGGCGTCCAGCTCTGCCTGTGCGGCGGTCGCGTTGGCGGCATAGACCGCCGCGTTGTCTGGATCATGCTCGGCCAGTTCCTTTGCGATCACGTCCAGCCAGATGCGCGCGTTCATCGGGTCAAGCCACGCATGGGGATCAGCGCCCTCATGCACATGGTCGTGGTCATGCGCCGCGTCATCGGCATGTGCCGCGTGATCCTCGTCGCTCTGCCCCGCCTGCCCCTGCGCCTCGTGTTTGTCCTCGCCATGGTCATGCGCGGCAAAGGCTACTCCCTCGCGGAAGGGCAAGACACGAGAGCGCCCAGCGCCCAGCAATTCGATCACTTGCGCATCGCTCGCCAGCGTCTCTATCGCCCCTTCGAGCCAGGGCGTCAGCGCCTCGCCCATCCAGATCACCAGATCGGCGCCCTCCAGCGCCGCCGCCTCGGAGGGGCGCATTGCGTGGCCGTGCGGCGAGGCCAGAGGCGGCACGATCAAGGCCGGTTCGCCCACGCCCAGCATCACCCGCGCCACGAGGGAATGAACCGGCGCGATATCGGTGGCGACGTTCGGGACATCGGCCCTGACCGCTCCGACGAGACCCAGCCCAAGGCTCAGGGATAGAAGAAAACGAATCGGCATTGCCCGCTCCATATGTGATATCATAACATTTGAGACCTCTTGATAATTGTAACCCTATAACATATCAATCCCCGAAGTCCGCCATCCCGAGAGAACCGCAATGGACACGATCGGCTTTGAACAGCATGACCACAAGCGCTGTGTGCAGGCCGCCATTGCGGCGGTCGAGGCCCATTGCGAGACCCACAGGCTGCACTTGACCCCCGTCCGCCGCCGCGTGTTGGAAATCCTGCTGAACCGGCACAGCGCCCTTGGGGCCTATGAGATCCTCGATACCCTGCGCGTCGAGGGTCTGGGGTCTCAACCCCCCGTGGTCTACCGCGCGCTCGATTTTCTGGTCAGCCACGGGTTCGCGCACAAGATCGAGCGCCTCAACGCCTTCATCGCCTGCACCCATCCCGGACAGGATCACACCCCGGCCTTTCTGATCTGTCGCCGATGCGACGCCGTAGCCGAGGCCCATGCCGAACCCACCAAGGGCATGCTGGGCCGCGCCGCAAGCGACTCCGGCTTTGTCATCGAACAGGCGGTGGTAGAGGCGGTGGGGCTCTGTCCGCGGTGCCACGAGGGGGCGCCCTCATGCGCCTGATCGAGACCAAGGGCCTCAGCGTCCGGCTTGGCGGCACGGAGGTGCTCCATGACGTGAACTTCTTCCTCGAACGGGGTGAAATCGTTACCATTGTCGGGCCGAATGGTTCGGGCAAATCCACCCTCCTGCGGGCGATGATCGGTGCGGTGCGCCTCTCGGCGGGCTCCATCCATCGCGCGCCGGACCTGCGGATCGGCTATGTGCCGCAAAAGCTGCATATCGACCCGACCCTGCCGATGACCGTCACGCGCTTTCTTGGCCTGCCGCAGCGCCACAAGGACACAGACCTGCGCGCGGCCCTCGAACAGGCGGGGCTGCCCGACCTGCGCGACCGACAGATGGCCGATCTCTCGGGCGGGCAGTTCCAGCGTGTGCAGCTGGCGCGCGCGCTTCTGGAACGCCCCGATCTGCTGATCCTCGACGAGGCGACGCAGGGGCTGGATCAACCCGGCTCGGCGGCCTTCTACCGGCGCATCGAGGAGGTGCGGCGCGATCTGAACTGCGCCGTGCTGATGGTCAGCCACGAATTGCACGTGGTGATGAGCGCCTCGGATCGGGTGATCTGTCTGAATGGACATATCTGCTGCGAAGGGCATCCCGAGATCGTGGCGCAGGCCGAAGAATACCGTGCCCTTTTCGGCAGCGGCACCCAGGGCGCGCTGGCACTTTACCGGCACGAACACACCCATCTCCATGACCACCCCCAGAGCCACAAGGCCGCCGAATGATGCTCGATGATTTCCTGATCCGCGCCGCGCTGGCCGGACTGGGCGTGGCGCTGGCCGCAGCCCCCCTCGGCAGTTTCGTGGTCTGGCGGCGGATGGCCTATTTCGGCGATGCCACGGCCCATGCGGCGATCCTTGGCGTGGCGGTGGCGCTTGCCGTTTCGACGTCGGTCTTTGTCGGCGCGCTTGCCATGTCGCTCATTATGGCGACGACGGTCTCAACCCTCTCGGGGCGCGGCTTTGCCATGGATACGATGCTGGGCGTACTTGCACATTCGGCGCTGGCCTTTGGTCTGGTGGCGGTGTCATTTCTCTCGGGCGTGCGGATCGACCTCATGGCCTATCTCTTTGGCGATATCCTGGCCGTCAGCCGGGGTGACCTGTTGGTGATCTGGAGCGGTGCCGCCTTGGTGATCGGATTGCTGATCTGGCGCTGGCAGGCCCTGCTGACAGCGACGCTCAGCCCCGATCTGGCCTATGCAAGCGGCATCGACCCGCGCCGCGAGCAACTGGTTCTGACGCTGTCGCTGGCTGTCGTCGTGGCGGTAGCGATCAAGGTGGTTGGGGTCCTGCTCATCGCGGCCATGCTGATCGTGCCCGCCGCCGCCGCACGTCCCCTCTCGGCCACGCCCGAACGGATGGCGGTCATCGCAGCACTCATAGCCTGCGCCTCGACGCTTGGCGGCCTGCGCGCCGCGTTCCATCTGGATACGCCGACCGGTCCGACCATCGTCTGCGTCGCCGCGCTCATCTTTGCCGCCACGACATTCGGCGCCATGCTGCTGCGCCGCCGTCAGGACGCGCCTGCGTCCTGAAATCATTCCGATTTTCACGCATCCTCGAAATCCGATTATTTTTGTCGCCTTTATCTCTTGACTCCTTTGATCGGAGATTCCAGGAATAACCTATTAAATCACTCGGAAATCGAAAGGGACCCAAGATGCCTCCGATGAAAACAACCCTCGGACTCTGCGCGATGCTGGTGCTGAGCGCGCCCGCCTTCGCGCAAGAGGTCAACCTCTATTCCAGCCGGCACTACGATTCCGACGAGGCGCTCTACGCCGCGTTCACGGCGAAAACCGGCATCACCATCAACCGCATCGAAGCCCAGGCCAACGAGTTGATCGAACGCATGAAGGCCGAGGGCACCAACAGTCCAGCCGATGTTTTCATGACGGTCGATGTCGGCAATATCGCGCTGGCCGAGGACGTGGGCCTGTTGCAGCCCTTCGACTCGGCGCTCATCGAGGCCAATGTCCCCGCGCATCTGCGCCATCCGGACAATCTCTGGACGGGTCTCTCGCAGCGCGCGCGGATCATCTTTTACGCCAGGGACCGCGTTGCCAATCCTCCGCAGACCTACGAGGCTCTGGCCGATCCGAAATACAAGGGCCAGATCTGCATCCGCTCCTCCAGCAATGTCTACAACCAGTCGCTCCTGGCCTCGCTCGTCGAAGTGCACGGCGCCGACGCGGCCAGAGACTGGGCCGCGGGCATCGTCGCCAACATGGCCCGCGCACCGCAAGGCGGTGACACCGACCAGCTGCGCGGGATCATCTCCGGCGAATGCGATATCGCGGTCGCCAATACCTATTACTTCGCGCGCGCCCTTGCCGGCGATGTCAAGGGCGTGAGCAGCGGCATCGACGCCATCGGCTGGGTCTGGCCGAACCAGGGCGATCGCGGCGCACACATGAACCTCGTGGCCGCCGGCATCGCCGCCCATGCACCGCACAAGGCAGAGGCGATCACGTTGCTGGAATATCTCGCCAGCGAATCCGCACAGGCGCAATTTGCCAATGCCAACAACGAGTATCCGGTTCTGGCCGGTGTCCCGCTTGCCGCGCATGTGACCAAGCTGGGGGACTTCCTCCCCGACACCACCACGCCCACCGCATCCTTTCGGACCCATGCCGCCAAGGCGCAAGCGATCTTCAACGAGGTCGGCTGGAACTGATCCCCGCTGCGGCAATTGCATGATGGTGGGCGATGCCCTACGGTCGGGTCCTGTCTCTGTGGACCCGACCGTTTCATGACATCCGTCCGGCTGCGCCTGCTGATCCTTGCCTTGCTGCCGCTTGTGGTGCTGATGCCGCTGCTCCTGCTTCTGGCAATCAACCGATGGTCGGCCAATTTCGACAATCTGCTGATCACCAACGTCGCCAGTGATCTGCGCATCGCCGAGCAATATCTGCAACGAATCCTGACCACCACCGGCAAGGACGTGCAGAGTCTCGCGCAGTCCCGGCGGTTTGACGAGGTGGCGCGCAAGCGCCCCGACAGCCTGACCGAATTCCTGTCCCGCGAACGCGCGGCCCTCGGCTTCGATTTCCTCTATTTTCTGCCCCGGTCAGGCGCCGACGCTCTGGCCGGAACCTGGCCCGTCATCGGCATGGCGTTGCAGGGCAAGGCCGCGACCGAGATCGACATCTTTTCTCCCGCCAGTCTCGCCGCCCTGCCAGAGACCGGCCCCGATCTGGCCGCGCGCGCGCAGGTGACGATCGTGGCGACGCGCGCCGCAGTGCCCACCCAACGCCGCATCGAGGATCGCGGCATGGTCGTGCACAGCGCCACGCCGGTGATGGTCGAAGGGCATGAGGGCGTGCTGGTCGGCGGTATCCTGCTCAACCGCAACCTCGATTTCATCGACACGATCAACGCCCTCGTCTATCGCGACACCGGCGAACCGGACGCCCGGCAGGGCACGGCCACGCTCTTTCTCGACGATGTCCGGATCACCACCAATGTGCGTCTCTTCGAGGGCGAACGCGCGCTTGGAACGCGCGTGTCGGCCGCCGTGCGCGGCACCGTTCTGGACCGCGGCCAGATCTGGCTCGACAGCGCCTTCGTGGTCAACGACTGGTATATCTCCGCCTATCAACCGCTGATCGACAGCTTCGGGAAACGGGTCGGCATGCTCTATGTGGGCTTTCTGCAAGCCCCCTTCGATGCCGCCAAACGCAACGCTTATCTGATGATCCTCGCCGCCTTTCTGGTGGTGCTGGCAGTGACCGTGCCGCTCTTCCTGCGCCTCGCGCGAACGATCTTTGCGCCGCTCGAACGGATGACAGGGACGATGGCACGGGTCGGGAACGGCGATCTTGCGGCGCGCATCGGCCCGATTCTGACCCGCGACGAGATCGGCGCCGTCGCGGCCCATCTCGACAGCCTGCTCGATCTGGTGCAGGAACGCGACCGCGCGCTGCGCGCCTGGAACGAAGACCTCAACGCCCGCGTCGAGGCCCGCACCGCCGAACTGCGCGAGGCCAATGCGCGGCTGGAAAGCACCTATCAGCAACTTGTCATGGCCGAAAAGCTGGCCTCGATCGGCGAGATCACCGCCGGTGTCGCGCATGAGATCAACAACCCCGCGGCGGTGATCCAGGGAAATCTGGACGTGATCCGGCAGGTGCTCGGGCCTGCGGCAGAGCCGGTGCGTACCGAGCTGGGGCTGATCGACCGTCAGATCGGCCGGATCAGCGCCATTGTCGGCAAGCTCTTGCAATTCGCCCGCCCCACCGAGTTCGGCAGTTTCGAGGAGAATGTCGATATCGCCGCCGTCCTGCACGACTGTCTGGTGCTGGTCCATCACGTGATCGCCAAGGCCAGCGTCGAGGTCGAGATCGCGGCGGATCCGGATACGCCGTCCGTTCGGATCAATCCCGGCGAATTGCAGCAAGTCATCATCAACCTGATCACCAATGCCGTGCAGGCGATCCGGACAGAGGGACGGATCGACATCACCATCCGGCCGGCCTTGCACGAGGGCCGCGCCGGGGCGGCGCTGATCTTTGCCGATACCGGTCCGGGCATTCCCGAGGACAAGCTGAGCGCCGTGTTCGATCCCTTTTTCACCACCAAGCGGGGCGAAGGCACCGGGCTCGGCCTCTCGGTCAGCCAGACCCTGATCCGTCAGGCGGGCGGCATCATCACCGCGCGCAACCGGGCCGAGGGCGGGGCAGAACTCACCGTCTGGTTGCCTGCGCAGCGGGACGACACGGGCTGACGGCTCAGACCCCCCAGGCCGCGCATTTGCGGTCCACCGTCTTGCGCGCGACGCCAAGACGGCGCGCCGCCTCCGCGCGGTTGCCGCCGCAGGCATCGAGAACGGCCATGATATGGCGTTGCTCGACCAGTTCCAGCGTCTCGACCGCCTGCTCGCCAGTGACGCGCCCGGTCCCCGCGAAATCTTCAGGAAAGGCCCCGAGGATCACCGAGCGCTCGATCAGATTGCGAAGTTCGCGCACATTTCCCGGCCAGTCGTAACGGCTGAGCTTGAGCAGCACCGCCTCGTTCAGATCCAGCGCGGGCATCCCGAGCGTGCGGGAAAACTCGCTCATGAAGAGCGCCGCAAGGGCCACGATATCCTCTGCCCGCTCCTTGAGCCGGGGCATCTCGACATTGACGATGTTGATGCGGTGATAGAGATCGGCGCGAAACCGGCCCTCGCGCACCGCCTCTTGCAGATCGGCATTGGTGGCAAAGAGAAACCGAAGGTTGAGCGGGATCTCGCGTTCCGACCCGAGCGGGCGGATGCGCTTGTCCTCGAGCACCCGAAGAAAGGCGGCCTGCACATGCGCGGGCAGTTGCGCCACCTCGTCAAGCAGAAGCGTGCCACCATCAGCATGTAAAAGCAAACCGTCCTTGCGCGGTTTGCCTTCCTCGATCACCCCAAAGAGCTGCTCGGCGATGTGATCTTCCGAAATGGTGGCGCAATTCACGGCCACGAACGGCTTTTTCGCGCGATCCGACAGGCCATGCAGGGTGCGCGCCGCGATTTCCTTGCCAGTGCCGCTTGCCCCGGTAAAGAGCACCGATGTAGGCAGCGGCGCCAGCTTGGCCAGCATGTCGCGCACCTTCTGGATCGATGGGGAATGCCCCAGAAGGCGCCCGCGCGCGACCTGCCCGCTCTCGGACAGTTCATGCCGCAGCAGGTAATTCTCGCGCGCCAGATACTTGCGGTCGAGCGCGCGCGCGACGGCGTTGAGGATCTGGTTGGCGCGAAACGGCTTGAGCACGAAATCGATCACCCCCACCCGCAGCGCCTTGATCGCGGTGTCAAGATCGGCATAGGCGGTGATCAGGATGGTATCGGCAAAGAGCCCCACCCGGCGCTGATCCTCCAGCCAGTCAAGCCCGGTCCTGTCGGGCATGATATTGTCGAGGATCAGCACATCGAAATGTTCCTGGTCAAGGATCCAGCCCGCTTCCTGGCAGGATCGGGCCTGTTCGACATGTCGGCAGCGCGGTCCCAGCGTCTTGACCAGAAAATTCCGCATCCCCGGCTCGTCATCAATCAACAGCACGGCCGCACGGGCAAGGTTTTCGCCATAATCGTCGAGCGGCGCCGTGGCGGGGATGACCTTTGGCGTCATTCCTTGGCGTCGCTCAACCGCACCGCATCACCCGCCCGCTTGGCCGCGGTCGTATAGCCCAGTTCACGCAGGACGGTTGGCGCTGCGGCGGCAATCACCGCGCAGACCACAAAGGCCGCAATCATGGCTTTCATCTTTCAGTTCTCCTTCTTGGCCGTGGCACGGCGCAGATAGTCTACCATATCCTGCCGGTCTTGTGCCGCGGTGATGCGTTGCATCGGCATTTTAGAGCCGGGAATGAAATGATCCGGACCAAGATCGAACAGGGCGTCAATCGTCTCGTCCGACCAGATAATATCCGTGCCAACGAGCGTCGGCGAATAGGCATAGCCCGCCACGCTGCCCGCGCGCCGCCCGAACAGGCCATAGAGCGTCGGCCCCGCCTTGCGCGAGGGCGGCGGCGTCAGCGCATGACAGATCGAGCATTTACGCATGAATTGCCGCTCGCCGTTCTCCATCTCTTGCGGCGGCCGCAGAAAGCTCTGCTCCGCGTCTCCCGCCGGATCATACGTGCCCAGCAACTCGACCGGCCAGCCATAGATCACCTCGCTCAGCCCGCAGGCATAGATCATCTGCCCGTCGGGGGAAAAGGCCAGCGCCCAGACCGGGCCATTGCTCATCGCGTGGAAATCGCGGCGGATGCGCCAGCCTTCGGTGTCGATCACCACGATGTAGCCATGCCCGTCTCCAGCGGCGAGTTGCCCCGTCGCCGCGTGATGGACAAGCGCCAGGATCGGGCGGCGCTCGAGCGAGAAATCCGCGATCTCGGCGCCGGTCGCGGTGTCGATCACGCGCGTCGCCCCATCCACCGCGCCATAGGCCAGCCAGCGATCCATCGGCCCGAGAACGATCCTGTTGATGCCAAAGCCCTGATCGGCCAGCACGCGCGATGTCGCCTGCGCATCCTGCCAGTTCCATTCCCTGAGCGTGCCATCGGCCGAAGAGGAATAGAGCAGCCCGCCCCCGGCGGCAAAGGCCACGTCCGTCACCGCCGCGTGATGCCCCTTGAGAAAGCGCGGCGCACCGCTTTTGACGGGCCACAGACCGATCGAGCCGTCCCAGCTGGCCGAGGCGATCCAGTGGCCGTCCGGCGACACATCCAGCGCCGCGATCTTGCCCCTGTGCCCCTCCAGCCGGGTGCTGTCGCCGCTCTGCGTATTCCACAGCATCAGCGCGAAATCGTCACCGCCCGAAACAAGGCGCTCGGCATCGAGAAAGGCAAGGCTGCTCACCGCGGCGGAATGCCCCTCGAGCCAGCGCGGCACACGATCCTGCCACAGCCCCACGGAATTGTCGAAACTGCCCGAGGCCACCTGCCCGGTTGAGGGCTGAACGGCCAGCGCCATCACCGGCCCGCCATGCCCCTTGAGCGTGGTGAACTCCGCCGCCGCCAGAGGCTCTGTCGCCAGCAGCCCCAGAACCCAAAGCCCGATGCCAAGGGCGCGCATGTCTATTCCGCGGGCGTCGCGGCCTTGGCAGGATCGGCGGCGCGCCCCTTCTCCTGCAATTCGTCAAGCCAGAGAGCGTGATGCTCGCGCGCCCATTGCTCTTCCACTTCGCCAGATCCCATGGCCTCGAACGCACCCTCCATGCCGACCGATCCGATGTAGATATGCGCAAGGATGATGGCCATCAGCACGAAGGCCATGATCGCGTGCCAGAGCGTCGCCAGCTGCATTTCCTCATGCGGGGCCATGACCTCGGGCAAGTCGCCAAAGCCCAGAAGCTGCGGCAGCCCGGTCTGGTTGAGAAGGGCGAAGGTCTTGGCGAACATCGGCAATTCAAAGGGAAAGAGCAGGGCGAGGCCGGTGACCGAGATGGAGACGCCAAAGACGATGACGGACCAGAAGATCATCTTTTGACCGGCGTTGAATTTCCGGGCAGGCGGATGAACGCCCTTGGTGAAGATGCCCCCGCCCGCGGCCAGCCATTTCAGATCGGTTCGGTTGGGAATGTTATGCGCCACCCACATGACAAAAACCATCACCAGCCCCAGCATGAAGGCCCAGGAGATGTTGTTATGCACCCATTTCGAGGCCACAGCGATGGTCGAGAATGCCTCATGTCCCAAAAGCGGAATGATCACCATCCGGCCAAAGAGCACCGCGAGGCCGGTGATCGCCAGCACGATGAAAGCCCCCCCCATCAGCCAGTGACCAAATCGCTCGATCGCCTTAAACCGGGTCACGGTGCGACCGGTTTTCTGCCCGTCGATGCGGATCTTGCCCCGGATGAGGTAGAAGAGCGCCAGAAGCGCCAGCGTGGCGCCCAAGAGCCAGGCCCCGGAGGTCGCCAGCGGCCCTTTGCGGAACGCGAGCCAGCGCATGCCGCTGTCCTGAATGAGCACGCGCGCCTCTGGCCCGCCCGCCGACACCTTCACATCGTCCAGCCCGTAACGCAGCGCGCGCCAGACCTCGGCATCGGACACGCCACCCAGTGTGCCCAATTGCCCCGCGATCCCGGCGGCATTGTCGGGGTTTCCCGTGGCGTTGCGGCGGAAACTGTCATCCACCTTCTCGCCGCGTTGCCGGGCGAGGATATCGTCCAGCGTCTGCGCGCCGCCGGTGGCGGAGCGGTCGGGTTGCGGGGCCTCCGCCCCCTGCTGCGCCGCCAGCGGGAGCGCGAGGAACAGCGACAGAAAGAAGGGCAGGATCATGCGGATCATGGCAGATCATCCTGTATGAGAATTCGAGGGACGCGCGGGCGGCACAGGGGCCGCCCACCGCAGAAGGGACAAGGCGCGCGCAGGGCGCGCCTTGTCGGTCGGATCAGCCTCCGCTTTTCTGACCATAGGCGGTGCCCCAGCCCCAGGCACCCGAGCCAAAGCCGCGCGCCACCACACGCTCGCGGTAGATGGCCGAGACCACATCGCCGTCACCGGCCAGCAACGCCTTGGTCGAGCACATCTCGGCGCAGATCGGCAGCTTGCCCTCGGCGATCCGGTTGCGCCCGTATTTCTGGAACTCGGCGGCCGAGTGGTTCTCCTCCGGGCCACCCGCGCAGAAGGTGCATTTGTCCATCTTGCCACGCGACCCGAAATTGCCAGCCTGCGGATATTGCGGCGCGCCGAACGGGCACGCATAGAAGCAATAGCCGCAGCCGATGCACAGATCCTTGGAGTGCAGGACGATGCCTTCCTCGTTCTGGTAGAAGCAATCCACCGGACAGACCGCCATGCAGGGCGCGTCCGAGCAGTGCATGCAGGCGACCGAGATCGAGCGTTCACCCGGTTTGCCGTCGTTGATCGTCACCACCTTGCGGCGGTTGATCCCCCACGGCACCTCGTGCTCGTTCTTGCAGGCCGTGACACAGGCGTTGCACTCGATGCAGCGCTCGGCGTCGCAGAGAAACTTTGCTCTTGCCATTCTCTTTCCTCCTTACGCTGGCATGATCTTGCAGAGAGTGCACTTGGTCTCCTGCATCTGGGTGACAGAGTCGTAGCCATAGGTCTGCGCGGTGTTCGTCGCCTCGCCCAGCACATAGGGATCGGACCCGGCGGGATACTTGTCGCGCAGATCCTTGCCCTCGAAATGGCCGCCAAAGTGGAAGGGCATGAAGACAACGCCCTCGGCCACCCGTTCGGTAATCATCGCCATGACCTTGACCTTGGCGCCTTCGGCCCCCTCGACCCAGACCTGTGCGCCGTCGCGGATACCGATGTTGTTGGCGTCGCGCGGGTTGATCTCGACGAACATGTCTTGCTGCAATTCGGCAAGCCACGGGTTCGACCGGGTCTCGTCACCGCCACCCTCGTATTCGACCAGGCGGCCGGAGGTGAGGATGATCGGATAGTCCTTGGCAAAGTCGTTCTTCTGGATCGACGCATACATCGTCGGCAGACGAAAGAACTTGCGGTCCTCATAGGTCGGGTAATCCGCCACCAGGTCGCGCCGCGGGGTATAGAGCGGCTCGCGGTGCAGCGGCACCGGATCGGGGAAGTTCCAGACCACGGCGCGTGCCTTGGCATTGCCAAAGGGCGCGCATTCATGCTTGATCGCCACCCTCTGGATCCCGCCCGAAAGGTCGATCTTCCAGTTGGCTTTGGGTCCGCCTACCGCGTCAATGGCAGCGCGTTCCTCGGCCGTCAGATCGCCATCCCAGCCCAGATCCATCAGCATCTGCATGGTGAATTCCGGGTATCCGTCCTGGATCTCCGAGCCCACCGAATAGACGCCCTCGGCCAGAAGATTGTCGCCGTCCCGCTCCACGCCAAACCGGGCGCGGAAGGTCAACCCCCCCCGTGAGACCGGCAACGACATGTCATAGAGATTGGCGGTGCCCGGGTGATTCATCTCTGCCGTGCCCCAGCAGGGCCAGGGCATCCCGTAGTAGTCGCCATCGGCGGGGCCGCCATTGGCGCGCAGCGTCGTCTTGTCGAAAGTGTGCTGGTTGGCCATATGCAGCTTCATCCGCTCTGGCGACTGGCCGGTGTAACCGATCGTCCACATGCCGCGGTTGAACTCGCGGGTGATGTCCTCGACATTGGGCTCACCCTGCTCATCCATTGCGATGTTGCGGAACATCCGGTCGTCGAAGCCGAACTTCTTGGCGAAGAGCGCCATGATCTCGTGATCGACCTTGGACTCAAAGAGCGGCGCCATGATCCGATCGCGCCACTGCAACGAACGATTCGAGGCGGTGACAGAACCGCGCGTCTCGAATTGCGTCGTGGCTGGCAAGAGATACACGCCATCGGTGCGATCGTTCATGACGGCAGAGACCGTCGGGAACGGATCGACCACGACCAGCATGTCCAGCTTTTCCATCGCGGTCTTCATTTCCTTGCCGCGCGTCTGGCTGTTGGGCGCATGACCCCAGAACACCATGGCCCGCACATTGTCGGGTTGGTCCATGTTCTCCTTGTCCTCGAGCACACCGTCGATCCAGCGACTGACCGTGATCCCGGCGACGTTCATGATCTTGGTTTCGCCAATTGTGACGTCAGAAAAACGGCCTTTCAGCCAATCCAGATCCTCTTCCCAAACGCGCGCCCAATGGGCCCAGGACCCCTCGGCCAGCCCGTAGTAGCCGGGCAGCGTATCAGCCAGAACGCCCAGATCGGTCGCGCCCTGCACGTTGTCATGGCCACGGAAGATGTTGGTGCCGCCACCAGCCACGCCCATGTTGCCAAGCGCAAGTTGCAGGATGCAATAGGCGCGGGTGTTGTTGTTGCCGGTGCTGTGCTGGGTGCCGCCCATGCACCAGATCACAGTGCCGGGACGATTGTTCGCCAGCGTCCGCGCCACCCGGCGAATTTGCTCGCCCGGCGCACCGGTCACGCGCTCCACTTCTTCGGGTGTCCATTTCTTCACTTCGTCCTTGATCTGGTCCATCCCCCAGACGCGGGTGCGGATGAATTCCTTGTCCTCCCAGCCGTTCTCGAAGATGTGCCAGAGAATGCCCCAGATCAGCGCCACGTCCGTGCCCGGACGGAACCGCACATATTCATCGGCATGCGCCGCCGTGCGGGTAAAGCGCGGGTCGCAGACGATGAGCGGCGCGTTGTTTTCCTCCTTGGCCTTGAGGATATGCAGCAGCGAGACCGGATGTGCCTCGGCCGGATTGCCGCCGATGAGGAAGATCGCCTTGGACTTGTGAATATCGTTGTAGCTGTTGGTCATGGCGCCGTAGCCCCATGTGTTCGCAACCCCCGCAACGGTGGTCGAGTGACAGATCCGCGCCTGATGGTCGACGTTGTTTGTGCCCCAATAGGCGGCGAACTTGCGGAACAGATAGGACTGTTCGTTGCTATGCTTGGCGCTGCCCAGCCAATAGACCGAATCCGGGCCGCTTTCCTCGCGGATCTGCAACATCTTGTCGCCGATCTCGTTGATCGCCTGCTCCCAGCTGATGCGCTTCCACTCGCCGCCCTCTTTCTTCATCGGATATTTGAGACGGCGCTCGCCATGCGCGTGCTCGCGAACCGCCGCCCCCTTGGCACAGTGCGCGCCCAGATTGAAGGGGCTGTCCCAGCCGGGCTCCTGCCCGATCCACACACCGTTCTGCACTTCAGCCACGACCGTGCAGCCGACAGAGCAGTGGGTGCAGACGGACTTGACGGTCTGGACCGCCTCATTGGCAGCACTTTGCGCATTGGCGCGGGTGACGGTGCCGCCCATCGCACCGATCGCGGCCAGACCACCGATGGCCAGACCGCTGCCGCGCAGAAAGGCACGGCGATCAACGGATGTTCCGCCCATCTCGGACAGGATGCTGGTCCGCAGGGGGCGTCTCGCAACCCCGTTGGTCTTTTTCCTAAGCATGTTTCTCTCTCCTCCCTTGGCCACAAGGACCGGGTCTTGCGGTTTCCTCTGACGGTCGGGCCTCACGCAACCAGTCGCCAGCGGCTGTGATCTCGTCCGGTCCTAGAAACGGGCGCTCTCGAAATAGGCGCGGGTATGCGCGGTGTCCTGCATCCGGTTCGATGCCAGGTCAGGCTCGGCAGCCTCTGCCGTGCCCGCCGTCACCACGGTCGCGACCGCGATTGCGGGTGCGCCGGTTGCGGCCAGTTTCAGAAAATCACGGCGGCTGCTGCCAGCGTCGGTTTTCCGGGTCATGTAGGTTTCCCTCCCCTCGTTGTGACGAATATCTCCGCCGGTTGCATCACGGGATCAAGCCCCGCTCATTCGAAAGCCTTGCGCCTCGATTTCCATGAACGCCCGCCCGACTGCGCCGACCGAGGCGTAGAGAACCGAGTGGGTCGCTGCTTCCAAATCCGTAAAAAAATGCCCCGCCCAAGGGCCGATATGCTTGCCAAAGAACGCCTTCTGATCGGCAATGGATGCCGGAGCGCCAAAGCGCCCCAGAATGAGCCCCGCCATCATCTCCATCACCGAGGCGATGTTGTCCTCTGGCTCATAGACATTTGGCCCCCGCTGCATACCGCGCGCAGCCATGTCTCGGCGCAGCCCTGCCAACGGCTTCTCGTTGAGAAACCCGGTCAGATAATAGCTCGCATAGGGCAGCAACTCCCCCCGCCCCAAACCAATGAAAAGCGCGTTGAACTCGCGCTCGACCCCAGAGGCTTTGCTGACCCTCGCAACGCGCGCCAGCGCCGAAACGGCCTCTCCCAGCGCGGTGTCGTCGCCCCTCAGGTCGGCTGTCCTGGCCAAAAGATCCGGTGCCGGCGGCCGCGCCAGAAGGGCCGCGAGGAAATCGTAGAGATCGGCACGAAGGCGGTCCTCTGCGTCAATCGCGGTCGTTGCGGTCTGTTGGTCCATGATGGCCTCGTGTTGGGTCATGCAGATACGCCCGCCTGATCTTGAAATTGAAACCGCAACCGGCGGCGCGGCGGAGCCAGGGCGATGGTTGCCTCTCCGGTCTCTGCCTCCACTGCTACCTCCGCCTCTGCCAGCGCCGCCTCGGTCGGCGGCTCCTGTGCCGCGACGTCGGCCACCTCATCGGGGTCTTGATCGGGGTCTTGCGCGACCAGCGGATTGACCAGCGCTTCGGCCTGTCGCGCCATTTCCTCGACATGCGCCAACATGCCCTTGCCGACCTGATAGGCGGTTTTCATGTTCGCGACGACCCTGGCGCTGTCCGTGTAATCCTCGGCATAATCGATCAGGCCGTCGAGATTGGCCAAGACCGGGTTGCTGACCCACAATCGCCGCAACGCGCGCCGACGCAGCCGTTCCGGCACCGCCTTGGCCATGAAAGCGCGAAAATCATCTCCCATTTTCAGCAGGTCAGGATCCGGCAAGCCCAGTTCCTCGCAGAGTTCTGCATCGGTTTTCTCAGCCAGTTGCGCCTCACGCGCCGCAAGCTCTTGCGTCTCCACAAGCCGCGCCTCGTCGCGCGCTTCGGCCTCAACCTGCGCCTTGCGGCGCGACCAGAAATCCGACCTCCGGTTCAATTCAGCCTCCCCCGGCGTGCGCGGTGCGGCGTGGCATAGACATCGCGGGCCTGCACGATGCGCGGATCGCCAATCCCGTCCTGCGCCGGAACTTCGGCCAACTTGTCGCGACGGCGCTTGCTGAAAGCTTCTTCCTCGTGATGCGCCTCGATGAAATCACGGATCAGCGCCACCAGCCCTTCGGGCATCGGCACACTCTCCACGATATCCTCGCCATTCTCGCAATAATCCTGCGCTTCAAAGGGCGAGGCCGTGACCATTACAACCTTGAACGGCGCGCGGGCCGCATCGACGCCGATGCGTTTACGCAGGATCACGAAAACCGAAGGCACCTTGGCCGAGAGCGCGTGCAGATAGGCCTCGGTCTGGGTGTGATGCAGATCCAGCGTCACCGTCGCCGCATGATAATCAACCGCCTCGCCATCTCGCCTCAATTCGCGCCAGTCCGCCTGCGTTGCCCCCGGCACCACCGCCACGGCACGCCACGCCCACTTCGCCCAACGGGTCACACCGGCCGTTTTGCGGATGACGACGCCAAGCGGCACCATCATCTCTTTTTCCTGGATGTGCGTCACGCTTCCTTGCCGTCCCTGTCTTGCGTCGAGTGACCTTGTGTCGCGCCAAGATTGGTCCAGATTTCTGACCGCGCAAAGCATTTTCTGTATGCGACAGTCCACATCCGGTGCGATCTGGACATTTTGAACCCCTCCAGACAGGGCCGCGCCCGACAAAGGACAGATTGTCCACATTGTCCCTTTCAATGCTGCATTGCCGCATGGCAAGCTGTTGCAAACAAACAGAATCAATCAGGATTAGACCGGCCTCCTCCTCGGTCGCATCTCTCCTGCTGCGCGATTCGAATTGCGGTTTACGGGCGCTTCGAATCGTGACTAAGGTCTGCCCAACGCGATCGGTCAGATCCGGTTCCCAGACGTGAAAAACACCGGGGTAAACATGCCTAAACATCTGATATTGTGCAATTGCTCCTCCACCCAGACCCTTGCCCCCGATGGGCTCACCAAGGCCAGTGGCCTGACGTGTTCACGGCTTCACACTGCCCTGTGCACCGAGGAAATCGACGCGGCGAGCAAGGCGATCGCGACAGGCAACGCAATAATCTGCTGCGCGCAAGAGCGCCGCATCTTCGAGGAACTGGCCACCGAACTCGAGGTGGATAGCCCCGCCTTCATCGACTTGCGCGACCGGGCCGGCTGGTCCGACGATCCGGCCCCCAAACTGCCCAAAATGGCCGCGCTGCTGGCCGACGCCAGCCTGCCCACGCCCCCTGAAAAGACGCTTGATGTCATTTCCGAGGGGCTTTGCCTGATCATCGGGGCCGCAGACGTGGCGCTGCCCGCTGCGGAAAAACTGGCGCCGATCCTCGGGGTCACGGTGCTCCTGACGGACGATACCCCCCCTCCGGAGACCCGCGATTTCGACACGATCCGGGGCAGGATCACGCAGGCGCGCGGAACGCTCGGGCAGTTTGACCTGCGCTTGGACGCGCTGCAACAGGTTGATCCCGGCGGGCGCGGCCCCCTGCGCTGGACCGCGCCGCGCGATGGCGGACAGACGCAATGCGACATCATTCTCGACCTCACCGGCGGCACAGCGATGTTTCCTGCGCCACAAAAACGCGACGGCTACCTGCGCGCGGACCCCGGTAGCCTGAGCGCGGTCTCGGATGCGGTGTTCGAGGCCGCTCAGATGATCGGCACGTTCGAAAAACCGCTCTATGTCGCACTGGAGCCGCTGCTCTGCGCCCATTCCCGCGCCAGACAGACCGGGTGCAGCAAATGTCTCGACATCTGCCCGACCGGGGCCATCACCCCGGACGGTGATCACGTCAGCATCGACCCGATGGTCTGCGCCGGCTGTGGCGCCTGTTCCGCACGCTGTCCTTCCGGCGCCATCACCTATGACACGCCGCCCCCCGACATGACCTTCCGGCGCATTCAGACGCTGGCCTCTGCCTATCGCCGCGCGGGTGGCATCGCCCCGCGCCTTCTGGTGCATGATGCAGGGCATGGGACCGAGATGATCCGTCTCGCCGCCCGCCACGGCCGCGGCCTGCCCGCCGATGTCATCCCGATGGAGGCCCCGGCCCTCGCCGGGTTTGGCCATGCAGAAATCCTCGCGGCCCTCGCCTCTGGCTTTGCCGATGTGACGATCCTGCTGGCCCCCACCACCGAGCGCGACGCCCTCGATCAGGAGGTGCCCCTGGCGCAGGCCATGACAGCGGCGGCCAGCGTGCATCTGCTCGACCTCACCGACCCCGACGCGCTCTGCGATGCGCTCTATGGCGCCACGCCGCCCGCGCCCATCGCCACCCCGGTTCTGCCGATGGGCAGCCGCCGACAGGTGGCCCGCCTTGCCGCGAAATCCCTCAATCCTTCGGGCGGTATGCTCTCCCTGCCCGCCACCGCCCCATATGGCGCGGTGCTGGTCAATACCGACACCTGCACGCTCTGCCTGTCATGTGTCTCGCTCTGCCCTTCGGGCGCGCTGTTGGACAATCCCGATCTGCCGCAACTGCGCTTTCAAGAGGACGCCTGCCTGCAATGCGGCATCTGCGCCACGATCTGCCCGGAAAAGGCGATCACGCTCGAGCCGCGCATGACCCTCGATGACTCGGCCCTCACTCAGGTGGTGCTGAACGAGGAAGAGCCCTTCGCCTGCATCGAATGCGGCACGCTTTTCGGCTCGAAGGCGACGATTGACCGGATCACGGAAAAACTCGCCGGCAAACACGCCATGTTCGCTACCTCAGAGGCCGCGCGCATGATCCAGATGTGCGAGGGCTGCCGCATCAACGCGCAGTTCGGTTCAACCGACAATCCCCTTGCCATGGGCGAGCGCCCGCGTATGCGCACCACCGACGACTACCTTGGCAAGCGCAAGGATCACTGAACTTGGATCGGTTCGCCCAGATCGGCGGGACTCAGACCCGCGACAAAGGCGAGGATGGCCTGCACCTCCTCGGGTGTGACCTCGACCGGCACGATCGGCGGCGGCCGGTTTGGCGCAAACGAGGGCGTGACGCCAGTGACCTGCGTAAAGGCGGGATGCGGCTTGAGCAGATAGAACGTCTGGAAACGGGCCTCCCAATCGGGGAGCCCGCGCAGCACGGCAAAGGATGGCGTCGATCCGATGGACCCCGTGCCCCGCTCGGGCGCAACCACATGACATCTTCCGCAAGACAGAATCGAGACCCGTTTCCCTTCTGCGGGATCACCATCGAAAAGACCCGCAGGCTTGGCCTCATCGACAGGTTCGGGCAAGCTGAATGGCGCATGACCGGCCACCGCGTAACCGGCAACGGTGCGCTGCCCCACCTCGGAGGTCAGCCAGTCGGCAAAGCGCGCGGCCCCCGGATGGGCACCATCAACCCGCATCCGCCACAGCGCACCCGCGCCCTCGAACACCGCGCGCCCCTCGTCAGGGCTGAGCACGATATCGGCCTCTTGTCCTTCGGGCACGATCTCGATCTTCACGCCCGTTTTCAGAGAGAAGCGCGGCCTCAGGTGATCCATAAGCCCGCTCTCCATCAGGGCCACCGGGGCGCTGAGCCGCAACGCGCGCTCCTGCGCCCCCGTCCCGACAGGCAAAAGCAGGGCGATGCAGACCGACAGGATCCGCAGACCAGAGTTCCGGATTGAGTTCCCTTCCCGCATGGCCCACGGTAGAAAGACCTCTGCGGCCGCGTCAACTGTCTTGATCATATGAAGGAGAAGATCATGAGCGACGATTTCAACATGTCAATGCGCAAGTTCCTCAAACAGGTGGGCGTGACCTCGCAACAGGCGATCGAAGAAGCGCTGCGCCAGAAGGGGGCAACCGCCGGGCAGGCGTTCAAGGCCAGGATGGTGTTGACCATCGAGGGGCTCGATGTCGAACATGCCGTGACCGGCACGATCAAGGGACAGGACTGACGTGGCACTCACCAGAGACGACATCCTCGCGGCGCTGAAAACCATCAGCGATCCGGTCAGCGGATCCGACATCGTTGCGGCGGGCGTCATGCGCGCCCTGACCGTCGAAGGCGCAACCGTGCGCTTCGTGCTTGAGATCGACCCGGCCAAGGCCGATACCTACAGACCCGTGCGCGATGCGGCCGAGGCGGTCGTCAAGGGATTGGCCGGTGTCGACTCCGTCTCGGTGATTCTCACCGGCCATTCCACAAAGACCCCGCCCGATCTCAAGCCCGCCCGCAAGGCAGAGCCGAAAGGTCCGCAGAATGTGCCCGGCGTGGCCCATATCATCGCGATTGCCTCGGGCAAGGGGGGCGTCGGCAAATCCACCGTCTCTGCCAACCTCGCCTGTGCGCTCGCGGCCGAGGGACGGCGGGTGGGCCTCCTCGATGCCGATGTCTATGGACCAAGCCAACCGCGGATGCTGGGCATTTCCGGCCGACCCGCCAGCCCCGACGGCAAGACCATCCTGCCGCTGCGCAATCATGGCGTGACGATGATGTCGATCGGTCTCATGCTCAACGAGGGGCAGGCCGTGGTCTGGCGCGGCCCGATGCTGATGGGTGCGCTGCAACAGATGCTGATGCAGGTGCAATGGGGCGCGCTCGACTGCCTCGTTGTCGATCTGCCTCCGGGCACCGGCGATGTGCAGATGACCCTCGCCCAAAAGACCGTGGTTGATGGCGCGATCATCGTCTCGACGCCGCAGGATGTCGCCCTTCTGGATGCCCGCAAGGCGATCGACATGTTCAACCAGTTGCATGTGCCGGTGCTGGGCATGATCGAGAACATGTCAACGCATATCTGCTCGAATTGCGGCTTCGAGGAACATGTTTTCGGCCATGGCGGGGTCAAGGCCGAGGCCGAGAAACTGGGCGTGCCGCTTCTGGCCGAGGTGCCGCTGCATCTCGATATCCGCATCGCCTCTGATGGTGGCGCACCCATCGTGGTGTCGAAACCCGACAGCGCGCAAGCGCAGGCGTTTCGCGATGTCGCCCGCTATCTCATCGCACAAGGCGTGGCATGAACGCACCGAGCTTTCCACCGCTGCTGTCCGGCCTCGCGGTGTCCGGCGCGACCGATCCGTTCGCCACCGCCTGCACCATGGCGGTCTCGGGCTGCGATGCCGGTCTGATCGTGCACAACATCACCGTCAACCGGTTGCTCGCGGCGCTGGTGCTGGTGCCCGAGGTGCCCCTGAAAGAGGCGATGGCCATGCTGCCCGCCTGCGGCATTGGCTTTCAGAACGCGCTCGGGGCGCTCGCCCCGCCGGAAGTGGCGGTGCACCTCGAATGGGCCGGCGGGATTCGCGTCAACGCGGCATGTTGCGGGCGATTGCGCGTCGCAGCCGGCGGCCGTGATCCGGCCGCGGAACCGGCCTGGCTGGTCGTGGGCCTCGACCTGCCGCTCCTTCAAACGACGGATCGGCCGGGTGACACCCCCGATCAGACGGCACTTCATGACGAAGGCTGCGCCGAGGTGGACGCTCTGCTCTTGCTCGAAGCCTGGGCGCGCCATACGCTCCTGTGGATCAATACATGGGAAGCGGAGGGCACCCGCGCCCTTCATGCCGAATGGCGTGGCCTCGCGTGGTCAATCGGCAAGGAGGTCACGCAAAACGGCCTCAGAGGCACATTCATTGGCGTTGATGAACATTTTGGCATGTTGCTCAGCGCCGACGAGACGACCCATCTCATTCCGCTCAGCACGATTCTGGAGACCCCGACATGAAACTCGCCCGCGCGATCCACTTCGATGAAAGCGACCAGCGCGTCTATCACAGCCCGGCGCGCACCGGTGAGTGGTGCCTGTCGGGCGGGTTCGAGTTCTCCAACTGGACGCAGGCGGATCTGACCGGCAAGGCGCGTCAGGCCTTTGCGAACGGCTGGCTCGGGATCGAGACCTTCGGCCGGGTGACATTCGTTGCGGTCACACAGATGGAAGAGGCCGAATGCGACTCCCTGACAGAACACCTCGCCCAGCATTTCGTGGAGTTCTACGGCGCGCCCGATCTTGACTCCGCCCGTCCCGTGGCCCTCGAGGAGATCGCCCAGATGGCCGATCTCTGCGAGGATCATGCGCCCAATACGCTGCTGACCGTCCTGCGAGACCTGACAGAGGCGGGGGTGCGCGAAACCTTCAGCGTGATCGCAGCGCAGGATGCCGGGATCGCGCAATTCGCGGTCCACGGATCAGTGGACGACTGACATCCGGCACCCCTCCAGCCATTCGCATCCTGTTCGCATCCTCGGTGCGCCAGTCTCCAGCGATGACCCGCTTTACTCCTTGGGCCGATGACCGTGCTGCGCGCGATCCTCGTCGATACGCGCCTGCACCCGGTCGGCATAGGCGCCGCGCTCGGCATCGCTCATCTGCGCCAGATGTTCGATCAGCACCTGCTGACCCAGATCAAACCGTTCAGCCACGCCCTTGCGCTGCGCGCGCATCGTTGCGGCCACTCGTTCGGGGTCAAAGGGAACCGCCCGCAGATTGTCCACAAGGGCCTCGAAACCGGCCCGTATCTCTTGACGAAAATCTCCGCGCTCACGTTGGGCCTGCCGCATCCTGCGCCCGATCTCGCGGCGGTCCACCTCGCTCAGGGCGCGTGTGAGCGGCCCCCCCACCAGATCCATCCGCGCGGAATGAGAGGCCTCCTGCGGCCAACCATGACGCAGCGCCCACCCCGCGGCCAGCCCCACCATCAGGATATTGAGCGTCAGCGAGGCAATCAGCAGGCCGCGCGCCCAAGGCACCATCCGCCCGCCCGCGTCCGGTTTCACCACCATCAGAAATCCCCCCCCGCCAGATCAAAGGCAAGCTCCGGGGCGATATCCACCAGATAGCCCACCTCGCCCGCAGAAAGCGGCGCCACCGGCAAATTCGTGCCCAGCCAGACCCCGGTTGCAGCCGCCGTGGCAAGGCCCGCAAAAGCCGGCCAGCCTCCCAGCAGGCGATAGAACTGTTCGGCCAGACCCGCCCGCAAAGGCGCAGGACGCAGGTCGGCTGCCGCCTGCACCGCCTGCGCATCCGCCATGATCCGCGCCAGAAGGTCGCTCGATGGCGCCGCGCGCCGCGCGCGGGCGGCGTCAAGATAGACGTTCAGGCCGGTCCTGTCCGGTTCATTATCAGTCATCGGCATATCCCAACTCCTCTTGTCTCGCTCCGAGCGCCGCAGCCAGCGCCCGCTTGCCGCGCGACGTCAGGCTTTCCACCGCTTCCACGGTGATCTCCATGATCTCCGCGATCTCCGGATTGGCCAGTCCATCGAGATGGCGCAACACCACCGCTTGACGCTGCCGGTCCGGAAGCGCGTCGAGCGCGGATTGCAAGGCGGCGGCGCGCGCCCGATCCTGAAGAACCTCTGCGGCGCTGGCCGTGTCATCCTCGGGCTCGGGGATGCTCTCAAGCGCCACCCCGCGCGCGCGCCGTCTGCGGTCGATGCAGAGATTGGCCACCACCCGGTAGAGCCATGTGCTGACCCTTGCCTCGCCCTGCCGCCAATTGGCCGCCTGTTTCCAGAGCCGCAGCATCGCCTCCTGCGTCACATCCTCGGCCTCCGCGTGGTGCCCGAGCAACCGGTAGGCATGCGCCATGACCCGAGGCGTCAGACGCTGCGTCAGCACTCGCGCTGCCGCCCCGTCGCCATTGGCGAAGAGCACCAGCAAGGCCTCGTCCGACGTCTCGCCCATGGCGTCAAATGGCATGTCCATCGCCCCCGAGCCTATCGCTGAACCCCGGCCCTGGCCAGCGTGGTCAGGGCCGGGTGCCGCGGCTATTGCTTGGCCTTCTTGGCCTGATGCCTTGCCCGCATGTCCTCGCGCATCGCATCAAACTCTGCCTTGCTGATTGCGCCGTCGCCATCCGTGTCAGCGCGCTTGAACATCCGCCCGTCCCGGCCCGCCTTCATCTCATCCGGGCTGATCATGCCATCGCCATCGGTATCGTGCCGCTCGATCATGTGGTCGGCATGGGCCGCGATCCGCTCGGCCTGTCGCTCTGTCATCCGGGCGATCAACTCATCGCGCGAGAGCGCGCCATCGCCATTGCCATCCGCCCCCTCGAAACGGGCCTGCATCTGGGCCGCCATTTCCTCTGGCGTGATCTTGCCATCGGCATCAGCGTCCAACTCCTCGAAACTCGGCTGCATCCCCATGCCGTGCCGCATGTTTTTCATCTCGCTCTCGGCGTGGAGCGACCCCACACCGCCCACCACCACCATCGCGGCCAGTGCAGTTCTCAGAACAGTGATCTTCATCGTCGTATCTCCCTCAAGGATATCGTTGCCGTCTCGTAAAACGCCCGCAGGTCGCGAGGGCTTCCATCCCTTGATACGGGGGATGCCCGAACTTCCGGCGTGCGCGACTGAAAATTCGACGCCCCCGCTTGTCTCGAAGGTCGCAATTTGCGACATCGCGACGCAAGCCCGGCGCCGCATCTTTCCTTTCAGCGCGATCTGCCCCAACTTGCGGCATCCAAAAACGAGTGAACCATGCCCGATTCGACGACCCCCAACCCGACCGGTCGCGCCTTATGGCCCGCATTGCGCCGGGGCTTTTCCGGTAAATGTCCGAATTGCGGTTCAGGCCCGATCCTCAAGGGATATCTCACGGTGCGCGACACCTGTCCGGTCTGCCGCGAAGATTTCAGCCATCATCGCGCCGATGACGGACCTGCCTATCTCACGATCCTGATCGTGGGGCATATCATGGCGCCGCTGCTGCTGATCGTGTTCGAGACGTTTCGGCCCGAACCGCTGGTGCTGTTCACCATATTCGCTATTGGCACCGTCGCGCTCTCGCTCTACCTCTTACCGCGACTGAAAGGGGCCATCGTCGCCTTTCAGTGGGCCCGCCTGATGCATGGGTTCAAGGAACACGCCTAGGCCCAATGCCGCGAAAGGGTCCGCATGACCACCTCAGCTCAGGACAAATCCTCGCTGCGCGACGCCGCCACCGTGATCGTTCTGCGCGAGACAGAGCACGGACAGCATGTTCTGATGGGCCAGCGCGGGGCAAAGGCGGCCTTCATGCCAAACAAGTTCGTCTTTCCCGGTGGCGCGGTGGATGCCGCCGACGCCGATGTGCCATTGGCGCGCGCGCTGCCCGCACTCTGCGCCGAACGACTGCGCGAGGACTGCGCGCGCGATCTTGGCCATGCGCTTGCCGCCGCCGCAATCCGCGAACTCTGGGAGGAAACCGGACTGACGCTTGGCACGGCCGGGCAATGGCCCGGCACGGTGCCTGCGGATTGGTCCGGCTTTGCCGCGCGCGGCCTTGTGCCGGTGGCCGACGCGTTGCAATTCGTGTTCCGCGCGATCACCCCACCCGGCCGTCCGCGCCGGTTCGACGCGCGCTTCTTTCTGGTTCACGCCGAGGCGATCGCCGGCGATCCGGATGATTTTGCCGCCGCCTGCGACGAACTCGATCACCTGCAATGGGTGCCGCTCGCGGAGGTGCGCCGCTTTGACCTGCCCTTCATCACCGAGGTGGTGCTGGCCGAGGTGGCCGCACGGGCACATGACCGAACACCGCCCGCCTCTGTCCCGTTCTTTCGCAATGATGACGAGGAGAGCCTTTTCCTGCGGCTCAACGGAACATCACCACTGCGATCACCGACAGCGTGATCAGAGCGATCCCCCAGCCCTCGCGCCGGGTGATCCTCTCGCCAAAAAAGAGCACCGAAGCGATGAGCGAAAAGATCACTTCGACCTGCCCCACGGCAAAGACATAGGCCGCGTTCTGCAACGTGAAGGCCGTGAACCAGCAGAGGCTTCCTGCCATCCCGGTCAGGCCCATCCAGACAGCGGTGCGCCAGGCCGCAAGAACCCGGCCGACCTGACCCGGTTCGCGCCAGATGAGCCAGAGCGTCACGGCAAGGGCCTGCATCACCGTCACCATCATCAGCGTGAGCCCGGCGCGCGTGAACGCATCGTCGCTGGCAATCTCCAGCGTGGCACCGCGATACGTAACCGCCGAAACGGCAAAGAACGCCCCGGAGGCAAGACCAAGACCGGCCGCACGGTTGGCAATCCGCTGTCCCCAGTAGCCCTTTTTCTCTGGCCTGTCCGACAGGATCAGAACACCGACAAGACCAATGAGGATCGCACCCAGCCCCAAGGCGGTGATCCGGTCGCCAAGAATCACCAGACCGACGAGTGCCGTTTGCACGACTTCGGTTTTCTTGAAGGTGATGCCGACCGCAAAGTTACGCTCCGCAAAGAGCGCCACGACGCACCAGGTGGCAAGGATTTGTGACAGACCGCCAACCACCGCATAGGCCCAGAACAGGGCCGAGGTGCCGGGCCAGAGCGCGCCGGTGGCGAGGAGAGACCCCGGAGCAAGGATGACAATGAATGGCGCGGAATAGAAAAACCGCGCCAGCGTCGCGCCACCAACGCTGAGCGCCCCCATGCTGAGATGCTTTTGCAGCATGAAGCGCAGCGTCTGAAACGCCGCCGCCGCAACTGAGAGGATGATCCAGGAATCCATACCCTGTCATGCAACGGATGATCCGGATTGGCCAGTGGGGCCAGATCAGGCGCAGGTCATCGCCAGGGCCAGAGCGGATGCGGCACCGGATCCTTGGCGCGCCAGAAATGCGCGCGAAAGATCTCGGCATAGGAGCGATAGACATAGCCGTCGTTGCGCGCGCGGTAGTGATCGCGCCGCGCCGCATAGAGCGCCGGAAGCCGATACCACGCGACATCGGGATGCATGTGATGCACGACATGCAGGTTGTTGTTGAGAAAGAGCAGCGCCAGCGGCCCGCGATCCTCGATGATCACGGTGCGGCCGCTGCTGCGCTCATGCGCACGATGTTCGAGAAAGGTGCGGATCTTGAGGATCCCTAGCCCGATCCAGACCGCGATCAGATAGGCCCAGACCGGCATCGGCGCATAGGCCAGCCAGAGCAGAACCAGCGCCACCGCCGGAACATGCCAGAGCCAGGCGTCACGCACCCTGCGGTCGCCGCGCCGGATCGCCCGCCAGTCGGCCCGCACAAACACCGCCACGCCGATCAGCGGCCCCAGCAGCATCCGTCCGGCCAGCGTGTTGTTGAGCCGCAACAGCGCGCGCAGGCCGTCCGGCAACCGCGCCCAAACCGCGGGATCAAGATAATTCGATTCCGGATCGTCATAGGGATCAGTCAGAGCCGCATCGCGATGATGGGCAAGATGACTGTCCCGAAACCGGCCATAGGGAATGAAAAGACACAGACAGGGAAAGACGAGAGCCTCGTTCCAGAACCGCGCGCGGAACGGATGGCCATGCATCGCCTCATGACAAAGCGACGAATGCAACGTGATCGCCAGCGCGGTGAGCACAATCCCGAGCGGCAGAGAGAGCGCAGCCGCCCAGGTGGTGCCGATGATCCAGCCCAGATAACTCAGCAACAAGAGACCCAGCGTTGGCCATTCCACGCCGGCCCCTGCCCCGCGTTCGACCGCTTCCCGTCTCACCTGTTCGATTGTCGGCATCATACCTCACTCAACCCCAAGAGTGCTTTCGATCAGGTGAATCCGCCATTTCGGAAATGGTTAACATTTTTCTGCAAACGTGATTTAATTCACCACATGATTAAAGTTATCGACAAACGCCTGCGCGCCACCCTGTTTCGCACCCGCCTCACGGACGCGATGCGCCTGCGCCACAGCAATCAGAGCAGCCTCGCGCGCGCCATCGGCGTGGACCGTTCGACCATTTCGCAACTCCTCAAGGCCCCCTCCGCCCGCCTGCCCAATGCGCAGGTGGTCGGGGCCTGTGCGGCCGCCCTCGGTGTTTCGGCGGACTGGCTCCTCGGTCTCACCGACCGGCCGGAGACCGCAGCCGACATGCTGGCCTCGACGGCATCGCTGACCGAGGCCCCCCGCGCGCTTGTCGATGAGCAGATCTTTCAGTGGCACAAGGAGGCCGCGGGCTACAAGATCCGCCATGTCCCCGCCGCCCTGCCCGACATGCTCAAGACCCGCGCCATGCTGGAATGGGAATACACACCGCATCTGGGGCGCTCGACCGATCAGGCTATCGGCGCCTCAGAGGATCGCATGGCCTGGATGCGCGCGGCACGCTCGGACTACGAGATCGCGCTGCCCTTGCACGAACTTGACAGCTTCGCCCGCGCCGAGGGCTACTACAGCGGGCTGCCGGCCGATCTGCGCCGCGCGCAACTCGACCGGCTGATCGATGTCACCACGCAACTCTATCCCCGCCTGCGGCTCTCTCTGTTTGATGCCAGACGGGTCTATTCGGCGCCGATCACCATCTTCGGACCGCTCCTCGCCGTGCTCTATATCGGCCGCAACTACATGGTCTTTCGCGATACCGAACGGGTGCAGGCCCTGACGTTGCATTTCGACGGCCTGATCCGCGAGGCCGAGACTACGGCACGCGCCCTGCCCGATCATCTACGCCGCCTGCGCGCGGCGCTGGAGACCGGGCCAGAGCTTTAGCGACCTCGCAACGCTGCGATTCGTTGCGGCGCGCCACATACTGGCCATTTTCTTGATCTATCCTGCGGATGCGATGTCAGACACGGCAAACTTTAATCAGATCAACGCTCATCCAAAGGGATGGTCCGCAACTAGCTGGGAGGGTTCAATGCTGTTTTCCCATCTCGTGAACATTCTCTGCGTGACCTCGGGTCTGACCCTGTTCGGCCTCGGTCTCTATGGCCTGATGGACAACCAAAGCCTCGATCCCCATTACCTGACCGAGATGCTGCGCCCGACCGGCTATGGAACGGGTTTCGACAAGATCCACCTGGGTCTCCTGGCGGTTTTGGGCTTCTGGCTCACGATCGGATTGAAAACACGGGTTCCCGCTGCCATCGCCCTTGCGCTGGTTCTGGGAAAGCTCCTGTTGGTCGGGGACTCGCTCAGGCTTGACAAGCTGCTGGTCCTGTCGCTGGCGCTGATCTGCTTCGCCGCCGTTCTGCGGATCATCACCAATCCGCCTCGCCCCGCCGATAAGCCCGCCCTGAAAGGCGGCGAGTGGCTCTGGTGATGACAAGACGCCCGTCGGGCGGCGCGCACTAGCCTCTTTGCATCCGCACCGGGATCTCCCGCGCCAGGCGCAACAGGTGCGCCATATAGGGCTTGTCGGCATCCTCATCCCTGATCGCGGCATAGAGCCTCTTGGTCACGCCTTGTGCCGTCAACGGCCGCGTCACGTAATCCGAACTGGTCTTGACCTCGCGCACCACCCAATCCGGCAGCACAGCCACGCCACGATTGGAGGCCACAAGCAGCAGGATGACCGCCGTCAATTCCACCTGCCGGATACTTCTTGGTTCGACCTTGGCGGGGGTCAGCAATTCGGTAAACACATCCAGCCGCGAACGGTCCACCGGATAGGTGATCAGCACCTCGTCGCGAAAATCGGAGGCCTCGACATAGGGCTTTTGCGCCAGTGGATGCTGGCTTGAGGCGACAAAGACCGGTTCATAGTCAAAAAGCGGCTTGAAACTCACCCCCGGCAGGTCCTCAGGGTCGGAGGACACCACCAGATCGACCTCCTCCTTTTGCAAGGCGGGCAGCGCGTCAAAGGCAAGGCCGGGGCGAATATCGACATCGACTTCGCCCCAGGTCTTGCGAAATCGCTCCAGCACCGGAAAGAGCCATTCGAAACAGGCATGGCATTCGATGGCAATATGCAGCCGACCGGCGCTGCCCTCGCGCAACCCCTCGAATTCGGCCTCGAGCGCCTCGATCTCAGGCAGGATCCGTTCGGCCAGACGCAGCAAGCGCTGGCCCGCCGCCGACAGACGCAAGGGCTTGGATCGCCTTACAAAAAGCTCGACACCCGTCTGCTCCTCGAGGCCCTTGATCTGATGGCTCAACGCCGATTGGGTAATATGCAAGAGGTCCGCCGCGCGGGCCAATCCGCCGGCTTGATGGATGGCGCGGATGGTTTTCAGATGCCGGAACTCGATGTGCATATATTAGCGAACCTCATTCAAACCATGAATTTAATGAAGTTGTCTCACATCGCTGCACCTGCAACAAGGGGGCAACAGAGTTCCTTCCGTCCAGGATAGCCCCATGAAAAAGCCACGTATCTCGTTCGAGTTTTTCCCCCCCAAGACGCTTGAGGCGTCGTTTCGGCTGTGGGACACGGTCCAAACGCTGGCCCCGCTTGATCCGCGCTTTGTGTCAGTGACCTATGGGGCAGGCGGAACCACCCGCGAACTGACCCGAGAAGCGGTGAGCGCGCTGCACAAGGCCACCGGCCTCAATGTGGCGGCACATCTGACCTGCGTCGATGCCAGCCGCGACGAAACCCTCGCCATAGCCGAACAATTCGCTCTGGCCGGGGTGTCCGAGATTGTCGCTCTGCGCGGCGATCCCCCGAAGGACGCCGGCGGTTTCGTGCCGCATCCTGACGGGTTTGCCACGAGCTGCGAACTGATTTCCGCGCTGGCAGAGACCGGCAAGTTCACCATCCGCGTTGGCGCTTATCCGGAAAAACACCCTGAGGCCGCGGATCAGAAGGCCGACATCGACTGGCTCAAGCGCAAGATCGACGCCGGGGCCTCGGAGGCGATCACACAGTTCTTCTTCGAGGCAGAGACGTTCTTTCGTTTCCGCGATGCCTGTGCGGATGCAGGAATTTCCGCCGCGATCATCCCCGGCGTCCTGCCGATCGAGAACTGGAGCGGTGCGCGCAAATTCGCGCTGTCCTGCGGGGCCAAGGTGCCCGGCTGGCTCGATGATGCCTTCGACAAGGCACTCCGTGACAACCGCCATGATCTGCTCGCCACCGCTCTGGCCACGGAACTGTGCAGCGAACTGATCGAGGGCGGGGTTGAGGATCTGCATTTCTACACGCTCAACCGCCCCGACCTGACGCGCGACATTTGTCACGCCCTTGGCGTCATGCCCAAAGTGACCCTGCGCGACGTGGCCTGAGCGCCCTGCACTCCCTGTTGCCTGGCCCAAAGCCTGCAACACCTGCGCCCCGGCCCCGTGCCGGGGCCTTTTTTGGACGGTTGATCCAAACGGCCACTCACCCTAGAAAAAAGGTCGGCTGGACAGGAGAGACCTTGTTGTGACAAATCCGAGTGCGACCTCGCGCGATGATCTGCCCGAGAGCAAGGTGCTGCTCGCGCGCTCGGGGCTGGAATCCATGCAGGCGATGATCTCCGGCGAGCTGCCGGGACCGCCGATCTGCGCGACGCTGGGCTTCTGGCCGCTCTCCGCCGAGCGCGGTCTGGTGATCTTCGAGGGGCGCGCCGGCCTTGACGTGACCAACCCGATGCGCGGCGTGCATGGCGGCTGGTATGGCGCCATCCTCGACAGTTGCATGGGCTGTGCGGTGATGACAGAATTGGCCCGCGGCGAGGTTTACTCGACCCTCGAATTCAAGGTGAACATCACCCGCGCCCTGCCACTGGACCGTCTCGTTCGCGCCATCGGCACGGTGCAGCACAAGGGCCGCTCGACTGCGGTTGCGATCGGTGAACTGCGCGGGCTCGAAGATGACCGGCTCTATGCTACCGGCTCGACCACCTGCATCACCCTGCGGCCCGGATCGGACTAAGCCCCGCCCTGCTGTTTCATCATGCCGGTCAGGCGCGGACCGCGCCAACCGTGTCTTGCTTGCCCGGCCACACTGTCGTGCAACCGCTCCGACATGTCGCGCCCGACCACACGCGGGGAGCGCAACAGAAGGATCTTGCCCCAACCGGTCCAGGTGCCGACCGAGGGCGCCCGAACATCCTGCGGGAATCTCGCGCGCCAGTCACTGGGCAGCCGGAGCGCACAGCCCTCGGCCCGCTCCAGCATCCAGACGAGCGGGATATTGGCCAGTGGCCGTGCGGCATGGATGCCGCAAAGCTGTCCACCCACATCCGAATGGCAGCCGCGAAACCAGACCTGCTCGACATGGCCATCAAATGTCGGCGGACAGTCCCAGAGCACCGGCGTGTAGGCGTTGCGCGTCTCGTCCAGGGCGAGCGCGTGAAATCCGTGCCGCGTGGTATGGCCCAACTGATGATTGTGGAACCCGTTCGCATCCACCCGAAACCGCCAGAGGATCGGAATGCGCAAACCCAAGGCCTTGACCGTGTCCCAGACGCCGACCATCTCGATATGCGTGTCACCATGGCAATAGGCGCGGGCAAACTCCTCTGCGGCGGCGCTGTTGGGGCTGCATTGATAATGCCGGAAGGCCAGATGAACATTGCGCTCGGTGGCCTCCTCAGCGCGCAAGAGACCGATCCGGTCGATCACCCCGGCGAGCGAGCGCACGGCATAGGCACCACGCGAGAAGCCAAAGAGAAAGATGCGGTCGCCGGGGTGATAGCGGCTGGCAAGATAGCCATAGGCGCGGAGGATCTGCCGGTTGATGCCGCGCCCAAGGATGATATCGCCGGTCGCGCGCCAGTCGCGCCACTGGATTCCTGCCTCGTAATAAAGCGACAGGTCGCTTCCCGCCACTTCGTGCAACAGTTTGTAGGTCAACCCGGCATTGGTCTCATAGCCCTTGGCTAGGCTCGACATCGTGCCGTCGAGAATCAGCACATGCGTGACAGGTCCGCGCCGGTGGCCAAAGGCCGTCTGCGCCGCGCGCGCACCGGGGCGCAGCCAATCATAGAGGGATTTGGTCCAGTCACGAAAGGCCATGCCATACCTGTGCTGCTCAGCCGCACGAGGGCGGCTCCGATCCGATCAACATAAGCACAGCCTAAGCCGAAATCCCTGATGTTTTGTGAAAATCTCCGTGAGATGGCGTTCACAATTCCGCCACTGTCACCATGTCGCGCAACCCGTAGCCGTTGAAATCCGTGCTCAGACTGCGGGTATAGGCCCCCATGCCGGCGATCAGCAGATAGTCGCCCTCGGCCAGATCCTCCGGCAGAAGCAGCGGATCGGGAAGCCGATCAAGGCTGTCGCAGGTCGGACCAAAGACGACGCGCGGCTGCAACGCTCCCCGCCGCTCGGTCCCGTCCGGGGCAAGAACCGTGATCCGGTCCGGTGCCCCGATGTCGCGGATCTCGGTCAAGCCGCCATAGACCCCATCATTGACAAAGATCGCCCCCGTGTCGCGCAGCGCCTTGACGCGCACCGCCAGACTGAACGCCTCGGCCACCATGGCGCGCCCCGGCTCGCAGACAAGCGCCGGGGTCCGCTGCCCAAAAACCCGCGCCGCCTCAGCCCCGATATGGGCAAAGATCGCCTCGAGATCAGGCGCCGGACCAGTGCGATGCGCCGCAAACCCGCCACCCACGTTGAGCCGTGCAAGCTGCACACCGGCCGCGCGCGCGACCGCCGCCACGGTGCCGATATAGGCCCCCCAAGCCGCCGGATCCGCGCATTGCGTGCCGGGATGAAAGGTCATCGACGGGGTGAACCCGCGCGCCACAACCGCACCCAACAGGTCCGCCGCCCGATCCGGGCCGACACCAAACTTCTCTCCGAAATCATAAGCCGCCCCGCGCACCGGCAGAGCGAGCCGGACGCTGATCTCCGACGACGCTGGCACCCGTCCCGTCAGCTTGTCCAACTCCGACAGACAATCCACCGAATAAGAGACAATGCCCATCCCGGCGGCCACCTCCACCTCCGCGACCGAGCGCACCGGATTGTTGTAATGCAGCATGGCATCCGGACAGACCGCGCGCACCGCATCCATCTCGACCGGGCTTGCCACATCAAAGGCGGTGATCCCCGCCGCCACCAGATTGGCGAGAACCTCCTCCCCCGGATTGGACTTGACCGCATAGGTCACAAGGCCCGGAAAGCCCGCCTGAAACCGCCGCGCCGTAGCCTGAAGCTGATCCGGGCTGAAATAGAGCACAGGCCGGTCAGGACCGTGCCGCAAGAGATGGGCCCGCGGATCGTTCGACGGGGGGGCGTTGCGCATGACACATGACCTCTGCTGCTCGTTTTCCGGCAGTCTGCCGCAAAAATCCGTCGATTCATCGTGTCACTTCGTATATTATATCGGAAAATTACGTCCAAACGCCGAAAAAACAATGCAAACAGACGAAACAGACCAGGCCCTCATCGCTTTGCTGAGCGAGAATGCCCGCCTGCCGGTGGCCACTCTGGCCCGCAAACTGGGGCTGGCACGCACCACCGTGCAGGCCCGGTTGGACCGGCTCGAGTCGTCTGGCGTGATCGCGGGCTATACCCTGCGGCTGAGCGCCGCAGCGCGCCCGGCCCTGCGCGCCACCGCCCTTGTCAGCATCGAGCCGCGCTCCGGACCCGCCGTTCTCGCGCGCCTCAGATCCCTGCCGCAGGTGCGCCGTGTCCACACCACGTCGGGACGCTTCGACCTGATCGTCACCATCGAGGCCGAAACCACTCAGGCACTCGACGACACTCTTGACCATATCGGCGAGGCAAAGGGCGTCAAAGGCTCGGAAAGCCTCATTCATCTGTCAACCAAACTCGACCGCGGCGCCTGATCACGTCGCAGGATTTGGGTATTTGAACCAAGAAGAAACAGGCTTTCATCGGTCTTCAAATACTCATTTCGCACCACCGCCACTTTTCCGGGCGCTTTGGCTTTTCCTTTTGACGCACATTCGCTAGAGCAACGCGAAACCATGATTTTGCAGGAATGAGACGCCATGGCGATGGACAAGACATTCAACGCGGCCGAGGCCGAGGCGCGGCTTTATGCGGCGTGGGACGCGGCGGGCGCTTTTCGGGCCGGGGCCAATGCGGCACCGGGGGCCGAGGCGTTCAGCATCATGATCCCGCCGCCCAACGTGACCGGCAGCCTGCATATGGGCCATGCCTTCAACAACACGCTTCAGGACATCCTCGTCCGCTGGCACCGGATGCGCGGGCATGACACGCTCTGGCAACCGGGACAAGACCATGCCGGCATCGCCACGCAGATGGTGGTCGAGCGCAAGCTGGCCGCCGAAGGTCAGCCGTCGCGGCGGGATATGGGGCGCGAGGCGTTTCTGGCAAGGGTCTGGGCGTGGAAGCACGAGTCTGGCGACACGATCATCAACCAGCTCAAACGCCTTGGCGCCTCCTGCGACTGGTCGCGCAACGCCTTCACCATGTCGGGCGCCCCCGGCGCGCCCGCGGGCGAAGAGGGCAATTTCCACGACGCGGTGATCAAGGTCTTTGTCGATCTCTACACCAAGGGGCTGATTTACCGCGGCAAGCGGCTGGTCAACTGGGACCCGCATTTCGAGACCGCGATCTCCGATCTCGAGGTCGAGAATATCGAGGTGCCGGGCCATATGTGGCACTTCAAGTATCCGCTGGCGGGCGGTGAGACCTACGAGTATGTCGAGAAGGACGCGGACGGCAAAGTGACCCTGCGCGAGACCCGCGACTATATCTCCATCGCCACGACGCGGCCCGAAACGATGCTGGGCGACGGCGCGGTTGCGGTTCATCCATCCGATGAACGTTACACGCCAATTGTCGGAAAACTCTGTGAAATCCCGGTTGGGCCGAAAGCGCATCGCCGCCTCATCCCGATCATCACGGATGAATACCCGGACCCGACTTTCGGCTCGGGCGCGGTCAAGATCACCGGCGCGCATGATTTCAACGACTACGCCGTGGCGAGCCGCAACGGCATCCCGATGTATCGCCTGATGGACACCCGTGCGCAGATGCGGGCCGATGGCGCGGATTACGCCACCTGCGCGGCGCGCGCACAGGAGATCGCGGGTGGCGCGCCCTTCACCAAAGCCGAGATCGACACGCTCAACCTGATCCCCGACCCTTTGCGCGGTCTCGACCGGTTCGAGGCGCGCGCGCGCGTGGTCGAGGAGATCACCGCCGAGGGTCTTGCGGTGATGGTTGAAAATGATCAAGGCGAGCGCCTCCCGCTTGTGGATAACAAGCCGATCATGCAGCCTTTCGGAGATCGCTCCAAGGTCGTGATCGAGCCGATGCTGACCGATCAGTGGTTTGTCGATACCGCAAAAATCGTGCAGCCCGCCATCGACGCGGTGCGTTCGGGCGAGGTCACGATCCTGCCCGAACAGGATGCCAAGGTCTATTTCCACTGGCTGGAGAATATCGAGCCGTGGTGCATTTCCCGGCAACTCTGGTGGGGGCATCAGATTCCGGTTTGGTATGGGCCGGACCCCAAAGAAGCCGCCGAACCTGAGGCCAACTATCCACCGATTATGATCTGTGCGTCTAACGAAACGGATGCTGCCGCGAAAGCGCGCGAGATTTACGGACAAGATCTAGAAGTGGATTTCATAGACGTCTCAGTCTCCGTTCAGATGCGGGGTATGGGAACGACATGTAGAAACGGGCGTAGAGAGATAACGAGCGTGAGCCTATCCCGCGACCCCGACGTCCTCGACACCTGGTTCTCCTCCGGTCTCTGGCCCATCGGCACGCTCGGCTGGCCCGAGGACACCGAGGAACTCAGGCGATACTTCCCCACCTCCGTTCTCATCACCGGCTTTGACATCATCTTCTTCTGGGTCGCCCGGATGATGATGATGCAATATGCCGTCGTGGGGCAGAAGCCCTTCAGCCATGTCTATGTCCACGCGCTCGTGCGTGACGAGAAGGGCAAGAAGATGTCCAAGTCTCTGGGCAACGTGCTCGACCCGCTTGATCTCATCGACGAGTTCGGCGCCGATGCGGTGCGCTTCACGCTGACGGCCATGGCCGCCATGGGCCGCGATCTGAAACTGTCGAAAGAGCGGATCGCGGGCTATCGCAACTTCACCACCAAGCTCTGGAACGCCGCCCGTTTTGCCGAGATGAACGGCGCCACCGCCGGTGCCGTGGCACCGAAGCAAGACCGACGCATTACCGACGCGAAACAGACGGTCAACAAATGGATCATCGGCGAGACCGCCCGCGCCCGTGCCGCCGTGGACGAGGCGCTCACGAACTTCCGCTTCAACGACGCCGCCAACGCGCTCTATGCCTTCGTCTGGGGCACGGTTTGCGATTGGTATGTCGAGTTTTCCAAGCCTCTCCTGCTTGATGGCGATGCGGCCACCCGGGCGGAAACACAGGCCACAATGGCCTGGGTCATCGACCAATGCCTGATCCTCCTGCACCCGATCATGCCCTTTGTCACCGAGGAGTTGTGGGGCACGCTCGGCCCGCGGCAAAAGATGTTGGTTCATGCTGACTGGCCAATATATGGCATTGATTTAATTGACAAAGACGCCGACAGAGAGATGAACTGGGTCATCGCGCTCATAGAACAGGTGCGCTCGGCGCGCGCGCAGATGCATGTGCCCGCAGGTCTCCACGTGCCGCTTCTGGTAACGGAATTGAGCGACGCGGGTCGCATTGCCTGGGATCGTAACGAAGTCATGATCACACGCCTTGCCCGGATCGAAAGCCTGAGCAAGACGGACACCTTCCCAAAGGGCTGTGTCACCGTCGCTGTCGAAGGCGGTCGTTTTGGCCTGCCTCTGGCCGATATCATCGACGTGGCCGAGGAAATGGCGCGGCTGCAAAAGACGCTGGCAAAGCTCGACAAGGAGTTGTCCGGGCTGCGCGGACGCCTCAACAACCCCAATTTCATTGCCTCCGCCCCAGAGGATGTGGTCCAAGAGGCCCGCGCAAACCACGCCCTGCGCGAAGAGGAAGCAGCAACGCTGCGCGCAGCGCTCGACCGTCTCAATGAGTTGGGCTGAAGGCTCGCCTCCGGCGGGAGTATTTTCAGAACGATGAAGGGCTGAACCTCGTTCACCGTTCTGAAAATACTCAAATTCCGGCCGCCACGCCCGCTCAGAACGGCAGGTCGTCTGCACGGTCCACGAATCGCGCCACGACCTTTTTTACACCTGCCTTGTCAAACTTGATTTCAAGCTTGTCGCCCTCCAGTCCGATGATGGCCCCGTAGCCGAATTTCTGATGGAACACGCGCTCACCGAGGGTATGCACGCTTGACGCGTGGGCGTCGATCACGCTCTCACGCGCCTCTGCGGGTTGCCCCAACGGCCGCGCGGCTCCGCGCGCCTGAAGGCGCCGCCAACCGGGGGAGTTGTAGACATTGGCCTCGGCCGCGCGGGTCTCGATCCCCACAGCCGCGGTCGCGCCATAGCCCCCACCATATAGGCCGGGAGGAGTCAGCACCTCGACATGCTCGGGCGGCAACTCGTCTATGAAGCGCGAGGGCATCTGGCTCTGCCATTGTCCGTAAACCCGGCGATTGCCGGCAAAGGAGATGGTGCAGACCTCCTCGGCGCGGGTGATGCCGACATAGGCAAGGCGGCGCTCTTCCTCGAGCCCCCTGACCCCGCTTTCATCCATAGAGCGTTGCGAGGGGAAAAGCCCATCCTCCCAGCCGGGCAGGAACACGGCGGGAAATTCCAGCCCCTTGGCGGCGTGCAGCGTCATGATACTGACCTTTTCGCCCGCCTCACTCGCGTCATTCTCCATGATGAGCGAGACATGTTCCAGAAAACCTTGCAGATTCTCGAACTGATCCAATGCCTTGACCAGCTCCTTGAGGTTTTCGAGCCGCCCCGGTGCCTCGGGCGTCTTGGCATTTTGCCACATGCCGGTATAGCCGCTCTCGTCAAGGATCATTTCGGCCAGTTCGACATGGCCGAGATCGCCATCTCTCCCGATTCGGCCCCAGCGGGCCAGATGGTCGATCAATCGGCGCAACTCTGCGGCGCCCTTGCCGGTGAGTCCCTTGTCGTCCAGCAACATCCGCGCGCCCTCAACCAGCGACACACCATGCTGGCGTGCCGTCACCTGAATGATCTGCCGCGCCTTGTCTCCAAGACCCCGCTTCGGCGTGTTCACGATCCGCTCAAAGGCCAGATCGTCGGCGGGACTGACCACGAGGCGGAAATAGGCCATCGCGTCGCGAATTTCCTGGCGCTCGTAAAACCGGGGGCCACCGATCACGCGATAGGGCAGACCTATGGTGAGAAAGCGGTCTTCGAAGGCGCGCATCTGATGGGACGCGCGCACGAGAATGGCGGTATCGTCAAGGTCGATTCCCCTCATCCCGCGCGTGCCGCGTTGCATCGCTTCGATCTCTTCGCCGATCCAGCGCGCCTCCTCCTCGCCGTCCCAATGGCCGATGAGCCGCACTTTCTCGCCGGCCTCAGCCTCGGTCCAGAGTGTCTTGCCCAAACGCCCCTGATTGGCCGAAATCACCCCCGAGGCGACCGCCAGGATATGCGGTGTCGAGCGGTAATTCTGTTCCAGACGGATCACCGCAGCACCCGGAAAATCCTTTTCAAACCGCAGGATATTTCCCACCTCGGCACCGCGCCAGCCATAGATTGACTGATCGTCATCCCCCACGCAGCAGATATTCTTGTGCCCGCCCGCAAGCAGCCGCAGCCAGAGGTACTGCGCGACGTTGGTATCCTGATATTCGTCCACAAGGATGTAACGGAACCCGCGCTGATAGTGCTTGAGCACGTCCTCGTGCTTCTGAAACAGCGTCACGACATGCAAGAGCAGATCGCCGAAATCGACAGCATTGAGGTCCTTCAGACGGGTCTGGTATTGGCGATAGAGTGCGGGCCCTTTGCCGTCATAGGCGCTGCCCTCCGAGGCAGGCAGGTTTTCGGGCGTCCAGGCGCAGTTCTTCCACTGATCGATGATCCCCGCCAGCATCCGCGCAGGCCACCGCTTGTCGTCGATCCCCGCAGCCTGAACCAGTTGTTTCAAAAGGCGGAGTTGGTCATCAGTGTCCAGAATCGTGAAACCCGAAGTGAGGCCGGCCAGTTCGGCATGCCGCCGCAGGAGCTTGACACAGATCGAATGAAACGTGCCCAGCCACGGCATCCCCTCGGCGGGTTGCCCGAGAAGCCGTCCCACCCGGTCCTTCATCTCGCGCGCTGCCTTGTTTGTAAAGGTCACGGCAAGGATCTCGCTCGGCCGCGCGTGGCCCGTGTTCAAGAGATGCACGATTCGCGCGGTCAGAGCCTTGGTCTTGCCGGTGCCCGCCCCCGCAAGCATCAGCACCGGGCCTTCCATGGTCTCGACCGCCCGGCGCTGCTCGGGGTTTAGATCATTCAGATATGGCATCGGGCGCGCCGCCATGGCGCGAGCGGACAGGCTGGCGCCCTCAAAGGCGTCGGATTCGTCAAAACTGCTCATGACAAAAACAATAACGCGGGGCAGGCCCGAGTTAAAGAGATGTTCGGGGATTGTTCCAAATCTTTGTCTCCTCTGGACAAGCCCCTGAAAACCCGTGCAAATGCGCGCCATGGACCTGCATGCAACATATCCCGCCCTGAGTGACCTGCGCGCCCGCGCTGCGCGACGTGTGCCCCGTTTCGTTTGGGAATATCTCGACAGTGGAACCGGCGTCGAGGCCACCAAGGCGCGCAACCGCTTGATGCTTGATCAGGTGCGGCTCAGCCCATCGATCCTGCATGGCGAGTTCACCCCAGACCTGACAGCCTCACTTCTTGGCCAGACCCATACGTTGCCGGTCGGCATCGCTCCGGTCGGGATGTCTGGACTGATCTGGCCCGATGCCGAGAGGCATCTCGCCCGCGCCGCAACCAAGGCGGGTATCCCCTACACACTTTCGACCGTAGCCAGCCAGAAACCCGAGGATGTCGGGCCCTATCTCAACGGTCAGGGGTGGTTCCAGATGTATCCGCCGCGCGACCCGGAGATCCGCACCGATATGCTCCGTCGCGCCCGCAATGCGGGGTTCTCGGTGCTGGTGCTGACCGTCGATGTGCCGGTGGGCTCGCGCCGCGAACGGCAGGTGCGCTCGGGGCTGACGCAACCGCCGAAGCTGACACCGCGCCTGATGGCGCAGGTCGCGCTCTGCCCGGTCTGGGCGATAGGCATGGCCGGGCGGGGGATGCCCCGGATGCGACTGATCGACGACTATGCGGGCCACACCAAGGGGCTGCCCTCAAACAAACATGCGGGCTATTTGCTGCGCACCTCGCCGGACTGGGACTATCTGCGCTGGCTGCGCGAGGCATGGGATGGCCCACTCGTGGTCAAGGGCGTGCTGCGCGGGGATGATGCCGCTGCGCTCGAGAAAGAGGGGGTTGACGCGCTCTGGATCTCGAACCACGCCGGACGTCAGTTCGACGCGGCTCCGGCCACGATCGAGGCGCTTCCAGCGGTGCGCGCCGCCACCGGACTGCCGGTCATTCTCGATGGCGGCATAGAAGGCGGGCTCGATATCCTGCGCGCCATCGCCCTTGGGGCGGATTTCGTGATGATGGGGCGCGGCTGGCATTTCGCGCTGGCGGCTCTGGGCGCGCGGGGTCCCGCGCATCTGGCCGATATCCTCGCCGAGGATCTCAGGGCCAATATGGGCCAGCTTGGAACGGCACGGCTTTCGGATGTGCGCAAGCGCCTGATCACAACCGGGTAATGCGCCCTACCCTCGGGGACAGGAAATTTCTCCACCCGGCGAATAGAGGGTATGCCGGATTGCGCAAAGTCGTCACAAATCCTACAACGTCTCAGCGCCGCGGCGCGGCATCCGACCCGTCGCAACACCAGACCAATCGGGGATAGTGGCCATGGCCGAGTTCAAGAAGATCCTGATCGCCAACCGGGGCGAGATCGCCATCCGCATCATGCGCGCCGCCAATGAGCTGGGCAAGCGCACCGTCGCGGTCTTTGCCGAAGAGGACAAATTGAGCCTGCACCGCTTCAAGGCGGACGAGGCATATCGCATCGGCGAAGGGATGGGCCCGGTCGCGGCCTATCTCTCGATTGAAGAGATCATTCGCGTCGCGAAGCAATCCGGTGCCGATGCAATCCACCCCGGTTATGGCCTGCTCTCAGAGAATCCCGATTTCGTGGAGGCCTGCGATGCGGCGGGGATCACCTTCATCGGTCCCAAGGCGCTGACCATGCGCCAGTTGGGCGACAAGGCAAGCGCCCGACGCGTGGCGATCGAGGCGGGTGTGCCAGTGATCCCAGCGACCGACGTTCTGGGGAACAACATGGACGCAATCCGCAAGGCAGCGGCCGAGGTCGGTTATCCCCTGATGCTGAAGGCCTCTTGGGGCGGCGGTGGGCGCGGGATGAGGCCGATCGAAAAACCCGAGGACCTGGCAGAAAAGGTGTTGGAGGGTCGGCGCGAGGCCGAGGCTGCCTTTGGCAATGGCGAGGGCTATCTGGAAAAGATGATCCTGCGCGCACGGCATGTCGAGGTGCAGATCCTCGGCGACAAGCACGGCAATCTGTATCACCTCTTCGAGCGCGACTGCTCGGTTCAGCGCCGCAACCAGAAGGTCGTGGAACGCGCGCCTGCCCCCTATCTGTCGGAGACGCAGCGCGCTGAGATCTGCGATCTCGGCTATCGTATCTGCAAGCATGTGAACTACGAATGCGCCGGCACCGTCGAATTCCTGATGGATATGGACAGCGGCAAGTTCTACTTCATCGAGGTCAATCCACGCGTGCAGGTCGAACATACCGTGACCGAGGAGGTCACTGGCATCGACATCGTGCAGGCGCAAATCAAGATCGCCGAAGGCAAGACCCTGGCAGAGGCCACCCGCAAGGCCAGCCAGCAGGAGATCACCCTGAACGGCCACGCCTTGCAGACGCGGATCACCACCGAGGATCCACAAAACAACTTCATCCCAGATTATGGCCGCATCACCGCCTTCCGCGAGGCCACCGGCATGGGCATCCGCCTCGATGGTGGCACCGCCTATTCCGGCGGCGTGATCACGCGCTTTTACGACAGCCTGCTGGTCAAGGTCACGGCCCATGCCCAGACACCGGAGGCGGCGATTGCCCGGATGGACCGGGCGCTGCGCGAGTTCCGTATTCGCGGGGTCTCGACCAATATCGCCTTCGTCGAGAACTTGCTGAAACACCCGACCTTTCTCAACAACCAATATACGACCAAATTCATCGACACGACCCCGGAGCTGTTCAAGTTTTCAAAGCGTCGGGATCGGGGCACCAAGGTGCTGACCTATATCGCCGATATCAGCGTGAACGGGCATCCCGAGACGGCGGGCCGCGCCAAACCTGCGGATTTGAAGCCGCCGCGCGCACCCGCGAGCCTCGCCGATCTGGCCCCGGGCACAAAGACCTTGCTTGAGGACAGTGGCCCCAAGGCCGTGGCAGACTGGATGCTGGCGCAAAAGCGGCTTCTCCTCACAGATACGACCATGCGCGACGGGCATCAGTCCCTGCTGGCCACGCGGATGCGCTCGATCGACATGCTGCGCGCGGCACCCGCCTATGCCGCCAACCTGCCGAATCTCTTCAGCGTCGAATGTTGGGGCGGTGCCACCTTTGACGTGGCCTACCGCTTTCTACAGGAATGTCCATGGCAGCGCCTGCGCGACATGCGCCGCGCCATGCCCAACCTGCTCACGCAGATGCTGCTCCGGGCCTCGAATGGCGTGGGCTATACCAATTACCCCGACAATGTGGTGCGCGAATTCGTGCGGCAGGCGGCAGTCACCGGAGTCGATGTGTTTCGCGTCTTCGACAGCCTCAACTGGGTCGAGAACATGCGCGTTGCCATGGATGCTGTGATCGAGACAGGGCGCATCTGTGAAGCCGCAATCTGTTACACGGGCGACATCCTCGACCCCAAGCGCGCCAAGTATGACCTCAAGTATTACGTCGCCATGGCCAAGGAGTTACAGGCCTCAGGCGCGCATATCCTTGGTCTCAAGGACATGGCCGGGCTTCTCAAGCCGGCCTCTGCAACCGTTCTCGTCAAGGCGCTCAAAAACGAACTCGACATCCCGGTGCATTTCCACACGCATGACACCTCTGGCATCGCGGGCGCCACGATCCTCGCCGCCGCCGAGGCGGGCGTGGACGCTGTCGATGCGGCGATGGATGCGTTTTCAGGGGGCACTTCACAGCCCTGTCTGGGGTCCATCGTCGAGGCGCTGCGCCACACGCCACGCGATACCGGCCTCAGCATCGAGCGAATTCGCGAGATGTCGGATTACTGGGAACAGGTTCGCGCACAATATGTGGCGTTCGAATCAGGCCTTCAGGCGCCAGCCTCGGAGGTCTATCTGCACGAGATGCCCGGCGGGCAGTTTACCAATCTCAAGGCGCAAGCCCGCAGCCTTGGATTGGAGGAACGTTGGCCCGAGGTGGCGCGCGCCTATGCTGACGTCAATCAGATGTTCGGGGATATCGTCAAGGTTACGCCAAGCTCCAAAGTGGTAGGGGACATGGCGCTCATGATGGTCAGCCAGGGACTGAGCCGCGCCGATGTGGAAAATCCCGAAACCGAGATGGCATTTCCGGAATCGGTGATCGACATGATGCGCGGCAATCTGGGCCAGCCACCGGGTGGATTTCCCGCGACCATCGTCAAGAAGGTGCTCAAGGGCGAACACCCCATCCTCGACCGTCCGGGCAAGCACCTTCAGCCGATTGATCTGGAGGCAACCCGCACCGCGTTGAGCAAGGAACTTGAGGGCAAGTCGGTCGATAGCGAGGATCTCAATGGTTATCTCATGTATCCCAAGGTCTTCCTCGACTACATGGGCCGCCACCGGATCTATGGACCGGTGCGCACCCTGCCCACGCGCACGTTTTTCTACGGGATGGAACCTGGCGAGGAAGTCAGCGTAGAGATCGACCCTGGCAAGATCCTCGAGATCCGACTGCAAGCCGTGGGTGAGACGACCGACGATGGCGAGGTCAAGGTGTTCTTCGAACTGAACGGCCAGCCGCGTGTGATCCGCGTGCCCAACCGACTGGTGAAATCCCAGACGGCCGCACGTCCCAAGGCCGAGAACGGCAACCCCAACCACATCGGCGCGCCGATGCCCGGCGTGGTGGCAAGCGTCGCCGCACAAGTGGGCAACAAGGTCAAGGCGGGCGATCTTCTCCTGACCATCGAAGCGATGAAGATGGAAACCGGCATCCATGCCGAGCGCGACGCGGTGGTTGTGGCGGTGCATGTCCAGCCGGGCGGCCAGATCGACGCCAAGGACCTGCTGGTGGAACTGGAATAGCGCGTCCTGCTGCCCCCTGGCCGCGTCGCTCTCGGGTTCGACCCGAGGGCGATGGCAACCCTTGATCGCAACACCCCTTCCCCCGAAGCGTGGAATCGCCGATGCTGCACGCACCGCTCCTTGTTCGGGTCCGCGTCATGCAGAAAATACTTGTCTTTACAGACATCCACATCCTTCCCCAGGCTGAAACGATCATCGGGCTTGACCCTTTCGCGCGCTTCACCCAAGGGCTCGCACATGCGCTGGCGCATCACCCCGAGGCGGAGCGGATCGTGCTCTGCGGCGATCTTACCCATCATGGCAGGCCCGAAGAATACGCGAGGTTGCGCAGCGCACTTGCGGCCTGCCCGCTACCGGTCAGCTTGATGCTCGGCAATCACGACCGCCGTGCAGCGTTTCTGTCGGCCTTCCCCAAGACGCCTTGCACCAACTCGGGCCACGTTCAGCAAGCGGAGGATATCGGGGATTATCGCCTGATCTGTCTGGACACCCTTGATGAGGAAGCCGAGGTTGTCCATTCCGGCTATCTCTGCCCGGACCGCTTGGGATGGCTCGATGCGATGCTCGCCACGGCGGGTTCTCGCCGCGTGATCGTCTTTACCCATCATCCCCCGATCCTGACAGGTTTTGACGGCATGGACAGGATCGGCCTGCGGAACCGCGCCGCATTGGTCGATCGGCTGAACGCGCATGGCAACGTCGTCCAGATCATCTCGGGCCATATCCACCGCACCTTGCAGGGCAGCGCGGGCGGCATTCCCGTGGCGATCCTCAAGAGCCCATGTCATCAGATGCCGATGGCGCTCGGCGATCAGGATTCGAGCCTCTCGATAGACGAACCGGGGGCCTACGGTCTCTTGCTGCTGACCGATGAGGGCGTGATCGTGCATACCGAGGATTTCACCCTGCCGCCCACAGAGGCCGTGATTTACAAATGAACACCGCCATGGGCTTTCACGGAGTGAAAAATTGGCCATCATATCGGCCATCATCCTGTGACGTACTGAGGTCTGGTCTGTGGGCCTGTCCACTGAGCCGGATGAGGGAGGGCAAACTCATGTGCCGAATCTTTGCCGGGCAAGACCCGGATCGCTAGACGCTCGTAACCCGCAGCCTCAGTTGGACCAGTTGGCCTTCACATCATATCCCTCCGGCTTGGGCGGCGCTTCGAGATAATCCGCAAAGTTGCTCCAGAGCGTTGTCACCGTTTTGTCATTCGCCTGCGACACCGCCTCGCTTTCGACCACGGCCACCACGTAGCCGCTACCGTCCGCGTTCAGGACGTTCAGGAAATGCTGCACGCCAGGCATGCTCTTGATCTGATCTCTCAGCGAATTCATCAAATCGGTCGCAGCATCGCGACTTTCGGATTTCATCTTGTAATGTGTTATTCTGGCAAAAATGTTTGAAACTCCCGATATGGCAGAGCGCCATTTGACCAACCTCACATGGATGCCCATCCTGTCCAGGATATCACACGACTGCGGCCCCGGTATCGGGTCTTTCAGACATTCAGGTTTTGCCCCGGTCCAAAAAATTCCGTCTCTCCGGCGTTTTTCCCCTTGCAGCCGCACGTCAGACTCAATATCTCACGCCTCACCCAAGGATGCGGGCGTAGCTCAGGGGTAGAGCATAACCTTGCCAAGGTTAGGGTCGAGAGTTCGAATCTCTTCGCCCGCTCCAGTTTTAAGAGATCAGACTGGTGATACAGTCGACAATCTCAGTTGATCGTCAAAGACGCCAGTCATCCCGCTGACGCAAACGAATGAGCGATCTCCATATACCGAGAGGGCAGAGGGTCGGCCCTGTGTGATACTGGTCGCCTGATGGCTAGCAACTGATCCGGGCAAAACGGTGATGGTGTCCTCATCATAGATCGGGGTTCCAGGCGGTGAACGCGATTCAACATTCGAAATCGCCGATCCCCGTCTCCTGCCGGTCGTTGGTAGGGTGTGGCTTTGCGTGACGCCCGCAATCAGGACCGTTTCACCGCGTCAGCCAAGGATGCCCGCAGATCCTCGGGCAAGGCGGCAATCGCGCGCCTCATTGTCTCGATTTCCTGTTTGGCAGCGTGCAGTTGGTCGATCAGCGAGAGGATCACATCAAGAGCCGTGTCATCCAGTTCCAGATCCTGAGACAGATCGCACAAAAGCTCTAGCCGCGCGATGTCGACACGCGTGAAAACAAATCCATCGCCGTCGCGTTCCGGCCTGACGAATTCCGCTTCCACGAAACGGAAAAGCTGGCTGCGGGTCAGCCTTGTGACGGTGGTCACGACATCGGCTTCGGAAAATCGCTCTGTCATATCCCTGCCTCCTTCAGCAGATCGGCCCTGGGGTCAAACGCATGTGTCTTGCGCCAGTCCGACAGAAAGGCGCGCAGGCCAGCATCTGGATCAGGCGGCACGACGATCTTGAGTTCGACCCTCTGATCGCCCTTCGTCTTTTGTCCCGCACGCGAGATCCCGCGCCCCCGAAGACGCAAGACCCGCCCCGAACTCGCCCCCGCCGGCACTGTCAGCCCGACAGGGCCGTCGATGGTGGGCGTCGTCACCTTGCCGCCCAGAATCGCCTCGTCAAGCGTGATCGGCAGCGTCAGCAGAATGTCGTCGCCGTCCCGACGAAAGACCGGATGCGGACGCACCACGATACTGATCAGCGCATCTCCGGCAGGCCCGCCGCCGTAACCGGGAGCCCCCTTGCCACGCAACCGCAGCATCTGGCCGTCTTCGGTGCCTTGGGGGATCCTTACGGCCAGACTCTGGCCATCTGGCAGTGTGATGCGGGTTTCCGCCCCTCGTGCAGCATCAAGGAACGGAACGTCGAGCGAGTAACGCACATCCTGGCCGGGGGCCTCGAACCCGCGACCGCCAAACGTGTCTCCGCCGGATGAACGTGCCCGATTGCGCAAAATTTCCGCAAAGATATCCGCAGGATCGACATTCGACCCAAACCCACGCCCTTGCTGATAGGCATTCTCTGTCGAGTTCGCAAAATCCCGATAATATTGTCGCCTCGGGCGCTCTGCGCCCAAGCCATCTATCTCTCCTGCATCATAGCGCGCACGCGTTTCAGGATCTTTCAGGATATCATAGGCCGCTCCGATCGCCTTGAACCTTGCCTCGGCCCCGGCATCGTCGGGATGCAGGTCCGGGTGACTGGTGCGCACCAACTTGCGATAGGCTTTCTTGATCTCCTCGGTCGTTGCCGCCTTGGTCACACCGAGGGTTTTGTATGGATCATTCGGCATTGAATACCTTTCTCGAAATCCACGGCACTGCGGAACAGTGAAATAGAAGTTGAGAGGAATCAGGAAGAAACTGTCCAACCACGCTAAACTGACCACGGACCTTGCGCCAGAGCAAGGTTCAAGTGCGCCCTGATGAAGTGGTGGCCTGGCCTTGCGTCACTCGGCGATGGCCCACTGAAGCGGCGCAAAGCGCATTCGCCACGACATCTTTGGTCGTCGGCGCAGCACCCATCCACTCGACAAAGAAGGGGGGGGTGAGCCGCCATCGTCTGATGAGAGGATCGTCGCAACCGCAGGATCTCCATACCCTCGCAACGACAGGGCCTTAGAGCATCTCCCCGCCGTCGATCACCAGTGCAAGACCAGTGACAAAGCTCGACCTGTCCGACGCCAGATAGATGATGCCTTCCGCGATCTCTTCAACGAGAGCCCAGCGTCCCATCGGAATCACCCCCGCAACATAAGATTCAAGCGATGCCCGCCCGCCCATCTGCCTCTCGAATCCGGCATTGAAGGGAGTGTCCACAAATCCCGGACACAACGCATTGAAGCGTATGTTTTCACACGCATAATCAACCGCCATCTGCTTTACCATCGCGACGGCGGCATGCTTGGTCGTGGCATAGGAAATCATGCCCCGATCATATTGGCAGCCGGAATTTGAGGCTGTCACGATGACCGATCCACCGCCCTGCTGCCGCATCGAAGGAACAACAGCCTGTGACAACACGAAATGCGCACGCACGTTCAGCGCCCAGGCGGTATCCATCTGGTCGGGACAGACATCCTCAAGTCGTCCGGGGATCTGGATGCCCGCATGACTGTGCAAGATGTCAATCCGCCCGTGATCTTTCAGAACCCGTTCCACCGCCGCGCCGCAGGCTGCGTCATCAGTCACATCGAGCGCGACAGCAGAGGCACGCCCGCCCTTCGCCTCGATCCTCGCACATGTCTCCTTCGCGAGGTCGTGTTCCAAATCCGTCACAACCACGAATGCACCTTCGCAGGCCATGGCGATCGCTCCGGCCCGTCCGATACCGGAACCGGCGGCAGTCACCAGTGCCACGCGATCCTTGAGTATCCCTGTCCTCTGCATCTGACTTAGCCCTCCGCCCGCGATTTGTCCGGCCGCAGTAAGATCTGCGCAATCATCAGAAGGATGAGCGAGGCCACCATCACCATGGTTCCGATCGCGTTGATCTCGGGCGTAACGCCGCGCCGGATCGACGAAAAGATATAGATCGGCAAGGTCGTCTCGGATCCGGCGACAAAGAATGCCATGATGAAATCGTCGAAACTGAAGGTGAACGCCAGCAAGAAGCCGGCCAGAATGGCAGGTGCGATCTGCGGGAGCGTCACCTGCCGGAACGTTCCAAACGGGTCGGCCCCCAGATCGTTCGACGCCTCGATCTGCGCCCGGTCGAAGGTCTCCATCCGGCCGCGGACGATGAGGACCACCAGCGACATGGTAAACATGCCATGCAGCCCGATGAGAGAGCCAAGACCCATGGACAATTGGCGCCCCAAGATCAGCTCAATCCACGGATTGACAGCCCCGAACACCGTCATCAGGGCGATCAATGCGGCAATGCCGATCACCACGCCCGGAATCATCACGGCGATCATCACCAGACCATCGAAAAGAGCGCGCAACCGCCCTTTCATGCCGGTCAGAGCGAGCGCCGCCATGGTTCCCGACACGGTGGCCAGAATGGCTGAAAGCAGGGCCACCCTGAGCGAGGTCCAAAGCGACTCCATCACAAAGGGATTGCTGAGCGCGCGGGCATACCACGCAGTTGTGAACCCATCCATCGAACTGGCCGACCGGCCCGCCGAAAACGAAAAGAGGGCGATGATCGCAATGGGCAGGTAGAGAAATGCGTAAACGGTGACAGCATAAAGCCTCATGGTATCCTCACATGATCCCAACATCGTCACGGCTCGCTCCGAAGCGCCTGATTGCGCGAGCGTAGAGTGCGACGACGATCAGCATGATCACGATCAGTGCGACCGCGACCGCCGAGCCGAACGCCCAGTTGCGCGACTGTAAGAACAGATCGACCAATGCGTTGCCGACAAAGAACACCTTGCCGCCGCCTAGGATGGCTGGGATCAGAAACTCACCCGTGAGCAGGATGAAGACCAGCATGGATCCGGTCAGCACGCCAGGCATCGACAAGGGCAACGTGATCTGCACGAAACTGCGCCAGGGTGGCGTGCCCAGATCCGAGGCCGCATCCAGCAAACTCTTGTCAAGTTTGTCCAGCGCCACATAGATCGGAAACACCATCAATGGCAGATAGCCGTAAACGATGCCCACCAGCACCGCGAATGGCGTGTTGATCAGCCTGATCGAGTCGATCCCTAATGCCTCCAGCAGGGCCGGAATGCCATTGCCGCCCAACAGATAGATCCATGCGTAGGACCGGATCAGAATCGAGGTCCAGAATGGCACGATGACAAGGATAAGAAGCGTGGTTTTCCAGCGGGGTGAGACCCGGAGCGCCAGATAGTAGGCCAACGGATAAGCGATGATGAGCGCCGCCAGAGTGCCGAGCGGGGCCAGCGTGAGCGTATTGCGAAAAGCGGCGAAGCGCGATGGAAGATTTGCATATTGTTCAAGTGTGAACCCGGGCGCGTAGCCACCGATCGGGTTGCGTTCTCCAAAGGAAAAGATCAGGACGACGGCCAGAGGAAACACCAAAAGCGTCACATACCACAGGCCTGCAGGGGCGAGCAGTAGCGCACGGGCGCGAGATTGTGTCATGGCCATCGTCCGCCTCCATTGCTCAGGCCGATTTGAACCTTGCCATGAGTTCCGCTCGGTTCGGATCCGTGAGCGTCACGGCCGCACCAAACTCCAGAGGGCTCAGTAATTCGGCCGCCGGATAGAGGATAGGATCCTTGAGCAACGCCTCGGGAAGCAGCGCATTGGTTCTCGCATCAGCCACCGGATACCCATGCGCCAGAGCCTCACGCGCGTTGACCTCTGGGGCAAGAAGATAATTCACCAGCGCATAAGCCGCCTCGCGATGCGGTGCGCTCTTGGGAATGGCGTAATAGTCGGACCAGATCTCGCCCCCCTCGCGGCCCAACGCAAACCCGATCTCGGGCATGTCGCTGTTCATCTGTTTGCCGTCCCCGGTCCAGCACATTGTCAGCCAGGCATCACCATTGCGCATCGAGGGCTGATAATCCGAGGAAATCGCAAAGAGATGAGGCTTGACATCGATAAGTAGCTTCTCCGCGTCCGCCAGTTCCGCAGGATCAACCGAATTGAAACTGTGCCCGAAGTAAACCAGCGCGTTGCCGATCGTCGTGAGTTGGTAGTCATGTACCATGACGCGTCCGTCGAACTGATCGCGCGCACCATCAAAGAAGGTCTTCCAACTATCCACGATGCCGCCAGTCTTATTGGAATTGAAGGCAATACCGGTAGTCCCCCAGTTCTTGGGCACGGCGTAAACGGTTCCGTTGATTGTTCCGGCATCTGCGAATCGCTGATCAAAGGCCGCCGGGTCGTAGTTAGACAATTTTGACAAATCCAGCGGTTCGATCAGATCGGCCTCGACATAGGTCGAGATGGCGTAGTTGGTGGGCACGAACACATCCCAACCCGATCCACCGGCCTGCAACTTGGCCAGCATCTCCTCGTTCGAGCCAAAGACGTTGACCTGTGTCAACACGCCCGCCTCATCCTTGAAACGGTCAAAATTCGCCGCGTCATGATAGTTCGGCCACGTCGCCAGAACCACCCGGTCGCCCAGATCCTGCGCGTGCGCACGGCCGGGCATGAGGCCCGGCATGGCTCCGCCCATCACCATCATCGCGGTGCCAAGGCCTGTGGCTTCCAGAAAATGCCGCCGGGAGATCGAACCTTTCTCATAGCGCCGCAATTCTTCAATGAATTTCTGCCGAGTGATCGGCTTGGTTTTATCGGTCATGGCGTTTCCCCTTGTTGAACCTCTTGCTGATAGGATCGGTCAGTCTTCGGCCGCGAGGACAAGTCCTGTGCCCGCCGCCCACAGGATGTGGACGTCATCGCCCACTCCGTGCCCGCCAGAAGCTGTTTCAGCTTGTCGCGGAAGGTTTACCTGCAATGCGCCGATACCGTCGGCCTGCAACAGGTATTCGGTATGATCACCCAGAAACGTGCGGTGCGTGACGCGGGCAGGAATCGCGGTGCCCTTGTCTGAATGTGCGCAGCCAAGGCTCAGAGCTTCGGGGCGCACGACAACCTCAACATGACGGCGGGTATCGCGCGTAACGTCTGGCACCAGAACCTCGGTGCCCGAAGGCAGAACAATCCGAGCCTGACCGGCCTGCCGGGCCAGAACCTCACCCTGTAGAATGTTTGCCTTGCCCACGAAATTTGCCACATAGCGATTGCGTGGCCGGTCATAGAGTTCCTGCGGGTTACCCACTTGCATGATGCGTCCGCCGCCCATGATGCAAATACGGTCCGACATCGAAAGCGCCTCTTCCTGATCGTGCGTCACAAGCACAAAGGTGATCCCGAGGATACGCTGAAGATCAAGCAACTCGCGCTGCATCTCGACGCGCAACTTTGCATCAAGCGCTGCCATTGGTTCATCCAGAAGCAGAATCGACGGCTCATTGATTATGGCGCGGGCCAGGGCCACGCGCTGCTGCTGTCCTCCCGACAATTCCCAAATTCGGCGCGCCCCAAAGTCGTCGAGCCGAACGGTGGAGAGCGTCTTTTGGACCCGTGCTCCAATCTCTGCCTTTGGCAGACGCGGGCGACGTTGGCGCAGTCCGTATCCCACGTTCTGAGCAACGGTCATATGCGGGAACAGCGCGTAGTGCTGAAACACCATGTTGACCGGGCGTCTGTAGGAGGGAACAGTGCTCATGTCGGTATTGTCGATGCGCAAGATGCCTTCACTGGGTGGCTCGAAACCGGCCAGCATGCGCAGCGCGGTGGTCTTGCCGCAGCCTGATGGGCCGAGGAATGACAGAAACTCCCCGCGCCGAATGCCGAGGCTCAGACGATCCGCCGCCAGAATGGACCCAAACCGTTTGGATACGTTGATGAACTCTGCAACATGCTCATGGTGCTTACTCTGTGCTGCATCTGTTTCAGAGGATGACCGCATGTCTCTTTCCATCCCGGCTTATGCGTTGTGCACATCACATCCCGTCGCAATCGACCGCAACGGCCTATACCACAATCATGAAAAATGATACGGAACGCCAGTTAGGATGTATATATCACAAAGGGCATAGATGGCCGCCAGAAGCCAGATGTCGGATTGGGTCCGCGCCAGCGCCAATGTTGTCTCTGCGTTGGGCAAGACCCATTTCGCGGCCAACTTGGCTGCGGCCATGCGGGTGACGGTACCTTTCGAATTCATGGTGATCTTTGCTTATCACCGCACACACCGACCCATTGATATTTATGACGACTTTTCCACGAAAAAGCGAAAGGTCATGGTCGATGACTATCAGGCTGGTCCCTATCTGCTGGACCCCTTCTATCTGCACTCCCTCGCTCCCACGAAGTCGCGCGTGGCTCGGTTGCGCGATCTTGCCCCGGACCGGTTCTACCAAGCGGAATATTTCCGAAATTATTATGTGCAAACCGGACTTGCCGAAGAAGTGGGCTTCATAATCGATGTCGGCGATCATGTCAGTGTGGTGATATCGGCGATGCGCGAGAGCAAGATGTTCTCGGCCCGCGAATTCCGCGACCTCGAAGTCATCTTTCCATTCGTCGAGGCGACAGCGCAAAGGCAATGGAGCGGCCGGATCACCGCGTTCTCGGCACCTCGCAACACAAAGGGACCGTCAGCACCGCACCTGATTGAGGACGCCTTTCAGCGCTTCGCGCGCAATCTGCTCACGCCGAGGGAGGCCGAAGTGGTGGAATACATCCTGAAGGGCCATTCCGCCGATGCGACAGGCCGCGCGCTTGGCATCGCTTCCGGCACGGTCCGCATTCATCGCCGCAATATCTACGCCAAGTTGCGCGTAAGTTCGCAAGGCGAGTTGTTTTCTCGCTTCATGACCTCCTTGTCATCGTCAAAGCTAACCGACTTCAGGGACAACAAACTGCTTGATTAGGGATACTCTTCGAGTTGTGCTGCGGGCATGGTGCCGACAGAACCAGTGACTCGCTCAAGGGCAGCGAAGATTGCAAAGCCCACCTGCGGCTCGATGAGCATCAAGATCGCAGCGGTTCGGCCCGAACACCGTCGCCGACGGCGGAGAGCTTCGCCAGGGGTCTCGCCGAAAGCGGTCTTGTACAAGTTCGTGAAACGACTTGCGGCTTTGCTGCCCAGGATTGATGGCACGGGTGCCCGAAGCTCGGACACCATGAGTCCTACGAGGTGTCGCAGAGCTTGCGACATGGGCGCACTCCAGTTGATCGCCGGCTGAAATTCAACATCGCTGGAAACCGGCGCGTCGAGCAGGGCTGCAAGGCGCTGGGTGAGGCTCAAATGCGGGATCCAGACTGACATTCGTTCATGCGTCTCGCTTGCGGCTAAAACGGTGCCGGGCGTTCCACGATAGATCAAACCCACTTTTTCGTCGATTGAGAGAGATGTTTTCGCCGTTCCGGTATAGGTCAGGTTACCCTTGTCAACAATTGTAAGACAATAATCGGGAAGTCCGGAATTCGTGATCGATAGGGTCGCCGCAAGATCTTCGGCGACAAAGGCCACATCCATTTCACCCGCGTTGCTTGCGCCCCGCCCCGCCCCGCGGCAACTCCGCTTTCCGCAAGCCTTCCGGTTGACAGCCGTTTTATTGAGTAACGAAGGTTCCGGTATTCAGGCCTTAGGAAATGACGCTGCAACTGGGGCCAGTATGCGCCAGTCTCGAGTTCGTACAGCGTCTGAATTCTGGCGAGTTTGAAACCGCGCTCGGAGCTGCTGCTCAGCTTTGGTGAAATTTTGTCCATGAGAAACATTTAAGCGATTCCGTTGAAACTCAACAAATTCTGGGTCACTTTCCAAGATAAATCCCACCTCAAGGCGGACAGATCAGGAATTTGAGGCACAGATTCTAGGCGGCCGGCGCGAATCGCTGTCCACAGGGCAGAGTAATCGGTGGCGAAGCCCTGTTCGGAAAGAATTTTCGCCGGGCTGCGGACCACGGGTGCTGACCACTCCCTGAAGGAGGTGCGCCAGATCGCCATGGCTCTTGGTCGTCTCTCCTGGACAAATCCTGCCCTTCCCGTCCGCCATCGAGACGACAATCGCCATCGTCACCGCGCAACGCCGGATCCGGCCGATAATAAGCATTGACGTAGCTTTTTCTGAAAAGATACTGAAAACACAAGGGCGCATAAGAAGGCCCGTCACCAGCCCCGCAGGCACCGGAGCGATCCGGCCAGAGGGGCCAGACCTTGAATGAACAGGACATGGGAGTGTCGGATGACCACCGGACAGAAGACCTTTGCGGCAGCCGCGCTGATGGCGGGGTTGATGCTTGGCGTGGGCGGAGCCGCCGCCGAGGGGCTGATCATCTCCAACTGGGACGGCTACATGGCCCCCGACGCAGTCGAGGGTTTTACCGCGCGCACCGGATATCCGGCCGAACTGGTGCTGCATGCCACCAACGAGGAGATCATGGGCAAGCTCATCGCCTCGGGCGGCAAGGGCTATGACGTGGTCTTCGTCTCCTCGCCCTTCGCCGAGGTGCTCAACAATCTCGGGCTTGCCGAAACGCTGGATCATGCGAGGATCCCCAACGTCGCCAATCTCTATCCCGAGGCGACGACGCTGGCGCATGATCCTGGCAACACCTTTTCAGTGCCCTATGCCTGGGGCACGACCGGACTCTGCTACCGCTCGGATCTGGTCAGCCCCGCGCCGACCTCGTGGAATGACCTCTTGCAGCCCTCGGACGCCCTGAAGGGCAAAACGACGATGCTGGCCACCGACCGCTGGCTGCTGGCGGCGGGTTTCCTCGCCAAGGGTCTGTCGGTGAACGAGACCGATCCCGGCAAGCTGGCCGAGGTCAGGGACGCGCTCATCGCGGCGAAAAAGACCCTCCTAGCCTATGACGATACCACCTTCTACGCCAAGCTGGTGTCGGGCGAGGCCGAGATGGTGCAGGCCTGGGACGGCTGGTGCAACTACGGCATCGCCGAGAACCCGGCGATCGCATATGTGATCCCCAAGGAGGGGTCGGACCTCTGGGTCGACACGATGGTGATCCTCAAGGCCTCCGAGAACAAGGAGACGGCCTATGCCTTCGTCAATGATATCCTCGCGGCCGAAAACCATCGCTGGGCGGCCGAAAATATCCTCTACAAGGTGCCGAACCAGCCGGCGATGGCCGCGCTGCCGGCCGAGTTGACCGCCCAATATCCGAACATGGCGATCACGCCGACGACGCTTCTGGGCTACGAGCAATTGCGCGATGTCGGTGCCGCGACCCGCGACTATGCCCGCGTCGTGAGCGAGATCAAGGCGGCGCAATAGAGCCATGGACATGATCCGGCACCGGGCGACGACGGACCCCGTGCCGCCACCGCCCGGCGCGGTGAACGGGATGACGATGCGATGAGACAGGCGCGATCCCTGGTCCTGATGGCGCCGGCGCTGATCTGGCTCTTCGCGCTGATGGTGGTGCCCTGCGCCTTGGTGCTGGCGCTCGCCTTTTTCCGCCGTGGCCTCTATGGCGGGGTGGAATATACCCTCACGCTGGAAAATCTCGCGCTGGTCTTCGATCCGCTCTATGCCGGGATCTTCCTTCATTCGGTGCGCATCGCCGGGCTGGCGGCGCTGATCGCGGTGGGTATCGGCTATGCCGCCGCCTATGCCATCGCGGCCATGCCACGGCGCTACCAGCCAGCGCTTCTCTTCATCGTGGTGCTGCCGTTCTGGTCGAACTACCTGATCCGGACCTATGCCTGGATCGTGCTGCTCAACCGCGAGGGGCTGATCACGCAGGGTTTGCGGCTCTTGGGCTATCAGGGCGAGGCGCCATCGCTGCTCTATACCGAGGGCGCGGTGATCACCGGCCTCGTCTACAACTATCTGCCCTTCGTCATCCTTGCGACCTATGCCCCGCTGGCGCGGCTCAACCCCGAGATCGCAGAGGCCTCGCGCGATCTCGGCGCCTCGGGCTGGACCACCTTTCGCCGCATCACCCTGCCGCTGACCCTGCCCGGCATGGTGGCGGGCGGGATCTTTGTCTTCGTGCTGTCGATCGGCAATTTCATCACCCCGGCGCTGTTGGGCGGCGGGCAGTTCCAGATGATCGGCAATCTCGTCTATGCCCAGTTCCTGACCGCCAATGACTGGCCCTTCGGGGCGGCGCTGTCGATGGTTCTGATTGCGCTGATGACCGGGCTTCTGATGCTTCAGACGCTGGCCTCGAACCGGGCGAGAGGCGGCGCGACTGCGGAGCCTCGGGATGGATAGGCACGCCAACACGCCCCTGATGTGGGGAATTCTCGCGGCGGTTGTGGCCTTTCTCTATGTGCCGATCTCGGTGCTGATGGCGTTGTCATTCAACGATAGCGGGCTGCCCACGGTCTGGCGTGGCATCTCGCTGCGCTGGTATGGCGCACTCTGGCACAATGCCGACATCCTGTCGGCGGCGGGCAACACGCTGATCGTGGCGCTGATCTCGACCGCCATCGCCACGGTTCTCGGCACACTTCTGGCGCTGGGCGTCGAACAGCGCCGCCGCCGGGGCCGCGCGCTCGAGGCGCTGATCTTCGCGCCGATGATCATTCCCGACATCGTGCTGGCCATCGCGCTGCTCAGCTTCTTTTCGCTCACCGGCGTCACCATGGGGCTGCACACGATCATCATGGCCCATGTCGTCTTCAATCTCGCCTTTGTCTGTGCGGTGGTGCGGGCGCGGCTTAAATCCTTCGACTGGTCGATTGTCGAGGCGTCGAGCGATCTGGGGGCGTCTGGCTTCACCACGCTGCGCCGGGTGGTGCTTCCGGTGTTGATGCCGGCGGTGATTTCCGGCGCGCTGCTGGCCTTCACGCTGTCGGTCGATGAATTCATCATCGCCTTCTTCACCGCCGGCGCCGGGCGCGCCTCGACCACGCTGCCGATGCAGATCTTCGCGATGATCCGCTTTGGCGTCACGCCGGAAATCAACGCGCTGGCGGCGCTGGTGATGGCGGTCAGCCTGATCGCGCTGACGCTGGCGCAACGCTTGAACCGCGGCGGGGTGACGGCACCATGAAGGCGCCTCTCCTGTCGCTCCGCGGGCTGTCGAAGCGCTTTGGCCGGGTGGCTGCGGTGTGCGACGTCACGCTCGATATCGCCGGAAATGAATTCTTCGCGCTGCTCGGGGCCTCCGGCTCGGGCAAGACCACGCTTCTGCGGATGCTCGCGGGGTTCGAGATGCCGGATGCCGGGCAGATCCTGCTCGACGGGCAGGACATCGCGAGCCTGGCGCCGAACCGCCGGCCAGTCAACCTGATGTTCCAGTCCTACGCGCTTTTCCCGCATATGAGCGTGCGCACCAACATCGCCTATGGTCTCGAGATGGAGCGCCGCCCGCGCGCAGAGATCGCCGAGCGGGTGGCCGAAATGCTCGCCGTGATCCAGCTGGACGGCTTGGCTGACGGCCGTCCCGACCAGCTTTCGGGCGGCCAGCGTCAGCGCGTGGCGCTGGCCCGTGCGCTGATCAAGCGGCCGCGGGTTCTGTTGCTCGACGAGCTCCTCGGCGCGCTCGACAAGAAACTGCGCACGGCGATGCAACTGGAACTGAAGCGGCTTCAGCACGAGGTCGGGATCACCTTCATCGTCGTCACCCATGATCAGGACGAAGCCCTCGTCATGGCAGACCGGATCGCGATCATGAAGGAGGGCCGTCTCCTGCAATGCGGCACCCCGCACGAAGTCTATGAACATCCCGTCGACCGCTTCGCCGCCGATTTCATCGGGGTGATGAATTTCATCGAGGCCGGGCGGGGCCGCAGCCTGGCGATCCGCCCCGAACGGATCCGGCTCTTTCCCGAGACCGCCGACACCATCACCGAAGGCCGAGTGATCGCGCGGGCCTATCACGGGCTTGACCTGCAACTGCATGTCCAGACCGCGCTGTCGCCACGCCCGCTGCGGGTCCGCGTGACCTCGGACGCAGCCGACCGGCGACCGGTGGCCGAAGGCGACAGCGTGACGCTTGGCTGGAACCTCGCCGATACCCGCATGTTCACCGATCAGGAGGAAACCCCATGACCCAGAAAACCTTTGCCTTTTTCCCCGAAGCCGCCTTTGGCCCGGCGCTGAATTCGGTCGGCATCGCGCAGGAGGTGGTGGCGCGCGGCCACAAGGCGGTGTTCTTGTCGGACCCTGGCTTTGTCCCGGTCTACGAGGGCTACGGGTTTCAGGCGCATCCGGTGAACCTCTCGGCGCCGATGCCGCCCGAACAGATGGCAAAGTTCTGGGAGGACTTCATCAACGGCCATATCCCCAACTTCCGCAGGGCGCCGATCGACCAGATCGACAACTACGTCAAGGATTGCTGGGAGGCGATCGTCGACAGCGCGAAATGGGCGCAACAGGATCTCCCCGGTGTGCTGGAGCGGATCGGACCGGACGTGATCTGCGTCGACAACGTCATCCTCTTTCCCGCGATCAAGCATCTCGGCAAGCCATGGGTGCGGATCATATCGTGCTCGGAAAACGAGATCGAGGACGAGGCGATCCCGCCGCATCTCTCGGGGATGAGCGCGCAGGACCACGAAGGCCACAAGGCGTTCCGGGACCGCTTCAATGCGGTGATTGGCCCGATTCACGCAGATTTCAACGCCTTCCTTCAGGCCCATGGCGAGGCACCCTATCCTCTGGGTCAGTTCTTCGAGGCGTCGCCTTTTCTCAATCTGCTCCTCTACCCCGAACCGGTGAAATTCTCCCGGGCGAAGCCGCTCGATCCGGCGCGCTTCCAGTATCTCGAAGGCTGCGTGCGCAAGGAGGCGCCGTATCAGGTGCCGACCTTCGGGCGCAACAATGACGGGCCGCTGCTTTACATTTCCTTCGGCAGCCTCGGTGCCGGCGATACCAATCTGCTGAAACGCCTGATCGTGATGGTCGGGCGCTCGCGCTTTCGCGCGCTGGTCAATGTCGGCGACTACAAGGACCAGTATGACGACATCCCCGGCAACGTCATCATCGAGAACTGGTTCCCGCAGCCCTCGGTGATCCCGCAAGTCGATTGCGTTATCCACCACGGCGGCAACAACTCCTTCACCGAATGCCTCTATTTCGGCAAGCCGGCGATCATCATGCCCTATGTCTGGGACGGCCACGACAACGCGATGCGGGTCGAGGAGACCGGACATGGCTTTCGCAGCCCGCGCTATGACTGGGACGACGCGGCGCTTGTGGCCAAGATCGAGACCTGCCTGCGCGATCCGGCGATGAAGGCGCGGCTGGACGCGACCTCGGCGCACATGCAGGCACGGAACGGGCCGAAGAAGGCCGCCGATCTGCTGGAAAAACTGGCCGGGGGTGCGGCATGACCGATCTTGCCGCCCACGCCCCGCATATGCACGACCCCCTTGGTTTCACCGATACGGTCGACTGGGGCGTGATACCGACGATGATCGAGGGACAGTCGCATGTCTCGGGCCGGGTTCTGCACAAGGGGCCGGACGGAGAGTCGGAATGCGGCCTGTGGATCTGCACGCCGGGCAAGTGGTTCTGCCACGTCACCCGCGACGAGTTCTGCCATTTCCTGGCCGGACGCTGCACCTATGTCCACGAGGACGGTGAGGTGATCGAGGTGAGCCCCGACACCGCCGCCTTCTTTCCGCAGGACTGGAAGGGCACCTGCACTGTCCATGAGACGATCCGCAAGGTCTACATGATTCGCTGACCCAGCCCGCAAAAGGCCCGACCGATGTTTCACCCCAACAGACCCTGCCACTACCTTGCCCCGGCCTTTCGTCCCTCCGCCGGGGTAGCGCAGGCCGTCATCGACCCCGCCACGCTGGCGACGGTCGGCCGGATCGCACCGACCACCGCGGAGGAGATGGCGGCGGTTCTGATGGCCGTGAATGACGCGCAGGCCGATTGGCGCAGGCGTGATGCCAAGACCCGCGCCGCCGTTCTGCACCGTCTGGCGGCGCGGATCGAGGCGACCGACATGACCGCCTGTGCCGTGCTGATGAGCCGCGAGATGGGCAAGCCCTACCCCGAGGCGATCGGCGAGATAGCCAATTGCGCGCCGGTCTTTCGGTATTACGCCGAAATGGCCCGCGACGAGGCCGGCAAGATCGCCGACCTCCCCCAGGGGCTGGTGGCCTGCCTGCCGGGGGGCGCCGATCTCGGTCGCGCTCTGGTCGAGAGCGACCTGACCCATGCCGTTGCCTTCACCGGATCGGTTGCGGCGGCGCGGGCAGTAGCGGCGGCGGCCGGGGCGAAGATGAAGCCGGCGGTGATCGAGGCCGGTGGCAGCGATCCGATGATCATCTGTGACAGCGCGCCGCTGGACGTGGCGGCGGCCGGCGCGGTGACGGCGGCCTTTCACCTGTCGGGTCAGGTCTGCACCTCGGCCGAGCGGATCTATGCCGTGGACCGCGTGCATGACGCCTTCGTGCGTGCCTTTGTCGCCGAAACCCTGCGGCTGCGCATCGGCCACGGGTTGAGCCGGTCCGAGATCGGCCCGCTGGTCAACAAGGCGGCGCGCGACAAGGTGATGCGACTGGTCGCCGATGCGGTGGCCAAGGGGGCCCGCGTTGAATGCGGCGGGCGGGTGCCCGAGGCGCAGACTGTCGGCTGGTTCTACGCGCCGACCATCCTGACCGGCTGCACGCGGGACATGGACATCCTGCGCGAGGAATGTTTCGGCCCGGTCGCAGCGGTCAGCCGGGTCGCGGATTTCGACGCGGCAATCCGTGCCGCCAACGCCTCGGCCTTCGGGCTTGGCGCCTCGGTTTTCACCTCCCGCCTCGACGAGGCGATGGACGCGGCCGAGCGGCTTGAAGCCGGCATGGTCTGGATCAACAACCCGATGATCGACAACGACGCGCTGCCCTTCGGCGGGTGGAAGGCCTCGGGCCTTGGCCGGGAACTCGGGCGGCAGGGGCTCGATGCCTTCCGGCGCTCCAGGATGGTGATCCTCGATCACAGGCCGGT
>Ga0100380_10000032_pt1 | contig 183963 bp, 220 predicted proteins | sample CryGeymeta201504_FD_80417 | JGI IMG/M metagenome (GOLD analysis project Ga0100380, IMG submission 80417) | Groundwater microbial communities from Crystal Geyser aquifers in Utah, USA - Crystal Geyser metaG 2015-04 | ecosystem: Environmental > Aquatic > Deep subsurface > Groundwater | place... | reverse complement strand
TATGTTCAAAATGAAGACCGACGAATACGTGGCTTTGCATCATGCCAAGGATTCTGTTCGTTCACCACGCAGGTTGATGGAAGTGGTTCTCGAAGAAGCTTCTGATGATATCCGACAGATGTTCGCAGATGATCCTCAAGCTTTGGCAGAAATCGACAACATGGAACGATATGTAACTCATCTTGTGGCTCATTTGACTAAACCTGTTGATGAGTTCTGGGAAGCTAATCAGCATTTGGAGCGTAAAGACTTCGCTATCAAAGCACAGCAGGAACTTGATCGTAAACAGTTCTCGATTGCAATGGGTCGATACTGTGGCAAGGAGATCGACTACAAAGCTCTTGTGAAGAAGAACCATCAAGAGTTCTTGAGAGATTATCAAACAACTCTGGTGGAGTCCACAGAACAAAACTGATTAGCGATGATAAAAATAAACCCCTTCAATTGAAGGGGTTTTTGTTGGGCCTTTCTTTGTAAGGCTTTTTTGTTGTTGGGGTGATCGACGGGACTTGAACCCGCAAGTACCTGATTCACAGTCAGGCGTGTCTACCAATTCCACCACGACCACCATAGGTGAAGATCTATCGCGACATAAATGGCGACATGATGTCGCGATCCGCGAAACTCTTCAAAACCCAGTTACAAAGTCTGGGGACTGCATCTCGTTCAGTCTGCTCAACTTCACGTGCTCCGTTGTTTTAAGACGCTTTGCATCCCTTCTATATCGTTGATTTGGTAGCGAAGAGCGGAATCGAACCGCTGACCGAAGGGTTATGAGCCGATCCATCTACCACTGATTGTACTTCGCAATAGTTCAGTTTATTTATTTATTATAGAGCTTTATTTTTATTATGTCAAGCGTTTTTTCTTCCGAACGTTGAAGTCTGTGAATGACAGTTAGGGCACAACAATCTAAGATTTTCTAACCTGTTGTCGTTTCTAATTCCATTAATATGATCTACCTGAAAAACTATTTTTTCTTGATTCCAAGAAGTTATGCCACACCCAGAACATTCATTTTTTACTTTCTTTTTGAACCTAGTGCGTAATGTCGCTTGAGACACGTCTGATTCCTCACAAAAAACATCTTCATCAGTCCTCGTCACGCGACCTCTTTTTCGTGCGCTCCTAGTAAAATGAGAGACATCTATTTGATAATGGTCTAATAACTTTTTTATTGACTTGTAATTTCCACCTCTGTCAGCCAACCCTAGGCCTCGTAGTACATCCCTGAGAGAATCAGATTCAAATACTATATCTTCGACCATATCTTTTCCATATTTTTTTATGGTAGAATAGCCGAACTTAAAATGAGAGACGTTTAACTTTGTATCCTCTATGAAAGAGGTTAAATAATGTTTAGCGTGAGAATTTTTAGAAGAAATTTTCAGTCTCCTTAACACCTCAGACTTTGAGTTAGATTTTTTTATAATTTCTCTTAAAGCATCTTCATTCAACATTCTCAATTCTTTAATACCGGCCATACTTTCAAATTTATTTACTACTATTTATATGAAATAAATCGGTCTGTAAATAAATCAAATGGTCGGTAGTTAATGATAAAAATAGACCCCACGTTTTGCAGGGTCTATTAAATATTGGTCGGGGTTGCAGGATTTGAACCTACGTCTCCGCCTCCCAAAGGCGGTGCTAAACCAAGCTCAGCTAAACCCCGTATATTTAAAAATTAGTGATCTACGGAACTTGTAAGGCGATCAACCCTTACCTCTATGCGTTCCATACACGCCGCTGTCAATATTATTGTGAAGGCGTCAGACAGCGAATTAAGCTTTCACAATTTGGTGGGTGTAGCTGGATTCGAACCAACACGCACAAAGGCACCGGGGTTACAGTCCGGGGGGGATACCAGTTTCCCCATTACACCCAAATCTTCAACTTACGATAATTGTACAGCTATTTATAGCTAATGTCAAGTCCAGAGCATACATTTGCATCTCTGTAGTAGATTTAATTAATTCTCGGAAATGTCTGGCCCTGCTACAACATCTTGAGTAATACTCATTACCCAGCCCTCCGATGAATCACGATAAATCTATTACGAGCGTGTCTGGTTACAGCAATTTTGTTTGGCTTGGGTATCTCGTAGTACATTTTTTCTCCTACCACTATATTCTGGAATGTATTTTCTAAATCTAAGAGATGCCGTCATTGGAACAATGTTGTTCTCACGACAGAAGTGCCTCAAAGAAGTGTATTTACCCGAAGTAAATTCAGTATACCACTCTCTGGTCTCTTCATCCAGACCTTCAGTTTTCAATTTTGAAAAAATTGAAGACAAATGCTCAGATTTGCATCTCATCCTACAGAACTTGGATTGTGGGCCTAGCCAATCATCCTTCTTGCGAACAATGGGAGACCCGCAACGGATGCAAGATTTGTATCTAGCACCCATTAAGATTCTTCCACGGATTGTTTTTTCAAAACCCACTGTTCCATGTATTCAGTCAAACAATAATCAGATTCATATCCAATGATGTCGTCTTCAACCCAATTACGCTTTCCCCTGAGGCGGTTGATTGCTCGATACGCAATGTTCGGAGTAAGACCGGTGTCATTGGGAGTGTGAACAAAATTTTCTCTCTGCCAATACAACATGTCAGAGTCATCGTCCAAAATCAAATATTCATTGAACCACAGGCCATGATCCTTGTTGGTGTCAATCCATTTCGAGATTTCTTGACCCCGAACACCAGAATCTAGCACTGGAGTATAATCCAGAATAGGATACCTAAGACCCTTGTTTTGAAGGATAACAGTCAATTCCTCAATGGAAAAACACATCCTCCAAGAAGAACTGACAACCACCTGCGCACCAGATACTTCTAGCATCTTGTTCAATATGCTGACAGAAACCGGGTTGATGGCATCCATACGTTCTTCTGATTGGATAGCGTATTGTGGGGTGTTCAACACCCCATCAATGTCAAGAAAAATGATCTTGCTGTCAATGTTTAACTTGTGTTTAGATGGATTCATTTTACCAATCCATCTTCTTGAAATTTGGAAAAGTTAATTCAGCTTCAACTGTTTCCACTTCCCCATTTTGGATTCGAGCCTTCCACATGTCCCCATTCTCTTCACCCTCACCATGGATTTCGATACGAAGATGGGGAAATGTACGACTGAATTCAATCAACTCAGATTCCCACATATACCACATAATATCGTCCGTTTCAAAAGCCAATAACTTCTTTCCAGTACGACCAGAAAGAGTAATATCGACGGGATAGCAGCTGACTGCCTTTTTAAGCTTAAATTGAGCAAACTCTGCCTCGTCAGCGTCATTAAATCCAGTAACTGTTACTTCGTATGAGGTGTAATATCCCACAATAACTCTCCTTAATGTTGTTATACGATCAATATACCACAGATAAACAGGTTTGTAAAGATAAAGAATTGTTGTTTGTTTGTAAATGTAAGAATTGTAAAGAAAAATTTACCTTTTTTCGGCTTTTTCGAGTCTGTCATAGTAATCGGGGAATTCGTTGAGATGGTCCAGAGCAATCTCTCTAGCGACTTGTTTGTCTGTGGTATGCTCTAGCTCTACTTTAATTCCCTTGACAAGCTGAGATTCGATCTTAGACAGAGCTACGCCATGTTTTGTTGCGATATCTTTGGGTGAAGGGGTTTTAACGTCTAGGAGTTTTTCTAAAAGCATGACAGGATAGTGTTTGTTGTATCCTATTTATAGTTTGGTACCCGAGGTGGGACTCGAACCCACAACCCTTAAAGGGAGCAGATTTTAAGTCTGCCGCGTATGCCGTTCCGCCACTCGGGCCATAAAACGAAAGAGTCTCAAACGCATACCTAACTCCTCATGCCGCGACACCCTCGGCGGTTTTCTCGCCGAATGAAACGGCGAAGACTGCGTTTTTTGTCAAATTACTCGTTATACTCTGTTCCGTATTTATCAAGAAGCTTTTTGAGAAGTTCTCGTTCTTCCTGTTCTTTCAATTCTGCTTCCGCTTTTTTCCTCTCCGCTTCTTTGAGTTTACGCGCTTCAGCCTTTCTTTTACGTTCTCCAGCCTTTCTTTTACGTTCTTCATCTTTCATCTTTCTAGCTTGAAACTCTTCATCAGTTTCCAAGCGTTCATATTCTATCGTAAAAGTATAATAATATCCGTCATAATCATCAACAACGACAACAGATAGAAAAGCAGACTCCCCATAATTTTCAATCAGATCATCTATATTTTTTCTTAATTCCGAAAGAGTATTATACTCAATCAGACTCGAACAAATGTCCTTTTTTTCCTTAACGATGATCTTTTTCATTTATAGGACTCCGGTTTGATTTAACGCTAATGTACCAAAAGAACGATATGATGTCAAGTTTTAAATTTGGTGCCCCCGGTAGGACTCGAACCTACACACTGTTTCCAGCAAGAGCTTTTGAGACTCCCGTGTCTACCAATTCCACCACAAGGGCAATGTTCGTGAGTTCCGCAGCTAGTATCCCCACTAGGACTAATTTCGCTTTCAACTCTAGCACTGTCGTTTTTTACCATCAAACGATTAGGTCATGTTAAACAAGGCAACACATGAATTGCACCTTTATTCGACAGCTTTTTCTTTCTTCGAATGTACCCGGCCTAGTCCTGTACACTCAAGAGTAGCTTACACTCTTTCCAGTCTTCTGGCGACTGGTCTGCCAAATCACCACACCTAAAATATAAGTGCTGAGCTAGGTTTTTAATTTGGTGCCCCCGGTAGGACTCGAACCTACACGCCTCTCGGCAATAGCTTCTAAGGCTATCGTGTCTACCAATTCCACCACAGGGGCTTTGATTTCAAACAATTATATCAGTATATATCACAGTTGTCAAGTTTTATTTCGGAATCGAAGCTCATTTAACATAGCCTCTCTCACAATCTCTCCCATGTAGAAACATTCTTCCAGACATGCTCTAATATGTTCTGAAGACATATCTTTCAACTTCACATAAGTTAAGGGTTGGTCCCCATTCTTACCGTAAGTTCCCCATGTCAATGCCTCTCTGATTACCTCGTGAGGTTCGTCAGAATAAACATTGAGGTCTATTTCATCACCGTTGGCGCTTCTTCTAGCATAATCCAAACCACCATCAACAATATATGTTTTACCATTGGTTGAGTCCACATACTCGATATAGTCGTGTACATGTCGGCTTTCGAGCACCATGCCATCCGGGGTTTGAATCGCGTTTCGAATAAGTGTTCTCATATTTCCATCAGCCTTGACATGAATCCTTTCATGGGCCGCTCAGACCCAAAGAAGAAACTACGTCCCTTGTGGGAGCCTTGTCGGAGTCTGGTATATACGCTGGATAGCTTGTCTATGTTTATTCTGTTGAAAGACATGATTTCATTCCCAGAAGAATCATAAACGCCAGCAGGACCATCCGAAGATTTGAACAAAAATCCATCTTGTTCATATTTCCTCGATTCCGACTTCAATAGAGTAAACATCTTGTCGTCATCACCTTCATTTCCCACCACCATGATAGAAGTTTCTTCTTCATGTGATTCTTTGTCTGTGCCTTGATTTTCAACCCAAGCACCATCAACCCACACAAACCCGAACCCTGCATTACGCAACGACGAAGCCAATTTCTGATTGGCCGAAATGTTATCTTTCATCGTTCTTTCGCCACGAAACGCAGTAATAATACCAACAGGTTTATTGCTGGTAAAATGATTGTAAACGCGAGACAATTTGACCTCGTTGATCATTTCCAAATCTGGTTGTTCTTGAATTGTGGATTCTTTAAGAAATTCTAATGTCATCGCCTCGTCTCCATGACTTTCGTCCAACCGATCATTAAGTATATCAGGTGGTTCAACAGTTTGCAAGCGATCTGATTTAATTTCCAGAATTTTCAAATCTACATACGTTCCCATTGTGTTATTGCTGGTAAAAGTATGGACCCAATTCTTCAAAATTTGTTTGGTTTTTGGTGTTAGAGACCAAAGAGTGACAGACCAGTAGTTCCTATAGTTTCTGACTCGAATCCATCCACGCTGTAAGACCAGAGTGATAAGCTCTTCCCGAGCATTGCCCTCTTGATTGTAATTCTCCCCGTGTTTATCATACAAATTCTTAACAAACTCGGAAGAAACCCCAAATTTGGTTGGGTTTTCAATGACAGTGTGGGAATGCCTTCCGGTTTTGATGATGTCTCCTGTAGGACCTATCCAAAGACCAAGGTTTATAGGATTCATTTGTTTCAGTTCGGCAAGTTTCATGGAAGTGATATACTCGTATTGATCAATTTATTTATACAGTCTTCCTCGGCGTTCCACCTCATTAACAGTCGAACTTCTCCAAATATTCATTAATCGTTACGAATGCCGTACTGTACTTCTTCATTCTCTCGAAATCCTTTCCACGCAATCCTTTCAGCCGTGTTATGTCGGAATTATCTCTCAAGTCTTCTCGCTTTACCCTGAGCGCATCTTTATTGTGTTGCATGTCGGAGATATACTCTGAATAAGACTGACCCTCTTTGTGAGTCAACAGTCTCAGAGCATTGACAACCCTTGAACTGAAGCCTTCTCTTTCCAAGTCCTCAAAGGTCAAATCAGAATCTTCGACTGCATCGTGTAAAATAGCAATGCACATTAGCTCTTCGTCATCTGTGCGAAGCCTCATGGCGATTCTCATTGGATGGAGAATGTATGCCTTGCCACCTTTGTCTCTTTGCCCTAGATGTGCCTGTGAGGCGAGCAGAACAGCCTTATCAAACATCATCATCTCCTACTGAAATGGTATAAACCCGATAGGTAATGTGCGGACCATGTTTAAGACTTTGGGCATATTTTTCAGCCTTTATTCCATCGAAAAACGCCCTAGAATGTATATTGAGAACATCGTCGCCTTTGTACTCGTAATTGGGACAAACTATGTAGATTTCTTGTGTCATGATATTTCTCCTTATTTACAGGTCCCCTTGACTTCTCCTCTTCCTTTAGGAAGAGGATTCTTGTTTCACAGTCCACTACATTGTTCTCTACAAGAACTTTAGATTTATGTCGGACTCCGCAAGCTATCCCCGTATGCCCCACGGTTCTTTTTTCTACCACTTTTAAGGCAGATGTTTTTTTACAATATTATTCAGCACTTGGTTCTCGATACTGAATATTTTATATTGTACCACTATCTAGTGTTTATGCCAAGTGGTGAAATTTTTAGAATTTGTCCCCTCCCTGAAGGAAGGGGTCTTCTTTGTTTTCTTGATAAACCATTTTGATTTTCTTCTTCAGTTCTGGAATGGTAATGCCCCGTTCGGCTCCTTTAAAGAAGAACCCGCGAAAGTCAGATTCGACAAACGATCCAATAGGTTTGACCGAATCTTCAACAACTACCCTACCATTAGCTACAGTGAACAACAGGATCGGCTTGGCGTCTTCTTCGCAGGTCTCCCCGTCAAACAGTTGGCAACGGAGATTTAGGAAAGGAAAAGCTTCAGCGATCAGTCCCCACTCGGCGGCAACAGCTTCTACATCAGGCCATTTTCCGATGTTCTTGTTGTTACAACCAATTGTACCATCCCAATCACACCAACCATTCGGACCGCCTATCCAACAACTCATGATACGTTCATTTGTCAGATAGTAGAGGTCGAGAACCTTGTAGGTTTCTCGATTCTTCTCGGATGCTTCGATCCATGAAATGCCATCATCACTTTCTTTTACAAGGGGGGAACAGACTCTGAACTTGTTCCGAAAACTCTTGATCGTTACAACTCCATCGAAAGTTAGGAAGATTGGAATCGGTACGCAGAAGGATTTCCGCAGCCTGTTCTTCAGTAACGTTGTCACCCTGAACAATCATTCCGGGCCATTTGTTGGTAATCTCACGGGTATTCTTGAATGTCACGTTGTTCATATTTGTTCCTCATTATTCTCGAAAAAAGGCTTCTCCTTATCAATCATATCACCAATCAAAGAAATTTTTTCCTGATCAGAGTATGATTGTTCTGACAAAATTTGTTTTACGTTTTTCAGAACAGAGTTATATTGAGCCATTGTATCCTTGAGAGCAGCATTAAACAAAATCTCGGAAATCAATGAATTTAAAGTCATTCCCCTTCTGTCTGCTTCTTTCGCCAGCGTCAGAACGTCTTTGTCCTCAAGTTCAACTTCAATGTTGACATACCCGTCCGATTCATTTTGTATGCCCATGTGTCTGTTCCTTTCGCATTACCTGATACTAATTATACATTAACCCCGGAAGGTTCGTCAAGTCCTTCTACCCTATTTCCAACCACTTGCGGTGGATCATTACGGACCGTGGGCTAATACGGGCATAGTGACGCGGGGTAAAATTTTACTATGTGTTAACAAATGCTTCATGCAATACGACTGAATCCATTGAAGCAATAATTGCGCCTTTGTTGAATGCTTCGATCATTGCGTTATGAATATCGTCAAAATTCATATTGTCTTCTGAAATACCCCACTCCTTGAGTATTTCATCTACTGTCGTCACACACATTTTCATAATCTTCTCCAATGTATTTGAAATGGTGGGACCGGGAGGACTCGAACCTCCAACCTGCCGATTATGAGTCGGACGCTCTAACCGATTGAGCTACGGTCCCAAATCTTATCCACCCACCCCAAATCCTGTTTTTGAATTATTCTCAAAGTAAAACATACACTCTTCCGTATGCCGGTCTTGACTTTGAGACAATGTTACTTTAGACCATCAACATGAGATCATTATACCCTATTTATTACCCTTGTCAAGAAGGAATCACTCAGCAATTAATACGCTGCTAGACCCACTTTAAGTGAACCACCTGCCATCTTAGCCGCAACCTGATAAATTTGATCTAGGTTGATAAACTCCATTTGTTTACTGGTAATTGCGCAAGACCAACCAGTAAGATAACGAAAATTTTCATTACCTACCTCTATCAACACACAGCAAGAGTCATCTGTCAAGTGCTTCTGAATAATATCTTGAATATCTACATCTACATAATCACCCAAGTCATCGTCGAAGTAATTGGCAGGAAAGTTCCCGTCTCCTGAAGAAAAAATCTTGACTTCGTTAGTTTCCTCGTCAACAACATGCAATTCAATGTCAAGAGAACCCATATCTTCAAAAAACTTATCTAGGTCTTTGACTTTGAACACATTACTACGACCCGTACCTTGCCAGTATGCCATTGTTTTTCTCCTTTAAGTTGAAAATCTTCAAAGCTCAATCATCCCCAGACTTGCAGAATTCGACAAATTCTGCAAGAGTTCCACTCCACTTGTTGCAAGTGATTTCCTCGACTCCCGCAACGAGAGCATTGTCTGGTTCCCGAAAATATACAGTATAGTCATAAGCTTGTGAGTCGCCCTCGTCAGTCATATACAAACCTCCGACACGATCCTTATTCTGGGCGATGAACTGGGCAACCAAGCAGCCCGGTCCGTTCGCATGGGTTCCGAGGCGAGCATCTGAACCAATACCATGGATAATTTTGATACCAGACAAAAACTCTGCCAAAGTCACACCCACACTATCGGGGTAACCATCATACTGCTGATAGACACTGGCAATATGGCGCACTTGGTATTCACTACGTTCTTTGAAATGAATTACACTAGGGGTTCCCATTGTTTTCTCCTTTAATTTCGGGTTCATCCTTCTCAGTGTTGATTTCTTCAATCTGTTGATTCAACCATGATTCCAATAGTTCGAAACTCTTGCTACCAACAGACTGTACATGTTCGCTGTTAACCATGTTGAGCGCACCTTCATAACCAAGCGCACCAGCAACAATAATAACGACACCTTCGCGGTCTGGTACGAATGTTTTTACCATAAGGCCACCAATCAAGAAAAATGAAAGAATGATCAGAGCACCCTTTTCCCACAAAGTTTTCATGAAAGTACGGCCCTTAAGATCACTAAAGATAAGACTAAAAAGCAACAACGAAAGCAACGAAAACCCAGACACAGCAATCACGCCCGTTGCGACAGAACGAAAATTATCTACCATCGTCAAAATATATAAAGAAGAAATACTACAGAACCTGTGCTCATTTTTTATTACTCCTGTTTGGTTTGAGATTACAGTATATCAGGAATTTTCCAGACTTTCAAGCTGTTTAATCTTGAGAGCGAAAAGTTCTCGATACGATTCGGCTAAATGGTCCCATTCGGGCTTGTAATCCTCATGAATAATAGAATCCTGAGTAAAGAATTGACTGTGTGAATTATGCCATTCCCACTTGTAGTTATCCACATCAAGAACTTTTAACTGTTCCGGAACCTCACCAGTCCCCTTGTAATGTTCCAGATCGGAAAGAGTTGGCTGATAGTGAATGGCTGAAATCAGTTTGACAGCAGACGTTAGAAGGTCTGCGGTATCACGAAAAACCTTATCAGAGCAACCACAATCACCAAAAGCCCTACGCGAATAGATACTTTCTGGCAACCATGTTGCGAGATCCAATCCTAAATTAGAAATGTCATCCATCTCCCGGACGATATCTCTCATTTGGTCGATGATGCTTAAATTAAACATTACATTGTTCCTTGAATTTGACTTAGTAAAAGTTTTAATCTTCCAGATTCATCTTGAGACAATTCTTTGTTCTTTGCCCAATAGCCAACCGGAGGTTTAATGATTCCGTGTTTTTTACAATATTTACCTATGGCTGAATCTGATATACCCATAATACTAGCAAGATTTGAGGTGGATGTCAACCAAATAAGTTCTTTCAAAACTTCAGGCTTTATACTTATTTTCCTTGAGGATTCTGCGGCACATCTTTTACTACAATATTTTTTTCTTTTTCTGGAATTTCTTTTAAATTTATTCCCACACATCTGACACACTGAGTGCTTTTCATTATCAGACATAAGTTCATATCCGTTTAGTGTAACGCCACGTTCTTCTATATGCCCTCTAGCATGCACCGAAATATCTGTTATTTCTAAATTATTGAGGCTGTTATTTTTCCTATTTCCGTCTTTGTGATGAACTACCTCTGTTGGTAGTAGATTTCTTTGAAGGCTTTCTGCAACAACATAGCGGTGATAATATAATTTTCCAGATTTGTTCGACATCGGGTGATAGGGAGCATACACCACCATGTACCCCAAATGTTTATCCTCCCAAACCCTAGTACTCTTTTCAAGTGCGATAAATTTCTTCATGAAGCCCTCTCGACTAACATACTTTTTATTTATATGTTAGTCGAGAGTTTGTAATAATGGCACCCTCTACAGGACTCGAACCCATACTAAGGGAGTAGAAATCCCTTGTGCTATCCAGTTACACCAAAAGGGCTATTATTTTTATACTACCACCAAGATCAAAACCTGTCAACTACTTAACGTTCTTCCATCAAAGAACAAAGTAGTAATCGTTTTAATTGTTTCTATCAACCCAATTTACAGTTGGACAATACTTATTCTTCCAACCACTAATAGTTTCCCGGATGATTCCCGGTTCCGAATTAGTAGATTTTTCCCAAAGTTGGATACTGTACGCAAACCCCACACATGCCGCCATTGTTGTAATAATTATCCAGACAATTAACGCCCAAAGAGCGAACGTAAAGAAAATAAACGGGCCACCAAATAAAACCACCACCAACTGAATTGTTCCTAGGACGAACATTCCCGCCAATGTCCCAAATGCAATTAGACAGAAGGTTAATATGGCTAGGCGAGTCCATAGTTGGCAAAGATTGTTGATATAGTACGGGTTGGCCGGTTCCCAGAACTCCCCATACCGATGCAAAAAAGAATAAACTTGGCTGTTCTTTGAAATGTTCATTGTGTGTTCTCCTGTTAGTTTAATCGTATGGTTGATTGTGTCACGCTTTTATATTCTTGTCAACCACTTAACTGTATCAGTGAATTATACTGCTCTTGTACCTTCTTTGCAAGAACTTTATGAATTCCCGGATTGACTTCGAGAACCTTGGGGACAAGCTCATGACGAATCTTGTTTCGCATGAATCCAGTATTCTCGTTTGAAGGATCATTGATATAAGGAACAGAATTACGCTCTGCCCATTCCAAAATTTCTTCTTTCTTAGCCATCAACATAGGCCGAAAACAATTTCCCCGCATGTACGGAACGATCTTAGGTGTTCCGTGAAAACTGGAAAACAGCCAAGTTTCTAAAACATCATCAAGATGATGCGCCAGTAAAATAGGTTCCGGATATCCGTGTTTTTCTGCCCTGTCGAAAAATGAATATCGACGTTCACGCCAGAAATCTTCTTTGGACCTCTTTTCGGGAACGGGATCACGAAGTTCATCAGAAATAAACCCCACGCCCAAGGATTCAGAAACATTTTTGACGAAAGAAAAAGCGTCGTCGGCGTGTTCCGTCCCATGATGATAGTGCAACACATTGATCTTCCTACGACCGTTGATTAAAAAGTCAAGAAGGACCATAGAATCTACCCCACCAGAAACCGCCACATTGACCCGTTCTGGGATTTCTCCCAACATTCTCATCACGGGAACCACTCGAACAAGATCATTCCCAGCATGTGAAACCCCGAAAGAATGACAAAAACTACCGCGATGGTGCCCAAAATGCCAATGAGAACGCAGTATGCAAAGACGAAAAGAATTCCAATGTAGAACCGAAAAGTATCCGGGTCATCACCAAAGATAGCAATAACAATATCCACCGGCAACATGAATACAGTGATGAGGATTGAGGTCAAAGTGTAGGACACGCTGCTGTTTTCCATTTTAGTTCCTGTGAGTGAATTCTATAAGAGCATACTACCATGAAAAAATCGATATGTCAAATTATAGAAGTGAACGGTTTTTGAATAGTCGTTGGAATTGTTGGAAATTTTCTTCTGTAATCATGTGAATTCTGGGGGGCTTGAACCAATAATCGAGACTGGATAGTGCAGCTTCATCATCTGCATAGTATTCTGACAGCCAGTTGTATACTGTAGAAGCGAACAAAATGCCGTGTCCCTCTTCTCGAATCTTACTCTTGCCCTTTAGGTCATAGTCAATAAAACATTCTACCACGACATGAGCCAACTCGTGGAAGACGTATGACGGATACATCATGTTATGTTCCACCCAGATCAATCCATGTCTGGGTCCCAACGTCTTTCCCCAAGAATAACTCATGGCAGACCGTGCTTCTGGGTATAACTGTTCGACTCTAACCCCACACTTTTGAGAGATAGAGCGAACAAGCTTAGAGGCTTCAGCTTGATTGATCTCATACTCCCTCTTGTAGAAGGAGTCATGAAACCTAGTAAAGATGTCTTCCTGCCAGTCTATCTCTCGTGGAAACTTTGTTTTTTTCTGCGGATGGGATTGATTCACGCTTTGTACAAACTTGAGTTGGTCAATCCACTGCATCTTTCGGTCGATATTCCTCTATAGTTTTCTCACAGAAGCCATACACATCCCGCGAGTACTTGATAATGGTACTGATATGTGTCCAATCATCATGCAAATGATCGATGTTCATATACGCCAACCGTGTCAGTGTCAGACAGGACCTCCACTTAAGAACATCCACAGGATTGTCCCCGAAGATGTACTCAAGGTCCATATGAACGCTGGTGCGATACGCAGTGTCCACCGCCTTGATCATCGTGAAGATGTTCCGCCGAAAATTCTGGTTCTGTAGGAACAACATGTAGGTGTCCAGATCGATAGCGTAGTGCTTCGCCCTTTCACTGCTCCCCAATCCGGGAATGTTAGGAAAAAAATACCAACACCAATGGGTTTCCTTTCGACCTTGAACTGAAATCTCGAATAGAGCATTGGTAAGATGTTTTTTCTGCATTCTAGTGTAATCATCTAGAAGTCTTGCTTTGTCACCATTCTGGATCATACGTATAACCTCGGTTGATAATTTTTTCGAAACAATCTTTTAGTGAAGTCGGAGGACAGTCCTGAGACATAGAACTGTAACTTAGTTTACCTAGCATCCACTCGTCTTTATCACGATCCAGCATGATCAGGTAATTCACTCCGGAAGCAAATCCGTCGTTCGTATACAATGTGATCCCAACACCTTTACGATTTTTACACCCAACCTTGTGGGTAAGTTCGTAGTTGTCGAGAAGCATATTCAACGATTTTTCGAATTCTTCAAAACTGGTATTCTTTCTTACACGAATTTCCATCCCGTATGTTTTTTGTTGATTCATGTGGTCATAATACGACACAAAGTCGTTAAAGACCGTAGAAGGTAAATTGTACTTGGCATTTGGCCACGAATTATAAACCTTTTGTGTTACTGCCGCATCGTTGTCTTTTTTCTTACACCACCACAACCAATCCAAAACATCTTTGGTGGTATGTACGTCAGGGTCAAACATGACGTTGTGCTTGCGATCCACCAGAGCAACCACGTTACCGGGCATCCCTTCGTCCAAATACTTTTGAAATTTTTCACGCAACGCATCCAGATTTTTCCTGTCAGAACTTTGAATCTTTCTGGATCGGGAATATTTCCCGAAATCCATTCTCGTGCTTCCTTCGCACTAGGGAATTCCGTAGCAGAATTCAACAAAAAAAACATAATTTGCGCCGTTTTTGGTTAGTCGAATGAACATGCCAAATTTTGTAAGACCATCTACTTGAATGATTGCTTTCATGTGAGTATTCTATCCTATGGAAAGGGTCTTGTCAACCCCCATGTTAGAAAATTTGGTACCTCGTGACAGAATCGAACTGCCGTCATCGCTGTGTAAGAGCGTGGTTCTTCCATTGAACTAACGAGGCATTGTTTTGGTGCCGAGGGTAGGATTTGAACCTACGGTGTGGAATACTGGGTTACAAAGCCAGTGCAATCGACCAGACTATGCGACCTCGGCGTATAACATTTTTATTTATAGGGTGAAGTATAAACGACCTATCGCCCAGAGACTACCTAGCATAAGCAATAAGAACAATCCTGGTACCCAATTGTCTGTTACAGATTGAATCATAGCTTTCATGTGACTTCCTTTAGTGTGTAAGCACCTATTTATTATACTCAAAAAATTAGAGCGGTCACACTAAGTTTCAGTCCCAATTAGTATCGTGTCTGGATTCAAATTGTTCTTCCATCTCAAGCTCAATCTGATCGATTTGATCTTCCAGAGCTTCGATTGCTTCTTCGTCACCGTCCCTACGGGCATTTGCCAATTGACGGGTGAGGGAAGCGAGACGTTGTTCAAGCTTCATGATTTTCCTTTCCTTGGTTCATATTAGTATAGTATACACTTTTTGCCGTCATGTCAAGAGAAAAAGGGCGGGATGACCCGCCCAAATCTCTGTCTCACGACACACAGGAACTTATCGTCCAGTAACGTGGGTCCAGATCAAACCATCGCGAATCTTGCGAATGGTCGATTCGTTGACGTTGTAGAGACGACCGATGGAAGCGATAGACATTTCACCATCGAGCAGCAGACGGTCAATATCGCGAACCTGATGCTTCGTCAGCTTCCCGGTGACTGCGGGGCGACTTGGGGTATTACTAGTGACAATAACGTCCTCAGCTTCTTCCTCAGCTTCTTCCCCGGTTTCTTCCCCAATGCCGCTCCAATCTTCTTCGAATTCTTCGAATGAATCATCTACGGAGTCATCATCACACCCATCCTCAAAATCTTCATCAAGTGCGCCGTAACTGTCGATGACGTAGCCAGACATCCGAAGATCGGTCATTACTTCATCGTAAGGAATTTCATCCACGACCTCATAGCGGCAAACACGCATTTTGGCGTTATTGTAATCCATCGGAACCGCAACCACGTCACGAGGATGAACCTTAGCAACCATGATTCTGGTATCGGAACTTTTACCGAAGAATCCACCATATTGCGGGAGATACCTCTTAGAACAAACGTGCAAACCAGAAGAACAAGTCTGATTAGAATCAGGATTGACCCTGTTGCGGTCCATGGTCGGAATCTGACCCACGTGGTTGTCGAACTGACCACTGTAAATGTCCATATAGTCTTGACGAACGATCTTGTAAGCGAGGAAATGACCATCGGGGGTGATGGGAAGATCACACGCTTCGATGAAGCGATACAATTCATTCACCGCACGATAGTCCGGGTTTTCCATCAAATTGTCAAGGAATCGAAGAAGGTTCTTGATTGGCAGACGTTCTTCGAACAACGCACACAAACGATCAATGATCGCATTATGCAGCGGCTCACCCTTGAAAGTCAGGGTCCGAGTCATCGGATCAAATTTGATGCGACCTTCCGAGACATTCGCTACAGTCTGCTTGAAGTTGATCAGTTGCCGGATAGCCTGTTCATCATCATTGCGGATCGCTTCAAGAACATCCTCAATACGATGGTCTGTCAGCGGAAACGTGATCGGACGACCGTCGATAAACACGGTAAGGTTCTGTCCGGTCTTGATAAAGTTGATACCACTCATTTCACTTCTCCTATGTAGTTGTGGAAATTACATTCTATCAGGTATCAGGGACTTGGTCAAGCCCCTTCACCACTTTTCATCTTACTTTTCTACCAATTCCAGAATTTTAGGTTTGAAATCAATAGAAAAAGTCTCATCTACCATCGGATAACCCTTGCTGATGAAAATTGCCTCGACAATGTAGTTGTTTCTATTAAAATATTCCATCATAATAGTCTGCAACGAAACTTCATTTTCGATTTTTTCCAACATTTTGGAAGGAACATAATCAATTCCAGTCATCTTATTCGCGACTTCGAAGAGTTCGTCCATGTTCTGGTATTTTGTAGCTGAACCAACAATAGCCTCGACAATTTCCAAATCCCCATGTCTCCGCATAGGATTCATCATCGGTAATGAGTCCTGAGCTTTACGGAACGCTTCATCATCAAACCCGTAATCCTCGACCGTGCCTTTCAACCACTTTCGATCTACCATACTTCGAACCGATGCGTTGAATGAACAAACGAAGTCGATACAAACATTCAAGGCTTGCGCGCCCTGAATTTCTGTCAGCCGGTCACGCAGAATCCGGTGATGATCGTCGGTCAATTCCTCAATTTCACACAGGTTTTCGTTATCGTATTTCACACTTTTCGGGATCGCAATGATCTTATAGCCAGCATCCCCAAGCATAGCGGCAAGGGAAAGTTTGTTATAGACATCATCGCAATCATATACTAATGAATTGTTATGAGTACGAAGCACTACAGTAGGTTCAGTAATGTCATTCAGATTCGCATCGAATACCGACTGGACATTGTGAGCATACAAAGAACGTTTGTGGCTAAATTGAGAAACGTAATTGGTGTCCAACCACTTTCCCAAATCAAACCACGCACGAACCTTACCACCTGTAATGCTGGTTCTGGAACGAGAAACGTTTTTGTCCAAACTGCTAACCCGCACAACCTCGAAAAACTTTTCAAAATATGCTACCAGATCATCAACAGATTGTCCGTCAGCCGGTTCAATGAAGTACAACACGAGAGAATCATTATCATGATTATGCATACGAGACTTGTATGCAAACGCCTCATCCTTGATATAAACCCGATCTGCCCTAAACAATTCAATGCCTCCATATCTGACAGTCTTGTTATTCTTATAGTCGTACTCGGACCAAACCAGCGGAGTTCTAACAACACTGCCCCGTTCGTCGCCGAAATCAATCTTGCCAAGGGTACAAGAGGAAACAATATTGGTATCCCACACAACCTTCAAATTACCACTCGGGTCAACGAAGAACGGCTCGTAGTTCTTTTTAAAATCAGTAATATTAGTCAACGTCCCACGCAAAAACTGTGGCATTTGATTTACAGTATCAAAGAAAGTCTTACACCCCGTAGCATAAGCACTATCTAGACGCTGAACCATTTCATCGGCAACCTTCTGTTCGGCAGAGCCAATAGCATCAAGAATGTTCTGACAGGTTTCGTCAGTATAGTGCAAACCTTCACGGCTAGGCTGAACTTCAACTGTGCCAATCGGCATGTCCAACATGGCGCTATGGCGCTCGGGGTGGTAGTACCCTCGTTCAACAGACATTTCTAACAAATGCTTAGTCATTGGAGACAAGGAAATACCCTTGTTCTGAGCGTATTCAGTAATCATGCCTTTGTCGATGCGATATCCGACCGGACCGATCTGAACAAAAAAGCCCCGCATGACAGCATTCTGACTCTTGAAAAACTGGACAGAACCAAAATCCATCGCGACTTCCCAATCAGCCCAATCCCATTGCCTATTCGATACAGGCTTCACTGGGAAAAACCGCAGTTCACGAATGACAGCATTGTGGAAAGAGCTGATATCCTTGCCCTGAACCGGGATGGAAACTTCCAGACCTGATTCCTCGTCCGTTTCCATTTCGGCCATCAACTTGAGATTCGGCATCCCTTCATCCTTGAAGGCAGTGTAGATGCGCTTCACGCCCTTGTGGATCGAAGTGACGGCGAAGGTATCAGTATACGCAAACGGGGTCTTAGAACCCAACCCAAAAGCCCCCACGGTGTTATTGTCTTGATCCTTGGTCGATTCAAAGAACCGGCAGTACACGCCGCTAATGTCGTCGGGAGAAATACCGGGGCCAAAATCACGGATGACCAATTCAGAATCAATACGGTCGGGAAAAGTAAGTACGAAAGGACGCTCAGGCGTACCGACCATCAAATGAGCATCGTAAGCATTGGAGCAAATTTCACGAATAATAGCCCCAAACTTGTCCTTATAGAGGGTAGACGAAAGAGTATGAAAAGCCTTGGCATTCATTGCCATCGAAAATTGCTGCGATCCCGCAACAGCAGAGCCAGTAGCCTTCGAACCGGCGACATTCAATTTCATGTATGTATTCTCCTGTGTGTGAGTGATTTGACAAGAGACATGTTAGCGCAGAAACACCCGCATGTCAAGCAGAATGTAAAACTAATTCAAACAAAATGCAGGATGGTCAAAGACGAACCACCTCTTGACAAGAGAGGGTGAGTGTGTTAAATGGGAGAAAAAAGGGGGCTATTGTAAGAACACACCCCAAAAGTTTTACCAAACTACTGTCGCTTGCTCTCCTCATTCATACAAATATCCATCACCCTCTCCATCCCTTCAAGGTAGGACATAGAATGGTCTTCTTCGTCCATAACCTGAAGGAATTCAGAAAGGAATTGATAAATGATCCGGGGCCTGTTCTCGCTCATATCAATGTACTTGGACAAAAGCTTCATGTCCTCGGTTTCTTCTGTTTCCAATCCACGAATGTTATCCGCGTCCTGATGCTTGTCCCACCAGTTCGCTAGTCTGCGAGCTACAGGATTTCGACCATTGTAAATGACCCGATCCTTCATGGATTCATTCATGTGATTGCACAATGAACACAAGAATGCCGTCATCTCGTCGAGGAGTTCCGTCTCACCGTACTGTTTATCAGCAACAGCAGTGTACTTAGAAATCTTTACAGGATCATACCATCCTTCTAACTCTTTGGTATCGACCACATACTTGATCAGAGTAGCAACCTCTTTACTGTTTTCCTCAGCTTCAATGGGGTCCATATAACTTGCATCACATGGCATATCAATTCTCCTTTAAATTAGAATCATACCATAGACAATGTGTTTTTGTCAAACGCTTCCGGTCCCTGTGTCGTCGAACCGCATCGTTGTGCATGTCCAGAATTCTCTGCGCCCTAGAACCGTAGGGAAGAAAAGGCTTCTCCCCACGGTTTACCCTAACACGCTGACGAAAGAACTCTGAGGCCAGCAGATTGAACAAAGCCCAATCACCCGAGTCAACGAACGCGAAGAACTCGATGCCATACCGCTCACCCCTCGATCCTTCAACCCAGATAATTCTAGTGAATCTTAGGGGCGGATGCATCGTCATCTTGTTCACTCTCGTGTTGTTCATCTTCCCAATCAGCTTGGCATTCCTGAATATATTCATTCAAATAGGGAAAAGCGTCGAAGATTTTGGCCGGAATAATACCCTCATAAAACTTGATTGGACCCAATTCATCGTAAAGATCAAAATCATCCGGTGAACCTTCTTCACATTCACCATTATCATAAAAACCCCAAGATTGAATACCTTCCTCAAACCAGACTGCTTCTACTTCAAAACCCATCTCGTGGAGTTTTTCAAAAATCGGAATGGGTGCAGACCAAGCTGTGTCAAAGCTAAGAATCAATTCACCATCAGAAAGAGTCACTTCTCCCACACTGTAAGCATCCCACTTGGTACCCCACCGGGAACAATTAAATTCATACCACGTAGGATAACCATGTTTCTCAATATTTGCAAGTTCGCGTTCTTCTTGAACTTTTTGCTTGTCCGGATCTCCATACCATACCCGCTGTATCATAAGATCATCGGGGCATGGAATAAGATAATGGAATAGACTGGTTTCTCGCCCTTCGTCTTCCATGATATCAGCCATGGTTTTAAGAACCTCTTGATCACTTCCACGGATGATCAGACGGTTGGTTACATGATTTGGCATACATTTCTCCTTTGTTGAAATTGTATCAGTCGTTCGGGACAATGTCAAGGCAACGAGAAGCCCTGTCTGCGAACTCTTCCAGAATTCGAGCTACAATATCTTCTGAAGGACGAAAGAATTCAGAAGCCTCTAACAGGACCTGAGACCGAATCGCTCTAACTTCATCTTCATCTATTTCGGTTGTTTTCTCAACCATTGTGTTTCTCCTTGAGTGAAGACCCCCATGAGACAATCTCAGGGGACCATATGTTTATTGCAACGCTTACCAGCTTGCGCGGTATACGTAGTACCACCCGGAATATTCTTTCTCGTGAGCTTTGGCTTCTGCCTCATCCCACTCGATCAGTCTACTCAACTCTTCATGCATTCGAACTACAGTTCGATAGTACCATAGCTCAAATTCAGTACTACCGAAAAAGTACGCATTTGAAGGTGGAAGCTTTTCCCCAATAGCATTAATCAGATTCTCAGAAAGTTCTGGGATATACTTTTCATCATCCCCGTATCCCTCCGGAAACATCGACGCCACCTCACCACAAAAATCTCGAAGCTTTTTAAGATCATCGATACTTACCTCGATATCTTGGCATTCATCTGTACCATATGCACAATTGTCAATAAACCAATTGTGGATTTGAATAGAATTACGCCAATACATTACATTGAATAGTACCTCAACCGATTTGACGGACGGCATAGACGCATGACACAGATGCCCTTGAACACTTTCTACTAGTGCCCTGTAAAGCGCGTTGTGTTCTTCAGTATTATGGTCTAAACCACTTACATATTTTCGGGCTTCCAAATACATATCAAGACCCATTACTATTCTCCTTCAGTTAAATAATTATGCTTCCAATAAAGACTATGATTACTCATAATCCCACAAATATCAAACAGCCTTACAAATGTTTTCCCAGTGTCTAAGAATGTTAGCAAGTTCTTCTACACGATTCGGGCGATTTTCGAATCGTTTCGATTCTTCAATCAATGCTTCCTGTAAGTTTGTGTAGTCACATGAGAATTTTGCAACAGCTTCCATATTACTGTAATGTGTGGTAAGGACAACAGTAAGAGCCGCAACAGGGCTTACGCAAACCGCAAATGGAACTATATCAAAGTCGGCAACCAACATGGAACCTATCAAGACCATAACTGCCAAGACCAAAACATAAACAATAACGAAAATTCCAACAGTCATTCAATTTCTCTTATGTATGAATGATTAATGATCCACCATGATAACACAGTGGATCATCTAAGTCAAACAACGTCTGGCCAACCTCGCTCAAAATCATTCCAAAAAATCTCCATAAGCATAACCGCAGCACCCTTACGACCAGAATCCGCCAATTGATAGTCTTCACTCCAAAGTTGTTCAAATTGTGAAAGAACATCATCACTCATACGTCGCTTGTAAAAATTCAACAATGCACCCAGCGCAGACTCGAAATTTTGCCGGAACTCAGACAAATCGTCAGAATGATAGATGTTATTAAAAAGTTCCTTGTGTCGAGTATTTGACCGATAATTGTCCAATACTGAACCAGCCATTTCTTGAAATGACTCACACGACTCCAACTCACCATGAGAGGCCAATAGTCTTACTATCGGGTCAGACTCTAAATTCAAGTTAATGCTGATTGCACCACCATTAACAAAAGTCAAAAAATATCGAAACATCGAAGAATTTTTACTTTGAAGATCGAATTCGTATGCAATTGCACTAAAATGATTTAACATCACCGATAACCCAATCGTGCTATCAGTAAAAGGTGCGCTTACATCAATCACCGAATGGGTCTTACAATATTTAAACAAATTTTTCCACGCTACTGAAACTTCCTTAACGATAGGCAATTCCTCAACCCGCCCAACCATAACATAAAAATCAATATCCCCCAAAACTATCCCCAACAGCGGCAACATTGTTACCACCATAAAGTTGTCTGAACAAAATTTCTCCATTGCCATCCCTGATTTCCAAAGTCTTACCACCAGATAGGTCAATGTCGTGCTTCATCAACACGTTTCCCTCTCCATCACGAACTTCGAAAATACTATCCTTGTGACGATCCATACGATTTTTCATTTCTGTTATCCTCGGTTCTTCTCAACTAATTTCGAGCCGCTGTGTGAATGAATGAGCCACCATACTATCACAGGGTCTCAACCATGTCAACTTCCCGTAGACGATGAGCGAAACCACCACCCACAAGAAAATAGTATTACAGACATATCAAAAATGTAAAGCATACTTTACATTCTCCCTATAAAGAAAACAATGAGACACACTTTCACCCATTTACCACAACTCTACACCATTGTCAAGAAAAATTGTATCATCCTATTTCACCCATTTACCACATTTTTTAATAGTTGTCAACCCTTGCAAATCATCAATATTCATGCTATGATAGTGGTATGAAACTGTATCCAAAAAAGGAAATAAGAATGATTCTCGATTCTACTTGACAACCATTCGCATTCTCATGTAGCATGAGAACACAATTGATAATCATTCCCATTCGCAAAAGTGAATGAGAATCGTTCGCATTTACACAGATGAGAATGAGAATCATTCGTATTACCATTCTCATCAGCATTCAAAGCCCACTTTTCAAGGCTAAAAAATGCTTGACAAGGATCATAACATTTGATAAAATCATTAAGCCTATAGGCAAAATTATAATACTTTAGGAAACTCTAATGTAACATTCCCATAAAAATCAAAGACTTACATGAGATAGGGGTCTGGAAAATTTTTCGAAATGTATGCAGAGTTCGGTCCATGCAATTAGTGTTTAAACATTGATCACTTTACACCATTGAAAAAGTTGTTATTTTTCATATGTTTATGTAGTGTTCTTAGAAGTGCTGGAAATACTGTGTTCTAAGTATTTTCATATGTTCTACGGGCAGAATGTAAAGTATACTTTACAAAGTAGTATAATAGCTGTTCACCAAATGTGGTAGAAAGTGGAATATTGTGGTATTATGTGGTAAAAAATGGAAAACCCCTAACGCACGCGTTAGCCCTTAATGGTATCGTGTTGTATAAAAGACACTTAACGGTTTAGTTAATAGTTCACTTAACTGAATATTACGAGGTTCACTTAACAGGAGTTTAGTTTTTGACTAATAAGGTTTTAATTCCATTGATTCGAAGGACTGCACCGAATATTGATCTGGTGTTTGGAGATGAATCGGATGATGATTTGAATAATCCATTTATTATATCGATTTCGTTTGATCATTTCATGGATTGTTTGGATGCTATTATATCGCGTGGGACTGAATGTATGTTTTGTATTCAGCATTCATTACGAAGTATGGAATACAGTGAGAAGGATGAATGGTTAATTCTTCGAATGGACTTTGAAGATATGGCGTCGGAAGTTGATAAGACGTTTCGTGTGATTTGTAGGGAACATGAAGACGGGATGTTGCGTAAGGTTGATCGGTGTTCACTGACGAATTATGTGAGCCGACAAGATTTTGTGAAGATGTATTTCGTAGTATGATTGATATTGGTAATTTTATGAAAGAGATGGAACAGGTTGTCTGTATACGAGAACGGGAACGGGAACGTATTATTTCTGATTTAGAAGATTGTATAGATTGTGTACACAGTCACGGGACGTTTGATAGTCTCGGGAACTTTTTACGTAGTACTAGGTTTTCATTTTTGCTAAGCGATTCTGTTGTTGTTTTTGAGAAATATTCTATATCTCCTCTTACTTACACTTTGAGCGGTCAGCGTATAGGGGGGGATTTACAAATTTATTTTAGATGACACGACTGGGTCATTTTCTTTTTCTATAATTAGGCCCAATGGTGCCATTCATGGTAATACTGAAATAATTGAGAATTTGTTTTTTTGAATGATATAAAAAATCAACTGAGTTTATTGGTATTGGAGTTAAAGAAAAGGTATCCGGGGTATTGGTGATGAAACATGAAACCCATTGTAACTGGGAAATTCTTGAACCTTCAAAGGTATGGGGGATGTACTATCAATGCTCCGAGTGTGATAAAATTTTACGTCTGTTCGATCCTAGCGTTAATCCGGATGGTTTAACAAAATTGTGTATTGTCCGAGAAATAGAAGTTATAAAAGAGAAAATACTTGACATTTACGATTGCCTGAAGTATGCTGTTCTAATTGAAAGCAACCCTTATTCGATTAGTCAAATAAATGTTGGTGGGGAAGATATAAAAACAGACGTTTATTTGGGAAAAAATGTTTTAGAAATATACACAGTACTTAATTCAAGAATCACGATACTGCTGTGGAAGTTTGAGTGGGACGAGAATGGTTTATTTGTTGTGACCGGGGACGCCAAAGAACCGAGACAACAATTAACACAAAAATACATCACTCGTGTTGGGGATAATTTGGAAAATTGTCTAGACGATATTCAAAGAGAGTTGCGGGATAACGTAAAGGGTTATTGGTAAAAAGGAAAATACGGAAAAATTATGAAAAATATTTCGAGTCACATTATGGGTATATCGGCATGTGTTCTGCTACTGGCAACATACATGGTGGTAGACAACACATTTATTCATATAATCGTAACAATATCTACGATTTATTTGTTATTCAATTCTGTTTTTGGTTCTATTGGTTTGTGGATCATGTATAAAAGCATCTCAAAATATAATTTGGAATTGTTAGACGATAACAGTTTCAAAGCTAATTTTGATGGTGGTGCATCTATTGAAATAAACACAGATTTGGCTAATGATTTTTGGGGTTCAGTCTCATACGGTTTTCTGGTATTATCGACCTCTTGGTGGCTTTTTTCTGCTGGGTGGACCGTAGAATCATTGTGTATGATCGCGTTCAATATAATTTTTTGGATTATGTTGAAGACAATGTATGAATACTCTAAAAGCATTTTAAAACATCTCAAGGAGTCAAAAAGATGAAAAACAGCCGTGATATTTCTGGAGTTAGAAAAGATTATCTTCTTCGTCTGATTAGATCACTTCGAAGGAACATTGAAGCAGACCCGGAAGTGATTCAAACAAAAGAAGAGTGTGGTGAAGATGCCATTATAGTTGGATGGATGTCGGATGCGATTGCCCTGTGTAATGTTGTGGAGAGGGAAGTTATTCTCAACGATAACGTCCCTAGTATTACACAAGAGGATTTTAGGTCACAATTTGCTGATCCATATGAAAAGGAATTGATTGAACTTTTAGGTCACATAGATACCTTGTTGCGTATAGCATCAGACAAATCTGGTATTGTCACTCCAGAAGAACAAAAATGCATCGAAGAGGCACAAATTTTATTGTGGAGCTATGATTATGATGATTATGAAAAATGAAATCACTGGTCCCGAACGGAGTATTTGGTTATGGGACTAAGAGCTTATGGAATGATTTCCAACACAAAAGAAATTGGTGGCCGTGAGATATCGGTGGTAAAATCTTGCAACAGTTTTTTTATTCAGCAAGAAGGATTGAAGGGAACGCTGCTTCTTCCTTCTGCCTTGGATGAACAACTTGAACTTGTAGCTTATCTGGAAGATGAAATATATAACCATCAAACCAACAACAACATTAACAAGACGGCTACCGGTGCCTCGATTGAGTCGAGTATCATGTACCTCACCACCGACCGAAAATTTAAATATTTTTGTGGATATTCGGCCCAGAATGATGTTTACCGTTTAATATTGACAACACATTTTGGTTCAACCTCCAAGGAAGAAAACAGTGTTAGAATTATAACATTTTCTGCTGGTGAAATTGAAAACTTTTTAGAGTTTCTCAAAGAATCATTTTCTGAATTGTCTAGGTTCAGAGACGAGGACTTGCTATGAAAAAAGATAAATTCAAAGAACACCAATACGAAATGGACACACACAAACTTCTAACAAGGTTTGAAGATATTATGGATTGTTTGTCTTCTCATCATATTGAATATTATCAATATAGCGACTTTTCGAGGACCATTTTAGGGGGTGTGTTCGGAGAATTGATTGTTGTTGATGGGCGTATACTTAAAACAAGAACCAACGACTCGGTATACGACGTAGAAAAATTATGTGAATATAGTATTGTAGAAGATGATATGATCATAATTAAACATCAACACGAAAATTTGGAAACCAATCGTAAATCCCAAAATCAATATTATGTTTTAAAAGAAGGTGCAATTGAAGGTGAAGCCGTAATCGTGTCTGCGGGTGACTATTATTCATCTGTTCCGGTCATTTCGTCATCCATGGCTACCTATTTTTGGTCAGAGTTAAATGTGATAGAACGGGCATTGAAGAAAGATTTCCCGGAATATTGGAAATGACAGAAGAAGAAAATAAAAAATTGAATATAGAGTTGTGCGAACTATTCCAAGACATTTGGGATTGTCTTAGAACTTCTAATAAATTTGATGAACTCTATTATTTAATTGAGTCTACCAGAAATCCCGTGTACCAACTTAGAGAAGAACATCTTGACATTTCGACCGATTACGTTTATAGGATAACAATAATTGATGAAAACATTATACACTTTGTAATATCTATGGCTAGTGGATACATGAGTTTTACGGTAGACCAAGAACTAGAAACTGCCCAACAGACAGTGAACGATCCGGATAGAAACACGGATTTTAAATTTTCTGAAGGATTACGTATGAATGAACATGATATTTGTGTTTTAGAAAACGTTTTAGATTGGTGTGAAAAAATCAACCCGGATTATTGGTAATGAATATTATAAACAGAATAAAATCTATGATGAATTTTCGCACCCGAGACGAGCCTAAAAACGAAGAACTTGGGAACGAAATCGAGTTTGTTGGAATAAGTAATGTTATTGGAAAGGACCAGATTCGGTTTATAATTTTTTATGAATTCGGGCATGTGGTTGATTGTTTAGATGCTATTTTTTCCAACAATATGGAACAACAGGTTTGCAAAAATATTTCAAGGTCAGATTTGTGTATTACTGAATTGGGTGTGGGGGATTATGTAGATGAATACGGGGATACATGGGTTAATGTGTTATTAATAACACCAACACATTTCTCACATAAAAAACCTCTTTTCCATGAATTTTTGTTCGCGTTTCGAGAGACTGACAATATAGACTTAAAAGATTCCATAACAGTCAAGCTTATGCATAAAACTAAAACTGATCTCAATGTGACAGAATGGCAAGATCTTGTTGAAAGAACTTTTATTCAAATAATTCAGGTTGGTAAAAAAATTGAAGGATATTGGTAATCATGCTGCCCCATAATAACGACAATCGTTTTTTTGATGACATAAAAAGACTTTGTTCAGGTGTTAGTAACTGTACAGTTCATACAGATTGTCTATCGCTTTACACCAAAGTCCATATTAAATTTACAATGGACGTAGATTTTATTTCTGATTGCGTGTATTGTTTTCTCAATTCTACACATGGAAGACTTTTTATGGAAGAACACGAATTTGAATTCGATTCTAATGAAGAGTGTTTTAGCAAAAATTGTCATTATGCGATGAATGAAATGGAAATAGCTTCGGAAATTTTATGTCTCTTTAGTAGCATAGAAAATGCAATCCAGAAGGACAAATCTTATTTCTCAGAAGAAGAAAGACCTGACGTATTAGAAAAACTGAAAAAATCACTAAGAGGATAAAAAATGACAACATATGCAATGATTGATATAGAAACAACAGATACGAGCGCGAGGACATGCATCCTCAGTATAGGTATTGTGTTTTTTGACAATGAAGAAATAACCAAACAATTGTATATACTACCGGAACTCCAACCGCAGATTGATGCGGGAAGGCGTTTAAGTGTATCTACACTGAATTTCTGGATGACACAAAGCTCAGAGGCCAAGAGAGACGTTTTTAGTCAAGAGTCACGCGTTAGTATAGATTATGCAATAGAACAGCTTAGGAGACTCGACAAGGCCGACATCATCCTCTCACACGACTTGGACTTGGACTTGGCAGCAATCATAGACTTTTACAATCAGTTTGCTGAAGATAATACAATCCCACTATTTCATTATCGAAAGAAAAGATGTTTTAGAACCATTGGGCGAATCTATGACCCACGGTGCAAGTATCAACCGGAACGAACCGTGTATCACAACGCCTTAGACGACGCACTTGTACAAGCCAAACATTTCATGAGACTTCGTGAAGAGTTTGACATAAACATAGAATAACGAAAGAGAATCAAACTATGAATATATTTTACGTTGACGATCCGATATCGTCTTTTTTACAACATTGTTCCAACAACAGAAACCCAATACCGGGGGTGCAGGTCAATACAACCCCAAGAATGATAATGTTTAGCTACGTGGATGGCAACAAAGAAAATAGATCTTTTACCTTCCATACTGAAGAAAAATCATTCTCTGTTCGTTCAAATGGTCACTTCATAGGAAAATTTTCCTATGAAGGCGACAAGATCTTGGCGGATTGGTCTAATCGATTGACAAAATCTGAAAAACGTGTCATGATGGAAAATATCCAAGAGTTCTTTAGGAAGATACAATGAACCTAGAAGACAACAAATGGTTGTACCGTCATCTTAAATTAGCTGAAGAAATTTCGGGATGGTCAAAAGACCAATCCACGAAGGTGGGGGCCTTGATAGTGACTCCGGAAGGTAAACCCGTTTCATGGGGATACAATGGAATTCCTATGGGCGTCAATGAATCTGATTCGAATGGCTCTTTGAATAGAAACTATGCCCCCACGAAATACCATTATTATGCTCATGCGGAAAGAAATGCTCTTGATTTGAGTAGAAGTTCTGTTCAAGACTGTTGGCTATTCACGACACACCCACCATGTTCTGACTGTGCTAGAGGTATCATCCAAACTGGAATATCTACCGTGGTGGTTAATGTAAAAGGGCTACATGATTTTCTATCTAGGAGAAGTTCGGATTGGTGTGAATCGGCGTTTCATTCGGTTACAATGTTTGGGGAAGCCGGTGTTGGTGTCGTTTACTTTGACATGATTAAAGGTATTAGAGTAGAACCAGAAGCAATAACAATAACAAAGGAGCAGGTATGTTTGTAAAACACATAGAAGAACAAAATTTCATTGATGCTGGGTTTTCAATAAACCCCCTATCTAGAGAAACCTTCTCTAAGCAGATAATAGACTCTGACACGATATCGACATATGTCCAAGTATGGATAGATGTCAATACCTATCGGTTCAAAGCCGTTACTGATAAGGAAGGTACTGTAGAATATGGTAGTATCCGAAACAAAGAAGACCTTGCTGAAGTCAATCGAAGATTTTTCGAAGATCATAAAAAAGAGTTTCTTGTTCGTCAGCTGATACCATTGGTGGACGAAAAAATCCAAATGGACAGTATTCAAAGAGCAATTCTGTTGAACATCATAGAAATGTTTGACGATGGACAAGTTGACGATCTGATTAAAACCCATTTTGGAGATGTATGATGAAAAAACCCACTTCTCATATTATTTTAACAAACAACGTCTCCGAAATTATTTCCCTGTCTAGGAACATGAAACGTGAAAGTGGTGGGATGAAATTTTCTACCGTTAAAGGAAACAAACGCACTCTTTCTCTTGAAGATATTTTTACCAAGAGGGAAATTCATTTGAAATGTTTGAAAACCGACACGACGCCACCGCTAAAATATATATGCACGTTTGAAAAAGCGTTTGATCTGGGTCCCCTAGTTCAATATTTTTCTTGGAATGACCAAACTAAATCTAGTCTATATCTGGGAGATTTTGATTTCCCCCAGCTTATAGACATTCTAAAAGTAATGGACAATCGGGATAAGCTTAATCTTTGTTTAATAGTTTCCGAGAACATAAACACAAAAAGTATTGGTTTTTTGATTGAATCAGAAAACCAAAACATAGGCATCATTATAGATTATTCCAGAGATTCCAATGGAGTGACACCATTTAAGATATTCGGAATTAGCAGCACTTCAGACGGTGTATTAGAGCTTTTTTACACGAGTCCACAGGAAGGACAGGAAGGTTTCAAATTGGCGATATCTCTAATAGAAAAATATTCGGTGAAAGCTTGATGAGTGATTCAGTCGTAATAGAGTGTATCAAAGAAAAGATCGCAGAAGAGAAAAAAGCCAATCCAATGCTTCTCGATAAATTTACAGACACAGTGGAATTTGAGATGGGACTCAAGATAGGAATGGAGGCCATCTACGAATACCTGTCAAATCGCTACGAATTCGTAGAGAAGAAAGCTGTTGAAGATAAATAGTAATAGCATTCAAAAAATAACCATGAAAATATTCCTATTTGTTCTTCTGTTTTTAGTGGCCGGGTGTACACCCCCCACAACAAATGATATACTAGATAATCAATGGACTTGTAAACACTTGTACGATAGAGAACGTACATACATTTTCGATGCTAATAACATAAAAAAAATTCAACCACAACAATGCTCTGCTATCATCATGAGAGACGGAGCATGCCCTGTTTACATTCGAATCGTCCTAGACTCTGGTGAAACTATCTGGTTTACTGAAGCCGAATGGGAAAATTATACTTGTAATTTCGAAGGGGAAAACCATGAAACTAGAAAAGATATTTGAAGAAATACACTCCAATGAAGCAGAAACGGTCCGCAAAGCATCTGCACCGGGTAAATTGGGTGGTTTTATAACCAGTGCGCAAGCCGCCAAGCTGTTGGGCGTGGAAATGTCCAGAATCCGTCAACTAGTCGGAGAAGGCAAGTTGAAGTCATACAAACCGGAGGCCGGTCGTAGAGACCATATACTCAAGCGCTCGGAAGTAGAAAAACTCAGAGGTAAGAAAAAAGACAAAGGCGGAAGACCAGAAGGGTCTTGACCCATAACGCCCAAGCTTTTATAATTAAAATCTTACATGAGGAAAAACTATGAACCAAAACATTGTAGCAGAAATTTACACTAAACCATCTTGCCCCTACTGTGTCAAAGCAAAAAAAGTTCTGGAGCGACATGGAATTGAGGTTGAAGAACGAATCGTTGGACAAGATGCTACCAAAGAAGACATTCAAGCAATTGTAGACCGCTTGGGGGTTGATGCTACCGTTAAAACTGTACCACAAATATTCTTCCACACCACCACTAATGCTGGTAGTATAGAATATATTGGTGGCTGTGACGATCTTATTAAATACCTTGGGGGCGATGGGCGCTCCCAATAATCCAACACAATAAGGAGATTTATAATGGAAGACCAAACAGTACAAGTGATGCTTATACTAGCTGGACTCGCCGTTCTAGTTTGGGCTGTTTTGAAATGGCGAAAAAGAGACGACGATGACAACAACGGAGGAGGGGGAAACCCACCTAGACCACCGGGTGGTGGTGGAACACCTCCACAGCAGATGAAATAAACATCTAAAAATATAAAACCCTCGCCCTGCGGGGGTTTTTCATTTGACAGTACAAGAAGTTTCTGCTATCATATTCTCTCAGAATGAGGAAATTTAGAATGAAATTTTTCAAATTTTTAACTGCCCAATTTGGACTAGCAGAAGCAGATTTAGATTATTATCTAATGCAACTTTTTATGGTACCGATGATACACATTTTTGCTATTATCCCGTGGTTGTTTGGTCCCACCATAGGGCAAAGTTTTCCTACTACACCTATTATCTTAGTCTTTTCGGGCGCAATAGTATCTTTTTCTTTGGCCGCAATTGATAATATAATAGAGCTTATCTCGGATTATCTAACTAGATCCCGTAGCACAATCAGAAAATTCTTTGCGAAAAATTTTGTTCCAGATCATTTGTTAGAATATTATAGAGAACCGGTTCTACCTCCGGGATATTTTTTTCCAAGACCCATGCCTTTTGTTGCGTTAATGTCTTTTTGGGCATCAACGATGGGCTTGATAGGGGCAATTCTACACTTTCCATGGATAACATTGGGAACAATACTAGTATTGTTACTAGTAACAATCGGATTTATAATTCTCAGAAAAAAATTCGACGAATACTATAACAAGATTGGGGACAAAAAATGATCAAAGAAATTATCTTAGCCGGAAATGTAATCGCATCTTCCGCAGAAAATTTAGTTGAATTAAATGGTTATTGGGAGAATTCGCAACACGCAGTATCAATCAATATTACCAACACCAGCGGTGAAATTATATGGTATACAACCGGATTTACTGTCGGAGAAGATGTTTGGTACAATGGGGAACTTTATTACTCTGAATATATCAGCGCCTATTGTGCCGATCTAACTCCCGGAAACACCATTCTACCAACTGTACTGTACCCCGTTCCACCTCTAGGAACCATCTGTATGGATGTTATTGATGAAACTTTGATCATTGGTTACTCTGTTGAAATGAGGGATTTTGGGAATTGCTTGTTCATGACTTGGAATTCGCATATCCCCCGGAAATGCGGCGGTAATATGGACATGTTTAGAAAATGAAATTGATTAAAGGTGATTTATTGAAAAATACCAGTGGACTTCTATTGCATGGAGTCAACTGTCAACAAAAAATGAATTCTGGGATAGCAAAAGCAATAAGAGCAAAATGGCCTATAGTGTTTCAAGAATACTACAAGTTGGGAAAAGGAAAGCACTTGCTTGGAACTTTTCAACCAGTCGTCATTAGTAATTATCTGGTTATTGGAAATTGTTTTACTCAGGAATTTTATGGTCACACTGGTGGGCCATACGCTGACCTTGGGGCCATACGTAAGTCCTTGACAACTGCCGCAGAGTGGGCTAAAATTGAAGACATGGAACTGAAGATGCCGAAAATTGGAGCCGGTCTGGGCGGATTGGATTGGGTTGATGTAGCTATGGTAGTGGAAGAAGTAGAAGAATCGGTGGGCATAGAAATTAGTGTTTATCAAATTTCCCCCGGTACACAAAAAGCTGTGCTTTTTCGTTAGTATTTGAATTCTATAAATAGTATTCAGAACAGCTATACAAATTATCATGACAAAGAAAACACTAACTGATTCGACAAACGACTTACGCTACAAGGTTATCGGAGAAAACGGCAGAGTTCTGACCGTTGAATCTTCTAAACTCATGGCAGACGTATTTGTAAGTAATCTTACAGAGGACCAAAAAAGTAAATGTATTATAGTTCCTGTCATGGAAGACAACCGAGAAGTTTTATTGGGTTAAACTGGAGACGAGTCTCCCATCAAATTCAAATCAATTTGAGCCAACGCTTCACTAGCAGTGGCAAACAAATTTTCTGGTAACACAAAATCGGTTTTTTCTTCATTTTCGTATTTAACTACATATTCCCCAATAGAAGCGGGGATGGAAGATGTTAGATAAGTTTCAAACGTATATTGAAGGACCAATACCTTTTTCACACAATCATTGTTAATGACTGCATATGCTGTATCTCCGGGAACAAAATCATAGGTGTGAGTAGCCATTGTTAGTTACTTTCTTGTTTATTATATTTAGCTTGCCCGTGTAACGAAAAAGGATGTTCCTCTTGTCCTAAAGATGTTAACAGAGTCTAACATTTAATCATCGGGTGTGTTTTTTGTCTTCCATGCCCAACAGGACCAATATCCCGGTGTCGTTTTATCTTTTTTTTCACTACACTTGTGTCTTGCCATAAACGATTTTCGTCTTTCAGGATTGTGTTTCTTTATAGAAAGGTTGGGATCACCGAAGTTTACTTTAACAACATTGCCCCTATCATTCTTGACATAGACCGAAAATTTCTTGGGACCATCACCATTTCGAAATGGCTTGTTGAGCGTTACCTTTTTACCTTGGTATTCGGCGCTTTCTTCTATTAAATCAAGGCTATCGTCTTGTCCACGCTCTTGTAGAAAATTTAAAAAAGACATCATTGTTTTCCAGCATTTCTGTTTTTATTTATCCAGATAGATATATAAACTAGAAAGATCAATTAGGAGCAAAAAATGCTTGAAGACTTAGCTAAAAACATATCCGATCTTATAGAGAATCTTGAAACTCTAAACGAAGAGATTATAAACGATTCTTCCAAAGAAGACCTTATATACGAACTTGAGAGCATCATAAAAAATATTGAGAATTATCTCAATGACGACGACTGATCACATTATAAAGATACTACCCTCGTAATTGTCTAACATCTTTTGAAGTTCTGATTTGTAATAGTACCCAATGGCATCCAAGGCGCTTTCCGCTTCACTATATTCTACGTCTCCTTGAGCGCAATAATTCCTTCGGCCCGATTTTACACATCTTGGAAGCTCTTTGAATTTTATGTTTCCAGTGATCATGTATTGAGCACCTAATTCATTGAAAACTTCGAACCAGTCTCTAATCTTTCTGTCTCTGGCCGACTTAAATGTACCCACCTCTTGAAAAAAATTCTTCATGAATAACTGGAAATTCCTTCCAGTATTATAAGTTGTTTCATATCGAACATCACGGTCACCATGGTCTATGACACCATACAACTTTGTGATGTATGAAAAGTAGCGTAGTAATTCATCAGCAGGTTTGGTGTATTCTTTTTGGAAGCCGACGCCCCCTTTTCTAGCAAAAGCATGCATCATCCTGTGTGCAATAATCCAAGGAGTCATATGAAATCTCTGGTCTGCCGAGTTATTGGTCATAACAACGGTGATGTCGTTTGAGCCATGGACCTTTTGGACAGTAGAGGCTACTTCATCCCCCAGATATTTCCTGACTTCCTCTATATCGACTTTTCCGTGTTCTGTGATTCTGCCACCCTGTGGGGTGTTGACAAACACGAGGTTGATGTTTTGTTTGGTTTTTCCAAATTTTTTCTTGATGTTTTCAATTGACGCTGGATGTGTTATAATATTTCTATCTCGTTCATGGCGAAACGAAGAATTTTTGGAGAAATTGCCGACATGTTCGATATCCCGTATAGGGGCTTCTTTCAATACATCTAATATTTTCATAACCAAGTATATTTGTATTTCTAATATTTACTGAAATAAATAGAATTATATCAAAATTCGCAATTGGCCCGAAACCAATAATAAACAATTTAGAGAGAATATGGAAAATTGAAATGAAGATAATTAAGCTATTCGAGGCGAAAGAACCAGACCTTTCATCCATCATCGGCCCGGATGTTAAAAAATTAGGTCGTATATTCAAAAATAATGGATACGAAATACGAATCGTAGGTGGTGCTGTGCGTGATGCTTTACTCGGAAAAACCCCCAAAGACATCGACCTAGCAACAACCGCTACCCCGGAAGAGATGGAAAAGATTGGGCGTGTAAACAACCTTAGAGTTGTTGATACCGGATCAGAACATGGAACATTAACTTTTGTTATAAATGATGAACCTTATGAAATAACCACTTTAAGAATTGACAAAGATACTGACGGTAGACATGCTGAAGTGGAATGGACTCGCGATTTTAAGGAAGACGCCAGAAGAAGGGATTTGACCTATAACGCTATGTCGGTGGATATGGACGGAAAACTTCATGATTACTTTGGTGGCCATGAAGACTTGAAGAACAAGCAAACCCGCTTTGTCGGCGACCCAGATGAAAGAATTCAAGAAGATTATCTCCGGATTCTTCGTTATTTCAGATTCTTGGCCAAACAAGAAGGACGAGCGTCAGACGAACAAACTTTACAATCTATTTCAAGAAATGTTGGAGGATTACGTAAAATATCGGCGGAAAGAATTTGGTCAGAGTTAAGTAAAATGGTAATACAACCAAATATGAAACAAGCATTCAAAGAAATGAAAAAATGTGGCGTCCTAGGGGCCATTTCTATGCCAACAAGCAGTTCAGCAATACGGCACGGAGCCGAAGCTGCAAAACTGCCTGAGATTCGCCCAGAGGCGGTCATAGCCACAATGTTGGACGCAACACCGTCGGAGACAATGAATTTCGTGTCGAGAATGAAAATGTCTAGACCAGAAGCCAATTTGATAAACTACATAGTGGCGCGGGAAAACGTAAAAGGTGTTTCTTTTCTTGATGAAATCTTTTTCAATGGAATTAAACCCGAAACTGTTCGTCAATATGGGTTGGCAGTTGGTGACAGTTCTGCTGTATCAGCGGCAAAAGCAGCAGAAAATGCTCCACCATTCCCCGTTTCTGGTGGAGATTTATTGAAACGGGGTTTTACACCCGGACCAGAATTAGGTAAAATGATCAATTCACTCAAAAAACAATGGGTGGACAGTGGATTCAAACTGAACAAAGAACAACTTTTAGGAAAATTGAAATGATTTTAAAAGAAATATTTTTACAAGAATCAGTAAACGCTACTGATAAGTACACCATAGCAGTAGATATGGACGGGGTTTTGGCCGATTTCTCTGCGGGGGCCAGAGAAATGTTGGGTTTAGACAAAGATACTACACCTTCTAAAAAATTTTGGTCTACCTTGAGTAGATATGATAAAGAAGTTAAGCCATTTTTTCTCAATTTGCCCGTTATGGATGATGCTTTTGAGTTGATGAGATTCGTCCATTCAAACTTTAAAAATTATTATATATTGACCGCTTCCGGGTATACTCCAAAAGACGGGGCGGAACAAAAGAAAGAGTGGGTTAAAAAAGTGTTTGGTCCGCAAATTAGAGTGGAAGTGGTAAAGAAATCTTCAGACAAGGCCAACTACGCCACAAACAACAGTATTTTAATTGATGACAGGATGCATTCCATAGGCCCATGGAGAGATGCTGGCGGAATAGGTATTGTTCACGTTACAGCACAGCAATCTATTACAGAACTAAAATCTTTTTTGGGCCGTTAATCTAAAAGTTCGACCGGGGCATCAACCATACTAAAGTCGGACGGTATGTGTTTGCCCCAAGCTTTTTTTCCGGCCAAATCTATTATCCCGACGATTTTGTTAGAACCCCTGAATCCTACATTTGATGGAATAGAAAAAGTTTTAGAAATCTTGTCACTTTCTGTTCCAACATATTTCCTGACTATATTTTTAAAAATCTTTCTGAGACCGTCTTGTTCGTCTCTTATATCCGTACTGCCCGTAATACGTCCATCAACCAATTTACTAGCAAGAGATTTTATGTGAAGGGTAGAACGTTTGATAATGTTTTCAACCGTTACCGGATTTAAGTTATAAAACTCTTTCAAGTTTTTAGAAAGAGTTTTTGTGGTTTCTTTAGTTATTGTTTCAACCATTTGATCAATTTCTTCAAACATTTCGTCAGAGTCGTCATGGTTGTATTTGTCTAGGATATGTAAAACTTCGCCATAAATCTTACTGTCGATTTTATCTAATATCTGAAATAAATCATCTTCGTCTAAATAAGAAGATTTCGGCTGAACCTCGGCAATTATTATTGCGGGCTCACTACTATCTATCCAACGAGCAAAATTTTTTGCTTTTCCAAAATTGGTAGTAAAATACACCCCCTCGTGTGGCTCATAGCCAAACCCGAAATCGGTGTTCATCTCATCATCACCCAAGCCCCCGCCCCTGTAGTTCATTATCAACCCATTTTTGATAATAGAGCGGAGATTCTTTTTACTGGTAGCATGATACGCTATAACCTTTTCTTTGGAAAATTTGGCCTTTTCCAAAACTATTCCTATTTTCAAAGATTATTGTCCCATTGCTAATCGAGGTCTAGTTTCCATTCTACGTTGAGTCTGAATGGTGTTAGGATCTCTGTTATCGCTCGGTTCTTCATCTTCCACTTCTCTAGTTAGCTGCATCATCAACTTGTTCATCACCACTCGTATTTGATTCATCGCAGTAATAACTATTCTTCGGTGTTTCTTTTTGTCGCTTGGATTTTTTAGTTTATTTGTTAAACCAAACGCCCACTTAGCCGTATTAAATCTACGCTGGGCTTCGTCGAAAATTTCTCCCACTGACATGTTTGGGCCAAAATCTGTAATGCCCTCACTTATAGCTTCTACCGCATCTTCACTAATCTGGATGTCATGTTCAGATACCAATGCACAAAACTCTTCAAACAAGTTATTATATTCTTCTTGGAAACTGCACAATTGTTCTTCGAATCTGTTCTCTTCTAGGATATTTTTTAAAAAGCTCATTACCCATTCTCCTTGTTGGGACATTACAAGAACTATTTATAGAATATTCAGATACACAAAAAAAATCAAAGACCCATTGTGGGTCTTTGATTTCGGGTTTGACAGCCTAACAGCTTCACTGTGCGTTCACACTTCGGGTCTTTCAAGGTCACTGGGTTGCTGTCTGCTACTATTGACCTTTTTTCGCACCCGATTACTGGGACTGTGGGGGATTGTATACTCTCATATTGCCTCCCGGCGTATACAGGGCTTCAACCGGCATGAATGTGAAATTTCCATCCAACCCAGCCTGTTCCGCAAACGCTTGCTGAACTTCCAATCTTCGGAATTCGAGTGGGGCGGGGCTTATACCTTCAGCAATAGTTCGATTCTCATCTCGAATTGTCTTTGCACGAGTCATACGAGTCTGATACTCCGCTTCCGCCAACCTACGGTCGTTTTCTTTACGAAGAAGGTCTATTTCGTTCTGGGCTCGCTCTCTCTGGATATCAAGCTCCCGTTCTTTAGCGACTTCGATTGCGCGGGTCACGACATCCGGGAACGCAATGTTATTAATGATCACGTTTTCCAAAGAGAGGGGTGTTCCTCTCAACGCTGGACCTATCTCGGCCCCGAGTTCATCAGAAATAAGAGCGTAATTCTGATAAACCTCTTCGGAACTATAGCGATTAAGAACCACACGTGCCTTGTTCTGCACGATCATCTGTGCGTAGGTACGATAGGCTGTGTCAAGACCAAGATATGGATTATCGCGCTCAACCTTGATGTCATTGAACATCGCATTTATAATTTGGGGCTCGTTGCGCAGTCTGGCGCGAAAGCGAACATCGAAATCCAGTTCCAACCGGTCAGACAAAATGACAGTCATACTTTCGGTGAAAGTTTGAGTAGACATATCCAAAAGGACAAGTGTCTGGAACATATATACCGCCTTGCGTCCCGGTGGCAAAACTTCATCCTGATATCCCTGTGCTGTCAAAATCTTTCCTGATGCGCGGGTGGAATTCTCTCGTAGCTGCACCCACTCATTAGTAAAGCTCCAAGGGATATTACAACTGCTACTAATAGTTTTCTCATGGTTGATCGTCTCCTTTGTTAGTACCATCTTCTTGAGATTTTTTCAATTCTTCGTATTGATTTTCGACCTGTTCTTGAATAGTCTGGTTTTCTTCCCGAAGTTCTTTCAGTCTAGACTCTATCGCTTCTCTTGTCAAGTTATTCTCAATTCGAACTCGATGTTCCTCTGTTATTTCATTAAACTCGGTCTTCATAGAATCCCTTGCGGCCCCATCATTCAATTCTTGACGAACCGGCATAACAACAAACCAGAGGACTACGAGTACTACTGAAATTACAATTCTCTTAATAGATCGCCAGTCAGATATAAATTCATACGGCTCTTCTTCTCTACTACTGATAGCCATATTTCTTTTAATAGAACTTCGAACCCACAGACCCAATAAAAACAACACACCTAGGAAAAATAATAGTTCCTAAACCCGATGTATCAAGTACCCACATGTATTTCTCCTTTAGTCAGTAAATACTTCGTTTTCTTTCTTGATCCTTTCCAAAATTCGACCAAGATGATTTTCCCCCTTCCCGCTTTCTATATCAACCCCCCAAAAAGTATCTCCCCAACTGTTTCCTTCCACGATTGGCTCGTCTATTTGTGACAGTCTTTCGGCAAGTTCTGTATCAGAAAACTTGATCTTGTTAAGATCATACATTATTTGTAGACTGATGTCAATCCAATCCGGGCGGACGTATTTACTGTACTTTCGAGATAGGCGTTTGGCCTTTCCCGGAGTATTTGAATTAATTATCTTTTGCCGAATAGATGGGTCAGTAAACTTCAAAGCTTGGTAAGCATGCTCTGAGGTAAGATAGGTTACACCCTGAAATGTTATAGGATGCATATAAAAATTACTTAAAAAATCATATTTTCCCCTAAATTGCATCATTCCATTAACTCCACAGTGATTTTACCGGTTGATAAAAAACTACCAGTGTCTATGTAACGAACGTTTCCAATATTGGTAACTTTTTCAACTATAGTGTGTCCGACGTAAATCCGGTCAACATTTAGAATTTTTTTAAGATCGGCTTGTAAATAGCTTCTGGAAGTAAAACGGCTTCTGCCCCAATACAAATTGTCCGCTAAATCTTTGCTCATCTGGTCTTCTGTCATTTTATACAATAACGACCAATCGGTGAATTTGATTGGAAGCTCTGCATGTAGCACCCCAAATTTCTTACCATTTTTATGGTTTACCTCAATAATAGACGGAAGCTTTTCTATTATTTTTTTAAATCTAAGGTATGCTCCCCCATTGTCAATAATGGACCCACCGTTTTGCATAAAAATATGAAAATATGTTTTCAACTGAACGACATCATCAGTAGCAGGGTCGTAATCTTCCATCCAATACTTATGAGCAGCAAGCCACATTATTTCGTGATTTCCTAAAACGGGAAAAAACCATTCTTCTTCCATCAGTTTTAGACAAGAAAGGCTATCTGGTCCACGGTCCACAAGGTCTCCTACAGAAAAAACTCTGTCTACATTAGGATCGAATCTGTTGTCATAAAGAAGATTTTTGAAATCTTCATAGCATCCGTGTAGATCGGATACTACGAAGTCTCTTCCTTCGGGGTTTGGTCCGTATGATTTAAAAAATTTCATTGATGTATTATAACTGGAACTATTCAAAAAGTCAAAAAATTTTACGGTTTAAAAACTTATCAAACCAAACGTCTTAAAGTTCTTTGATCTGGTGGTTGACCGGTAATATTAAAGAGAATTTGTCCATTTTCAACGCTGCCGGTACCGATTGAATTTATTTCAAAGTCAGATTTTATAGCAAACTGTCCACCATCTACCGAATATATTTTCAAATCATCTAATGGGCCTGACAACATCCGCCATAGTTTGTTTCCTTCGGTATCGTGCAAAAGCCAATACAATATGGCATGGCCTTTTGAGTCTACAGAAATTGTCATTCCTTCGTTGTTACCAATTCCATAGTATCCGTTCATTGAATGTTCCGAAGCTTGTGATATTCTCTGTAACGGCACGGCTATTGGGCCATATCCTTCTATTTCCCCCCGCATTATGCCGGTAGTGTCATTGTGCCAATAAACCATGATTTCCCCCAATTCCGATATTTCTCCCTCGGGGTTAGCAGTAACAATCGTACCCTTGGCGACAGTCCCTTCTACATCACAAACAGCCCAAAACCACTGGTGTTGGCTATGCTCCCGATCTTTCCACGTTAGCCAGTGCAAAACCACGCGATTGTCGTCGGTGAACCCAACATGCACCCCTTGCACCGACCATTGTTTGTTGCCCCACTGTCCGGCCAAGTTTTTAGTTATTGGCGATGAATCCCCAATCCACCATATAGGTTCTGTTATCGTTGGTGTGGGTGCGGTACTGGTTTTATTAAAGACCCGCACTTTTGCGGAATATTTGTTAAGTTTTTCTACTCGCACCACAATGTCATCGAATTCGTATTGCGTTTCAGTTTCAATATACCGCAACAGCCTAGTAATTACCCACCGCTTGGTACCCTCGAACCACGGTACATGGACGGCAACAACTCCATTGTAGAAACTAACACATACTGATTTGTTCGTGCTGTCTCCTGTGTTGCACATAACAGCTTTATTCTCGCCGGTGCGTAAGGACAAAGGATTTCTGGAACCTTGGACCAACCACGTTTCAACAGACTCTCCGGATTCAAGCCCAATGATGTTGTTGTCTTCTATCAACCCGGCTTCGATTAAGTGTGGGGTATTAAAATCATATACGACCCCCGGTAGTCGGTCGAGCCCCATCCACGTGGAATTTTCTGCATATTCGCGTTGTCCTTGGCCAGAATGACTAACTCCTAATAAGGAATGTCCTAGGGTTTCGTGTATATGCGTACTTTTTTTGTACACACACCACGACTTAGACCAGCTTTTCGGACCATTTAAATCGGCACGACCACACAAGCTAGAATTAGAAATACCGGAAGATGTTATACACCCGTAATGCGTGTCGCCGAGTCTTTTATTGGGATACGCCTGATCTGACATATACCGAAGCATAGGCCAATCTACACCAAAGTAGCCATCACTGGTTATAATCGTTGGAAAGTTTACCGGATATACCTCAATATCCACTCGACCCCCAGCTATTCTGAGGTATTCATTCTTGATATCTTTTGCAGTGCGTTTGACATAATCGTCGCTTTCAAGATCTGGAAAAACTTCCGGCGACACCCCGTACCCAAATGTCAGTCCGACTCGTCGAACATCATGCTCTGGTAGTGCGGTCAAATCATATTGCCAATCTTCCAAATTTAAGAGACCAGCAGATTCAGAAAAAAGAGCCTCTATCGTTTTACCCATAGGGGGATTTTTGGCCATAGAATGTGGTGTTAGTTCTAGTCCCAGTGGATATTCATCAGTTATGATGATAGGAACATGACGGTCGTTTAACGTTATATGTCCGCGCAATACTAGCATTTTTCTTTCCTTTTATCATTTAATTTCTAATTGTATCTAATTTTCTTTTCACTTGATGGTTCATACCAAATAATTAGGCTAGTCTTCGTAAACTACGTTCATCAGGTTCCTTTCCGTCTAGATTAAAAGTTACCGTGTTGTTTGACACAGTCGCAGTACCGATTTTCTCTACAGTAAAATCGGACTTCACAGAAAACTGACCACCTTCAACTTTATAAATGTCTAATTCACCACCATTTCCTTGCAGCATGTGCCATAATTTGTCGTTATTGTTGTGTCCTAACCAATAACATAACATGCGTCCGTTAGAACCGGTCGATATAGTTAGACCCTCGCCATTACCTATTCCATAATATCCTGCGATGTATGATGGATTAGCAGCAAACACACGAGTAAACGGCATGGCGAATCTCAGTCCATGATTGAATGTTCCTCTTGCAATTCCTTGTTCTTCAGAATACCAAAAAACTTCTATATCTCCCACTTCTTCCGGTCTTCCATACTTATCAGCCGTTATTAACGTACCTTGGGCTAATCTTCCGTCGTTGGAAATATCGCATACTGCCCAATACCAAGCATGTGAATCAATTTCGTATCTGTCCCATGTTAACCAATGTAAAACCAATTTCCCACTATCATTAAATCCGACATGCACCCCCTGCACAGACCATTTTCTGTTCCCCCACTGTCCCCTTGCCCAATCCCCTATTTGCGGAGAAGTGGCTGGGTCGGGTCTCCCCCTTTCGGGGATTCTTGCGGTTTCGGGTTCAGTCGTGGTTTGGTTGAACACTTGTACTCTTGCACAATCGTTTTTCAATTCTAGTACTCTGACCCTGACCCCAGAAAATGTTCCCTCCAAATTCGCAGCCCTAAAAGTTCGTAAAAGTCCAGATCGTAGAAAATTAGTGGTCATCCTGTGTCCGGGCTCATGGACACGCACAGTTCCATTAAAAAAAGAAACCATCAAGCGGCGAGTGAGTCCAGTGTTGGCCACATGACATAAAATCGCCTTGTTTTCTCCCAATTTTAAGCTGAGAGGGTCGTCGGAGCCCTGCACCAAATAAGTATCTATTGATTCTCCCGGAACCAAGTATCTTACGTTGTTTTCTTCTATCAAACCCCCATGGTACAAATGTGGAGTATTAAAATCAGCAAATATTCTATCACCGCCGTTTCCCATTATAGTATCACCCTCACCGTATGGGTTTCCACCGTTCCCAGTGCCGGAATGTTCTACCGCCATGATAGAATGACCCACGGTCTCATGAAAATGCGTATTTTTTGCTCCAACACAAGTAGATTTGCTCCACGAAAGCGTTCCCCCCAAATCTGCTCGACCACACACCCCTACGGTGCTGGACGATGTTTGTGAAATGGCACACAGGTGTGTAAAACTAGGGGCGTCCGGATTGGCCAAACGGCAGGCAGCGCCTAGGTCTGACCACTTAACGGTATAAAAGTCTGAGGCCGCGCCCACGTAAGATGCCGGATACGCATGTACCTCCCAGCGATCCCTCCCCACACGGCGGGCTTCATTTTCTAATTGTTTCGCCCAACGCGTTGCAGCCTCTACTGCATTAGAATTATTGTCTTCTTCAGTTGAAACCCCAAATCCAACTGCAATGTGTATTTGCCTGATCTCGTAATCCGGCAAATCCGTTAGATCATACTGCCAATCCAGAACCACTCCGTCGATTATGAGAGCTTCAATGGTTTTTCCCAATTCGGGCAAAGGCTCTACTGGCTCTATAGATATTTGTTGTCCATTGATCGTGTGAAACTGAAAGTTTCCGGATTCAGTGTCTACTAAAACTTTTCCTCTGTAGGCATTCATACTATTATCTGTATACTCTGTTCGTTATTTATAGGGATTGTAAATTCGTTTGTGTAGACGCCCATTGATCCTCAGGTAATAAGGAGAGCATCAATGGAAGCAATCATGAAGAACGAGAAAGTCAAGAAGTTGGTGGCCGATCCGCGACTGGAAAGCCGCACTGAATCAACTTATCATCCAGTTCGATGACCGGATTACCCGTCATCTTTGAGAGGGTGGTTACACAGAAAAATTTACAGGCTCTTTTTATATGATTAAACTTCATGTTGATATACCAACCATCGTAAAAGTTTAAGAAACGTTTTCTGTACAGATGACATACCTACTACATCAACGCGACCACAAACACTTATTATTCTGTCAAGACTTCAATAGTACACAACTCTATAGAGTCCCCGACACCTTCTACTAAGAGAGTTGCGGGTTCCAAGCTGGAAACCCCGTCGAATACTCCAGAAGTATTGTCTAGCTCGTATAGTACAGGGATGCCATCATTTGGAATATTCACAGTATCTGTAATTGAACCTGCGTTGGTAGTAATAGTAATATCTACTTGTATCGGATTGATTGGTCCAGCGTAGGCGAGTGTAAACCTTATTCCGTGAACCGGGGTTAAAGTTGAACCGTATGTTAGGGCAACACCCGATCCGAACAAAGGATCATCGATTCTCCAGCAACCGCCACCCAACGATGTTACATTGGCCCCATCAAATTCGGGAGACCAATCCGTGGACGTATCGGTCCACGATAAGGCAGCAGAAGCTGTTGGGCTCGGTGTTGGGCTCGGGCTGGACAACAAGCTGTCATCCACCCGTATAACTAATTTTTCCTCTAACATAGCATAAACGTGTGTGTCCTTCGGAAGAATACATTCTGGGTTTCCGTCATAGCCACCATTGAAAAAATAACCGTACATATTTAAAGTGTCTACTCCGGAAACATACGAGAAGGTACTCAAACTCTCTATGACTTCCCCAAATTCATCCAACACGATGTCACCGAAACTACCGTCAACATAAATTCGAGTGCGGTTAGGTGTTTTATTTAGATCTGTTTCACCCGGTGGTATGTATTCAGAATACAAAATATTATGGAACTCTGAACCCTCTGATAAGTCGATATCAATTTCTCTTGAATATTTGAAGGCCGTCCTGAATTGAATTGAACCTTTCTGATATTCAGGCAAGGCAAGATCAGTAAAATCAAACTCTGAGCCCGCTCTGGTGGTTATAGTAGTGTTAGTTCCATCAAATGTTGAACTTTCTATTTCGTAAATACCCGTGTTGGGCTCGCTGTTCCGGAAATAAATATCTATACCCTGCAAATCATTTGTTGAAACGCTTTTGAATGAGTGGAACTCTACAGTGGTTTGGTCGGCGTCAGCGTCATATGCCGCAGATCGAACTACGTACTTTCCATTGAAGTCACTTTCGGTCCCGGTTATCTGGAACTCGTTTTTGTTTGAAATAAAATTCTCGTGGTTTCCTTCCAAAATCAAAAATTTTTCTTCGTTAGAAATGACCTCGAACGGCAACATATTGACTACCAACATGATAGCATGGTTTGAAAGTATGGTAGAAGCATCACCCGAAACTACTACCTCGTTGTTTGAAGGGATGCTTAATATTTTAAATCTTGTGTCATCAGTATGGTTACCCTCTACTTCAAACCATTCCTCTTTTGCATTTTGGGCGATGATTAATTCAGAAGCGACAAGGTCTGAGTTATCAAACACCACACCGTATCCACCGTTACAATCGAATAAATCACAACAGTCAATAGCATCATAACCACAATTATCGTCGTAATCTAGGCCAAAACCCGTCTGTTTGCAAAGTGGCTCGTTGACAATAACCACACGTTTATTGACCCGTTCTATGAAATTTGCATCCATAGCCTCGAAGAAGCTATATTTTTCTACAACTTCTAAAAGTTTTGTATGGTAGGGCTTTGCTTCCCTAAAATATTCTAAAAAAGAATCAATGGCCTTGGAAGAAGAAGAATTTAATACCATGAATAACGAATTATTTTATATGGGTTATTTATCAAGAAAGCAAAGAAGACCCCCTTCCTTCAGGGAGGGGACAAACTCTAAGAACATTTAGCAAAAAACATTCACCACTTGACATTTTCACTAAATGCGATTACAATATTTCAGTATCGAGAACCAAGTGCTGAATAATATTGTAAATATCTACCTTAAAAGTGGTAGAAAAAGAACCGTAGGGCATACGGGAATAGCTTGTGGAGTCCGACATAAATCTAAAGTTCTTGTAGAGAACAATGTAGTGGACTATGAAACAAGAATCCTCTTCCTAAAGGAAGAGGGGAAGCCAAAAACCCAAAACAAAACAACATCGAAGAAAAGTGAAAGGGTGGCCTCAGCCACCCCATTTTTCATCTACAGCGGTACCTGTAATTTCCCGCGTATCGGGGATCATAATATCTATAACAGTCCCGGAATCTGGGGGACAAAACGTCTCCATAATAAATACGTTCGTGCTCACACAGTCCACTTTGGCTCATCAACATGTAGCCGGGACGACATTGACCACTTCTTGCTTCTTCCAACGTTGGGACATACCGAGGGGCTGGTCCATGGCGAACCTCGTAATATACGGGACCGTTCCTTACGGTCACAGTTTCCCTAACGTAAACCCCAGAACCATAATAACCATCGGTATAGGCAATGCATCCTGTCATTAAAACAGAAAAGAAAAGAACAAAACCTATTTTAAAATGTTTCATTTTAACTCCTTTTGGAAAATTGAATCCAATCTGAAAGGGTATCATACCTCATTTTGGAGTCTTTGTCAAATACAGTTCCATCGTCATTCAAACTAATGTTGTAATTTCTTGAAAACGTAAGGGGGTCGTCGGTTGTTCTGTATTCGGCGAAAACGTCAGAAATCCCTCTAGATCGAAGGGTCTGTATTTTTCTGGTTAGACGATAATTAAACTTTTGCGATTCTTTCATCAAACTTTTTGATGATTTCCAACATTGCAGCTTCGCTGTAATTTCCCTCTCGTCTCATTTGTTCTGCAAGATCGACGAGAGCACGAATGTCCGTCTCTTTGGATCGCATACTCGCGTTAGTTCCTATTTCATCAAGAGTCTTTTGGTATTTTTGTCTCAATGAGGACTCCACTAATTAAAAACCATCTAAAGCATATTTATGTATTCTCAAACAAAATTTTTAAAAAACTTTGCCTCGTCTCCAATTTTTTTAGAATTTTGTATGTGATAACAAGTGAACAGCTTTCCGTATTTAACTATCGCTTCAGTTACATCTTTGCAATTATCAAGGGCTTTGGGTGCGCTAAAGCCCCAGCCTAGCTCCACCCCATGCTCCAACAGAGAGTTACTGTCCCCATTTCGGTCAGGAACAATTATCTTGGGCTTATCTATGGAATTAAGAACATCACGTTGTGTGGTATGGAGCTTGTTTGTTATCGTTGCAACACCATTTAAATGATACGCGTCAAAGAACCCTTCAACCACATAAATTTGTTCGTGCGAAGGAGACAGGCGGTCCAATCCATATAAAGTTGTTGATATCTCTCCGATATTAATATATTTTCGTTTACTTTTTCCTGTCAAGTCTCTTCCTTGAAGCAATAAAAGTTTTTCTTTATAATAAATGGGAATTACCAGTCGATTGACCATAATCTTAGCGTTTATTTTATCTTGTTGATGTTTGGATTCGGTTTTTCCACTGCTGACAAAAAACGGATAATCATCGGGCGACATACCTTTTTCCTTTAACAGTGACGTACACTTTTTCCCTATTGGGGCTTCGAGGACGCTGACCAAAGGAACCAGATAATCTGGAAATTCCATGGTGGATTGCGTCATAGATTGCAACGCTTTTTCACGACTCTGTTCCTCTTTAGACTTTATCTTGGGTACAAAATGTTTACCTTTTGAATTTCTAAGTCTGTAAAGAATCTTTCCATATTCTCTACTTTGTATCCCGAAAGCCTCGAAAATAACCTTCATGTTTTTAGACATAAAGATGTCGTTTTCTGGGGTAAATGCTCCCCCTATGCCACAATTGAAACAATTGTAATAGCAGTCTTCTCCGTCGAATTTCCAACCCCCTCTAGGTCCTTGTGTTCGGGAACCGTCTCCGCATACTTGGCAGTATACTTTGTTCCATCCCACCACATCAATTTCTTCATATGACACCACAGCGTCAACAATATCTCGAATTGAGATATTGCTTAAAACGTTTTCGTCTTCAAGCTTTTTTCGTCTTTCAGCAATTTGCTGTTTTATTTCCCGTAGAGTCTTGGCCATTTGATCATTATATTGATATGAGACGGTATTTGCAATACTACTGGCAACAATTAAAATAGAGAAGGGGACAAGTTAGCTTGTCCCCTTCTGAGCTTTGGTTATACGGATATTGCTCTAACCCGCATTCGATCAAGCTGCTAGGGCGAAGCCGTTAGCGTTGCTGTCGAAGTCAGCGTCATTTGCTGCATTTATTTTACTATCATTTTTGCGTCTTTGTTGACGATTCTCCTCGATTCCTAATAACGCCCGGTCGATTTCCAGTTTCGCCCCCTCCAAAAGCGTCCACCATTTCCCGGATTTACCGGGTTTCTGACGCATTACCCAACTCGTCTAAGGCTTTTTTGTTTGCTACGCCGGGAGGATGCCCTATCCTTCCTCTGTTGGCACTTGTAGACGCTTTTGGAGACGGCGGGAGTCGAACCCGCGTGTCGTTCGCTTTCAGTCTCGTCTCAACGAATGCTTATTATTATACCTATTTATATCCAACCCGTCAAGTATCTTCGGACAATTTTATTTTAGTCTTTTTCTTAGTAGTTTTTTTTCTTCCACTGGATACCAATTTACCATCCAAGGGGGTTTTGGGAGTAATGTCTTCTGTCTCAAGTAAAGAATTCTTCTCTCCAGCTTCTAAACGAGCAATAAGCTGGTCGGAATCCATCCAGATATCTCGACCATCAACTACATGGTCGATCTCTTCTTCTGTAAGAATTTTCTCATAAAACTTTCTCATTATTTTTTCCACATAGCCGTTTACATGCTCTACTCTCGTTCTAATTTCATGCCCCTTTCCGATTGCAAAACCGCCAGAATAGTTGTGTATCATAAAAGAACAATTCGGATTGATGATATACTCTTCCCCAGATAAAAAAATCAAAGTCGCTGCAGAATGGGCATCTCCGTCTAAAGAAGTAATCACTTTGGCTCTAGATGCGACCATAGAGTTCACAATCTGTATTGCCATTCTAAGAGAACCGCCTTCACTGTTGATGTAAATTACTATAGTATCCTCTTCATTAGCGGTTTTTAACACATTGAGTAGGTCTGAATACTTGTTAATATCATCCTCTATCTCTCCAGACAGATAAAAGTGGTGAACATTTAATTGCAAGCTTTGTACGTAATGCTTAATTTTTGGTGGATCAATCCTAAAAGAAGAACCATCCTCGAATCTTTCGTCAATTGCTTTATTTGACATGCATTGTTTCCTTTATTAAAAGAATCGTTTGTTCTATTTAGAACACGCGCTATCAGATAACATCAAAATCAGCAACATCGACCACAGGAATACCCAATTCTTTAGCTTTCTTCACTTTAGAGCTAGAAGACTTAACGCTTTTGGTAAGAACCATAGTTGTATTCTTAGAAACAGAAGTCGTGACCTTTCCACCGCGCTCCTCGATTTTTTCTTTCAATTCGTTATCCCTAAATCCTGTCATCACTATAGTTTGACCACCCATACTTTGCTCGGTCACCGACTTTTTTGTGAAAGTTATGTAGTCCTTGGTTCTATCCAAAAATATATTGAAGCGGCTTAATCCATCATAGATGCTTTCACATGTAGAATTAAACCCTTCTAGTTTCTCGATATCTTCGAATGTAGCGTTTTTGAACTCTTCTAGGGTCATTTGTCCCAAAACCTTCTTCGCTTTTCGAACCCCGAACCCTCTTCCAAAATAAGGGAGTGATCCCATTACCACTTCAGGTTTTACACTAGAGAGAATAGTATGTAAACTCAGAAACGCCTTTTTCCCATTTTCTCCCAACGCTTGTCTCCACTCTTCATCCCATAACTCTATAATTGATACTACCAAATCGTCGAAGATTTTTTCACTCCATCCTTGATGTTCTATTAATTTTTCAATAGAAGTTTCTTGTACGTTATCAACACCGAGAGTCTTAAAAAAGTGAACGGTCTCCATCAAAGTACGCTGGGAAGAGATTTCTTCCTTAGAGACAGCTTCAACCCCGTTTTCATCCCAACTCCACGTGCCTTTGGGTGGCATGTCGGGGTGAACGGGTCTCGTTACCCCCATCACATACGGGATAACACTACCGGCGCGAGTGATTTTAATTTTGGCACCACTACCAATCCCATTGTCACGAATAAATCTTGCGTTGTGCCCCGTGGCGTAGGTTATAGTGGCCCCGTCTAACTCAACTTCTTCAAACTTGATTCTAGGTTTAAAAAAGTTAGACTTAGAAAGTTTCCAGATAACTTCTTTTACCTCTACTTCTTCAAACAGTGTTTGTACCTTAAACTTCACAGAGTGTTCCGGGTTCAATGAATCTGAATCAGAGGTTTCCTTGAAATTAGAATAGTCATTGACTGTTACCACTACTCCGTCTAGTTCATACACGCCGGTTCTCTTGAATTCGGCCAACGTGTTTGCAAGTTTTTCGTCGGTCAGGTCACATCCTTTCATTTTCTCGTGACGAGCCACAGTGAAATCCATCTGCTTCAAATGGTTTACGGTTTCTTCTTTCGTAAATACGTTACTAACTCCGGAAACATCGATAATCTCGTAGGCGACAAGATCAACATCTTGCACCATTTCCAGATTAGTTTCGTTTCTATTAAGAAAACCTGCAACTAAGTTTCTAGGATTCTTGTACTTTCTTTTATATTTGGCGTCAAATACCGAACGGCGCATTATTATTTCCGCCCGAACCGCCAGATAGTCACAACCGACGGTTTTGGGAATATCGACGATAGCTACAATATGACGAGTAACGTCATGGCCCAGAACACCATCACCCCGCGTGAACGCTTTGGACAGTTCGGCCTTGCCCCTCCCGTTGCTTTCGTACACCAAAAGAATGCTGGCCCCATCGAGCTTTTCTGTGACTACAACATCATTTTGAATACAATCATACTTTTCAGCCCACTTTAACGCTTCACCCTCATAGACCTGATTTAAACTTCCCATAGAGTATGGGAGATGTACTTTCTCCAACGATGTTTCTTTAACGTGGGGGGCTTTTTTGAAATACTCATGTTCTGGAGAAATTTCCTCGGCTCTCCTACGAAGTGCGTCGTATTGGTCATCGGGGATCAGGGGTGAACCCTTATAGTAAGCCTCGTCGAATTTTTGTAAATCTTGAATCGTTTTCTCGATATCGATAGTCATTGTTAACCCTCAAGTAGATACGATATTATACAACATATCTACGTTAGAGTCAACGATTATGAGCGCTTTTCTACCCAATTTGGATCAAGATCTTGCATATATTCTTTCGAAATTTTTAGTACAGTTCCGCCATATTTGTTCGTCAACTTATCTAGATTTTCTTCGGACAAGTCGTCACCCACATTATAGGACAAAGTTACATGAGGGATGTACTCTGGAAAATCGTAAGTAGCGCCATGATCTAATGTGGTCTGGTGTTTATCTCTCAAGTAGTCTGAATCGAGGGCCGCTACCAAGCAGCGACCACCGTCTTTCGTATTAAAAATTTTAAATCCCTTGATTTTTTGCTTCTTTTGGTTCTTCGAGTTCTTCATCAGGCTGATAACCTTTAATGTCTGTTACACTATGGGCTATCGTAGAATGAAAATCTTCTGGGTTTGTTGGGTTCGGTATTTTGTCCCCGTCGATTATTTTTTTGATTTGTTCAACGGTTTCTGGGGTGAAATTTACCCCTACGTATTTCCCCACAGATACACCTAATTCTGAATCAGAACTAACTGGTCTCTTCGGATACTTCAATTCTCTCAATATCATTTGATTTCCTCGTATCTTTCATATGTTCGAGGTATTTATCAACCAATTCTCCGAGTATCTTTTTTATGTTAGTTTCTGATTCACTATGATGGATAATAGCTGATCGTTGTTCTCCATCATGATCAAACTTCATATACATCGAGCTGTGACAAGACACAGACACGTACCACTCTCCCCTACATAATGCAAACGATACAGTTAAATCTTCGTCGCCTAGTTTTTTAGCAAAATCCTCTAGGATGTTATAAACGCTTTTAGTTTTCAATTTTATTCTCCCTGATCTCGATTTAAAATATACAATTCCACCATATGGGGGGTGCCATCTAACCCCCATCCTGTTACAACAGAAGCCTTTTCTGTATATGGTGTCATGTTAATGTGAACATCACAATCGTATGATCCCTTTACTCGCGTAACAACAATCTCGTCAAGAATATCGAAGAAAAGATCATACACACTCTTACCACCAATAACACAAACTTTGTCGAATTGGTGCAGTGGGGTGTAAGTAGAAGTAGAAGTAAGACGTATGATATCTTTTAATAAAACCCCATCCGACATGAAGTGAACTCCGGTGAAATTGCAATTATTTATGAGTTCATCGGGTCTTCGAGTCAAAACTATGCAAGTCCTTCCGGACAAAAACGGTCCATCCTTGCTTTTTTTATGTAAACAGATATCGTTAAATGTGGTACTGCCCATTATGCACAAAGAATTCTTTGTGTATTCTCTAAAGTGTTTAAAGTCTTCTGGGATGTGCCAAGCCATTCTTCCATCTTTACCTATACCGTTTTCTTCATCTACGGCTACTATAGCCGCTATTCTTGGTTTCATATTAGTTCTCTTCGTCCCTTGGTGTGCTTATCATGTACGTGTCTTGTGGAGAAACCCATCTATTGAACTCATCCCCAATGTTATACACTTCGCATATCTTTGGCTTGAGTTCAATCATAATAGAGCCTTTAGCATTTCGTGCTTCTCTTCCGGTGATTATAAATTCTTTACCGTCATAAACGCAATAGTCGTGGGGTTTGTTCATGTTTCCAAAGATACCTGTCGGGGTATGTATAAATATTCTCGAATAGCGATGCAAAAAACCACCGTATGGTAATTGCAGAAAAATCTTTTATTCAACTTTTCTACGAGGAATTCATCCTCAATCCTTTTTTTGACTCTAACCCATACCATCAGGAGATATCACAACGATGAAAAAGTCTAAGAAAAAGAGCCTACATGTAGTTCAACACGACAACCTAGCTCGCCAAGAATATAACAACAACTGCAAATCACTCTCGTTCCACGACTTGAAGGCCATTAAACCCCTAACAACACCACAAAAACAGATGATGGAATCTTATTTTTCCGGAAACTCTATCTTTGCATCCGGTTCTGCCGGGACGGGAAAAAGCTTGGTGGCGTTATATCTAGCATTGAACGATTTGTTGGACCGGGACCAACCTATTGAACACGTCAAGATAATTAGAAGTGTTGTACCGACCAGAGAAGTTGGATATTTGCCGGGTTCGATAGATGAAAAAATTTCTGTATATGAAACCCCATATAGAGAATTGTTCTCGTTCTTGTTTGACATGCCAACGTCATACGACAAATTCAAGGAGAGTGGTAAAGTAGAATTCATGCCAACAAGTTTCTTGCGAGGACAAACGTGGGACAACTCTGTTATTGTTGTTGACGAAGTCCAAAACCTCAATTTCCACGAAGTCAATACTGTTATGACACGAGTTGGTAGAAATAGTAAAATAATTCTGGTCGGCGACTCCAATCAATCTGATTTGTTCAAATCCAATAGGGATATATCATGTATTGAACGTCTAGACAAGGTTCTTTCTAATAACAACTTCTTTGACACCATATACTTCCAGAGACAAGACATAGTTCGAAGTGATTTTGTTAGAGCTTGGATTGAATGCATTGAAGATTGACAAGTAGTCACAAAGTCTTGATAATGTCTCCTTAGTCTACAACTAAGGAGATTTATTTATGGATTGGAAAGAATACATTGAGCAAGCAAAAATAACCGAATCACATATTGAAGAACTAAACATCAGTGCGGATTTTCTCGTAGCTGCGCTGACACTAAATCATATCAGTGCGGAAATACTGGATTGTGTAAAGAAATTGGCATTTTACAACAACCCTAAAAAACTAGAAGAAAACATCAAAAATTTGTTGGTTCAATTGGAGTTAGAGCTATACACTCTTAAACATTATGAGTCAACTCCTAGGTCCGCCTTATATGGAGAGGATGCAGTTAAGCCCGATGTTAATACTAGAATAGCACACTGTCTAATCGGGATGATCACAGAAGCCGGTGAGTTATCAGAGGCTTTCGCAAAAGCAATTCATACCGGAGAGTTTGATGTGGTTAATCTTAAAGAAGAATTTTTTGACTCTGATTGGTATAAAGCTATTGGGTCTGACGAAATGGGTATAGATTGGGGGGAGGGGTGGCAGAACAACATTGACAAACTGCGCTCCCGTTACAAGGGTTCTTACAGTGACGACGCCACAGCCAATAGAGATTTGAATGCCGAAAGACAAATCCTAGAAGGAAACAAACCATGAATGAGGCTCTTTTAATGCAAAAAATCCAAAATCCGGAAAGTAGGGTAAAATATTTAGAAGAAAAAATCAAACCCAACCGCCCGGTAGATAAATTTGGTAACAGAATGAGTTCTTACAATTTATCTAATACTGCTAAAATTTTAAAGATGACTTCGTGAGGTGATGAAATGAATAAAAACGAATACGAAACACTTAGCTACGATCCGGGAACCGGCAAATGGGAACCTGCTATCCCAGAGCCTTATTACTACGGTATTTTTCCGTGGCTTTGGAAAAGAATCACGGGTTGGCGTGATGACTATGGGAGAAAAGCACAACTTTACTGGGACTGGTGGTGGTAAATAGTAGTTGACACAATTCCTACGGTCTGTTAGAATACACACTCAAACAGGAGAATTACTATGCAACACAATAGAATCAGAGACTTTTCTTTTTTGGAAAATCTAGTAGAGAATAAGAAACACGCAGTAATCGACATAAGAAGTCCAGAAGACTATCGTTATGGAACTGTTCTAGAGGCCCCCAACGCCCCGCTGAGAGCTTTTCTTCGAGTTCTGGTAAAGGTACTCAAGAATACCAAGAAAGTAGTTCTTATTGCTTCTGAGAACGACACTGAGACGCTTGATGCATGTATTCGATATGCGACGCAAGCAGGTGGAATAGACTTGAATCTGAGCTATTTCTTTTACGAAGACGCACCGAAAGATTAAGAAAAAGCCCCTTTCGGGGCTTTTCTTTTTAATCTTCTTTATAACCGGTTACTATCGTTGCCAACGGTGCGTTTAGCTTTACAGACAGAATTCCAATCAATCTACCCCACCTTGTTTTGTAACCTTCACTTTGGCCGATGACCTTGTTGTTCTTTGCCCTAAGCGTGAAGCGAAATTCTCCGGATTTGTCTCTAAATTTGACGAATGCTCCCTTTCTATCCGAATTAAACCTAACAGACTCAATTCCTTTTTTAACAGATGCAGTAGATTTGTATAATTCCGAGAGCAATATCACTTTCCCGTTTCTAGCTTTCAACACGAAATATTCTTGACCATCTTTACTTCTTCTTATATCAAATTCTGGTTTTCTCAACATAACCTAACTAAACCTCGTGTTTACAAATAGTATTTATAGCTGATTTTGAAAAAATGAAAGCCCCGCCTTGCGGGGCTTTCTAATTAAACCGGGTGATCAATCCCGGTCGCCTACGGCCTCGGAGGTTTCATAGGTCTTGCATCTGGATCACTACAAACGGAAGGTACCATGTTCGTAGGAGAGCCAGTAAACTCAGTTCTAGTGTAAGAAGTAACCGTTTTCGATCATTTCATGGATACGACTATTCTTCGACACACCCTTGATCAAATATTCCATCTGATCCGCTAGGATTCGGCGGTTCTGGAGAATAAGATGCTCGTTGTAATTTGGCACATATGGAACGTATACCAATGGCATTTTTGCTTCTCCGGGTGTTCTGTCGGCTTTCTTATGGTTACACTTCTTACAAGCAGTAACCAAGTTGGTCCAACTGTCTTCTCCACCCCGAGACTTAGGCACAACATGGTCACGAGTTAAATCCGATCTAGGAAACAACTCTGAACAATAGCCACAAACATTACGGTCACGAATGAACAATGTCTTGTTGGTCAAAGGTGGTGTTCCTGATCTCCACTTAGAAGGACTCATTTTAGCATCAACTGCTACAATAGTATCCATAACCAGTCTGGAACGCTGTCCCGTAACCGCATTAGTACCACCACGAAGAGTAACCTCGTGCTGTCCCAAACTCCACAATACTTTGTTCTTAGCGTAAAAGTATGCAGACTTTTCATAGTTGATCCAGCCCACGGGCTCACCACCCGCATTCAATTGTAGGATCAATGGTAACTGTTCAACGTTCAAAGCTTCAGTGTTCATATTCAATTTCCTTTTATTACTTTATCAAAGCCTTCTTCTCTTGTCGGATAAATGAAGCTATCCCTCATACTACTAAGTACATGTGGTGGGATGCTCTTCCCGGTTTCCTCTGCTCTTTTTGCCAAGCGTCTTTCAAGCTCCGCATCCTCTACATCAAAAACCACCGCCACTTTATAATATCTATCTGGAATCCCTTTAAGCTTCTTCTTTCTGCCTGTGGGCGCAACGTTGGTCTGATCCCAGACGATATCTTTTCCACTCTCGATAGCCTTATTCAATTCTACATTCAAGTTTCTACTTGCATGCTTTATCTGCGACTGGAAAATTTCGTGATATGTCTTACCCATTTCGGAGGCTTTATCCTCAATATAATTGTCAGTACTAAGAATGACCGCATCTGGAGTGTTTTGTTTGATCCATGTACTTTTTCCAGCAGCGGGGAGCCCCACCAACATAAACAAAATCGGTTGGTCACTGTAGTTCTCGTAAATTTGTCGCAGTTTCATTTCCAATTCCTCAAATTAAAAGGGGAGCCGTATAGCTCCCCTCTAAGTTACACGAGAAATTACCTAATGTCAAGTAATTTCGTTCGTTCTTCTTCGGGGATTTCTCGCCTGATACTAATCACTAGAAGGCCATCTCGCATTTCACACGATTTTACCACAGAATACTGGGGGATGCTGAACGCCAATTTGAAGCCCCGCTTTCCAATACCCCTCTTCACGTATCTGTTTTTTGTGACTTCTGCGTCCTCTTTTTCCCCACCCTCGGTCTCACCGAACTTAGACCGAATCGTAAGTTTCTGATCTTTAAGGAATTCTACCTCTAGATCATCCTTACTGAATCCGGCTAGGGCAACTTCGATTCTGTAATCCCCGGTATTTTCACCATATTCGATATTATATGGAGGATAGCTTTGGCCGGAAAAAGGCTGATGGTCCCATAAATCACTGATAAATCTCAGATTATTTGGATAATCTCTTGTGAAGCCATTGATCAGTTCTTGAAACGTCGAATCAATTGCGCTTCTTCTGGTTGCCAATTCATTTCGTCTGGTTGCTAATTTTGTCATAATATTTCTCCTTTTTATAAGCAAGAATGTATAAAAGTGACCGACCTCACCATTGAGCATCGGTCACTCTTATTTATAACAACTTAATTATTTTGTGTCAAGTCCTTTTACCAATTTGTTCGGGCGTTGGTGCGGACCTCTTCAAACGTCATATCCCGTACCAATTTTCCATTCAGGAATACCTCTTCCAGTAGTTCTATGTCTGTCGGAAGTTTCTCTTCCTCTCTAATGGTGATGGGTAGTCGGACACCGGATCGCTTAACTAATATAACCCGACCCGCCTTAGAAGCCTTAGTGGGGTCAGTCTCAGTAGTTTTACATACTTCTCGAATTTCTCCATCAACTTCCACATACGAGCCCTTCATAGCAAAACGTAACGTATCTCTCGTCAAATCTTGAAGCAAATATCCACCACACCCAAATGTAATATTATCTGCACTGAAGCCTGAGACCTTCATGGTCTTCAAAATATTTTCGACTTCGGAGAGATTCACACCATCACCTTGAATGATTCTGACCGCTGGATTCAAAACTTTAAAACCCTTGTCATTTATAGTGTAGCCGTAAGAATCGGAAAGCTTGTTCAACGCAAGCATAACCATTTCTGTGGGATTTCCACTGTCTGGACGAATCACCACAGTACCACCCTTTTCTTCTATCTTTTCCCGAAGCTCTGCCCAAATATTAAGAGCGTTTTCGAACGAATAAGTGTCGCTAACTACAGAAACCATCTTACCCTCGCCACCGTATACATCAATGGCGCGCTCAAAAAACTTCTTCTCGTTGCCCGGACCTTCTGCAATAGTAACCGTGTGCTCCGTCGCCGGAATTGAAAACCCTGTTACAACCGGAGAATTATAGTACTCCATACAGGCGAGAATCCCAACAATATTGTCAGTTGCCATGAAATTGACCAAGTGTGCTGCACCAGCAATCTCACTCGACTGCTTAGAAGATGCCCCACGTGCCCCAAAATCAACAAACTTGAAGTCGATGAGGTCGGGGTCACCAGTTTCTTCCAAGTAACTGGAAATCAATTCCCGGAAACGATATGAGCGCGTTGCGACCGTAGTTCCGTACCACACGCCACGAAGCAAAGAGGTTTCCACATAGGAAGTGACCCACGCACAATTCTCATCGGTGTTCTCGACAACAACCATCACATTTCCTTCTGGTACGTGCATTCCTTCTGGAACTGCGCGAATACTTAAAGGCAAAAACCCGTCACATTCGTTGACTATGTATTCCCAACCTTTCCGGTTGAATGGAAGACCGTGTGCTGTGATAACGGCTTCGGCCTGATTAACCATTTCCATCGTAACGGGCTTCATTAATGAGGTTTTGATTAAATGTTGAAGACCGAAGAATACTGAAGTGTCATACTCTCCACCCTTTCGAGCTTCAATATAAGAATACTGTCGGGTGGTTCCGGGTGCCATGAACCCAAAGTGGCTGGTCTTGTACGAGTCGCAATTCAATATAGGATTGTTGCTTAATTTGTTCATGTTAAACTCCTTAATCATGTTTTTATAAAGCAAAAGATTCTATGCCCATCATAAAATCTTTATTTCCAATAATAATTGGAAAATTTTTTGGATGAAGATAACGCAACCCTGTAGTATAATTTGTGAACATTAATACCGAGTTGTCTGGATGCTTCTCGTAGTGATGGATATTCTTTACCATCTATAATCACTTTTTTTGACTTTCCATTTTTTTCGTTCATTTGTTTTCCTTTATGAGATTCACTCATTTTTTTTCTAGCTTCTTCTGTCGTTTTTCTTCCAACGAGGGCATCTCGTATTTTTTTCTTATGTTCTGGTGTTCTATTAAGGGCCATTGTTTTTAACCTTTTTCGTTCATGGGATGTTTGACATTTGGCTATAGCTATCCTAGACATTTTCTTTTTTGTTTCTTTTGTATGTTTTCTACCATGCCAATGATGGTTTTCACCCAACAGTAATCCCCCATCCCCATATAATATATTTTTTACCTTTTCATACATTTTACTGTTGGTTACTCTCTCTTCATGATATTTACTTTTAGCTCTCATAGGCATGAATGCTTGAAGTACTTTCGTGTAATTTTCTACATTATTTTTATGAATATCTATCAACAAGCGGTGACATATATAGTGTTCTCTTGCTGTTAAATAAACTAAATTTTCATTTACATCCAAACCTCCCAAACACTTTGGAATTATATGATGTTTTTCATAGTACGTGTTAACATCCAGTTTTCTTTCTAAAGCTTTATCAATAATTGAATCATAAACATTTTTATAGTTCATGCGAAATACCTAATCATTTCTATCAGGTATTTATATTAGATACCTATCCGTGTTTAGATTTATATTAGTACTGGTCTCACTCCATTGAATCAATGAAATAATTTGCAATGTCATAATGGTCTTCAAACATTTGGTTCCTCATTACCTTAAATTCACTAATTGGGAACCACCATGCGGCACCACCCTTGACTTCACTAGCATCAGAGGCCCCAACGACCTTGGGCAGTTTATGGCCGTCGTTCAATGAAAAGCAATAAGCCATTGTAACTGTTCTACCACGCTTGGTATGAACCCTGCCACGCAAAGAACGATCAGGGTGATCGAAGAACTTTGAATCGACCATACTCCCTCTAAGAACCTTTTCTGGAACCTTTAGAGAGGTCTCTTCCTTAAGCTCTCTGATCGCCGCGTCGAATGTTGTCTCGGTAGAGTTTACGTGGCCACCCGGAAGTGCCCAAAGCCCCTTACCGGGCCTCTCAGCCCGTCTGACGAGCAGAATATGGCCGGACTGGTTCACAACCGCATCGGCACATAGAAAATTAACGGCCCACTTTTCTGGATATGCTGCAAACAGCCTTTCATAGTCCAGACCGTCCTCATATTCCCGTTTCAAGTTTTCATATTCCGGGGTAGTCATGAAATCCTTCATAAACTTATATGTGGTCTCGGAACCAAGTGGGTGACGAATGTACCCAAGCATTCCCTTGTAATAAAGTTCTCGAATATCTGTTGAATGCATGATCACATCATCGTCTTCGCTGATCGTGATAGAGTCGGTTTCGATAAAATCCCACTGTGGGAACGAATCAAGATACCACGAGCTTTCATCCTTTTTATGACCCATCAAAGCAACTGAAGGCTTGTCATGCCACCCACTACGAGAGATTGCATCGAACACGGTTTTCTGGACATCGGTAATCCAATATTTGTTTTGATAAAACCTGTCTTGAACATGCTGAATGCTGATGCGATCAGCATCGTTAGGAAAAGCAGAAAGAATCATATGTGCCCTCTGGGCGTCCGTGAAAGGGTTTTTAATGTTTTGCGAAGCGTTCGAACTTCCTAAGATAAGAATAAGCTTATCGGAGATTTCTAAAGCTTTGCGAATTGTTTCGAGGTGGCCTCTGTGGGGCGGCTGGAATCTGCCAATAAAGACTGTAAAGTTGTAATGTTTCATAACCCATAACTCCTATGTGGTTGAATTTTTGGTTCAAAGACGGAAACTCCTTCCGTCAAAACTATTTATAACATATTGCGCTCAAAATGTCAAGAATTTTTCCATACCCGAAAAAATACAAGAAAATTTCTTAATGTCAACCCCGATTTAACTTCTTTAGTTAAAACAAACTGTTTAATTGTAGTAGACAAAAAATTCAAAATAAGCAGAATATTGTAATTGAAAAAGGCTCTTTTGTCAAGAGCCTTTTTTGTTTTTACGTGTTTATGCGTCTTTTGCAGCTTTTAGTTCGTCCGGTGATGCCCCGGCTTTTCTAGCTTTTACCGCGTCTTCGGGACTTTTGGTTTTTGTGTACTTCGTCAAAAGTTCTTTTCTAGTTCCACCTTGTGATTTGGGATTAAAGCCCGTAACATCTACAGTCTCTACCACACCTTTCGTCCCGTTTTTCACACAATTCGGTACATCTTTACCATTCTTTTTCTTCGTGCCGAGTTGAGTATAACCTTTCCAACATGGGTCTTTTTTTGCTTTCTTACGCTCTTCAAGAATATCCCACATTTTGCGCTGTTCCTTAGACTCTCTAAGAGGAAATTTTTTTATTTCTGGTGGAATCCAATCAATAGCGTTGGCTGGTAGCTGCCCGTCTCGAACTAAAGAATCCACATAATCTATGTACATCTGGTTGTAAGCTGGTACGTCGTCCTGAATGCCAGAACTTGGTAAAACTTCCTGCATAAAAAATTTGTCAAACCGACTCTTGTTTGTAAACATGTAATTTTTACCAGAAAAAGTTTCCTTCAGGGAAGTCGAAAAGGGTTCAACCTTATCAAGGGTACTACTGTCTTTACCAGATTCCAAACTACCCTTAGCCAAGAAGTTTACGACATCAGCAGGAAACAAGTCAGTTATAGGACTCATTAGAGTCAGGAAAAACAACTGAGCTTGTTTCATTCCTTCTTCAGTTCTTAGAGAGAGGTTGGATTTGATCTGCTCTAGGGCATTTATGGCCTTGATCTTGTTCGAGTTGTCACCGTCTCCATCATTGTATCCTTTTTCATCGTAGTGCTCGATTGAAGCTGCTATTTCCTTAATTTTAGAATTGATGGAGCTTGTCAATTGTTTTGGAATCGTTAAACGATCTTCCCGTTGGCGATCTAGACCATAATATTCGTCGGCGTCTTTGTCATCAAATTCCTGTTTGTTTTCGTATGTCTCACCAATTGTAGCATTTTTCAAAGAGTTGGATTTGATGAAAGAGTCAGGCTCTTTCTTTTCGCGTTTCTTTTTCATCATCTCTTCGTATTCGGCATCTTCTTTTTCTTTGGGAGTCATGTCTTTTTCTAGGCCGTATTTCTTCTTGCCGTGTGTAAGGTGATCGTGTACCATTTTACCGGCTTCACGCTGTTCATCGCTAACCGGACCGACACTGCGTTCTTCCTTGACCATTTTAGTGCCACCATCGGTGTCATTATCGGTCATCTTTTTATTGACCTTCTCAGCATCACCACCATCTTTCTCGTAATCGGAGACCTTGTTGGTTTTTGTATTGCCTTTATCGTCGGTCTTAATGGTAACAGGCTTAAGAACAAATTTGTTCTGAAAAGCCACAACGTGTTCTTTTCCTTCTAAGACAATTTTTTGATTCATGGGTACGTCCTTCCATTCCTGTTCGGTAAGCTCGACCGATCCATTAGAATCACTCTCAACAGGTTTCAACGTCTTTGCGTCAACCGGATTCCCGGAAAGCTGCGCCATTCTCAACATTTGTTCGGTAATTTTATCCATAATTCTTTAAACTCCTAAAGTCCAATCCGCATCCTCACCCCTAGCTCTGGACAACTCTTCTACGGATTTTTTTATCAAATCCTTGTATTGTGACCAGCGTGGCTGTGTTGCAGTAGGTTTCTTTATATTTAGTTCGTTTAACGACCAATCTACCAAATCTATGGCGTTTTTCCATTCAGTGTCATAATCTTTGGCACCGTCACGAATCTTTCTTTTTACTTTGGCATAGATTATGTCGGGCAACTTCTTCTCAGGGTGTTCGTCTTTAAACTCTATTTCGTTTTTTTCTTTACCCTCAAAAATGTTATTCAGTCTCATCTTTTAATATTTCTTTTTTTCTCTCTTCATATTTATCCACAATATCCTCGAAAGAGAATCTCGCGTAAGTTTCAAACTGGGCTTGACTATAAATGACTTCTGCCTCTTTGGAATCATTAGACATAGCACCAGAAAATAGTTGAACATTCCCGATAGACCGAATAGGAAAAAGTTTTTCGGAGAAATCCTGTTGGGACAATCTTCGATATGTTTCAATAATTTCTTCTTGGGCTGTAGAATAGTTCAAAGCCAATCTCAACGACACTGCATAATCTTGTGCAATTTGTCCAATGTTGTCTGGGTTGCTCAAGAACAAAAGATTCCCATATCGGGGTCCGTGAATTGGTAACTCGGGTCTTTCAATTTTTGGTGGCTCTGGGACTGTGTACACGGGAACCAGTTTATCTCGATATTCTACTCTGGGCTCTAATATACTACATCCTAATAGAGATATTACAAAAACAAGAATTATTGTCAATTTAATTGCCATCAGATTGCTCCCATTGTAATTGATTAATCATATCTATGAGAAATTGTCTAGAATCTTCGCAACCTTCGGGAACACCAGCATCTATGATAGACTCAATGGCTTTCCTGTTATCCTCTGACATTCTTTCGAGCATGTCTTTCAACTCTTCGATCTCTTCTCGGGTAACTTTTTCGGATATCTTTGAAAGTTCTATGATTGCTTTATTTTGTTCTTCAATAGTCGCTCTAGCATTATCTCTTTCTACGGTGACCATTTTGACTTCGGTTTTTAACTTATCGATTTTGGGATCAAAATAAAAATGGTTTGATACAAAAAGAGTAGCACCTATGATAAACAAAATAGGCCAAGCCACCCTCAAAAAGCTTAATGCCGATTGTCCTATCAGTTTCCAGCCTAATGCCATAATAAATACCTCAAATTACGTAGAGGTATTTATCAAGACCGCAAGCTCTTGAGAGTGTTCTTCAAATCCGATATCTCGTTTTTAGAATTGTTGAAATCGTTGGTAAGCTGACGAATGATTCGTTCTTGATTTCGTATGGCCCTGTTTTGGTTCTGTATAACTCTGCGATTTTCTTTAGCTATATTTTCGAGAGTCTTTATTCTTGCGTCATATCCTCCAACCGATTTGGACAAAAGTTGTTGTCTTTCTGATAAAGATTTGACGAACTTAATTATTCTGTCAATCTGTTCCATAATTTGTTTATTTTCCTTGTGACAGAAACAAATGTGACTGCCTTCATTAACGACAAGTATTTAATAGTTTCTTCGTCCTCTACATTTAACTCGTCCACATCACCAAATACCGCTATTAATTCTTCTATCGTGTAGGGACCAATAGTTGGGGTAGTAAGCGAAAAAACTTCAATGGAATTAACCGAAAACTTAAAATATACTTCATTCCGGTAAAGAAATTGCTTGAAAAATGGGAGGGTGAACGAATGAACATTTTGCCCCAAACAAACAATATATTCATCTGGGTCAAAATGATTCAGAATGAAATTTGAAACTTCAACAAGACCCTCTTCTTCTGTCACACCACACTCTTCCAAAATATCTGGTGTTATCTTATGGTACTGCTGTCCATAATCAGAATCTTTCTGTTTAAAATGGACTGTCATCCGATCAAGTAATTTAAATTTAGAATCACATACGGCCAATGACACAACTACAATGTCATGTCCCTCGCAAGGGAGCTTCTCAAGATCGTAATTCATTCCAGTAGTTTCAACGTGTATCGACAAATATTTGTTGCTTTGATGCATGCTCTTCGATTTCCTCAATTATTTCTTTGATATTATATTCTACACTCTTATAGCCATTAAGCAAATAAGGAATTTGAACCTTTTTACCATAGTATAAATTTGCTATGGCATTCCAGTTTTCATTATAATATGTGGTATCGCTGGTATCCGAATATAGATTAAAATTAAGATCTACATATTGATTCTGATAATCAATGCATTTCTCTCGAATACTTTTCAGTTCTTCCATGTTGTCGTCATAGATTCCTATCCACAGGGCGGTATAAACTATCATATCGACAAAAGATGACTCAAAAATACAAATTTCTTCGTCAGATTCATATTTTAAACACATCTCCATTTGGGTACGGTAGTTTTTCATCAACGTAAATTGACCCCGCATGGTTCCATCAGCACCTTTCTTTGAGACTACGTTGTAACCGTATTCTTTGAGACCGGAAATGATTTGATTTTTTCCGTTCCCCGGAGTTCCAGAAAGAGTTACAATCACTTTTCTAGTTCCGTCTGTTTCGCTTTCATCTGTTCTTGTAATGCTTTCAATTCGGCAAGTTTTATACCCACACCCAAGGCTCTTCCGCGTTGTTTGGCAATCTTTTTTTCTAGTAACTCCCTTTTAACTTTTGTCTTGGCTTTTTTATATTCCTCTCGCATATCCACAAATGCTGCAAACTCATGCTTGAATAATATTTCGTACTGGGAAATTGCGACTGAATCTTTTGCCATTTGTTTTCTCTCTTCTTTTATCATGATTATATTCTCTTGAGATAATCAAGGAAAGACTCGTTTGCATGTTTGTCCGTAAAAGGAGTCTTTCCTTGAAACATCCTTGGCTCCACTTGGATATTTACCGGTGTTATTTTTTTCTGACTCTTCGACACAACGCTATTACTGTCGACGGGTTTGTATTTCTCGGGGTCCAAGCTCCATGTAATATGAAAAAAGGTTCCATCTTCTTTTCTGGAATCGCCGTTTATACGAACCACTAGTGCTTCTAGACCGTCTCCAGAGTCAGAATATGCCACCACTTCTACTTCCTCCGTGTATCCCGGAATATCTTCTTTGTTGGTAGTGCCAAATTTAGTAGTTATATGGTGTCCGAAAACCCTAGAGTATTTCGGAGGAAACAGTTCCATTAACTTTTTTCTAGCGGCGTCTGTTAATTGATATCCAACATACATTAGTTTGGTAATCCTTTTATGTGCAAATATTGTACATTTCCAATTGTTGTTGTGTCACAAGTTTGTGTGCCGTCATCTGATCTTTCGGTGTGTGGGTCAATGTCTGTCCCAGCGAGGATACTGTTCCGAATTTCTGTCATCTTTTTAAGATCGTTGTTTGCATTGTAAATCCAAAGTTCTTCGAAAGTGTTGGATTTTGCTTTTCTTTTGTATACGAGAGCGGCACCAACTACCGTTCTTATCGTTCCAGCAAAATCTGGATCTTCCTGTTTTTCTGCGGCTTCCCCGTCTTCGGTGTTCTCTCCGGAGAAATTGTCCGAAGAATCGTCTGGAAAATCTGTTTCGCTTTGGTCCTCTTCCGGAGCATCGTCTTCTTCAAGATCAAAATCTGACAGATCATCCCTGTTTAACTCTTCATCATCTTCATATCGATAAATTTTGAACATCATTAACCCTGTATAATAATTCTTTTGTATTTATTCGGTATTCCAGAACGCTGTATAAATACCATCATATTCCAATAACTATAATTTTTTTTAAAGACATGGAAATCAAGAGACTAAAAAGCAATTCAGAATTTCCCTTAGTTATAGAAGACTACCCCCTATCATACAAGGGGTACGAATTCGTAACATTGATAAAATACAATGATGAGAAAAATTTGTCAATCATAGATAATGTAGGGAAAAGGCATATCACTGCTTTTTGCTTGGATTTGTGTGGACCTCTTGGAGTTTCTGAAGAAAGAGTAATTGAAATTGCTAGGCAATGGTATGCTGCTAACAGAGACCAGTACCCGGTTTCAGTGGAATTTTGTAAAGAGGGGTTCGACCATGAGTCGTCCAAAATCGTAAAAAGCTACTCAATAGATTACGTTTCCAGAATCATTGGGCCTGTGTATTTTTTTGATGTTAGCAACCCTAGGAAAATTAGAAAAAGAAAACGCAAGATTCATAAAAATACCGAAAACTTTCAAGATTCCGTAGCAGATTTCAAAACATTAACTGACTATCTCTCCTGATTCTTCTTCTCCGTTACCGTAGTTATTAACCAACTCGGTCCCAGTGTCGGTAAGTTGACCGGTTTCATCTGCTATGCCATACTCAACAACCGCTTCTTCGCCCTTTGTTGTTAATACAGCTTTTCCTTCCTTAGACGACACCTCAATGAACCCATACCGAGCAAGCAATTTAGAGGCCACCACATCTGGCTCACTGTCCACTATTGACTCGTATGCCAACAGGGGCGTAGCTGCCGATTTTATAGTCGCCAATATGTATTTTTGACGATTTGATAGTGAAATTTGGTTTTCGAAGATATTATTAAGCTTCATATAGGTTGTCTTCAATTAGATTGAGTTGCGCTATTACCAGATATGCATATGGAATTGCGTGAGATTTTCTCAGATCACTGGGTTTTTCTTTTTTATACAACTCTTGTCTAATTGCCTTTTTGTCTTTGATATAACTATTTATCAATAAAGCCTTTCCCGGACGAATCAACGCCAAACAGTCTGCTACTTCCAAAACAGACGAAGGTTTAGCGCGACACAATAGCTCATACGATTTACTCAGGTGAAAAAGCTGTTTTACGACAGTTTCATTTTGTAACAAACCCCAATCTGGCTCTCGAAACATATAACTTTCCAAATGTTCTTTTGATTTGAAATTATCCAATAAGCGCAAATGGAGTAGGTCGATTTTAAAAAACCCATACTCTAGTGCTCTTTTGTAAGTTATTGCAGAAAGTCCGGTTTCTTCATCAACAGGAATGTGTTGGAAATAGTGACCGACGAGGTGCTTTACAAGCTCTCCGTTTTCGTTGGATGAAGCAGATATCGCTTTGGGAAAAAGCTTTTTTGTATCTACGTTAGTTGATAGGTCTATATCGATATCCACGTTTATTCAACTCCTGATCCAATTCCTCTTCGGACATAGTATAAACGCTTCGTATCTTACATTCAAACGTGAAAAAAATCTCATTAACCGTTGCAAAGAAGTTTTTGCAAATTTCTTCAACCTCTTTAAGATCTTCCGTTGCCTGTGGGTCTAACCCAACTGCCCCCATGTATCTCGAAAGAAATTTTGGTGGTGTTTGTCCTAAATCATGTTCGATCAATTCTTCTTGGAGAAGCCTGAACAATGGATAACTAGAAGCATCTGCCTCTACTAACTCAGAGTTTTTTTCCTCTATCAACAAACTTGTCAAACATTTTTCAGCATCGACTCTGTCTTCCACGATACATTCTTTCACCGAGATATCTTTATCTTCTTGCGTAGGAATTTCTTTTGAAACTCGTGGGACTGGCTTGTTAATAATCAAATCATCTAGCAAGGATTTATCTTTCAGTGAAGTAATGTTTAACTCTCTTAGGGCCTTTCTCCAATTCCTAAATTCTTCTGAATTTTGTAGGTTAACATCATCTAACTGTGTCCAATCTGTTTGCGATAGTTGAGTTTTCCTTTTGGCCTTAACAGCATTAATCTCATCCTGAATCTGTTTTTCAGTTTTTGATGTTTTTAGATTTTTAATTTCCATAGTATCCATATCGTTTACTCAACCGGCACATTGTTACAGAAGTAGCCGTGTGTAGACTGACAAGTCACGTTAACCGTGCTAGTGTTTCCGAGAGCGTCAGTAACCCTTACAGTGTACACTCCAGATACCGTGACGGTCAACGGAGCATCCGGTCCGCCAGCATTTCCTTGAACGGAGAACGATAAAGTGCCACCATTCGAAGTATGATCAGCAGTAATCGACACCACCTGCGGAGAAGCTGAACCCACCGAAGACGCAATAACTTCATACGTATACGGGCCCTGACCCCCTGTAACTCCAACGGCTATGATCGGGCTATATGACGCACCGTCGACAATGTCAACAGTTCCTACCGGAATACAAAGCAAACTGGTGTTACCCGCGTTGTAATCACAACCACCCTCGTCAGTTGCTACCAACGGTGCTACCGGAGAAGGTGATGGCGGTATTGGTGACGGTGACGGTAGCGGTGTGGGGGATGGTGCTACCGGTGATGGAGTTGGTGGTACGGGCGACGGCGTTGGTGTCACCGGCGTAGGTGATGGGGCCACACTAGAACTATGAACAGTTCTGAAAGTAAAGGTTCTGTTTACAGACTCACCTGTAATGTTATCCACAACCGTCAACCTACCAGTACCAGTGTACGCAGAAGAAGACACGGCGGCAAATCTAGACAGAGTTGGTGTGGGTGAAGTTACTCCACCAGCAATGCTAAACGTTGATCCAGATACGTACTCCCACAGATAACTAAAGTTTCCACTTCCCCCAGATACTGTGTAATTGAAAGACGATACTACGTCAGATGCGGTACAACTGGAGACCGCAGTACAACTACCAAAAAACTCAGCGACGTTGAAAGTTAATCCTAGTGGAGAATACTCAGGCGACGGAGTGGGCGTAGGTGTTGGGAATGAGAACTGCGAAGGTGTAACAGATGGTGTAGGTGTCGGAGATGCTCCCGGTGTTGATGTCGGAGTCGGAGAAGGAGTTACACCAACAGATGGCAAAGGTGTTGGAACCGGTAATTGTGTTCCAATGTTGTTGTTTCCTCTAATCCCAACAATTAAATAGTTCGCGATAGCGTTTGTATCAACAACATCGCCATCGTACAAGTACGTCATCTGAACTGTAGCTACTTCGTCAGTTCTACAAACCATATTCCCCATAGTGTCTACCTGATTGAAAGGAGAAACTATCCAACTACACTCTTCATAAGGAAAAAGGTATCCTGACACGGACTGCGGTCTAGGAAGCTGCTCACCGTGTAATATCTGGCCCCAATTCGCTGCTATGTCCTCACCGAAATTTGAAAGCGGAACCCATTGTGTCTCATCCCAAAAATTTAATACTGACCGGGTAGTGTTGTACCAAAACTGCCCTTCAATCTGTCTCCCGTCCAATTTCCCGTAGTTGGCTCTAGAAACATCGGGGTTTCCCACATTGTCGGGGTCTTCCGGGCATGCGAAATTTTCTAAAATGTGAAGAATGTTTTCATTCAACTCACGACCGTATTCTAATTCTTTATAACCAAACAGCACAATATCAACGATGTTGCTAACTCTGGTATTTTCATCGACAGATATTTCGGATTTCGTCCTGTCAGTCTTTTTTAGGTCGTAAGTTACACTCATGATTAGGTTCTCTCCACCGCTTCGAAATCATCAAGCTTCTGTCCAATCAACATGGGGCTGTATTCTTCACTCGCAACCTTGTAGATCATTAATCCTTTTTCTGAACAATCTGCCACACAAGGCTTTTTTGTGGAGCTTGCCACAATAACATTTTCTCGGTTGACTAATATATACATGTGCTAAAAATCCTCTATGTTTTATTTATTCAATTACTCAGGTATATATCCCCGTCGTGCAACATTTCGAAATCTTGTAGGTGTGTGTAGCTATATGTTATCGTAATATTGTTGTTAACCCTGTCTAGCGCCGGGGGTATTGTAAACACGTAATCCGTAAACACGAAAGGTTGTAACTTTTTGTTTTCGTATATTCCGACCGTAGCTTTCTCGGGGAGAATCAATCCAGCACTGCCGCTAGTTTGATCGACAGTCACTAAATCTTTACCTATTGCAACAGAGATAGCGTGAGTGTCAGAAATACTTGTCCCGGCCCCGGAAGCAAACGATATGCCCCTGATATGCAGGGTGGAGTAACTGTCCAGTGGGAGATCCGTCCATGTCAAAAATGTATGTGTCCTTTGTTCAATCGGCGGATCAAGCTCGGAACCGGAAACACCTTTCCCGGCTTTGTGTATTATTCTAAAAGAATTTTTATCTATACTAGCTCGAACCGTTGCAACATAAGTAGCATCCGATACAGACGCTTCAAAATTCTGGACACTGCTATCCGAAACCTGATATGTTATGCCCCCACCCCCCAGCACCGAAAGCTCTTCAGTCCTTATCTGGGCGGTCGCTGTTAATGGTAACGTTGCCTGATTTGAAGAATAGTCATATAAAATAAACTCTGCCGGGCTAGATACTCCCGGAGTAGGCTCTGGAGGAGTTTGTTGACCCAGAGGTGGAGGTGGAACAAACTCACCCAAGTTGTCGTTCCCGGTTATTCCTATAATTAAATAATTAGCTACCCCGTCGACAACAATCTGTTGATCCCGAGATTGATACTGCATTACAACAGTAGAATCGTTGGGAAAAGAAAAACATCTTACGCTAGTAAATCCGTCCAAATAATTGTGTGGAGACACCGACCATATACACTCTTCATATGGAAAAACATAACCGTTTGTTGCTACTGGTCTAGGCAACTGTTCACCGTGTTGTATTTGTCCCCAGTTGGCAGCATACATCTGATTCCTATTAGCTAGGGGGAGCCATTTTGAAGACTCCACCGAATACTTATAAATTCTTTCGTTTGTCGTATTATACCAAAGTTGTCCATCAACAGGATTGGATAAAATTCCTTCATGGATAGACAGATCGGGAACACTCTCGTTTGAATCCAACGAAGGACACGCAAAATTTTCCAACATTCTAAGTAAATTTTCATTTACATCCTTACCCCATTCAAGTCGTATTCTTCCCGGAAACTTGACACTCAAACTCTCGTTTATACCAGTTTCCGGGACTTGTATCGGGTCTTTCGACGGGTCTGTGAAATTTATATTGTAAGTCATATTTTTACGTCTTTTCCAATGTGTATTCAAAAGTTATAGTTCCACCTGTAAAGGAAGAAGAACCTCCTCCCGGTGTCAAAGTTACTGCTACGGTTCCGGTAGTAGTACCAGAACCAGAGGTAGACCTAGACAACTCCCACGCTTTTGAAGCATCTATGGTACCCCCCGTAGCCGGTGTTGGTTCTTCAAACACACCGATACCTGTTGGGCCTGTGACAACAGTTGTGTATGTGTAATCTCCGGGGACAAACCCCGGATCACTTGGATCTACCACCCAAGTTCCAACTGTAACCGCAGCGCCCACCACACCATCAATAGTTGAAATACGATCAATATCTCCGTTGGGCTGCAGGACGAAGCGTATAGACAGTTCGTCCGCCGTGACGCCCCCAACAACAAAGTGTGTGTATGTTGCAGCTTCTACGTTCCCGAAAGTTTCCGTTGAAGAAGATGGTGTCGGTGTTGGTGTCGGCGTTTGACTTGAGGTTACCGAAGGTGTTGGTGATGGTGTCGGTGTTGGCGTCGGTGTGGCCGGTGGTGACGCCCCCGGCGTTCCCGTTACAGATGCTGTAGGTGTAGGTGTCGGTGTGGCCGGTGGTGACGCCCCCGGCGTTCCCGTTACAGATGCTGTAGGTGTAGGTGTCGGTGTGGCTGCGACCGCAGATGCCGAAACTGATTGTGTCGGAGTCGGAGTCGGTGTCAGCGAAGCACTCGGTGTGGGAGACACCGAAGGTGGCGGTGTGGGTGTCACCTGAACCCCCAAACTGTTGTTATCCCGGATGCCAATTATCTGATATGTAACACTACCAGAAACTAAGGAAGATTCACCCACTCGGCGGTATTCAAATGTGACGTTAGCCTGATCATCTGTATAGCATGCCATGTATTCTATTTCATCATCATAATAAGCTGGTGCTACTACCCAGCTACATTCTTCATACGGAAACACATATCCGGTAAACACACTCACCGGTCGGGGTAATTGTTCTCCGCTCATAATTGTTCCAAAGTTACCGGCAACGTCCCCAAGCTCCCCCAAAATCTTCCACTCAAATCCCGTGAAATGGTAAATTCTGTCATCTGTCGAATTATGCCATAGCTGTCCGGAAGTGGGATTAGATAAAACCCCGCCATTTGTGAAATTAGGATCTGGATTTCCGGGATTGGAACCATCTTCCGGAGAACTAAAGTTTTCCAGAATTCTCAGTAGATTTTCATTGAAGATTTCTCCATATTCCCTTCTTCTTTTCCCGAGAAGCGTGATGTCTAGAGAGGTCTGATCTATCTGACCTCTGTTTACGGTTATGTCTTCGGTATTTGTATCTACCTTCTGGATGGTATAAGAGGCATCTCTACAGTTTATTGACATCTAGATATAAAGTTTTCAAGTCATTCCTATTTATTTATAGTCCAATTTCTTTTATCAGATTAATTGCATTTCTTCTCTTTTTTGGATTGTCTTTGAATATAGTTTTCCATCTTACGGGATTTGTTACTAATTGGATGTGGTCACGTTCGACAGCGGACGCCCTTGTTTTTAAATAATCCATAAAAACCGCGCTGTTAAAAAACAGCCACGGAGATATTTTCCTACGCCTCAGTAGTTCTAAAATAGTCTTACTGTCCAATTCATCAAATATTTGTGCAGGGTCATCGAGTTCCAACCATTCGCATATCTGGAATATAGTCTTAATGCTTATTTCAAGTTGCTTATTATATGGATATAATTCGTCATACCATGCAATAAATTCTTCATAAAGCTTCGCATCTGTCCATGATTTGGGACTAATGTCTCTCGAATTGCAATAAGATATATAAAGTTCTTTATTCGGTAGACTATTTTTCTTAGCGAACTCCATGAAACGAACAAAAGGCTTGTAATGTGTGGAATGTATAAAGGTTTGATGGTCAACGTACTTTACAGATCTTTTCTTATCCTTCAACCAAAACTTATAGAGTTTAAACAGTACAACTCCTGACCCCTTCTCGGTGATATACTCGTACCTTTCCATAAACTCACAACGGTGCTTAGAAAGGTTGATCTCGTTTGCAAAAGTCTTAGAACAAAATTCACATTGATGAAATTTTGGTATCATAAATGTTTCTTTATCTTTTTCAAATCCTTATTGTCCAACCCTAATTCTTCGGCCATTTCCAATATATCTTCCCTTTCCAAGAGTTTCAAAGACATTTCAGCTTCTCTATAAGAGATATCATAATACCGTGAGACGATCTCTGTGATGGGGTCAGGGACATTTTTTGGTCTCTTCACCCAAGAATAGCGTTCCGGTCCAGTCGAAGATGCACACGACAAATAATACAATAGCTTCTTCTCTCGGTGCAATTGAAATATCATAGAATTAAGTATTTCATTAACCAACAATACTCGTCTGGGGTTGGGTGTAGCAGCCATCCATTTGTTGACCATGAAGGGATTGAAGTCTTTGAGAAACTCTTCGTTTTTGATGGCAGCTAGATCAAAGTTGTCTATCTTGTCCAGTTGATCAAAAATATCAATCATTTTTCCTCACCGGTTTGATGATCTTATTGCAAAACTTGCATTCGATATGAGTGCCTTTATGTACGAGATGATCCTTTGGATGAATACATTCATCAACCATAATTTTTCTAAGTTTGGCTATCTTGTCCGTGATAGGAATTTTCTTTTCATATAGGTTGAATATTTCTTCTTCTATGGGCTCAAGTTCTTTCAAAAAACCCTCCATTTTCTCCATCTTTCTTCTCCATGACAGTTTATCCGCATTCTCGGGAAAACGGGAAACATCATTGAGTTCTTTCTTTACCTGCTCTTCTGTCAACCGCATGTCACACCTCAGATAGTTTGACTAAACAACTAGCAAAATTAATTTCCTGATCTGGATGCACAGCATGCCTGTACATGTAGTCAGAGATAATAATTATTCCTTTCTTAAAATCTTTTGGATCTTTAAACTTCTCCATATCTTCTAAGTATTCATACAAGAATCTATATACCTCAATCAATTCTTCGTCTCTGAAATTTTCTGCTGCTATTCTTCTCGCTTGTATCCAATTATCTTCCGCAACGCTATCGAAAATTGATAACTTAATGTCCATATTCCCGTCTTCTATGGATGAAACATTAAGAGAATCACCATATGCAGAGTTTTCTAGTGTTATGACGAGTTGTCGAAGATCTCCGGTATAGCCATCGATAATTTCCTTGAAAGCTTTTAAATTTTCCTTTTTACTAGGATCTATTCCCTCGACATCTAGTATATCGACACAATAGGGAACTATTTCGTCTTTATCGGGCGGGGTAAACTTCATCTGAGTAAACCTAGAACGAAGCTCTGGGGTCAACCGTTGTACATAGTTGCAAGTGAATATCACCCTAGCATCTGCGTCATATTCCTCTAGAATGCCCCTGAGAGAATCTTGTGCCGAAGATGACAGACCGTCGGCTTCATCCACAAAAACAAGCTGAACGTCTCCCATAGGGACTCTCGTGACATGATTTATCAATTGTTTTCTGATATTATCTATCTTACCGTCTTTAGAACCGTTGATTTTTAAAACGTCAGATGAAATGTTTTCTGGTTCCACGAGAGCGTTGATTATGATCTGCGCCAAAGTGGTTTTTCCGGAGCCCTTGGGTCCATGCAACAGAAGGTGCGGGATGCTTTTTTCTTCCACGCATTTACGAATAAAGCGTTCTTGTTCGTCACTCTGAAATATGAAATTGTCTACGGTGGACGGTCGGTGTTTTTGCCACCAGAGTTGTTTCGGCATATATTGTCTCCTAATACAAGTGGAGACAATTATATAAGCTTAGAGTCTATACATCAAGACAAAGAGTCTCTGAACTGCTGTTTTTTTTCATCTTCTTTTTTTAGTCGATCCTTGATGTAGCTCATAGTTTCGACTATGTTATCCAATTTGCCGTCATCTTTGATGTGCTTACCGGAAATCATTTTAGACCCTGTTCTGGGTGATTCGTCCATGGTGTCTTTCTGTTCTTTTTTCATACGAATATCAATTGCAACACGATTCGCTGCAACCGTCAAATATACTGCAACCGGGTCAAAACTTAAAACAATAATAAGAATGAAAATGTATATTGCTTTGGCGGCATCTGCCCCAAAAGTTTCTACCACTTTTACTATGGGACCGACTTTAACTTCTATCTGTTTAGTTTCTAAATACAATTCTCCTCTCTCCGACTCAGCCTGTTCAATCTGTAAGAACAACGCATCTCGTTCGTCGAAAAGCCCGGTTATGGTTTTTTGAATTTGATCTTTTTCGGGTTGACGTTCTTGAATAAGTTGTCGTCTAGCAGTAACAAAATTATTGGGAACTAGAGCTATTTCTTCGTCAATTGCTTCTAATCTAGACCGCCCCTGCTCGATCCTTTGATCTACGAAATCTATTCTCTCTTGTATTCTAGAAATACGGCTGTTAGCGGTTTCAGTTTGTATTTGCTGGGCTGTTAATTCCAAATCACCCTGCTGCATAGAAGAAAGAATATGCCCCGATATTCCAAGAGAAGTTATCACCATCAACAATCCAACAAAGAAAACTCCCAACATTTTTGACAAAGTTTCCATTTTATCCCAATAGCGATAAACAAAAGAAGCAAGCACCAATTTGGCTATTTCTATGGCTGTACCCCAATAGAGTGCAGTTTCGGAAAACGTCTGGACAAGCCCCAAAACACTAAAAAATATTGCGGCACTGGCGATAAGAAGAGTGCCTAGCGTTATCATTATTAAGAATGGCATAAGTTGTTAAACGGTTATGTTCTGTTTGGTATTTATGGGGTTCCGGTCTCTAACTGCAATGACATTGCGCTCTCGTGTTACCCAAAACTGACTACTTTCGGTTTCTTCAAAATCAATTCCATTAGTCCACATAGAGTTTTCAATCAATATGACATCACCTTCGGAAACTTCTGTACAATCAGGACCGGTTTGTAACACCACCCCCCAACGAGGACGTTTGATTTGTTCGGAATGTACTTCTTGTATATACAAACCCGACTCTGTTTTATTTATAAATCCGTGATTTGTAATCTCTTCCTCAAACCTAAATGCTATTTTATCTTCAAAAAGTGATACTTTCATAATTTTCCTTAGTTTTTCTTGACGATCTTTCTTTTCTTAGTTGTAGTAGTCTCGGACTCACGACCTACTTTGGACGTTTCCTCGTTAGACCTTGACTCTCGTGTTTTCTTATTTTTATTCAAACGTTGAATAAGCGCCGCGCGGCCCCTAGTACGTCTCTTGGTGTGAACAAAATCTTCTCTATCGCGAACTTCGAGAACCGTTTCCTTTTGACCCAATTCCTGTTTTGTTTTCAATAGATCAAAATCTATCTCTTCTCCCTTTAAGCTCTTCACTTTTCTAGCCATTATGTGACTCCTTTGATATCATACGTGTTGTTATTTATAATCATCTTAGGAATTCGTCCATTTTCAAATCGAAGGCTACACTATCTATATTGTGAATTCCAATCAAGTAAAGAACATAAGAACAGCAAGCACTCCCACGACCCGGACCCCAAACGATGTTGTTGTTTCTAAAGGTATCGACGATATAAAGACAGGCCGAGAGTACATCAGTCAAACCATGATTCTTATATAATTCCAACTCGTGTTGTATCCTCTCTATTCTTAGAAGTACCTCTTCGTCGTTTAGTTGCTTTTTGTGTATCTCGGTCTTGATCTTTTTGACCAAAATTTTTTCAATGCCTAGGTTTTTGTATTTCTCGTCAATGTCAAAAGAAGTATCGAACCCAGCCACATGGGTTTTTTCCTTGTAACAAACTTTCGAACCCTTGAACTCAGGTACGAGTTTGAGAAACTTATCTACTTCTCTCTTGTCTCTACCGCTGATTATATTATTAGAAAGAATATCTCTTAGATTTTCGCCACAAAAAATTTTGTCACAAATGGCATCAACCGACAAGCTGGATTGTCCATCAACCCACAAATCTCGGTTTGCAAGCTTTTCATAATATACTGACATTGTTTTAAACGAATTCGTCTTTTACATCATCTACAACAAGATTGGAGTTCCCTTGTGGCTTTCCGGTCAACTGGACCTGCTGCTCTCTCAGTTTGCTCAAGGGTATGTTAGCCAAATCGTCTCCTTGAACAGGCGGAGGTCTTTGTAAGGGCATGTTCTGACCACTACCACCCGTGTTTGTTGGTGTTGAGTGTGGCATCTGTCCAAAGTTTGCACCTTGTCGTATCTGACTGAATATAGCATTCAGTACATTTGTCATAAGCTCAAAATCAACGTGCCCGATATCTGGTATGGTCTGTGCAATTCCATCTACTATCTCGCTGATTGAAGACGCATCAACTTTTACAGTCCTAGGACTTTGGGGCGGCTCTTTTAAATTCTGTATCTTTTGGTAAATGGCTTTCCATTGTTCTGCTGAAGGAGACCACCCCGATTCTTGAAATTCCATGATACCATCAAGCCATGTTTGAAATTCTGAAACGGTAAATTTTTTTCCTTTTGGTGTTGACATTAGTACAAATCTCCTATGACTGCGCCTTTCAAATATTTATTGTAGTTATCTGTTGGTGAAACACACACCCAATGTCTCGGTCCTATCGGATGACAAAGCATTGTAGATTTGTGCAAAGTGGGTGTCATTATCTTGCTATTTGGGATGTAATCCAACACCTTTACCAAGCCCACACCGGGAACGACATAATCTTTCTGATGGTCGTATACGACCGCACTGAAATTCCCCTTGGTCAACTCATGTACTTCTATTACATCTATCTGAAAAGTCTCCTGAGAATAGATTAACATGTTCCATGATGTTGGAATTTTAATGACATATCCCATAATAGCCAGCATCAGAGCAGACACTTCCATTTCCTCAAGTGTTATTATTTCATTTAACATAAAATCCTTCTCTTTGAGAGAAAGGCTCCAGAAATATTCAGAAACAGTCGGGACATCAATGCTTTCTAGAAATATTGGGACATTGTTCTCATCCAAAAACACCATTAATCAAACACCTCGTTTTCCAATTTTGAATCATATCTTAAAGATTTTATAGTCTTGAGAAGATTTTGTACAGTCTTTTCTCTGTCCGTTTTCTCTTCGTATTTCAAGGATTTCAATTCCGTGAACGCGTATTTCTCTTCTTTATAAATCTTTTTTCGTTTTGCGGCGTGTTTTGTAGAAAATACCACAGACGAATAAACGTCAATTACATTAACTTGGTCTTTGTCTACCGCTTTTCTTAGACCACGACCAATAGTCTGTACAACCCGAACCGACGATTTTCCTCCGTCAACAACAAACACGTTAAAAAGTCTAGGGATATTCAATCCGGTACTAGCGAGATTGAAAGTAGCAATACCGACTATTCCATTACTCTCGTCGAAACTTTTGTAAATGGGCTTTCTGTCTTTAATAGAAGAACTGATAAATATAGCATTATCACCAATCAATTTTGAGAGTTTTTTACCAAAATCTACAGAATTAACTAAGACAAAAGAATTGCCATACTTTTCTGTTGTCTTTTGAATCATCAATGCCAAAGTTTCCATACGATCCGAGTTGTGTATGAGGTAACTTTTTTCGTTCTGGTATTCCGGGAAAAGATATTTTCTCTTAAACTCCGCATACGCAACATCTTTCAATTTTGGATCATCTTTGAACTGATTTTTAAACTGTTCATACTCTTCCTTGAAATCTTCCTTGAACCCCAACATTGTCAAATTTAGTTTAGCCAGCCATCCTTCTGAAATCAATTGCTCTGAACGAACCTCCGAAACAACTTGCCCCAACGCACAAAAAACGGTCAATTTGTCCGTATCGTGATCTGGTAATGTTCCAGTAAGACCTATTCGTATTGGCATGTTTTTTCCAGTGTCACCACAAAGAAGATTCTGTAAAACATTAGCTTTTATACCATGGGCTTCATCAACCATGAAACCGTCAAAGTCGTGCAATATGCGTGGATTTCTTCCTAAAGACTGCCATGTAGAAACAACAATCGCTGGCCCCAGATTCTTTTCCTTCTGGTAATAAGCGCCTACCTCTATACCAAATTGTTCAATTTCTTCTTTTGTTTGTTCAATCAAGTCTTTGTTTGGTACAATTATGATAATTCTTTTACCTTTATTCCTATACAAATCGGCCAGTACCGCAGTAATAAGAGTTTTCCCACCACCGGTCCCCACCTTTATTATCCCTTTGTGGTTATTTTCAGTTACTGCATTAATTGCTTTCAATTGATGGTCAGCAATGGTCCAACCATACTCGCTAAAATAATCTTTTCCTATTTTTTCTACAACAAGATCAAAAGGTTTTCTTTCGTCCTTAAGCTTTATCGAATACCCCATGTCCTTAAGTTCAAATAGAACATCTGGGAGCATTTCAATATAAGTAACACCACCGGGTGTAAAAAATTTGGTCTTTCCGTCCCAACGTTCTAGTTGAAACTCAGGATTAAAGAAATAATTGTTCGCAAAAAACGAAAACTCGTCACTCAGTTCCTTACACTCACGGGGTGATACTCCGTTGATTGCGGCTTGAACCTCATTTATAAGACGGACGGTTGCTATTTTCTTACTCATATATGAAGTGTAATACCCTGAAGTTCTTTTTCTCGAATTTTTACGATGTTGTTTATCGCATACGCCCTTTGTTGAAAAGCATTTACAATCATGTCTGCTCGTTCATACAAATTTTTAAATTCTAAGTATAGCGCATATATGTTTTCGTAATCTTTATTCTCTTCTGCTAATTTGTCTACCATTCGATCAGTGATAGACTTTTGCATGGTATCATATATTACTTTAATAGCTATAGCCTTCTGTCTTTTCAATCTTCGATCTAGATCATCAAGATAATGTTTCAATTCCACCTTGATTTCGTCATAGTAGGCTATCCAAGCGACTTGTTCTATATTAACCATCTGAATGTTTTTATTGTCCAAAGAAACATTTTTTTTCCACCCAGAAAGACGGTCTTCATATTCATCCAATAAACTCAAAAAATTTTCAGCTTCTTTGGCTGTTAATACTATCTGTTTCTTCTGCATAATAATCTCAATGTTTTATTTCGGTAACTTGTGTGAATTTTATTAACTCTTTTTGTATGTCGTCCAACTGAAGTTCTTCTCCGTCTATATCCCTATAATTGACCCTATCAACAATTTTTTGGCGTACCCCCACTTCTTTCATTTCAGATGGTACGGGCTTACTCGTTGCCTCTACATCATTTTTAAGAGCTTCTAGATACTCAATAATATCAGTTACTGTTCCTTTTTCTAGAATGTCAATAGGGATGGGAAATGCTAGCGTGTTGGCTACCCGCGTTTTCTTTTGTTCCTGTGTGTTTGTGTTGATTGTCACGAGCATCACTAGGGTGACATAGTTTAAATTTTGTGGTACTATGTTGATATCTCCCATGATCATATCAACATCATGCCCATTAAACAATACAACTTCGATTGCAGAAAACAATCTCTCTACAAAAAGTAGAGAGATTTTTCTAACACTATCAGCGTATACACGGTCGCGCTCCAAAATAACATCTTTTAAGCTTTTAGTCATCTGACTCCTCTTCGTTCAATGTATCAATAAAATGATCACCATTATCATCTAATTCGATGAGGTCTTGTAATATTTTATTTAGGGTTTCTTCATCTGCCGATTTGGTTTGAAACTTATCATCTTTATATGAATACCATGCCCCAGATTTAGAAATTACCCCCAAGCTCTCCGCTATGTCCAACAAACCGTTGTACGGATCAATGCCCGTATCGTATGGTACTTCAATCGTCACCTTCTGACGAGGCTTAGCAAAACGAGTTTTATACCCCAGTACGTTCAAAGCAATACCCTCAACAGTCTTGGTCTTTGCATCCTTGACTCGACGATTTGTTAACATAACAATCTGAGAAAATGGAAACTTCATAGACTCAGTTATGATATACGGATCAACCTTCTTCATGATAAGATCTTGATTTTGGTATGGTTGCTTAGTGGCAACGCAAAAAATATCAAGATCTCGAATCTCATGCATTATATCACCACCCAATTGTTTCAATTGTTTGGCCTTCTGGCCTTGATCATTGTGTATTACACCCTTTTCTTCTTTTTCAACATGGGCTTTTGTTCTTAGCTCATCTAAGCTATCAATCAAAAGAAGGAACGGAGGAAGGTCTTCTTTGTTAGCCCTGTATTCTTGAATGAATTCAGAGATCAACTTTTTCCCAGATTCTAAGGAATTGACACTGTTGTACATCAACAACTCGTCTTCTAGATCCAATCCAACGGCTTCCATGTAGTTGTCGTCTATGGCGTTTTCACTATCCACAATGAACACGCCGTATCCATTTTTTTGTGCCTGTACCGCAGCAGACATTGCAAGAAAACTCTTTCCCGAATCAGATGGACCTGTGATCATAGCTAGTCTTCCTCCAGCGTATCCTCTATAAAATTTTCCCGATATGACCTTGTTCACTGCACAATTTCCCGTACTCAGCCAAAGGCGGGGTGGTGCCGAATGAACATTAACCCCGTCAAGCTTTCCACGGGCGTCCATCGATTTCATAAATTTGCTTTTACTCATTATTATCTCCTTAGTTTTTTGATAAAGGAAAAGCCTATATCTAGGATATAGGCTTGGTCCGATTTTAACAATCTATTTGATGGTTGAAACTCAAGCAGACTTTCTTCTATTCCGAATCAAGTTTTGAAGATCACTTAGATCGTCACCGTCATCGTCATCAGCAGCCTCTGTTCTGTCGTCACCATCGTCCGAAGATCCAGTGCTATCATCAAAGTCGGGAACATCATCGAACCCTTCTCCTTCAGACACATCTTCTCCCTTCAACCTAGCTAGGGCTGCTGCCCTCTTAGAAGACTTTTCGGAATTCTGTGTACCAACCCTCTTCTTGTCTAGATCGTCATCCCCATCTTTATCCACAGAACCTTTTAGGTGCTGGGCTAGGAGTTCGTTCACTTCATCATAAGTAGTGGGCTCTCCTAGGAGTTCCCGCAAGTCGATCAATTCTATGTTCTCAAGATATTCGTCCGGAATAGGGGAAGGTTTGCGGTCGAAGTAGGAAGAAGAGTCCCACTTGGCCTGTCCGCCTTTGTTGGTGATTTTCTTAAGATTGAAATTAAAACCTTCTTCTAAATCCCATGGTAGAGCATCATCATCATCGAAAACGTTTCCAAGGTCTTCCATAAACTTGGTGTAAAGCTGATAACCCAACTGTAGGGTGACAACCTTACCTTTATAAGTTTCGCCGGTTTCTGGATCGGGTGGAAGAGGGTCAGAAATTACCAATGCTCTAGCTAAATGTGTTGCACTTCTGTAGTAATATTTGCCATTCTCTTCGTCTCCCGCATCATAGTACTTTGCGGATAGTTCCGCAATAGGACATCTCGCTTTGGGGTCGAATGTTTTGGGGCTTGTGATTCTTCTCTTCTTACCGTCTATGGTAAGCCAGTTGTCTAATCTTTCTACTAGAGGAAAATCATTGTCTGTATTCTTGTCCGGGAGGAATCTTACTGTTGCTACTTCACCCTCGTTCATCTTCCAAAACGGGTATACGTCTGGATTGTAGCGTTTGGTATTGCGTTCTTCACCAGACACTTTTTTCTTGGCGAGTGCTCGAATTTCTTTCATTGATTTCTTAGGCATGCTTTTTCTCCTTTAGGTTCTTAGCTTTGCTTTCTTGTTGATCTTTTGGATCGTTCTTGTAGGCACCCCATGTGCCTCTTTTTTCATTGTTGCAGTTTAGAGTCTTAAAACTTTTAATTCAACAACAATTTGAAAAAATCTTCTCTTTCTAATACGGTCTTTAGCTTTCTTAAATGTTTACAGACGCCCGGACTTCGTGTTGGATTAACGGGAGGTCTATTAGTTTTCTTACTGTACACGGGTGGTGGGTTTCCATGCAAACTACCATCGCCATGGTTGTATGGAGCAAACCTCCATCTAAAATCCTCGCAAGTACACCTTACTTGAACATCCAACGATCTGGCATTGTCATATCTAGCATAATACAAATTTCCATCCGTTCCAGTTAAATCAACCACCTGCATTGAAGGATCATTTACCGAAGAATTAAATTCTTCTTTTCCGATATACTTAACACCATCAAACCGAATAACTGTTTCGTAAGTGTTTCCACTGTTGGTACTTGTAGTATCGCATCGGACCTCAAGCCACCCCTGTTGAACAGACGGTATATACCTAACATTATTTATCTGGACCACGTGCGACCGATCATCCCTACCACCTCCAAAATTTTGACGAGTGACAGTGACTAAAGAATTCATGGTTCTTTCGAAAAGGGATTTCAGTTTCATAATATTCGGTTGGGGTCTTTTCTATTTATCAAAATACAATAGGCATTGGTGCATCATCCAGACTATTCGGGTTTTCTACAAAAGTTTCTTCCCATTCATCCTGTTTATCATCATATCCCTTCGCGTTATAAACTTTCTCATATGCGTATGGGTTGAAATCTGCCATTTCTTCTAAAATTCGAACCATGATCAACAAAGAAGCAATGATGTCATCCGTCGCACCTGCTTCAGCTTTGAAAGTTGCGCCCTGTCTTGTGTAATTTTTGAATTCGTTAATTAAAACAGGACAAAGAATTTTGTAGGCTTCAGTCTCCACCATGGATTTTAGTTTCAATGCAGTGCGCCTTTTTACCTGCTCTGACATTGTTATACCCAACCTGTTCCCTATGGAATCTGATATCAAATATGACTTAGTCGGCGGCCTATCATCGAATTCATACATCGCTAAAATGCTAGACCCCACACCGTTGTTTTCTACGGAAAAATATACCTCTTTACTGTTCTGTTCCAAGAACAATAGTATATTCTTCAACTTTGAATACAAAAACTTTTCCGAAGTCTGATTAGACCTAAACTGACCAACTTGCTGCATTGTAGGGAACTCGGTTATTTGTATTACAGAATAGTCCTTACCAGACCCCGTACTTACGTCAACACTGACAATATAAGCGAGAGACTTCTTGGGCTTTTTGAAAAAATCTACGTCAGCCACCGTCATTTCAATAATAGGCTCACCACCATTGGACTTGTATAAATCGTCGAGCTTTTTCTCTATTTGGGTGAGTGCAAAGTTGTCAATCAACGTTACGTCTGATGAAAGAAAGTGGCAGTTATGACTCAATATTCCGTTTGAAAAATATGTATTGCTTTCAGTTTCTATAATATCAAAAGTTTCTGCACCATCTATTTCGAAAACATCCTGAACAGTTTTTGGGTGTTTTGGGTCAGTGGAAAGAACTTTATCCCCTGAAACTATAGTTTTAGCCGACACTTCTTCACAATCTAAGCTAAACAGTACATGGTCGAGCGAAACCTTAACCGAAGTTTTGTCTGTAAACCGAATTTCCAATATTTCCTTCTTACCCTGATTGGCTATACCGGCAAAAGATTCGAATCCGTTTTTCGCGAGTATCTTCCATCCCTTATCATTCTTGACCATCGTATACCCCCTCGTACTTATACGATTTCTTCCTGTTATCTTTATCCAACAACATTTGTAAGTTATCCACACCGGCCATTTCTTCTACAGGGACATCATTCAAAAAACCGTATAAAACGGGAATTATATGATCGAGATGATATTTGCCTCTTCCGTTTCCTCTAGGCAAATTATTTGGATTAATAATCTTTTTGAATTTTCTGTAATTCCTTTTTGTGAGATTTCGAACTTCATTTCGATACAACTCCCACTCGGATAATGCTTCTATTGGGACAACACTCCCACTTTCTTCTAAAGTTTTTCTCCGTCTTTTATACATTTTTTCGTCATGATAGTCATTCAACCATCTCCCGCCGAGAGACTCCTTGAGTCTTGACAAAAATTCTTCCTTTTTTTCTTTTGTCCAATTTTTCTTGGTATAAGATATTTTGCTAGGATTATTATAAACGGAACTACCATGGCGTTCAGTACAGGTTTTTCGCCTCTTGGTTACCGATTTTTTGTAGCTGCAATTCGCGTGTCCATTTTTCGTTCTTCGCTCTATAATCTCTCTTATTTCATCTGGTTCTTTTTTAGACATTGTTTTTCTATACCGGTCTGCGACAACCTGCCAGTCTTTTTTCGTGAACTTTTTCTTCCTAGATGATATATTTCTATTCCTACAGAATATTTCGCCACATCCACTATAGTACGACATTGATGCATTCTTGAAACTGGCCCTATTACCACAACCGCAATACTTTATGTGGGCCGGAAATAATGATTCAAAAAAATCTTGATACGAACAATAACCGTAGCTTTTTATATGTTTAAAAAATTGGCCGTTACATCTACAATATTTTTTCCCGTCTAGTGGGGAAACTACATACTTTCCTGTAAGAATTCCGGGATTCATGTCAAATATATCAACGTCCCGTTCCAATGCCTCGTAAGCCATGCAAATTGGCACCTTGACAAACCTAGTACCATCTGAATTAGAAAGCTCAATTAATGTATCTCCATGACAACACTCATACTCTTGAAGCCATTTTCTTTTTCCAAGGATGCTAATCTGTTGCTTTTTGAAATCTTCATCTCGACCCGGAGGAGCGTTCCACGGAACATGTGTAGGAACAAATTCCCCATCATTGTTTGCCTCTCTCCACATTTGTGCAAATCGATTGCTGTTGCCATTTGGGGTGCTTGAAATGATACATGAACCACCTGTATTTGACCCCATGAACCCGGACTGTAAAAATGAATGTGATCCGGGAACAGTAAAATCATAGGTCTTTTTCTGATAAGACGGAGTCATTTTTTTTATTTTCACCCATGAGGTTTTCACCAAATATCCATCCCAAAATGATTTATGTTTTTCCCAAACAACACTATTTTCTTTTTTCACCATATCGGAAAATAGATTAAATTTTTGGTTGGTACAGACTCTACCAGATTTCCCGTCCAGTATTTTATCCAAGCGAATGTTATACTCGGTTCTCGCTCTTCCTATCGTAAGATTGCATTCTTTCAAAATCTTTCTTATTGTTGGTGTAATAACATCACAAGGGATTGTGAACTGTTTGTAGTCATCTTGCTTTCTATTTGAAATGATGTGATTTAGTTTATCGATTTTTCTTTGTATTCGTATGGGTATGTTTTGTTTAAACAACTCATACTGCGACAACGGTATATTGAGAGAATACGAGTCTCTACAGGTTTGAGTAACACTGTTGTTTTTGGCGATTCTTCTTGGCCTCTTTTTAGTACCATCATTAATATATACTCTACTGATGATTCCCATATTCAATAGTAATAATTGTGTTTCTTTTAGCAACTTCTTGCTGGTGCTTGTTAAGTTTATAGAACGATCTGTAATGGAGCCGTCTCCATCGAAAAGTCCTGCTAAATAGTTTGTTACGGTATCTTTAGAACTAGTAAAAATAGTCTTTGGGGTGGTTTTCTCGTAACATTTCGCGTATACGTCAACGCCCCAACTCTCAAAAGTTTCTACCAACTCTAGAGAACTACAAACCAACTTATGAGATTCTTGACTATGTTGTGTAAATTCCTTTATCAAATTAGAGTTTAAATATACATCTCTGAATTCGTCATCTGTATTCGAGACCAGAATACTGTATGCTTTACCTGTTGTGTGTTTCTTCTGCGTCCAACCCTCTGCAATATAACCACCTAGCATATATGCATGCTCTGGTTTCAATGTGTTATTACCCCACATGTTCATTCCAGAATCTACACGAATATAGTCTTTTTCTGATAATTCTTGATTGGGTTTCATGAATGGACCATCCGGCCCAGCAACCCAAAACGGGTGTTTGAGCGTGGCTTCCACCTCCATCCCCCAAAGATTTGTAATGATTTGGGTTTCAGATTCCGGACTAACATAACCATGGGAAACACGTTCTCTTCCACCGATCCCCCATGTGGCCAAGCCTTTTATCTCAAAATAGTCTCCCACATTTTTTTCCTTGTGGAATTCTTCTATTTCTTTCAAACCGTCTTGTGTAAAGATTAAAGTATCACCCGACAAACAAGATAGAGTTGGTAAAACCGAAGTCCAGAACTCTTCCTGTAAGTGTGTCTTTACAAATGCGAACTCGTCAAGATACAAAAGACTGATAGCAAGACCACGGGCAGAATCGGCAGAAGTGGCACCAGCAAGAATTCTAGACTTGTTGTCAAACCTACATTCATGCTTATTCCAAGAATCATCATCGATCCCCGGCTTCAGCCAATGTGGCAATTCTTCATAAGCGTTTTGAATCTTGGATATAATCTCTTTAGCGCCATCGGATTTATTGGAAAGAATCAACACCATCTTCTCTTCGTTGAATAGGGCGTACCAGAGTAGATATGCCGCAGATGTTTCAGTCTTACCAACCTGTCTAGATGCTAGAACAATATTGTATCTATTCTTTTCAAATTGTCTGACCATATTTTGTTGATAATCATACATGGAGAACTTGATCTGTCCCCTAACCGGGTGTTTGATAAACACATAGTTTGTAATGAAATAAACCGGGTCTCTGGCACATTTCATTAACTCTTGTGCTTGTTCTACTGTATAGGACTGCTCGGAGAAAGCTTTTTTAAGTCTTGGGTTACTTCTTCTACTCATAAACAAATGGGACAAGTCATCTCAATTATTTAGTTCTATATAAATTCTATGACCTTGGCAACAACACTTTTTCGAATTTTAATTTACCGCAATCCCAAATTTTTAAATACCCCAAAGCCATTGCTGCCTCGTTTATGGAACAATCTTTGTTTATTTCAGATGGGGAGTTTCTCAGATTGAATTTGTGTAGGCGTATGTCGTTTTTGCAGAAATAATAATCCGGTTCAATTGACTTAGATAAAATGAAACTATTTGTGTATACAAATCTCCAGTAGACCATCTACGATCCACAAAAGTTACCAGTTTCTTATAGCCATGCTCTACACCCAAAACTCATACTCTTTATTCCACTGGTCTAAGCCTATAGCGTCAATCGTGCGTCGTTTAAACTCTTCGTCTCTATATGGGACGGTGTCCCAAGAGATCTTTATAGAATTCATTGGAGAACCTTCACTCAACCCATTGTTCCACATTTCCTCAAACAAATCCCCTTCGTTACGGGACAAACAACTTGTCTCGACCCCCCCCCCCCCCTCCCTAAAGTGAGGGGATTCCTGCTGCGAGACGCTCGATGAAATAATTTGGGTCGGCTGCACACTTATATAGTTATAGGGTTATCACCGTTTTCACATCTATATCATCTCTAAAGATATTTACGAGAAATAGTATAATATGAAAAAACGGGTTACACTTGTAATGTAGGGAATATATTACTGCTCACAGGAACCGTACCACCCGTTGACCCTAAAATAATTTGACCATTGTTACGTGCCATCACAGGGTATATACAATCTAAAAGTTCTGAACCGTCTCTATAATTATACTTGTAGAAGTCGTCTACAAACAAATGTGTAATGTGTGCTCCCTCGAAAGAACGCACCGTGTTTGTAGCCATTACCCTAGAACCGTTAATTAGTTTTAGTCCCCATTTGGTGCATTTGATGTTCGTATTGATATCAATATATTGATGGTTAATCGACAACATCATATCTCTGAAAATTGTTAAATTGTGTTTCGCCGATTGCATGTTGTTGGCCATTAGCACAATTGTTTGATGGTTTTTATCGACAAAATTATATAGCAAATGTCCTAGTACTGCGGTAGTAATGCCTGATGCCCTCGGCCCTGCAACCCCACTCATATTGTTTTTCGACAAATGATGCAATATCCTAATCTGTAGAGGTGAAGGATTTATATTCATGTAAGAGCGGAGGAAATCTGCAACATCGCTTCCACATTCGACTCCCCCCCCCCCACAATCTCCCTTATCCTCTTTATAGCCGGGTGACCCATTAGAACGTCCACTTACCCTTTACAATATGAATTAGAGTTCTTGAACCGTCTGGATAAACTACACAGTGGGTTTGCATCCAACTGCTTGGACCGGAAGCATATTCTAGGTCTGTATAAGCACTGACCCCAACCTGATATGTCCCATGAAAAATTCCCGGAGAGTGACTGTGACCTATGATCGTCTTTGGCCCGATTTTGGAAAAGTTATTAATACTACCTCTTGCACCATTGGGACCCTTGTCCCCATGGAACCCGATCTCGATCCCAGCAATAACGAAAGACTCATCGCGTTCCAAGAAATGTGTATTTTCTATATTTCGCAAACCGGGACGGGACTCCGGGTTTTCGCACCAAAACTTGAAAGGATCAAAACTTTTAAAACCGGTTCGGCTCATCCGTACACTCTTGTACTGGTGATACTTTAGGTAGTGATACAGAACGGCATTCTCCGGATCGGATTTAGGATCAGCTTCCCCCAGCCATCTATCAAGCGCTTCATCATGATTGGATTTTACTATCAAATTAACCATATTTTTTCTGGAATGTCGATCAACAAAATCTGCGGAAATCTGCAAACCGTCTTCTACATTGTTCCTTCCATAATGATGTTTCCCAAAAGCAATGATGTCGTTGCCTCGGTGGTGGTGATTTCTGCGATAAAAATCCTCAAGATCATGAAGAACCCACACTTCGGGATTTAAAACGTTCATAATCGAGTTTTTGTCTGTATATGTGGCGGCTTCCACAGAAGGATCATGAAACTCTGCATGGATATCACCGGTCACCAGAGCAGCGACCCTGTGGCCGTTCTCAGCGCCTTCGATAGTGTAAAGGGTATCCTTGTCATAGAACGCTCCGGTATGCCGGTCACCGTGGACATGCCGAATGTAAAAACGATCGCCCTCTATTTCTACTACTACCGCAGCTAAACAGTGATTAAACTCCCCTTTGTGCCCTGCTTTGGAGTCTGTATAGTTTGGTGTGGTAACAGCACCAGTGCTTGTCAATATCTTAGGAAGCTTCTGTGCTGGAGTCGGAATCGTTTTTTGTTCGATAGAGGGGTGTCCGAATATGGCAGAATCCTGACCGGTCACATGATCGAATCCGGACAACGGTCTGGTTGCCGTGGGCTGAATTGAAATCTGTGCCATAACACGAAGATGATCATTTAGCTTTATATGATTTTCAAGTGTGTAGTTTTTTAGCTTCGAATCCCACCATTCATGGTCGGTGTTGTTGAAATTCCATATCGATGTAGGATTTCTATATCGATACGGGATGACCATAATTTGTGCATCGTTAATTTGTGCGTAATTTTCGAGACACTTAAGAAAATTTTCATGAACCGGTGTTGCGTTCTGGGCCGAAGTGACTATGTAAGTAGCTTTCTTTTTCTTATTCACATTTTCGTGAACTTCCATGACAAATTTGCCTTGGGTTTTTTGTATTTTGGCCAAACCTACTTCATAATTGTTGATGTCTTCATCACTCGGTCTCATTGCATGAGACTTTTTAACATTGGGCTCATAGCGAGAAAGTTCTGGTAGTTCGAAACCAGAATGATGCTTTACTGAAAGCTTTCGTCTTGCGACACTTTTTGGTTTTATTCCCATTAACCAAGCAAATTCTTCTAACTTCAATTTGTTGGTGTGTGCTACTTTATACTTTGCAATAAAGTCTTCCGTATTTTCAAATCTTTTGCTCATGGTACTACGTTCTCCTATAATCTGGAATATACTAAAGTCTTGAGTTTATAAAATCAATCGTTACTGTCTGGGTCTGGTGTTATGTCGATGGGTTCTCTTTCTTCTTTGTCGCCACGAAGAAATTTCAAAAACTCGTTTCGATCACCGTTAAAGACAATATTGTTTGTAGTTCTAGATCCCGATGCTTTCTTGTCTATTTCTTGTTGTTTCTGTTTTATTTTATGAATTGATTCTTTTTGTCCGGCCCTCTTTGTAGAAGCATTCAAAGCAGTGTTGAGGTATGTTGCTGCGACTTCAGCAATTCTTGCTCTGTACTTAGGTTCCACCTTGTCTAATATATCAGATAAAGATTCGTATCCTTCCATGGCTCTTCTGAAAACATCATGAAATTCTTTCTCTATCTCGGAGTCTTTATCGTCATAATCCCCAGATTTCTTAAGGGGGTAAGAGACAAGGACTCGTTCCATCTCCGTACTCTCTTCTGGGACGTTAAAGAATTTTTCTAAGGCGTGCCCCCGTTTCTCTTTCACCTTTTTGATGGTAGGAGCATCTTCTTTTTCCGTAAGATCTCCACTTGTTTGGTCAAAATCACTAATCACAGATATACTTGGTTTCGTTTCAATGACTATTTATGTTGTTACTGTTCGTCAGATCCAGAAAAGTTACCGTTTATATCTACATTTCTTGTCTGTTCTTCCTGCTTTGTATGTGCATTTATCATTGCAGCAATGATTTGTTCTATCTGCTGTTTCTTTGTGGCGAGGGCGAGGGAATATACCTGTTCCTGATATTTTATATCTGTCAGATCTTTTCTAATTGCATCAAAAATTTCAATATGTTGTTTGACGCTACCGGGCAAGTCATCTAGGTTTATGACCCGACCATTTTCTGTTTTCCAATAATGTGTTTTAGATATCTTTATCTTACTCATACTTTTCTCCTCAAATTGCGTTCCTAAAATCCAACAAATCCAGCTCGTCATCTATTTCTTTTTTCAATTGATAGGCTTCTTCTGAATCTTCTCCCTTGAAATCAACTAGTTGATGTTTCAACACATCCAACTGGTTCTCCACCATTTCGTCTTCTTGTGTTCGTTCTTTAGACGGAGGAGAAATGTAACCTTTCTCTACAAGCTTTTCTAACATACTAGAACCGTTATCTGTTTTTTCTTCCGTCTTTTTCTTTATTTTAGTAAGAAGGTCTTCGTATTTGTTAGGCGAACCGTGATCAGAAATCCTTAGAGTTTCCGAATCATATGCCAACAATGCCTTCTTACCTGCACCATCAGACCATCTAGTTTTAAAGGCGTAGGTCAGCATTTCACCTTCTAGTCGCATTTCACTAGACATATAAACAGACAACCAGTTATCACATATGTTGATTTTTGACAGACCGCCAGCGATGACGGATTGATTTGGTTCATTCATTTTCAAAGCATCTCTATTCTGCTGTGATGCTGTCCAACCAATCATGTCATATGCATGAAGCAGTTCATAAATGTCTTCGGACTTTGCCTTGTCTTCTTCAGAAAGCCCACGTTGGGCATGCATCTTAGAGATTGGGGACATCAAATCCATGTAGTCAATAATTAATACATCAGGTGGTTTCCCGTGTTCGATTTCATACTGTTTGATATAACCTCTAAACTGATTACAATTGCTACCGCCCGGTAAGCGAATTATTCTAAAATCGCCAGCACCGAGTTCTTTGAAATGTGACATCTTCTTAGCAATCTCAAAAATTCTCGATTTCCACTCTCTATGAGATGACGCTGTCATTATGTACGATTGACGCAAAAATACCATCTCTGGTGGCAATTCGAGAGATATGTATAAAACGTCCAGACCTTGGAGGACATAATTGTTGGCAACGTTGCTCAAACAAACAGATTTGCCTCCACCGGAATTTGCGGATACTATCTGTAATTGTTTGCGCAGATTTCCCCCACCCATTAAATTATCCCATGTTGTAATGCCACACGAAATATGATTTAAATTTTTGGCTAGTTCTTTTAAACGTTCTTCCGGGTTAGAAAAAACGTCAATCCCCAAGTCGGTGGCCAGTGATACGTTTAGTGCGTCGGATACCATTTTATACACTGCACCAAAGTCTCCCTTCTGGATCAAGGGGAAACTTTCGCTGACCGCGTCTCGCATAGCGCATTGTTTACAAAAAGATTCTACTTCCTTCGCACTATGGTCGATTTCATCCATTGGTACTGCATATTTTTCATATTCCTGTTCAGCATCAGCCTCAGCATTCATCAATTTTATGGTGGGATTAGTGTTGTGTTCTCGGTGATAATCCAACAAAAATTGAACGTGGGGTATATACTCTGGGTCAAAATATTCAGATTTTAGGATCGCCATACATCTCCCCAAAAGCTCTGGAGAGTTTAGCAAATTGTTGATAATATGGTGTTGTTTTTTATTATTCATTCATTGCTGTCCTTGACATATTCCTCTATATAGCCACGGCAGAATGATAGGGTCTAGGGATATGAAAGTAAAGAAATATTATTTCCCGTTTATGTCCTTGTTGATCTTTTCTTCAATCTTATCAACATCTGCACGGGGGTCTATACTACCGTCTTCGGAATCTGGGTTCAAGAAGTCTGTAAGTACGGGTTTGGTCTGACGGAGCTTATATCGAACATCTGTCGATAGATACAACCATCTCTTTTTCTTCGAAGAATATCGATAAAGTCTAGGTGCCAAATTTCTATCGATGTCATTATAGGTCTTCCTGTGATAATCACCATTCTTGGGGTTTTTTGGAAAACCGTCTCCCTCGGTATAATCTTCGCCGTTCGGTGGTATTGCGTCCATGCCCCAACGAAAAATCATTGGGTCCAGTTTGGTAGGATCAACGTTCGGAAGCTCTCTCTGTATCCACTCCCGAAGATCGTTGCTAGGGACCTGTTTGTTTGCAAAATCTTGACCTCTCTGTGGAACCTGTGTATTTGCATCCGCTTCCACGGTCTGATCGATATCGTGAACATCTTGGTATTTCTTTTTGTTTCCATCATTGGTGTCTACTGTACCTAAATTATCCCTATCTTCTGTAAGTTTACCGAAAATCCCCTGAGTTTCTTGCGAAGCAATAGCAGGTTCGGCTACCACACGAATCATAGTGGGGGTCCAGTGGGGGGTAAATCCGGCAGAAGACCATGAGACGTTAGTCACTTCGAGGTATTTCAGTGTAGGTTGCATTTTAGCATCATAATACGTTTCACTAGGCAACTGCAGAATATCACCTATAACGATGGGTCTACCCAAAGCTCGTACCAACGCAGTAAAAGAAAATTCAAACAAATATTGTTCTCCGTTATAATACCCAGAGCCAAATCCCATTTTTGCCAAGAAACCCGCATAATCTACAGGGGCGTATGTGCCTTTTATTCTTATAGGGTCTTCAGTGTACTGTCGATCACGATTTTCAAGAAAGATCTTATCCTGAATATTTTCTATATCAGTTTTCTCGTATTCGGACAGTTGTACTGCTTTTACTGCCCAGTGATCTTCTGGGCCACCATTAAAAGCTGCTGGGCGTATTCTCCAATATCTAGAAGGCACTGACGCTTTGAAATGTATAGTAACGTATCCGTCACAATCAGGAATGCTCAACAGTGATACCCCAAACCATTTCTCGCCGTCTGGGGACCTCTCGATTCGGACTTTTGTGACTCTGTTTTTAGAATTACAACCCTGCTTGATTCTAATCGTGGCTATGTTGTGTTTAACGTATGTTTCGATAGCATACCGTATTCTCCCGTTGTCGAGTCGTATCGGCCCAAAATCGTATCCTATAAAGGCTTTTCTAACTACATCTTGACCCGTTTGGAGAGATCTCCATTCCGTGTCGAATCTGTTAAATGCGTCGTCTGCTGGAAAATTTGGATGATCTCCGCCAGATATGGATTCGCCCACTCCCGTCTGATCAACAAGCTTTTCCTGTTCATAGATTCCCAGCATTTTATGGATGTTGACCACCGCTCCGCCTATCGCGATAGATTCTTCAACATAGCCGTCTATGGCACAGACTTCCTCATCGAAATTTGTCAATTGCCACGGATAACACGGTTCGGTGTCTACACATGGTAACCCTCGAACGTTGCCCCCCGGAGAACAACTGTTGTTGGTACCATTATCACCCCTTATAGGTTCATCGGGCCCAACAACACCACCATCTGGACAATTGCCCGGAGAGTTTTCTTCTGGATAGCAGTCGTAAATATTATTATCTTCCATGTTATCCCATTATAAAGTAAGCATGCTGTCCAACTTCACTGGCATCTGCCATTGACATATCTTCTAACTCTTCTAACAAACCAGCCTTCTCGGCTTCGGACTGGGTAATTAATTCCTGTGCGTTCAACACAGTGTTACCGTTAGGACCCGGCAAAGATTGAAATTTTCCTCGACCCTGAGATAGCATCATCTTGGCTTCTGCTAATGCCCATTTCTGAATCCACATAGTCGTATTCCGGTCAACCATTAAATCTTGTTCTGTTCTTTCTACGCTGGCGTCAACCAATATTTTTTCATCTGCGTAAATCGCGTTGTACATTTTTAATTCTCTAGTCTGCTCGTTCCATTGGAATGTCAATCTGGTAGCAAAAATATTTTCAAGTTCTTCAATAAAAGATGAAACCAGATGAAAACTCAAAATATCAAAGGAGCCAAGGGTATACAACTGTTTTAAAGCGGCGTAACCATATATATCATACCCGGAATACGCGCCCTTGAGGAAACCGCTCCTCAAACGATACGTGGCTGTAACCTTTACGATCTTATTAAAACCAACGCACTTATCGCTCAGTTCATAAGTTTGTTGATTTCTCTTCATATTCAAGAAGAAAAAACCTCTCTTATATGCATAACCACTATACTTTCTCAATGTTTTCAACGCGTTGTCTATACATATATCTATCTGTGATTTCGATAACTCAACTTTCGTGGAAGGAGACCCGAGAAGCTCGCGAATCTTTCTGTGTAGTTCTCGACGTTCATCCGGACTTCCATCGTCCCCGACGCCGAGTTGTTTGTACATGGGCTTGACTCTTTGAATATCTTGCCCCGGAACCGGTTCTCTATATCTTATAGTGACAGAAAGGTCCCCAAATACATTATCTACTACATCTAAAACTTCAATTACCGCATCACATCCCCTCACACGAGTTTTAAATACAAATGTGTCTTTGTCGTTACATTCTTCTCCCTTTGTAAATTCTAAATATGCAAATGCTGTGGTTTTTTCCCATCTAATTGCATTCCACAAATACAATTGTTCCTCGGCAGTGTTGTACCAAACAAAACCTTCGTCTGGTTTGGGGTCAGATTCAGCAACTTCTTGTAAAACCCAGAACGACCCATCCCATTGAAATAGCTCATCTGTAATGGTGTTAAGCCAATATGTACCCGCCTCAACGTCAGTCGGATCAGTCGGTGATCTAATAGGTTGTTCGTCTAACAAAATCCATTGCTGCAAACTTTCTGAATACATGTAAAATTTATCATCAAACAGCCAATATAGCCCGAGTGGTGGTTCCAGCGGGTTAAAAGTTTCGTTGATGAATTTAAGCTCTTCACATGCTTCAGAAAGAATTCTGGTCAACACCTCAGTTTCCGGGTTAAACCAAACTGTACCTTCCGGCAATTTTTCTGGCTCCAGTGGATTGCTTTCCTGCTGGAAGAAATTGTCGACTTCCACCCATCGAGAATTTAAAAAATCCCACGAAAACAGTGTGTCAACCGAAGGACTGGAATTCCACCAATACTGACATGAACTTCTATTTCTGGGGTCGGTGGGGAAACTCGCAACCGAAACTTCTTCCCATGATAGTGTTACAGAAGACCATTGGAATAAGGCTTGCTCGTCTTTCACATATCTCAAATCGTATGGCTCCGAGATGTGTGAATTTGTCTCTTCTATTACTACATTATCTACGACTACCCAACCAGAAGACTTAAACTCATACAGTATTTCGTCATTTGTATCATACCAAAAATCGCCTAGAAGACCGTCAGGAGCGTCAGGATCGGCGTTCGGATCAATAGCATTGTTAATGACCTGAATCCTGTCCCAAAGCTCGTCTGCTGAGTTCCACCGGTATAGGTTGAATTCATCCTTCACATAACGAAAAGAAAGTCTGCCGGCTATATTAGAGTTCGTATCTTCAAAGAAAACATTCGTGGATTCTTCCCAATTTAACCCGGACTGCAACTGAAATACGGTTTCGTTATTTTCGTCGTACCAGTAGTCCCCGACATCAATATCTTCCGGGTCCTTGTCAAAGTATATGGCGAGAATTTCCTCCCACTGACTGGTTTCCTTATTTAATCTAGTCAGTTCCCCGCTTGCCGTGTTATACCAGTAGGCAAATCCTTCAATCCAAACAGGTAACAAAGGATTTCTGGTTGAAACTACGGTATTTAGATCACACCAGATACCATTCTTCCAAATTCTGGCGATGCCGGACGTAGAATCAAACCAAATAGTCCCATCATCCGGATCTGTTATGTCAAATCCGTAACTGACAAAATCTAATTCGGTCCATGAAGCTCCTGCGCTTAATCCAACTCCGTTGTATTCGTATAATTTATCATCATCCGTGTCATACCATAGAGTTCCTATTGGTAGATTGTTGGGAGCAACATCCGAATAAATTATCTCTAACTTGATTTTGTTCTCACCGTCCCACAAATAATAAACACCATCTTCCAACCAAATAGTGTTTATAAACGGAAAAACGGGAGACTTGTATAGGTCCGAATCCAACAAGATTAACTTTTCGTTGATTACGTTTATCAACTGTTGGTAGTTTGATACTTCTCCCCCAAGAAATTGTATCTCGTGCTCACAATCATTGACATTCAAACGAACCTTGTAAGTTTTGCTAGGGTTTAGTCCTGTGGGTTGTGTCAATCTGATGGTGTTGTCCAGTACAATGGTGTGATTCGCCGGAGTCGCATCATCGTGTGGTCCTTCCTGAATTCCCGTCGGCAGTGAATATGAATGAACGCCCTCTCGATGGTATCTTGCAACATTATCTGCAGCATACCCGGAAAAATAGTATGCAGTGTTTGGTTGAAGGCCGGTAACCTCCAACTCTGTTGTTGTTCTATCATTATAAAATGCACCAACAACCATAACCCCATCTTCTATCCTGCTACCAGAATGTAGGTCCGGGTCAACGGTAGAATCACCAATGTAATATTGACCGTCCTTGGGCGAAGAACCGATGTAATTCGCCGGAACCCTACTGACTGTTAGCACAATTCCGTCGTACTTACCATCCCCACTGCATCCTTCAATAGACGGGGGTATATTCCAAGTGAGCTTCCCCGTTTCATCATCAATTCTGACATACTTAAGGGTTATTTCCTGACCCTCTAGTCTAATTTGATCCGGTGAATCTGCGAATGATTTGAAAATGGACATCTAGCCTTTCTCTATGCCTACAGTGTATTTATAAAGATGATTGGAACGATTTAACTGTCGACTATCTTATTGCCTATTGTATTCCCTTTATATTCTTTGCCGTTGAACTTTCCTTCAAACACTTGAAACTTCTGGGCTTGTGCCGTAGCATTGACTAATATAAGTTCTAATGTTAGCAAAAAAAGTTTTGTTTTACGAACAACGCAACCCGGCTCAGACAAATCAATAATTGTGACATAGTTATAAATCTGATGCAAAAACGGAGAAAACCATGAAGTAAACTCTGCAACAATCTCTGGAGGAATGTTCATTCTTTCAGTGGATTTATCAAACTCATCCATGGTATAATATATTATTTCAAGAAAAGAATTTACCCACATCCCTGCGGTGTCTGATTTTTTCATCTTTGACACTTTTTCATAAAGAACGTTTTGATAGCTAGTGTAAAGACATATGAGAAGATCCTTGTACAACATATCCAAAGTAGCATCCTCAGAAAAATGCTCAGCGGGTATATCTACCGTGATTTTGAATTTTATGTTTCGAAAAAATTCACTTTTGAGAATATCATCAATCATACTGTCAAAGTCTTCTTCTGGAAAAGCTTTGGATGATTCAATTTGATGTTTTTTCTTAAATGCCCAAACATCAACGTGACCTTTCGCAAACAAGTAAATTACCCCCATCAACAATATCCCCACCATGGTCTCTAGGCCGTATTCTTGGGCCATTTTAATAATATCTGCAAAAGAAAGCACGTTGATTCGCCCCCATAAAATTCAACATATGTATTTATTTTATGAGCAGCGTAAAAAAGACTAAATCGTTAATTTTAGAAGAATTTGTGATATATGATTAAACGTTGTTTTGGGATATGATCTACATAGTTCTGTTAGAACTGCTTCGATGACAAGAGTAGCACAATAAGAATTTTTCCACTTCTCTGATTCTGATATGTGATCCACAAATCTTTTAGATGACTCTTGATTCCAGAAATTTGTCGATTGTTTTATAGAGTATTCTTTGACCTCTTTGGACAATTCTTCGAACAATAACTTGCTAGGCATCTTCCCACAAAAATTTTCCAACTTTTTCACTAGTAACTGATATTCACAATCGCCGTAGGGGGGTTCATTTCTGTGCATCTATTTCTCTTGTGTTTGTTATGACCCAATGCATTAATTTTTTGTTACCCCAACAAGGAAAATAGTATTCTTGGCAGTCTTCTGTAATTACCACAAAATTTCTAGCAGTGGGGTAATATAAATTCTCATATTCCCACAATATTTTGATTCTATCTTTTGGTTTTAGATTCACATAAATTTTTTCATCATCATCGTCATAAGACTCTTTTACGGGAACCCTCTTGTAAGTTTTCATCTCGTAATGCGAATAGATTCTAGGTATTTCTTCGGCTTTTTCCAAAAGCTGTTTTTTGCTTTCAAAATACTCAGAAAACGAAATCTTCTTTATATCCAAAATTGTGCCTTCAAACTTGTTCTTCTATATTTATCTGTTGCCTTTTACCTGATACAATTTTGTCTTCCCGTCCTCAAGAATTAAGAACCAATAATTCCAACGAGTAAACCCGTCCAAAAACCACATGATATATTCTTTTTTCTACGACAGGGACTCTGTATCATCGTGATACTACCACCGTGAACCAACTTAATAGTCTTTCCATTCTTCCCTGTAACCCCCAAAACTTTTTCTTTTGGACCCATGTACCAGCCGTCATCTGTGAATTGTTGATTTTCAGATACAACTTTTGCTACATCTTCAATATCAATACCAGTCTCCATAATAACCTTAAGGGCTTTTTCGTGTTTTTGTCTTATTGTAAGCATGTTTTATTTGTCCTTGATTGACTATCTCATATCGCAATATACCACAACCACAAATTCTATCATACCCTAATTCCAGCATGTTTTGGTATTCGGTTAGACTGCTATCATATTTAGAGGAGAATTTTTCTTTCAAAGCGTCTTTCCTGAAGGCCCACCTATGCATCCTTAGAGGTTATAAAAAAGCCCCGCAGGGCGGGGCTTTTCGGGGGTGTTGAGACTTAAATGAAGTCTAGATTTTGGACATTGATCTTACCGTAATAGTCCGCACTGTTACCCAGAGAGGTAGTGGTGTCCGTAAGAACAACCTTACCATAACGGGTCATGAGGGACATTACAGGCTGGAACGTGACCGGGTTCATGATGACACCAGAAGACATCAGTGGGATATACGGTGCATACCAGTAACCGGTATCAGTTTCACCGTTACCACCCTTATAACCAACCAAAATCTGATCACTGCCACCCACTGGCGGAGACAAGCTATCAACAGACTGAGCCTGATTCCATAGGTAGCTGTAAACCTTGATTTGTCCGTTTAGAGTACCAACCAACTGAGTGTTGTTAGGACCTTGGAAGGAACCTTCAACCGCAGGAGCAAATACTGCCTTGGATGCACTCTGTAGAACCGAAACGATCATTGGAGAAGCAACAATAAAGTTACCTGCACCACGACGAGTCTTACGTGCGATTTCATTTGCCACTTCATTGATACGAACACCTAGGTTGGCAAAACGGTCACCAGCAAAAGCAGGTGCATAGGTTGTGCCACCGGTCTGATCATAATCAAAGGTTCTGACGGTACCCGCAAGAGCCAATAGGTCACCAACGATTTCGGCGTCGATTTCCTGAACAATTTCAGCAGACAATGCTTTGGTTAGTTCGGATTCGATGTCTAGACCGTGCTGGGACTGCATGTCCTGCATGGCTTCAATGGTCCATCCTGACTGTAGCTTTCTGGTACGAGCTTCAGCGGTCTGGTTGATGATCTCTAGGGTCATCTTACGACCACCGGAACCTTCTAGGAAGCTACCAGAACCACCGCGCAGAGAACCACCTACCGGCTCACCATACAGAGTGGTACCAACGTCGTAATCATTTCCGTCGCCCGGACGAAGGCTAGATTCCCAACCTTCACCGGTTGCCGGGCCAACATCAATGTCAGACTCAGAGCCGTTGGGGTTAGCGATACCAGAAGCCCCAGCAAGCTGAGCTGTTCCGGTAGAACCAGCATAGAATCTACGAATTGGCTTATCGTTACCGAAAGCTTCGTCCCCTTCTCCAATATCAAATCCACCAAACGGATTTCCATCAAAGTTTGCAGGCGCGGTCATTTCTTCTGCGTACTTGTATCTCAAGGTATAAATCAAAGATACCGGTCCACTCATAGGCTGAACACCTACGATTTCAGAACATATGGTTCCCGGAATGATTCTTCGAATCATCGGCAACAGGGTCTTACGGAAGTTCGCGATGTCATGGGCCTGTGTAGAACCCAAGGATGCGGTTTCTTTAAGAATATAGTTCTTTTGGTTTTCTAGAAGCGGTGCAACCATTTCTGCCTTGTTCGGAGCCAATCCTTCCAAGAGAGCGGAACGCGCTTCATTCCAGTTTTCATTTAACAATTTTAAATCGTCCATTACTTTCTCCTTATAATTTAGTTATAGACTAGTGGTGTTACTTCACACCTGCGCTTTTGCGAAGCTTAGTAAGCCATTCGTTTAGTTGAGCCTTAACCTCGTCACCGTCGCCATCATCGATGCCAGAAACATCTTCGGCCAACTGTTGTGTGTTACCGGTCTTGATCTCATAACCTTCGAGTAGGTTTTCAGCTTCTTCTCCCTCGGCGAGTACTGGCTTGTTGCTTTCCTTCTCCGATACTTTATTGGTAGACTCGTTGAGAACTTTAGCAATGTAACGGTCATACGCTTCTTCTAGTTTTTCCGTCGGAACGTTATCTAAAATTGCTTCCATTACGCTGCGCGGAGTTCCGCTCAAGCTTTCCAAAACTTCTTCCATTTTGCGAGTTCTGATGGATTCATCCAACTTCTTACGAACTTCGCTCAACTGTTCGCGAGCTTCGTTAAGTTCTGCTTCCAACTCAAGCTTGCGATCTTCAATATCATCTTCGTTCAAGAAACGCTTACGGAATTCGCCACCGATTGATTCAACAATCTGACGACCGTAATTTTCCTTGAGAACCTCATCGATGGATTCTCTGTGTTCATTCAGTTCAGCGGTCAAGCGCTGTTCAACATATGCATCTAGAGCTTCCATCAACTGTCTCATGTCTTCCTGAACAGCTTCGGCAATCTTCTGTCTCTCTGCAACGATCTTGTGAGCATATTCAGCCTCAAGATCTCGGAAACGTTCTACGTCTTCACGTAATTCTTCCAACTCGGCAGCTAATGCCTCTTCAATCTTGGTGTCAATAGCTTCTGCCAGTTCTTGTTTCTCTGTAACAAACTTCCGAGCATACTCAGCACGAAGTTCGTTTTCCTTCTGTTCTACCTGTTCAGAAATCTTGGATTCCATCACAGATTTAATCTGTTCGGATAGTTCCTGTTTAGTGTCTTCGGTTAGAAGTTCAGATTCCATCAACATTTTCAATAGTTCATCCATTTTCATATACTCCAGAAATTTGTTTGGATTTTCGTGTATTATTTATTGTTAAACCAAAAAATTAAAAGAATACTAATGTAAAGTTCTTAACTTATTGATTTGTAAAGATTTTTATTTTTCTGGAATTTTTAAAAATGTCTTTGGGTATTGACAAAATATTTGGGAAAAACTATAATATTTACTTACACTTAGGACTGAATATGAACCAACACACCCAAAGCATACTGGATCGCTACGTAGTACCTAAAACTAAATCGGTGGACAGTAATACTCTAGAAAAAATGGAGAGAAATTTACAACCAGAGGTTGTGAGGATAAGGGCCGTAAGAGAAAGTATTGAGAGTATGAAATATATCAATCTCTCAGAAGCAAAAAGGCTTCTATTTGAAATAGAAGCCTTGAAAGAAAATATTGAAAAGTGGTTAGATTGATGTAAGCCTAATACCCCCCGGTATTTGAAAACCATCTACCCTTGAAAGCCACAGAGGTTTTTCCTATCCTTTCAACTCGTTGAAGAGTTCCTTGTTCTTCACAATCACAATTAAACAACTTATCTACATCTTTGTGTGATACGATCTTCTCAACTACTTTATTACACTTGTTACATTTAAAATCAAACATTGGCATGCTTTAATCTCCTAACAAATCCCAAAATTCCTCATTGACGATTTCTTGTATGTCTGCCGGGGTGTCTATCATCTTACCATCAAAATGTTTCAGGAACCCTTCGACCAAATCATCATTATCTTCATTCCTGATCATCTTTTTTAACCAACCTTGCTCTAAATCTATTATTGAACATGTTGAACCAAAATCCAGCGTCAACTCCGTGAGGAAGCCACCCCACCGTGGTCCCTCTATACACTTGTCTTTTCAAAGAAGGATTGTAATGAGAATCATAATCTTCTATGATGTGTTTTGAAAATAGTATTCTTCCACTATTATCATACACTTCAAGGAAATCACCATCCTCTACCATCCATTCGTTTTTGTTTATTTTTCTGTCGTCCCTAATCCCCCACGAAACTTTTCCGGTGGCTTTGGTAAGATTTCCATTGGTATATGTATTTTCGCCTGATACATACATTGTCAACTGTCCGTGTAGTTCATTCATTTGTGTTACCCTGTTATGTTAAAGGTATTTAGATTCTATATTTTTAGATGAAAAAAGACCCCACACTAGTGTGGGGTCAAAGATGTAAGCTTTATTTTTTAGTATTGCCTACACAAGGAATTATACATGTTTCAATAGTAACATCCAATTACATCTTATTGAATACATTCTCCATAAATGACAATATGCTCTTTTTGAAATACTTCTGTGCATTTTCATCATGCTTCAAACTTTCGGCCAAAGTAAGAACCTTTCTTCCTTCCTTGCTATTCTGCAAACCTTCATAGACGGGACGTGGATATGCTCCCTGTGCGGAAGGCGTGGCAACCAAATCAGCAGTCACAAACACAAACTCAGACACTACTCCATTTGGTCCAACGTTCCCGGCCCCTCTGCTAGAAATACCATAACGAACACCAGACTTACCAAGTTCTTCAGCGATCAATCCCATTGGTGTGCGCAAAATCTCTGCTCTACCTATGACGTTGTTACCGTTGATTTGAAGTTCTTTAATTGCGTGAGATATTCTATCCATATTTATTGTGAGCTTCTCTGGGTGGTCGAGTTCTCCAAAAATGCCGCCATTTTCTTTAATGATGTCATTGGCATTTTTAACTGCGCTAGTCATTTCGGAAATAGGATAGATCCTTTTGTTTCTGTTAGGATGTTCGGCTTGCATAAAAACACCGCTAAGCCACATGTTTTTGCCAGTCGTGTTAGACTCACAAACAATGTTTGCTATACTGGGTTCTACGCTTTCAATTAGAGTATCCATCATTACTTGCCTTTCTTCTCTACGGCTCCAACCCCAGACGGAGCGTCATGGGAGTGTGCCTTACTGTTTGGGGTGTGCTCATGTTCTTTCGGACCCTTGGCACTACTACCAGTGGGTTCCTTCTGATCCTTATCATGACCGTGGCCCTTTGTATCTAAAGAATGTTCATGCTCTTTCGGACCCTTGGCACTACTACCAGTGGGTTCCTTCTGATCCTTATCATGGCCATGATCTTTCTTTTTAGGATTTTCCATGCGCTCGTCTTTGTGTTTTGCCGAAAGATCATGCTTTGTGTATCCTTCTGGTGCCTTTACTTCTTTCATATCTTCAGTAAGGCCGGAAACATAATTCATCAATTCTTCATCGTTTTCGAAAGTCTTGACGGTACCATCACCGGAGGCCGTGAATTCGATCTTATCGTCCTTGGTTTCAAAAGAACCGACCGTATTGCCACCTACGAAAATGTCGTTACCGCGAATAGTGACTTCACCACTTTCCAAAAGTCCAAGAATCTTTCGAGTCTTAACGTAAGAAAGTTCTCGTACTAGAGTGCGAGTCAATTCCTCGTCGTTTTCGAATATTGCGTCTACAATTTTATTTTGAATGTTGCTCATAGTAACACCTGTTTGGTTGAATTCAGTAATTATTTATAGTTAATCGTTCTTAGCATTAACATATTGAAGATATCGTCTAACATCTGCCGGTTTAGAATATTTTTTGACACTAGAAAGTTCTTCTTCCGAAGTTTCTTCCTCTTCCTTGTCGTCTTTTTTTTGATCTTTTTCTTTACAATCTGCACACAAACTATCTGGGTCAAGATAATTAAAATAATCGATACGCTCTAGTATTTCTCTTTGGAGTGAAAGTTTCTTTTTCATTCGTTTGAACCTCCGCTGTCGTGATCAACACCGTAGACAGAAGCTCCCAATTTTGGAAGCTTCTTTTCTCTGCTTTTTACTTTCTTCTTTTCCATGAAGTTTGGAATGGGATCTCCCCAAGCGGCCCTGTTCCTGTCCAATGCTTCTAGAACGATAGAGATCTTCATTTTTAGAAGTTAAAAGATCCTACTGTACGGTGACCATATTCCACATGATCCTTTCTCTTGTCCATAATAGAGTTTTCTCGATCCTTCAGGTCTTTCTTAGACATTACAGGAACTGTTTCCCCGGTGGGAACGTATTCGCTACTACGCAAGTTGATTTGCGTTCTGTATAAGGGTTTTCCATGATGTAGGCGAACAGCAGTTACGTCGCCCTCCCCCATATCACCAATAACCACCATATGCTTTCCGTTCATAGTCTTAACGACTGAGCCTACTGACACCCCTTCATCAATTTTTTTTTTGTCTTTTTCTTTCTCGTCAGATTCTTCTGGCTTTTCCTTTTTGGACTCATAAGTGTAATCAACCATGCCTTCTAATTCATGAATCATATCATCACACTTTTCATCGTCCATGTCGCAAAGCTTTTTGGCACATGTGGTAATATCCTTTTCCTTGCAATCTTCCACATCGGCAGCTTTGCCTAGGCGCTTCAAAAATTTACTCTCGGTTGCTTCATCATCACACATTTTAAATAGCTTCTTGATATGTGCTGCCATTTGTTCGGCAGTCATAGACTTTTCATGATCTTCTACCAAAAGGCCCGCCATCTTTTCTGTTAGGTACTCGTTAAACAACGAGTCCAAGTCTTCTGTTTCATTCAATTCACCTGTGGAACGCTTTTGAACAAAACTGTTGTAAAATTTGTTAATAGACATAAAAAACTCCTATTTCGAATTGTCTTATTGATTTTCAATACTATTTATTGAACTTAAAACCCAATTTATTAAAACGCGGGAGATTTTTGGGTGGGTGGTTGTTGTTCTGGGGGAGTCTCTCCACCAACCTCTTCGTCAGCCCCAACCCCTTCACCCTCAAGACCGCCACCTCCGGACGGGGGTTCTTCCATGTCATCTAGACCATCAAGACCTCCCGCACCGCCAAAAGCACCGCCACCTGCTGCCATTCCACCGAGGCCACCCTCGAATCCGCCCGCTTCAGCACCTTCTTCATTGTAAAGCTTTGGGATGTCCTCACGACCACCATCAACAGGTAGTCCTTTTTCTTCACGAAGCAATCTCTCATTGAGAGCCATTTCTTCATCTGTGAGTTGTAGATATTTTCTAAGCGCGAAGCGGTTAGAGATCGTCTTGTCACCAGAAATGCTGGTGTATACACCAATAAGAGCAGCATCAATCTCTTGGTCTCTGTTCTTCTTAAAATTACTCGGTTCCGGTAATTTGATGCAATACAAAGATGGGTCGATGTTCAAATTGTTTTCATAAACGAATCTTTTGAACTCTTCGTCCAATGTTCGTTCTATTGAACTCTGTAGTCTTTCGATGTATAGACTAAATTTAATTTCTTGCATCATAGCAATGCCAACCTTACCGTCATTGAAATTACCAGTGCCGCCGTCACCCTCTAAGGTGTTAATGTAACTTTGTGGTATTTTCAATCCTCTCCAGATCTTTCGGAAGAAAATGTGTAGGTCATCTAAGTTTCCGAGGTTCTGTCCCCCCGGTAGTGTTTCAATTTTTGTTCCACCACCGTTCGGTCTAACGGCCAAAAAGAAATCTTCTTGCATGGACTGTGGATTATAAATTGCATCAACTTGGTTTTGTCCCCCTATCTGCGACGGTATCCTCTTCTGTCTAAAATCGTTCTTGACCTTTTCTAGAATGGTTTTTACTTCATGTGGATGTGCTCTACCAACATCGATGTAGAATGCTCTGCGCTCCGGCGCTCGTTGGATTCTGTAGATAACTATAGCGTCTTCCAACAGTTCTTTTTGTTTAAACACTTTGTATATCGAACGAAGTATAGAAAGACCGAAAGGCATTTCTTCGCTGGTCTCGTCGAACAAAGAAAACCTAACGACATCAGAGGCCCGATAGGGCTGTGCTTGGTTTGTATCTTGTCCCGCGTATACGCTAGAATAGTTGAACACTCCCGTGTTGTCGTTGACCTCATTGTTGTAATCGCTTCTAACCATCCACGCCTTAACATGCGTTAGATCATATTTGTCAGTGATAGCGGCATCGATGTTTTTGGCTGGAATAAACATCCATCGCCCGTTCGTTTTTCGAGAACGGAGATAGAAACTGTCTCCATATTTGATCGTGTTTCTACATATGTTGAATAGACGATCACCCTCTAATTGATGCAGGGCGGTGAATGTTTTCAGTGCTGCTTTCAATGTGAGGATAGTAGTGTTGGATACCTTCTGGGAGGGTTCAGTCATCATCTCCAACTTTAGAATATCTTTTCCTTTCGTGGCATTCCCACACATTTCTTCCGCAATGTAGTCCAAAGCCAAAGCGACGTCTGAGTCACTATCCATGATGTCATATTCGCGGTAACGACCCTTTCTATTTGCCGAACCATTTACGATTCTATTGTACCATGAAGACTTTCCAAAAAGCCCACCTCCGCCACCATAAGCAGATTGGTTATCTATGACCTCGGAATCCCGACCCATCGGGCGTACGATCTTGTAAAACTTGCTTGCTTTCATGTGTTTTTTAAATTCTATACAACCTATTTATTTAACAATGAATTATATGAACACCAATGAAGCTGTTACGAATATGAAGCTGCTCTTCGGCGAGCGTTTTCTAGTTGTGTAGATACTACACTATTAATACCTTCGTCTACGGCTTTCCGTTGGTCCTCCTCGCTCATTTCTCTTCTTGCACGGAATTCTTTATCCGCTGTCGATAGGGTTATTTGGTTGCCCTCCTCGTTTACACCAATCAATTGATCTAGTTTTTCTCGTATCATCTCTACTGCTTCTCGTTCTCCGGTACGTTCCAAGCTTCCGTCTTCTTCAAGATATTCTTTCATTTCCCGCAAACCCGCAATATCTGTTGTATTAGAAAAATCAGAGCTTTGTGAAAAATTGATAATTCCATCCTCTGCCAACTTTCTCATACCCTGTCTGTCGTCCAAGCCAATGTCAGCCCCCCATGTTGAATTTGGGTCTGTCGGTCTACGAGAAGATGACATCATTTCTGCCAATGTTATGGCTTCCCCGCCTCTAAATGCCGAAGAAAGTTGAATCTGGTGTTCTCCACTAAGTAGACTACTGGATGGGGGTCGTGTTGAACTCTTCCCCGGACCAGTTTCGTTTAAAATTCGTTGGATTGTAGGATCATTGGACACGCCAATCAAGCTAGGTATACTATTCGCAGAAGCAGTGTCTGGTCCTTTGCTTCCTGCCAGTTGGTTGCGCATGGCGATCATTTCTTCGAGGCTTCTTCCGTTGGGGTGGTGAGTAAGTCCCCGTTCTTGCATAGTTGAAATCATTCTATCCAGAGAACCTATTGACCCCCGTCTGGCTCGGGTTTCTGCCTGTCGAGACGATCTGATAGACATTCCGGCATTTACGCCTTTGTATACATCATGTGCCAAAAACCCCACAGAAACCGGAACCGATGCTCGACCTAGACCCCGTATTGCGCCACGCACCCCAATCCTCTTAGCAGCACCCACGACTGCGCCACCTGCCCTAGAAATCGCTCCACCCGCGCGACCTAGAGGTGAAAGTCCTAGCCCCATTCTGGTTGCAAAGATTGATGCTATTATACCCCCAGATGTCGTAACTATAGAACCAGTAATTACCGCAGCGGCCTGTCCGATACTAGATTTTAAAACACCTTGGGCAGTCTCTATTGCCCCAATGGCGGTCTTCATGGCCGGACCCACGGGTTCAACGGGTTCTTGGGTTCTAGCCGCTTCTGCCGCAAGAAGTTGTTCCTCATTAGTAATAAGTTTTCCACCACCCGATCTGGTGTATGCACCAAGCGCACTATCAACATCAAGTCCGAGTTGGCCCATGAATGCAGTAAGAAGTGCTCTCTCACCAAACCCCGCCTCTCCCTTTGTTGCAGCCTCTGAAAGAGCTTTACCAGTAAGTATCTCGATATTCTCTCTGGCTATTTTAGCCCTCAATAGGTCTGGTTCGTTCATATCCTGACCCCCGGATGTCATGTAGCGACGAAGCAAGTTTGCATCCTCCGACGGCATGCCCACCTGTCTAGCTAGAATACTACCCCCTATAGACCGTCTGAGTGCTTCTGCTGGATCACCGAACGCCAATGATTTCTGCTCATTCAATCTTTTCTTTTGAATCTCCAAATCTTGATTTAATACCCGTGCCAGTTTTCCTCTCATTTCAATTTCTTCATTCATTGCCTCGATAGAAGCAAATCCCCCACCGTCACGGGCCCCGGCCAATAATCTCAAACCTTCTGTATCTTTCATCATATCACTAAAGAAACCGGCCATTTCTTCTTGTGACACGCCCAACTCTTTATGTGTTTCTTTGATGAATTTTATTGTAGAAGAAACCGCTTGTACACTAGAATCTGCACCGACTCTTCTAAGTACATCAGTAGTTTGCATGATAGCATCCAACGCTGCTTTTCCGGTGTATCCCATTTCGTATGCGGTTTGTCTCATCTGTTCGAACGCCGAAGACTCCATAAATTCCGCGGCCCCACCGAATCCTTCAGCCTGTCCTAGTCTTCTCATCTGAAATCTATTCTCTGCGAGTGAAGTCAGTAGTTCTGTTTCAGAAACCCCCATCGTAATGGCTTCCCCTCGCATGGCTGTACTTGTGGTTGATCCAGTCAGCCTCTGGCGCTCCATAAACATTACGGCTTCTTGTTTAGCCGCCACCCCCACGGATGCAGCAATAGAGGCTCCCAAATTAGAAAGAGTATTGTTCAAATCATTTCTGGATTGTACAACATCATCCAAACTTTTTTGCATTATTCCAGCTAACGTATTGAAACTTCCTTTCACGGTTTCATTAATAGATTTGGAGTATTCTTTGATGTTATCAGAAGCCTCTCCTACATCTTTACCCAACCCATCCACAATAGGTTTCATGATGGCTGCTAGTGATTGATCTTTTCTTATCGCTTCTTGAACGTCTTTCTTGGCCAACTCATCTTTAATATCAGAAAACAGATCAGGAACTTTCTTCAGTTCCTTTAGATCTTTAATGATTTCTTTGATGTTACCCTCCACCGGAGCGTTTTTTTCCAACCTAAGTTTCTTCTGGGCTTCTTTCAACACCTCTGAAATATTCGAAAGATCTTTTTCCAATTTGACTTTCTGTGCGCCTATTTTTGCTGTTTTTGCGTTTTCGGAGATTCTTTTTTCTATACTTGCTCTATTTTGGACAATCTTTGCAAGATCTGACGCTTTCTTTTGAACATTGGATAGGGTTTGATGAATAGTATAAAGATCGTCACTATTCTGCCCCACCCTGTATGCGTATTCTTCGGTCGCGAGAGCGGCATTTTTATAAGCATCAGATTGACCGCGCATTGACATTTTCAAATCCTCGGTCTGTTTGCCGATAACCTTCACGATGTTTCCAATAATTGGAACACCCTCTGCCATGGTTCGCATAAATCTAGTTTGTACTTTAGTGGTATCGTCGAAAACCTTGCGCTGTTCACGCATCTTATCCAGCAGTTTCTCTCCGCTGGAATCCGTCCCACCGTATCTGGCGTTAGAATCACCATCGCGCATCCAGCCGGGGCGTTGATTTGCACCCATCATACCCAATCTGCGATTTAACTCGTTTATGGCGAGTATTAGTTGGTTTGCCGCTTGCTTATCCAATTTTAATAATCAAAATTATTTCGAAGATATTTATATAACATGTTTGGAATAATTCATTCAAGACCATATAATACTTTGTAAATATAGCAACTTACTGTCGAGAATTAAACATGACTACAAGAAAAAGAAAAACAAAAAAAGATCAATATTACATCAATAACAAAGAAATGCTTGAAGAAGTTATCAAGAGCAAAACACAAGGCAGAATGACTGAGCGTTTTGGCGAGATGATCATGATACTAGCCAAACGATATTCGTCTCAGGGTAGTTATGCAAGTTACACATATCGTGAGGATATGGAATCATATGCCTTTACAATTGTGTGTAGGGGCTGGGACAGCTTTGACCCAAATACATACTACAACCCTTTTGCATATTTCACCCAGACCATTAAACGGGCTTTTTGGCAATTTTTAGATTCAGAAAAATCACAAAGAAATATCAAAGATGCTTTATTATTGAAAGAGGGAGAACTTCCATCACACACCTACGAAGAAGATTTCAGAGAAATGGAACTAGAGGAAGCATATCTAGAGTCTGTTGCCAAAAAGAAAATTTCCGAACGTTTCAAAAATCTATTGATGCGAGAAATTGCCAGAGTTGTAGAAGACAAAGAAGCGACTAGAAATATCCACCGAGATATGGTATCAACCATTTTGAAAAAGGAAGAGGACAGGGAAAATAAAGTTTCTGTTTGCGAGTTCCTAAAAAGAGAGATAAGTGAACTTTCGTCGATCTACGATCCGACATACAAACAATATTCAGGAGATGAATATGAATCTGAATAATGTAAAAAAAGCTGCAATGTTCACCGACATCCATCTAGGTAGAAAAAACAGTAGTGATGTTCATTTGAATGATTGTCAAGATTACATTGACTGGTTTATAGACAATTGTAAAAAAGAAAAGGTTGACATAATTGTATTTTGTGGTGATTGGTTTGAACACCGAGATGCTATCACAGGAAAAACCCTAGACCGATCACACAAAATAATTAAACAGTTGGTCGAAGAACTGAAACTTCCATTTTTTCTAATCGTAGGAAATCATGATTTAGTCTACAGAAACAATCGTAACTCTTTTAACACTGTAATTTTTGAACCATTTGGTAATCTAATTCTGGTGGATGATAATATAAGTGTCAAAATCGGCAACAAGAGTATTCTTTTCTGTCCGTATCTTTTCGAAGAAGAATATGCTGAACAAATTGTGGTGATCAACTCTCATGACGTAGTCTTTGGACACTTTGAGTTCAAGGGATTCGTTTTGACGGGAGAAACCAAGGTTCTAGAACACGGACCCGATCAAGAAGATTTCAGGGGGCCTGATCGGATATTCACCGGCCACTTCCACAAAAGACAGGAAAAGAAAAACGTTCATTATATTGGCAATACTTTCCCGATGGACTATAGTGACGCCAATCAAACAGAACGTGGTATGGCGATCTACGATTTCGAAAATGATAATCTAAAATACATTGATTGGGAAGAAGCACCAACCTACATCAGATGTTCTCTAAGTGATCTTCTGGAGAATCCGAAAGATTATCTTAGACCCAAGGCAACTGTAACCTGTCTGGTTGATGAGAAAGACTTGGGTTTCGAAGATATTCTGCATATCAAGGAAGTTCTTATCAACAAATACTCTCTCAGGGAACTGAAAATGGAAGAGCCTGTCGATGATTATAAGATCAGCGAAGACATAGACGAGGAAGACTTGGAGTCGGAAAGTACGGACGAAATAGTTTTAGCCCTGTTAGGAAAAATCAAGGCTGAAGAAATTGAATCTGAAGAACTTAAAAAAATTTACAGAGGTTTATAATGATTGTATTTGAAAAAGTGACATTACAAAATTTCCTGTCCTACGGGAATGAGGCCGTTAGCTTAGATCTACAGAGAAAGAATCCAACCCTTATTACTGGTATCAACCACGATGCTTCTGTGAATGGAGAAATGGACTCTAATGGGTGCGGGAAAAGTTCATTGTTGATGGCAATAACTTTCGCTCTTTACGATCTGGCTCTAGGGAAAGAATCAGAAAAGAAAGACAACCTAATAAACAACATCAACAACAAGGATCTCCTTGTGGAAATAGACTTTAAAATAAAAGAAGATATCTACAAAATAAGCAGATATAGAAAAAATAAAGCAATGGGCGGTAGTGGTGTTAAAATTGTCAAGAACGGGAAAGACATAACACCAGACAGTATTTCGAATGCTAATGTTTACATTGCCGAGGAAATTGTCAAAGTCCCATACGAGATATTCAGTAGGATCATAACATACGCTGCAAGCGAAGAATCTTTTTTAAAAATGCCTCTAGCTAAGCAGAGAGATGTAATAGAAGAACTTTTCTCCTATACTGAACTTACAAAAAAGGCCGAAACCTTAAAAGAACAGATCAAATCCAGTAAGAGTGATTTGAAATATGCCAAAGATTCCAACGAAGAAATCAAACAAGAACACGCCAGACACAAAAAGGGTGTGGAAGAAGCGGAAAAAAATATTGCATCTTGGAATCATCAGCACCAGTTGGATATTGAAGAAGTTGAAAAGTTGATTGAAAAATATAGCAAATTCAATTTCGATAAGGAAGAAATCTTATTGGAAAAACTAGACGTACACAATAAACTGTTGAAGGAACTACAGTCTTCTTTAACAGAAGAATCCAGAACTATGACTCGTTATACAGAAGAACAAAAGAAGTTCGAAGCATATGATGAGAATAAAGCTAAAAAAATTGTTGAACTTGAAAAAGAATTGACCAATTACGAGAGATTTTCTGAAGAAGATCTCGACAAGATATTGATCCTCTTTCAGGATAGAGACAATCTGGAAAAGGAAATAGGGGAAAAGAAAAGAGAGCTGAGCAAGTTGGAAAAGGTCCTTGATGAAGGTCTAGATGCAGTAGAAGAACTTGAAAAAGAAAAAAAGACTTTGGAAAACGCCAAATGTCCTTACTGTTCTCAAGATTACAAGGACTCGAAAGATAAACTCGAAAGTGTTGTTGATGAATTGAAGACTCTTTCTGAAGTTCTCAAGAAAACTCTGAAAACCTCACAGGAGATAGAAGAATCAATTAGCGAATCTACTGTTAGATTAGAGGAAATCAAAAATCAAATACCAAATGAATTCACTCATCCCTTCATGGTCGGAAGTTTTCGGAACGCTAGAGATGGTGTCAAAGAAACTATCGAAGAATTAAAAGTAGAACAAAATCCTCATTCTAATAGAAATGACGAGATAGAGTCACTCTTGAAAGAACTTGGAAAAATAAAAAGCGACATTGAAATAGAGAAGGGAAAGACTTTTGATAGTCCTTCATTCGGTACCCTACGAGAACTCTTCGAAGCCAAAAACAAGATGGAATCAGCGAAAGAAAAAAAAGGATACCTTGTAGAACAAGAAAACCCTTATGAAAAATCACTTGAAACTTTACAAGGTTTTAGGGTCAAGGAAAGCAAGTCTGAAGAAATCGACTCTCTTGAGAAAACAGTTAAACATCAAGAATTCTTGTTAAAGCTTTTAACTAAGAAGGACTCGTTTGTAAGAAAAGCTTTGATGGACAAGTACCTGCCGTTCCTAAACGAACGATTGCACTATTATTTGAGCACCATGGGTTTGCCTCACAAGGCTAAGTTCAAATCTGACCTCTCCATGGAAATTGGCCAGTTTGACCGTGAGATCACCTTTACGAGCCTTTCGTCTGGACAGAAGGCACGGATAAACATTGCCCTCTCTCTGGCCTTCAGAGACGTTCTACAATCCAAGCACAATTTCATCAACTTGTATATTCTAGACGAATGTCTAGATGTCGGTCTGAGTAATGTTGGTGTAAGAAAAACCGTAAAGCTGATGAAAGAGGTAGCAGAAAAGAATAAACTGTCAATGTTCATCATTTCGCATAGAGACGAAATCAAAGATTCATTCAAAGATCAAATCAAAATTGAATTGAAAAACGGATTCTCCAAAATAGTCACCTGACTATTTTGGAGAATTTGTCGATGATATCTTTTTCCAGTTCTTCTATCTTTGCGAACCATTCCGGTGGATTGGATCTGATGTCTGCGGTTTTATGGTTATTCCCAGAATGTATTCTCCACATTGCGCCATGGTTCAAATCTCCAATAACCCGACCATTCATTATAGAATGGTAATTCAGCAACCTTCTGTCGCGAGTATGAACCCCCCTCAGATAACCAATAACAGGGCTTATAGTATTTCTGTCATATACTACTATGTGGTGCATTTGTGCGTCTTGTAATAAGCCGGGTGACGACAATTTAGAAAACCTACGTCCGATAACGGTAGACAAATCTTCGGTAACAACTAAATGGTTAGAATAATATGCGGATATATTCGACTCTAACTTAATTTTAAACAAAGCACGATCAAAAGCTCCGGGAATAATAACATCATCGTCATCAACAAAGCATACAAACCTGTTTACTCCAGCTTCATAAGATTTTATTCTTCCGTCGCCAAGAGTTTTCTGTTTATCTACTACACATATGTTTACGGGCTCTTTTTCCAAACTGAGTAAACATTCTTTGAAATAACTTTCCCTGCTTCCACTACAAATTATAGCAACGTCAATCATTAGATTAACCGGACATACGGACACCCGTTATATCACACAACCTGAATATGTCGTATTCCACCAAATCTGGTGTCAATAAAATATTCACGAAAGATACGGGTGTAATCCCAAGAGCAGTTAAATCTATATTAACCTCGCGATCTTCTCCGTTATTAACCTCAAAATTAAAATTGTGTTCGACATTATCAGAGCCGTCGTTATAGGTCAACACCATTTCCACGGTTGTAGATGGTTGTGATCCAATGTACCGCAATATCAGTGACAAAGAATAATACGATTTGTCCCCGTCGTAATCTATGCTCAAAAGGACTGGAGTCTGTGCTTGTTCAACACTATAACATTCACCAAAAAAAGGAGATTCTCCCTGCGATTGTGCAGCATTCAACAACCAGTCCGTAGTGAAATCTTCTGTGATTAAACTGCCGGTTACAGTTTCTGCAAAAGTTTTTCTGCTTTCCGAATCATAAACGTAATAAGAGTTTTCTTCGAGATAATGCTGCAATACTGTCCTTCTTTTGGGGCGTGTGTTCGTGTCTTCTTGGCCATATACCAGATTTAAAGGAGGAGCAGTATCCGCATTGGTTTGTTTTGGTCTTTCGTTTTCGTTTTCCGTAGTGTATATTATTTTTGACATCTTCTATATCTTCTCAACTTGTTTTAATATTTATACGAAATTCTCTCTGTAAATCTTTTTTTTGATTTCCAACCAAATCATGTGCAATTCCTTTCCAACTACAGCAACAACATGTCACGTTGTTTCTATCTTCGTAACTATCCGGGTCGTCGGTATCAAATGTAAAGCTCATTAAGGTGGATATGGAATTGTCACTCCCACATTCCGGACAGTAAGCGTGGTTTTTTATAATCATCCATGAAACGCTGTCTTAATTCTCTGCCTCGGATGATGTTGTCTTCTATAAGCCTTTTTGCGTCTTTTCCACCACGATGGAATCATCAATATGAATGATATCGATTTAGTCTTACTCGTAGGTTACCTCTTCTGCATGTGCAGAAAAATCTCCCCATATATCATAACCGTCAGCCCTGATATCCGACAAAACCTTTTGGATAGCCTCGTCGGAATCCTCCGCCACAACATCATCAATTGCAACTATATTGGCCTGTACTGAAACTTGAAATGTTTTCATACTACTGTCAATCCTCTCTTCCACCATGATGGAATCATTTTTCTAGTCTGATTATACAAATATTCGAAGGACTCGTCGAGAATGTATACCGTACCCCAGTCATCCTTGGAACGTACAACTCTACCACAACCCTGAATTATTCCTGTAATAGCCTGTCGGTTGTACCAGTCCTTGGAAATCTGCATACGTCGTTTTGTCCACGCATCTCCTAAATACGGATACGGAACTTTGACTATAAGTGCAAATCTTCCGCGATTATCCTTCAAGTCCATGCCTTCAGTCACAGAAGGAGATATCAGCAAAGTTGGTTCTTTTTCAGAACACTCCAAAAAGGTGTCAATAGCTTCATCTCTACTAAGATTGAAACCGGGATTATGATGAATGATTCTATGATTTGTCTTTATGTTTTCAAGAATCCACTGGGAAACTTGGAAAGAACCCGTGTGTATCACACCCGACTCGTCCGCATGATAGCTACATACATGATTGATGTGGGTCATCATCTTCTTACGATCTTGTGTTCTTTCTTCAGAGTTCCACCCATAATTCATTTTGGTAACGGGAGAAAATATTACTTCCCTGTTTTCTTCTGGAAATTCGGAATCAAGAGAAATCATAGCAGACTCATCTGGGTCGATCCCCAAGTCTCGACAGAATTCGTCTTTATCCAGAATAGTAGATGACATAAAGAGAAAACGATTTGCCATTGGTAAACAAATGTTTTTAAAATTATTCTTGGCGTAGAGTTCCTTGAATTTGAATCCAACTTTTTCAGACACAAGGACGTATTTCTTGTCTATTAGAGACATGTCCATTTCTACTAGATCTACTAATTGGTTACGATGTTCCGTGGCTGTTATGGCAGCACGAACAGTCTGTATGTCAGATTTACTCAGTGCCCCACCTCTAGTTTCGATCTCAGTCACCTTCTTACGTAGCTCTATCGATTTTGCTTCGACGGCAGGTAGATAGGTACGACTTATCCAATTTATGGCCTCAGCGGCGCTACGAGCGAACTGGAACTTGACGTTGTATTTCTTACATTTCTTGTCCGTTACAGAAATCGAACTGAATTCGACAAGGTTGGATTCCAAGGTATGTGCTTCATCCAACACCATTAAATTTCTAGGGGGAATCATTTTTCTCAAGTATTTGAAATAAGTTAGAGCTAATGTATAGTTCATTACGGCATTAGGTGATGTAATAGACATATCTCTTGCGAGTTTAGCGGGACAATTATCACATGCAGGTTTAATATCCGCGCCTACATCACAAGTCGTGTTTTTTTGTTCGCATTCATAATTACTTCTTCCGTATACAGAAAAAAGAAGATGTTTTTCAAATGACTCTTCATATTGGCGCTGTAGCGTTTTCTGTGGAGTTAATATGAACGAATCACCCATTCTATCACTAATGTAAGAACTGAATGCCATTGCTAAATTAGATTTTCCTGAATTGTGTGTTACTATGAAATCCCCCAACAAATAGAGATGGTCTTCATCCAGAGAAAAGCCGTAATATTCATCTACATCAAGTTTTTCTATCGAAAACCCGGTCACTGTGGGTCTCTTTTTTTGTTTTCGAGGTGGTGCCTTTTTTCTCTCCAAACGGGTAGGTATAATATCTGTGTTACCACTAATACATATTCTTGCATATTTTTTTCCATCTACCGTCTTTATACTGGAATTTACAGATAGTCCCAAACTTCTGCATATGAACTTAATGTCTTCTGCCAACTGGGGGGATTTAGTTACATAATCAAAACCCCCTCTACCGTTGTGACTTCCATCGGTGTCTATAAGCCCTGCCAGTATTTCGAGTCGTGTTAACTTATTTCCAACCTTGTACATGTGTGGAATAAACTTATTCCCTGAAGTTTTTCCATACAAGCCGTTTCTCTTCAGAATATCGATCAAGCGGTTTCGGTCTTCATATAGCTGAGACCTTCCACTAGACAAGTAATACTGTATTGCATGTGTAGATTCTTTGACTTGTTCCCTAACCTCAAGTCCAAATACTTCCGCTTGTTCATATACGGTCTGTGCAATTTGATAATCGATAGTGGTAACTGAAGCACATTTTTTCATACATCCATCCCCCAACAGTACTCCCATGAAATATGGGTTTATCTCTTGCTGTTTTTCGTTGCAAGACTGAAAAGACTGAGAATCCGTAAATTCAATGAAATCCGGTCGATACAGTTTGTGATTTCTTTTAAAGTGATTCGATTTATTCAGATAATCACGAACAGAAATGTTTACTATTTCGCTCCCTGACACATTGTACCTACCTCCCAGCGGAGTGGTTTTCAACGATAGTATGTGGTCTTGGTTGACGACAAATGGGTCACCTTTTACCGGTGTTATCTTATACATCTGTTGAGTACCTCGATGCAGTTCCAAAACGGTACGCTTTTTTCCATCAGGTCCCATTAGTTGATCCCCAACCTTTATTTCTTGAACCAGTTTGATGTGTCCGTCATAGCCTATTATTGGTGTATCTATTGCATGACAGCCTACGGGGGCTTCTACTAAAATGTACTTGATTTCAGGTGGCAACGTATCAATCCACTCCATTACCTTCTCTTGAGAATCTCTGGGCGTGTAATTTAGAGCTTTCTTCCAAGCGTCGAACACACTTCTGTTTCCTAGTGTCTCTAGAATTTTCTTTTCGTTATTTTCAAGTATCTCTTCGTGTTTCATATTCAACCTATTTGTTTGTAGTTCATTTGTCTGTACCTATTTGGGTGTACCTGTATATTGTACCTTATTAAAGAGCGCAGAGCAAGTCGGATGTTCGCGACAGCGGACTCCGAGGGACCCGAAGGGGTCCCCATTAATTTGTTATTTCGTTTTTTTTTACAAGAATGTAAATACTCACTACGCTTCGCTCCGTTCGCATTTACATTCTTTATTTTGTTTCTGTTTTATTTCTATTTTGTAGGTTACAGTGTTTTTGAATATTTTTTGAAGGGTTTTAAAATACTCTCCCCCATTTTTTAACAAAATTGTATAATAAATTTGTTTAGGAAATTTCCCGTTCCAACCTAGGTAGGTGAATCTATCTTGCTACTACCATAACAAGATCATTGTATTTGCAGTACAAAGACGATCTCCAGTCATTCGCGATCAATATTGATCCAAGACCTTTCACTGCGATGAACAATGAACTTGTTTTCATGAGTCTAGGATTTATACGTCCAGCCTGTCCCGAAAGCGTTACCAACGTATAATCCCCTCATTCAGACCTTTAGGGCTTTTCTATGGGATAGCAACCTCATCGTCTACTATCCACCCTGTCCGACATTTGTGCAGCCTGTTCGGGATATGCAAATTGTAAGTGTTCCTTTACTGCAAAGTTGGGAACAGGGTTATTTATATATGCTTGGGGAAGGTGAAGTCAAGCTTTTTTCAGTAAAGACGTGACGTTTTTAATGCATCGCCACTTTTGAGCGCGCTTCTTACCATAGATAGTTCTTTTGGACCAGTAAATCCATAGTCTTTGTTTGGTGCTTTCCACTTTTTTCCATCGCCTATTACCATCGATGCGTAATGGTAAAGCATGCGACCGATGATTCTGGCTCTCAGGAAAGCGATAACACTACCTAAGTGGGTTTTTTTGATTCTTTCGGAAGCATCACCCACGGCTTCACTTTCGCTTGATTGGGCTAGTTTGTTAGTATACAAGTTATAGGCTTGAATAAAAGAATCGTCACCGGTATCTTCACTGGCTTTTCTAAGTGCCGCTGCTAGTTTACTTTCTGCCAGTCGTTTGATGTCATTAGGAACCATTGAGTCAATCTTGTCGATTAACGCTTTAGCATTTTGTTCAACGGCTTTTAGACTTTTTGTGTTAACGTTACCGGGTTGTTCGATGCTACCTGTTTTTAATTCTTCTAACTCGTTGCGGAGGGCTGAAACCGATTTTTTAATTGCATCCTTGTTTAGAGTTATCAGTCCTTTTTTGGGTGTTTTGGTTGTAAGTCCCATAGCTATTAGTTCTTTAGCGGCTTCACGGGGATTGTATGACCCCGGAGTATAACCCGGCAACGGTGGTTCATCATAGTTATCAGGGTTTAGGTAGTTGTCCCACGCTTCACTTCTACCTTTTTTCTTTACTACTGCGGCCAGAAACATTAACATGTTTGGTGTTATATTACTTACTCGATCTTTAGCAATATCAAGATCACTGTTCCCTCTACCGATATCTTGTTTGAAGCCCTCTACACCACGGCGATATGAACCAACGGCCTTCTCGAAATTTTGAGCTACCTGTCGTGGTGTATTGAAACCACTAGCTTTAATAGTGTTGATGAATTTCAATAATCTCGCGGTTGCGTCTCGGTCTATTGTTGATTTGCGTGGATCATCGTTTAGTTCTGCATATCCTGCGGCCTCTAATGCTTTTCCTACTGCATGCATATTATCAATACTGGTTTCACCTAGATTTACATCTTTGGTATCACTGAACCCTCTTGCAAGATTGGCTTCTCTTCCGACAGTTGACGAAGCAAGGGACCTTGATATTTCTTCTCCTGAACCTGCTACGTTTCGCAGAGCGCTCTTTTTGCTTTTGATTGTTAGCACAAAACGCATTACATCATCCAGAGAGAGATTGTACCCCTTTTTTTCTTTTTCAAGAAAAGAGAAAAATTGGCTCATTTGACCGAAATCATTTGACGAAATATCCGTCATGTAGGTAGTGGCCTCAAGTACTTGTAAAATTTTCATATGTATAGATGTTTCAATTTACAATTATTTATCATCTTTGATGTAATGGTATAGTAAATAGGCGTCATTCAAATCTGCGATAGGTGCAGGTATTGACTTCATAGAACTGATATCTGAATAATTGGCGTCAATAAATTTCTTCCAGTCGTCTTTAAAATGAGAATCTACGATTGCACGAAGCATTTCATGTTTTTTGAATTTCCCCCCCGGAACACCCTCGGGGTTTAGGTACATAAATTTAGGTTTCAATGGAGTCAGTTTTGGGTCTCTGTCTTTATTTTTTATGTCAACGCGCGGGTATACCAATTTAGCAGCACCTTGTTTGAGGGACATGGGTGGAACGACAATAAGCCCATAACCGTTGTTGAGAAAGCGACTTCGTATTAGAGTCGAAAAAGTTACAAGATCTATAAGATTTCCAGCTTTGGAGTTATAACTAAACCCTTCGATACAAATTTTTGTATCATGTGGCTTATATTTTTCTTCAACTGTTTTGATTACAATATTTGCTATTGTTTGATAGTATCGCAATTTTTCCACTTCTACACCGGTAAAAGTTTCTTTCTCTTTGTAATTTTCGTATGTTTTAATTTCACAAATATTGGATGCGAGATCAAACCATTTCACGAAGTCACCTTTTTTAGAACATACTAAACTTTCTTGGGCAACGGCAACCATTCGGTTTCCGTTTATACATATCCCGGTACAAGTGGTTGATGGATCAATAGCTACTATGTTCATTAATATATCGGAGGGAGTTTGCCCTTGGTGTCTTTAAGTTTTTTTGTTTCATACTGTAGTCTTTCGTTGATATATTCCATCATCATCTTTCGTTCGTAGAAGGTCCTATCTAGGATGTCCTCGTATTGAACACCACCTCTCATGAAATAGGCTAAGTGAATAGCACTTTTAATTAAATTTTGCATACCTACATTCAAGGATTGTGAATATCGCTTCAGCGCACTCCTATCGTTACTCGCTAGGATGTTAAAAAAAAATACAAAGGGTTTAGGTAAGACATGTCAATATCTTTGCTTTTCCCACAAGCCGAACAGGTTATTGTATAATTGAAGTCTATTCCCCAGTTAAACGCATCGGCTATTCTGTCAAGTAATTCGGTTCTATCCTCCAGACTAAAAGAGTTAACCCATTCTTCTATCTGGTCTTGGTTTTCGATGTTGTCAACGACACGAATTCTTCTAGCTAGGTTTACGTTGGAGAATTTGTTCACATATTCGAAGTATTTTTCTTCACCCATAGCATGTGGGTTATCTTGTAATCTCAAATTACTGATTTCTTTGAATGCTTTAAAGCTAATTTGTTGGAGTTCTATATCAAAACCTTTAAAATCGAATCTTTTCTTTTCTTCATAAAGATCCGGGTCAATTTCTGTGGAGGAATCCAGAAAATGAGACAGCGGAATTTTAAATTCACAAAATTTGCTGACAATTCCTGTGTTATTCTCGTTATCCAGCACCGGGTCAAATTCACGTTCTTTATTTTCTACTTTAGTATTTTCTTTGCCAATTTGATTGTCTAGATTTCTTAGCTGTTCACCGATATCATCCAGAGATTCTTCATATTTGGAAGTTCTTTGGGATTCTTCAAATTCCTGTTCGACTGACTCTTGGATTAATTTTGATCGGTCCACGAGTTTTTCTATTTTCATACAGACATCTTTGTAAAGAAAATCGTTACCATGACTCTGTTTTTTAATTGCTGTTATGAGATAATCTATATCCGTTGGACACAACTCTTCAGGAGTTAAAACCTCTGGTACACAATATGAAATGGTTTCAGATACCGCACTCCCTTGGAAGATTGAATCAAAAGATTTCATTTTAAGTTCTTCTCTAAGTCTCATTGGGTAAACTACCATTTCACCGTTTTCAACGTTGTCGGCCAGAACACCCTTTTTATAGATTTCACCCCTAGACGGCAACCTAAAAGTTACTCCGGGAAGAGATCTTTTACGTTTTTCCATAAGTGGGTTTGATATAAATTCTTCTTTCATTGACATTGTGTGTTTGTAATGATGATATTTATGGTCAACACAAAAAGTTGTTTTTCCACAAATAGACTCTTTCCATAGGATATAAATAGATGGAACAGATTTACAGTAATCATGGTAGCACAACCTATATTTTTGACTGGCCGGGTCCAAGAAGAGATTGGTACCGACGCACAAACACAAACGATACCGGCAGCAACAGGGCAACCCACCGGGGTTGTTGTATTCTTCGTACAACCCAATGTGTCTGAATCCGGTACAGCAAACTACCTTGAAGTTGGGGACATGAGACAAGCTGCCAGTTTATTGATTTACACGGGAAGCCCCAGCAGAACCTTTTCAATAGACGCCACGTTTGTTTCTAGAACTGTATCAGAAGCAGAAACCAACTTAGCCTATGTCAATACCCTTCGATCTTGGAGGATGCCAGAAAAAACTGGTGACGGTGAGTTTAATACAAAAACCCCTTCTAGACTTTTTCTCAATGGTCTTAACAATCAATTTAAACAGGTAGCAGTTAGAATGACCGATTTGAGCATAACTTTGAACGAAGAGAACGATTATATCATAACCCCAAAAGGCGCGGTTCCTATCGTCTGGAACGTTTCAATTACTCTTAAAGAAGCTAGATCTATTCAAGAGTTACGAGATTTCAACATTCAATCGTTTAGAGAGGGTACATTAAATGGCTGGTAAAAACATAAACAATCGATTCAGACTTTTTGATAATAAAACTTCTTTAGCGAAGAGGTTGTCTAGAATGCTAACGGGCGGAACTACAGAAATCAAGGGTAATAAACTCGGCTGGTGGGAGAGGAATGAAATAGAGCGTGATATTTTTACTGATCGTAAATACCGACTGGGACCGGAGCATGAAGGTAGACCCGATTTAGTAGCAGCGGGGGTTTACGGAACGACAAAACTCACTTGGCTTGTCCTTCTATACAATAACATTGTGGACATCGAAGAAGAATTTGTGGCCGGTAGAACAATAGTTTTACCATCATCCAGTAGGGTTTTCTCTCAAATTGCGATCAAGAATCCAGAGCGGGAAAGGGTTATAAATGAGTGAACCTAGAAATCCCTTAGAGAAGTATTCTTCTTATTCTACAACATTCATTTTGTCTGCGTGGTCTAATACGGCCAGCGCAGAAAACGATGGCAACGCACCCAAGCTAACAGATGGTCCGGAAGGCAAACTTCTACCGGGAGGTGGAGTATTGATTTTGAATGATTCTTTCGGAACAGGAACAAAAAGATTTGTTGGTAAAAGGCTCCAATATGATTATTCTTGGACAAGCACTGATACAAGCAGCACCTCCGCACTAGGAAAATTCATTTTGCATGATGTATCCGGAGGAGATTTTTTCGGTTTTTTGAAGAACGAAGTAGTTGATGTTTTGGGTATATCTATAGAGAATTTATCATTTCGACTAGACGTACATTTCCACTATCCAGAAGGAGATGAAAGGACTACAAGAAGCGAACCTTTAATTTTTGTGGTTAACGACTTCAAATATAAATTTATGGACACCCATAACTATTATGAAATGTATTTCATGGCTTGCCATAATACCATAGGATTATCTTCAAAATTGAATTTATTATATAGTATGACGGTGACGCATAAAGACGGACAACTCCATGAAGAGACACCAACCCCCAACCCCAGTGGGGGTTCTATAAAACCTCGTGGGGAAGAAGACGCAGAAAAAAATCCATTTAGGAAAGATCGGCTAGAAAAAAGCAAGCCCATGCGAACTCTACAGGATGCATTCGAAGCATTACAAGTAGACCTCAACGAGTCTACGAAGATCCACAAAAATCAACTACAGGATTGGCAAGCAGTTATAAGAGACAATTACACTTTTAAACTAAGAAATCCTTCTGTTCAACAAAAAGAATTGAAGATTAAATTCAACATACATCTAGATCCAAAATACAACAATTACGAGATAGACAATAGAAATTTACCTTTTGAACAACCGGAACTTGATGCGAACGAAAAGGGTATAAGAGTGATACCTTCAACGAGCGGTGAGACCTTGCTGGACCTGATTGATAGGATAATGAAAATGTCAAGAAAAACAGGAATAGATTCCGCACAGGGGTATAGTCATAAAATTTGTTTCGTATGGAGAAAACAGGGCTCAGAACTACTGTACGATATTGTCATAAAAAGGTTTGAAGTACCTGTAAATTTTTCGACGGGAAAGAATACTGGACCGGGGGAGAGCGCCAAAGAACCCTTAACATTTTTTTATTCTTCAAATCAAAACCACGATGTTAGGGCGCTGGTCGGAGTAGCTAGTAGAACGGATAAAATAGACATTGTAGAAGACGTAATAGATACTGTTTCAGGAAGAACTGCATATGGGGGTGAAAGGGAACCCATTACCGGCGAACGCGAGAGAGACCGGGAGTTTTTCATGACCGGATACAGTGGGTTCAGAGCCAAGGTTGGAAATGATCGAACCTTGGGTGTAGAATACCCCAAAGAATGGGCAGAATGTATGAAAAAACAATACAGAATGCAGTCGTTACAAGAATCAACATTCATAATAAATATTCACGGGAATCCTGATTTATACAATGACACTCTTCGAAAACCTAGTGCGGCGACAACCAGTTCTCACCCAAACGCAGTACACTACCAATTACCCGAAATACTCCCTTGGTATGCCAAGTTGAATATATATCTCGACACGAATTACGAGGATGTCGGCGGGCCAGAGCCAGAGGTATTTTATCATCAGGAATGGATGCATATCCAGAAAATAACTACGATAATTGAGGGTAGTCATTTTCACCAGACGTTAACACTTGCTAGATCGGACGATATTATATAATTATGCTTGACGAACAACAATTACTAAAAATTTTGAATTCCGAATTGGAAGTGGGCGACACCAAGTACAACTCAAGTGGTATTACTGTTGGTGTTGTGGTAGATACCGATGATCCATTACAAAATGGTCGTTTGAGGGTTTTTTGTGCTAATCTGAACGACGATCCAAAAAAAATACACCACCTCCCGTGGGCTTCATATGTATCTCCGTATGGGGGGGTAATTTCGAACGGCGAGTTTACTAGGGGGACCGGGAAGGGTCCAGAAAAGAGTCAAGGTGCTATAGCATATGGTTTCTGGGCAATTCCGGAACAAGGATCTCTTGTTCTGGTGACCTGTATAGACGGTGACGAAAGAAGAAGAGTTTGGATGGGGTGTATGCAGCCCCACAGAGAAATGCACTCGTTGTTTCATGGACGCTATGATTGGAAAGAAGGGGGCACGGTAGACGGCCCCCTTACTTCTACCAAGAATTCTATAGAACCCCAATACACTAACGCAGAAAAGGCATTTAGGGGTGAAAAAGATTCCGCAGAATGGAAAACCCGTCAATCCGAATATCAAGCGACCGGAAATGTTGGCCACGAAGAGGAGGATATGATTGATCAGCAGTATCCGGAAATTAGGGAGTCCGAGGGCGACGAATGGGTTAAGCCTATCGTAGGAGCACATGGCTATGACTGGTCTGGCAATAAAGCTCTAGGTTCATTCTTGGCCTCTAGGGTTTTCGGTTTTTCTACACCGGGATTCCATGCTTTCACCATGGACGACCGTCCTTACAATAATAGGATACGGCTGCGTTCTTCTACCGGACATCAGATAATTTTAGATGACACCAACGAAAGAATATATGTTGCAACCAACGAAGGAAAAAGCTGGATAGAGATGGATTCTAACGGGAACATCGATGGATACTCGGAACGCAGAATAAGTATGCGAGCGAAAGAAGATATTAATTTCTCTACGGATGGTACTTTTAGAGTAAAGGCCAACAAAGGAATATACATGTACGCCGGTAACACAGAGGGGCAGTCTTCACTAGATTCGGACAAACCGGAAGACGGTGAGATCAGATTACATTCAACCGCCGACACACACATATTAGTGGAAAAAAACTTACGAACTCTAGTATACGAAAACAAACTCGAAGAAATCGCCAAAGATATTTGTCAAACAGTGGGCGGTGGCATGTTTATCCAAGTAGACGGGGATGCCAATACAATATTAAATGGAGGCAATTACAGTGTGTCGGTAGACGGAGACTACAACCACCACGCTTCTGGAAACACCTCAATATTTTCCGGAAATGATAACATTATGCAATCGGTGAGTGACACTAAGATATTTTCTTTTACTGGAAAGATGGACATAGGTTCTTTGTTGGATATGTCGATAAAGACATACGAAGGAGACTTGACATTGGAAGCGTTAGAAGAAAACATGAAGTTAATGTCCAACAACGGGGCCAACCAAATAACAATGAGAAACCCTTTCATGAATTTTTTCTCCGTGGGCCAAATAGTCAGCCAAAGTGCAAAAGAAATCGCACAGCAAACCAACGACGGGTTTGGGATAGATGGCGAAAAAAGACCCACCATCGACGGCAATCTTCTCGGTGGTGGGTGCATATCTCTTACGGGTGGCGTGAACGTTTCTTTTAAACCGACGGAAATAAACTTTGACGCGTTGGACAACATCCAGATGGCCATAGACAATTCAGCTATAGCAACATCAGTACAAACAATAAACGACAATTTTAATTCCATACAGGGAACCGTAAACGATTTAGCATTCACGGTGGGGGAAAAATTGGCTGAAATTGTCGGAGTCTCCAACCCATTGGATATTCTAGATATCACCATACCGGCGTTGCCCACATTTCCAAGTGTTCCTACTTTACGAATACCATCTCTAGACTTACCGGAGTTCAACTTTAACTTCTGTATAGACGTAGGGAATTTCTCGAATATAGAAAATTTCAATCCGGTACCAGATGGACTATTTTTAAATATAGATTTGGGGGGATGGACACAAGATAACTTTAAATCTTGGTTTGATCGCCAGAAACTAAATTTTGAAAATTCTATCGACGTTTTGGATATAGCGAGTAATCAGGTTGACATGAACATCAACAACGCGATAGACAACATTAAGAATAACATCAACCAAATCAAAGACTCGTTAGAAAATTTGGTGAATATAAACATCACAGATAATAGCACACATATTGCGTCATACACAACTGGAATTGGGGGACTAAATGACTCTCTCGCATCTTTTAACAGTGCCGTAAATGTGTTTAACGAGAACGTAGGATCTACTGTAGTTCCACGACTTACAATTCTACAGAATGAAACAAATGACCACCTACGGTCCCTAATTGTAATAAATACAAAAATACAAGAGACACCTGCAACCGTAAATGGGCTGGACTATACCTCTTTGGAGGAACAAGTGATTTTCTTTAATGCTTATAGCAATGCTATTTCAGAATTTGGTGGCCCGTGATGAGCAACACATGGACCAAGAACGCCGAAGTAGTACAGGACTTCGAAAACTATGCACCTGCATTTGCGGACACTCAACCCCCGTTCGCACAAAAATCTTGCCTGTCTTTAACCGAGATTGCCCCGTGGACAAACAGGGTGCCGGATCATGAACCATGGCCACGCGTTATGAAACAAGACGGGGGTGATTCCGTAAATGAAACCAACGACGGTTATAAGAACAACACAGACTGGATTGACCAATATGACAATGTAACCAACCCGGAGGGTCGAAAACCCATCGGTGTCATAGAAGGTGATTTTAAAAATGAACGTGGCCCATTGTGGAGAAGGTAATTTTTTATAAATAGTTTCGAGTAGAAAACAGCGGAACTACATGACAACGTTTTATAGGGGTCCTAGCCTTAAAAGCTACGAGGATGACAAAAAGATCTTGTTAAAAGACGTACAACTTGTAAAACAGGACTTGTTGAACAATATATTCACCTCTAAGGGCCAGCGGCTTATGATGCCAAATTACGGAACTTCTATTCAGGAATTGTTGTTTCAGCCGCTGGACCAAAACACGTTGGCACTTTTGGAACTTGAGTTTACAAACGTCTTTGATAACGATCCTAGGGTCGCGGTTCTTGATTTATCCGTCAACCCCGTATACGAAGAAAAAGCAGTTGTTGTTATAGCACACTTACGATACCTTGAAATAAATTTTAATGACACTATGGAGATAAGGTTAGAATTCGATGGATAATAGATTACAGAACATTGCCGAAAATTGGGAAAGGGCATACGATTCTTTCCAGCAAGTGAATTTTAAAGCTTGGGATTACGATAGTATTAAACAGTCCATGTTGGATTATATGAAACTGTACTATCCAGAAGATTTTAACGATTACATTGAATCATCTGACCTTGTGGCGATTATAGAATTGTTCGCTTATCTTGGGGAACTTTTGGCATATAGGATTGATTTAAACACACACGAAAACTTTTTAGCCACCGCCGAGCGTAAAGAGTCTGTTCTTAGACTAGCCAAGTTTCTTTCTTACAGTGCATCAAGAAACATACCCGCGAGGGGTCTTGTTAAGCTAACCTCTGTGTCTACTACAGAATCGTTAGTAGACAGTAAAGGAAACAATATTGGAAACACTAGAATCATTTGGAATGACCCCAACAATGATAACTGGAAAGAACAATTTATTTTAGTGATGCAGAAAATTTTATCACAAAATTTCGGAACAGTTTTACCTTCAGACCGCATTCAGGTTCAAAACGTACTGTTCGAATTATATGGTACAAACAACGAGGCAATACAAGGCGAAGCAATACGCTACAGCGTTTCTGTTAACGGAGAAACTTATCCGATGGAGTTGGTCAGTGCCGAATTGAATGAATTTGGTTCAATTGAAAAAAGACCGGAACGAAAACAACAGATGAATATACTGTATCTGTCTGACGGTTTGGGTGATTCTTCTGACAATACCGGATTTTTCTTTTTTACAAAGCAGGGTGAGCTTCAACGAGAAACGTTTTTCTTGGACGGAGTGTTGCCCAATCAGACCAAGAATCTTTCTAGGACGGGGATTAACAATACCGATTTATGGCTAAACAACATAGATGATGAAACCGACGAGATATTGAGCGGTGGGGAGCGGTACAACGAACCTAGGACGGGCGAATGGCAGGAAGTTGATGTAACAAACGCACAGAACATTTTATATAACACTTCCCCCAACAGAAACAAATACGAAGTAGAGACATTGGCAGATGACGGTGTTAGATTGATTTTCGGTGACGGGAATTTTTCTAACATACCTTCAGGAAAATTTGATGTTTGGTATAGAACTTCCACCAGTCCAGAAGAAGGATTAGTTATACCAAGAAGCGCAATTCAAAATAAATCGGCCAACATCCGCTACAGAGACAACACCGGTGCAATTAGAACTTTTACGTTTACCTTCACCCTGACTGCACCGATACAAAATGCAGCACCATCCGAGACTGCGGCAAGGATTAGAGAAGTAGCTCCATCAGTGTACTATACACAAGATAGAATGGTAAACGGAAGAGATTACAACGAGTTTTTATTACAAGACAATACTATCTTAAAACTTCGTTCTATCAACAGAACTTTTGCGGGAGATTCTAAATTCATAGGTTGGCATGATCCGAAAGAATATTATGAGAACGTTAAGCTTTTCGGTGATGATATGGTCTTGTATTTTAACTCTGAGATTAAGAACTTTAACATTCTTCCAGAACAACTACCACCACAGGATGGAGGAATCAATGTCCCCCTGATTACGGCTTTGGTTGAAAATTACATTGAACCAATTTTGCGTAGACAAGACCTTTATAATTCTCTGATTTTGAAAGGAATGCAACCCGTGTTTGCCAGATACGAGTTTACATCAGCAGAACTCAGTGGGTTGTTGACAAATATCAATTCTTTGATAACATCTGCCCCAAACACACTTTACTTAACGTACCGGATACAAGAAGATCAGGCAGATAACTTTTGGCAAATCGAATTAGAAACAAACATACAGACAGATTGGGATATTGCCATAACTTCACAAACAAATAACAGTTGGATCATAAACTTTAAGACTAGGGAGTTATATGCCCACAGCCCAGAAACCAAATTCAATCTTAGTAACTATGATGAACGGGTTTTGACGTATGATACAATGAATTCGAAAAAAGACAACATTGTCGTACTGAAAGCGAACGTCGGGGTAGACGGTTGTAGTATTGGAACCAACAGACCGTTTGTTATTAGCAACGGTGTTAATGTAAATAGGGGCCTGTTGCGCGGTATTTGTGATTTTAATACACTTTCTATCCTCCCGGTGGATGAGGACAATAACGGGTTACCTGATGGAGTAGATCTATCATATTTGATAGGGAACAACGACTATGTGTATTTCCAAAGAGAAGATGGAAATGCCCCGTGGGTATACGTTCCGTTTTCGGAAGAAACCCTACAGTCTTGGTCGGAAGATTCCGCGTCTTCAACGGGCTTGTGGAAAAGGGAAAAAGGCGTCGAGGGGTTAAACTTCTTGTGGATTCACAGAACCCCCCGATACCATCTAATCGATCCTGCGGCGTCTAACATAATTGACACCTTCATTATAACAAGAGGATACTATTCCAAAGTTAGATCGTGGTTGAATGGTAATTTGGACAAAGAACCTACTAGACCAACACCATTCGAGTTGAAATCCTCCTATTCTTATTTGGTGGAAAATAAAATGATATCAGACACGATGCTATTGCAACCCGGAATAATCAAACCAATTATTGGTTCTAAAGCACAGAGAGAACTTCAAGGAACTCTAAAAGTCGTAAAGTCGGAAAACACGGTGGTTAGTGACAACAAGATCAAGACCCAGATCGTTGGGATAGTAAACAAATTTTTTGATATTAATTTCTGGTCTTTCGGTCAGCCTTTTTATTTTACGGAATTGTCTGCCGCGATACACAATAGTCTGGGGTATAATATCGAATCTGTCGTGTTGGTACCAAAGGCTGCGGGTACATTCTTCGGGGATCTTCACGAAATTGTTCCAAAAGAGGACGAGATATTGCAAGCGAGCATAAGTGTTGATGATATCGAAATTGTTCAAAATCTAGATTCAAAAACACTAGTGCAAAGATTGTAAGCACAAACACATTTAATGCGAGACTTATAAATATTTCCAAACAAGATTTGTACTACTAAATGTCTCGAAAGCACATCACCGACTACAAAAAAGGAGAGGTAGTTGATACCTCTTCTTTACTTCCAGAATATTCTCGTAGCCGACTTTGGAACGGAATTTCCAACAACATCTTAAACCGCTTCCTCACAAAAAAGAATTTTGAAGAAGTAACGGGATATGTTGGAAAAGAAATAGACAATTCGGTTTTGTCTAGAATATCAGAAGGTAGAGAGTATTTGCAGAAGAACCAACTCCAAGAGGTTATCAGTGCAACTCTGGGTGCGGAAACCAAGTTCTTGACATTTGAGAAATTCCTTAAAAACCTAGAACGTGATGGGGTGGACCTTGAGAGTTTTGGTGAATGGGGTAAAGCGTTACAATTTAATTTTCTACCTCCTGTAAACATTGATAAGATAATAAATTATCAAGACTACTACTGGACTGACAGAAACACTACTCCAAACTATATCACAGTAGAAGTCCAGAGAACCCGTTCAGAAGCAAAATACGACGAGTTGAAGAAAGGTGTTTTCTCTGACATTATTACATCTAACCCAACAACTAACCTCGACTCTGAGAGTGCTGGAATTTTTATCGTCCACGATGTAGAACAGAACATATATGTAGCTGTGGTTAAAGAAACAGACGGTAGTTATCTGAGTCTTGATGGTTGGACTCTAAACCTGACTTCGTTTAATGAGTATGTTCGTTTGGATAGAGAAATTGTTTCTTTGGAAAACACAGAACTTCGAGTATCCGGGTCATTTTTGACGGGGGCTCGTGAAGGTTTTATTTTAAGTTTATATACGGATTTGGATGGTATACAAGAATTTGTCGAGGTTCAATCTTACGAGTTTGACGAAGACAATAATGAAAGTGTATTCACGCTTAAAACTGTCCCCCAAACCTCCCCTACACGGGTATCTGTTCATGCTTATGCATACGCCGCTAGAAGTGAATCCATATATTTTCAAGATGTGGCAGAGCCACAGCAGGTTGACGAAATAAACATCTATGACCTCGGCGAGCCCGTATGGTATGACCGTCGGGAAGTTTTTTCGTCAAATGGGGGCTTCGTACTGTCACTTGGCGAAAACGAAGTAATACAATATTTCGGTGGACCCGCGTCAGAGCTTGTTGTCGGTGCCGAGTACGGAATCAAAATAAATAGTGGCCCAAACACAGGGGACCATGATTTATCTAGTTGGGTCGAAGGTGCAGTTTTTGGTGACCCTGATAGATTTTTAGTTGACGGTGTTGAATTTTTCAAAGACGAAAATATTTCTTATCAAATATACGTCAAAGATAGTCTATCTGCAAATGTATATGCCCAAGAAAATGATTTTTTCTTCGATACGACCACTGACATTTTATATCAATGGATTGACGGACAGTGGAAGACGAAAGTCAGGTCTTTTTCTATATTGTACGAAAGTGAAAACAGCAAATTACGAGCGGACAGCAACGACTGGGCTGATGAAAACAAGTGGGTACACAAAAACCAAATTACGAATCTTTCGGAAAGTCGTCAGGCAACACAACCGATTATAGAATATAAGAACTACATAGAGCTTTCCTACTTTTCCAAATTTGAATTTGAATGGGCTTACCGAAAGACAGTTGAAGATCAATACAAAAAAGTTGAAGACCAACCCAATCTTTTAGAAATTAGACCTATAAAAATAGAAGAATCAGATAGCGAAAATGTCCCAGTTTTTCAGTTAGCTTCAAACGAATTACTACTACCGGCCAGATTTGGTAATATGGAATCGGTTCTCACAAAGGGCGACAATATAAATCTCGTTGGATTTAACACCAACGACGGCCAGTACACTATTGACAGTGTAGAATTTGTACAATTTACTCCGGGTGAAAGATATCAATCCGTTATCCGGGTAGTAGAGAATTTCTTCAGCGTGGGCGATGACATTTCTGATGGAGGGGGAACAATCTACCCGGAACGTACCAGTTTGGGGGATACTTTTGATCCACTGGTTACTCACTGGGCTTTTGTTGGAATAAAAAATATCACAGCCAGTGGTGCAGAGCCCGAAAAAAACCCCATGCTAGATGGACCTGCTATACAAATTAAGACAGAGACAAATAGCGTTTTCCAAGAATACCAAACCAAAATAGGGCTATACTGGCAAGAATTCAACCCTACTTCTACAATAAATGGAGCTAGGTTGGAGCTTGATGAATCTCTTACGGATTTGTGTTTGATTGAGGATTACCAAGAAGGAGACCTTCGTCTGTATATCGACGGAAAAAGAATATATGGAAGACATACAGACATTCCCGCCAACAATACCAATTACGTTGGGGCTATTGTTCTAGATAGTGACCTAGTTATCACCCCGGACACGCTAGTTCGTATCGAATTAGGAGAATATTGGACACACGACATCGGTCGAAAAGACGTTGTAGTGGTTGATCCTACGGGAAATTCACCAGATATCTATAACCTGTCTCGATATAAGAGAATAGAACAAACTAAAACCAAAACTAACCAATATCCCTTGTTCAAAATATATGATATTCTAGGAAACCCACTAGAAGAATCTAACTCTATTTTCTGGTTTAAAGAAAATGGAGAATTTGAGTTGAATAGAACGTTAGACCTAAGAGCAGAATACAAGAGGAATGAACGAGATCTAGTTTTTGAACACGGTCTTGTGGATTCTGAAGGAAAATTACGCTGCTATTTAGATTTAAGGGACAATAAGATTAAAACTATTTGGAAGAAAGGAGAGTTTAATGAACAATCCGTCCCAGAAAAAATAGAAAGTGACTGGGACATACCCAACAGTTGGAAATATAACATACAGCATGAGCTTAGAAAGGAAGTAAGTCTCACCGACTTATTTAGACATTTCAAAACTATAACATTAGCACAAGAACCGACAAAATACAATTCGACAAACCCAGAAGAAGTGTTTCATGCTTTGAACAATCCAAACTTCGGATTGGGTGGTACCATCAAAGAACACAACGGCAACCTCGACCTACTAGTCTCTGCGATGTTGGGGGAACAAATTGATATACCCAAAACTTTAGATTTTGTGGGGGACGCATACGAACGACTTACTTATAGGTGGACATTACGATATCTAGAAAATCTTTCTACTTTTTTAGAAATGTCAGAAGTCGATTTAATAGAAAACTTCGAAAATTACACCGAAAATAACACAAGATGGGATCGTTTGTTTGGAGATTCTTTTAGTTACGCTGATGGATATGGGATCAAAAACGTAATATCAACTTCGGCAATTTTGAGAATGACGGGGCTTTCTAAACCTTCTATATTCAAACGGGGTGAAGACTGGATAGTCAAAAGACACGATGGCACATATTTCACATTAGATATAACGAACGCTCAGAAGAGCAAATTCTACGGAATACTAACCAAAAATACACAGAAGGTGTCCGAAGACAGTGAAGCTTTCCCGGATATAGCAGATTATGCAGAAGGAGACTATTTGGTTAGGGGGGTTTCTTCCGAAAAAAGCATATCTTTGTATCAATTAGAATCAGGTTCATGGACCGAGATTGATGTGATCGGACAAATTGCCAATTTGCTTTACGAGTTGGAAACTCTGTTATACTCTGCCGGACAGCACAGAGAGCCATTAGACGAATTTTATAATCTAGAGTTGACTAAAACAAACAGTCGTTTTAGAGATCTTGAAGAGACCGAATTTTTGTGTTTGGTCGGAGAAGATGCACTACACAACACCGCGTTCCAGAGCGGGGATGCTTTTACATGGAACTACGCCAATACCGACATAGCAACACATCCACTTTCCGGAGTTTTTTCTGCTAGGGGAAAGGCATCGTGGCAGGGATTGTATGAAGAAATATATGGAACAGCATATCCCCACCGAGAACCTTGGATCTTGCAAGGTTATGAAGAAGAGCCCACATGGTGGAAGACCACATACAAGAATAACGATTTAGGAATAGATCGATTCTGGAAAGAAACTATGTGGGATAACATATTCACTGGAGTCGTCCCAGCCGGACAAGAATTACCAAATGGAACTATTTCTACTGGCAACAGTGGAGAAACTCAAATTTACGATTACTCTCCCGTTAACGTAACCGGAAGTACCGTGGCGGGTATTGCTAGTGATGAACTGGCACCACCATATTGGGATGGTTCGCTATCGGCAGACCCCCGCTTTAAACCACTATTCGACAAGAGTCTTGGCAATTATGTATCTTCTCCAAATGCGGATTTTCTTTTTGGACAAGATGGTCCAGTTGAGTGGAAATGGAAAAATAGTAGTAGCTACTTATATTTCTTGCTCAAGGCGTCTTTTTTGTGTGATCCAATAGAATTTTTTAGCAGAAACTATGGTGATGATTTGGTACAAGTAGATTGCTTGCTTGCTAACAAAGAAACCCAAAATATAAATCCACATTTTAAAACTCTATTCCACGGAGACTACAGAGAAGATGGCACGGTTTATTATTCTGCGGGTATACAGCAGTGGATCGTTAATTACAATAGATATCTGGAGTTAGACGGGGGATCTTCTGACTATAGGGATTTATGGATTGGTTGGAATGTAAACGCAGCATACATTTTTAACACTCTGATCAACGACACTACATTAGGTGTTTCGGGGGACCAGATCGACATAGTTGCTAGAGATTATGCGACATTCATTGATCGCCAGCTAAACTCGACCGAAAATACATTCTCCGCGATAAATTGGGCGGTCCAAAAAAGAGCCCCAATCACGGAAAGAACTCATTACGAAACAAGCAACTGGGTTTTCAAACCATATATTAAAAGTCCTAAAAAGAAGAAAACTATAGAATATTATCCACCACAAAATTACCAAGTTAGATTGGTGGGAACAAATACTTTTACAACCGGTGGGTATCAAATCAAGGCCACAGAAATAGACTCACCTAGAGGCTTTTGGAGAGCTATATATTCTTCACCTTTAGCGTTGACGGATGTTACTGGGTTAACGGCAGGGCCATACCAGTTTACTATTGATATCGACGGCACAACGTCTACTGTTGTCACCATAGACGGGTCACTCTCTCCCAATACTCCGACAGTTGGTGACGTTATCGCCAGTATCAATGATCAAATAAGTGGTGCCTTTATCGATTTAGAAAACGGATATTTGATCATCCGCAGCGAGGCCACGGGTCTCGGTTCTTCAATAAGCATTAGCCTAGACAGCCTTTTTCCCGTAATATCTTCGGGCTTAGTGTCTGAGGACGGCATAACTGATTTCGAGTTCAAAAAAATATTCTATGTTTATGGCAACGTTTTGGGAGAGTTTTCGGCTGGTGACCAGATAACGGTCTCTTCTTCTACCAACTATGGTGGGACGTATACAGTTGACGACGTAATATACGATTTTAGAAGAAACGAGACTCTAGTTAAAGTCTTGGAAGATGTTGTTATAACTGACGACATCGTAGACGGAATTGTAAGCCCAGAAAATACCATAACAATCCCGTGGGAAACCGGGCAAGAGGTATTTTTAAACACAGACGGGGTACTACCGGGAGAACTACTGAATTATATTCCCTATTATATCGTAAAGATTAACGGTACAACATTCCAGATTTCAGAGAGTGAAGACCTAGCAAAATTGGGAACTGTTATAAATTTTGCCACTGCGGGTTCTGGTAACTTCTGGGTCGGAAAAGTCACAAACACGTTTAAACCGTTGAACAGAATAGACTATGCATTCAGAAGACATGAACCAGACACTCGCCTCGTTAAAACCCTCTTTGAAGCTCAAAACGTAACCAGAATACAATCTCTCATAGATATTCTCTTTGGTTATGAAGCTCTGCTGGAAGATCGCGGTATTAAGTCAGTTCCTTTTGACAAGACCAATAAAGCCGAAGACAGTGGAAGAGACAATGAATGGATTTTGGAAATTGAAAAGTATATTGTGTGGCTAGACACTCTAATACAGAGAGCAGAAGAACTCCCCCCGAGAATATCTGCAACGGTAAACGTTGATTCTAGCTCTTTTATCAGTCCTTCTGGACAGTTCTTGGCGACTGGACAGGCCGTAAGGTTGAAAGCGGGTGAGGGTGGAACGGTGCCGGAAGAATTAAACAGTCCATTTAATGCGTTTGTACCATACTACGCTATTGTTACTAGGTCTGGTGCTATTCAGTTGGCATATTCCAAAAACGACGCCACTGCCGGAAGGTTTATAGAGTTTTCTACCGGCTCCGGGGAAGTGTATTTGGAAATTTTCAAAAGTGACAAAGTTCTTCCTAAAATGATGACCAATCCATATTACAACCATTTTGTTGTGAGCCACGATAGAGGGTTACCTTCGAGTTTTGAGAGGGCCAGAAACGGGTTATTCGAAAGACAAAATGTTTTGGATGTTAATGGAGAATACATCGACTTAGAAAATTTATTATTTTTCAGGAATGACAGAGAAACAAGCGTTTTGTTAACACAGAACAGCGAAAATAAGATTGCGGGTGCGGATTATTCTATTTTCGAGGTGTCGCACATTTGCAGGTTTAATCAGTACACTAGCGGTAACAAGTTAATATATGATCCCTTTTTAGGAATCAAAACCCCTAGGGTGTTTTTAAGTTTTCTGAGGCCGACAGAACCCACGGGAAGACTCCATGTGGGGGGTTTGGTTTTGAGTGACAACTCCTTAATAGATAACATCGAAAAATCGATACAAGATATAAGAGACTATTACGATGTATACAACAACATTAGGGGTGATGATACTACAGAGGCAGTCAGAAGGTCCGTGGGGTATCAGGGACCAAAACAGTATATGGAAAACTTGGGTATTAACGAAAAGTCACAGTTTGTATTTTGGAAATCTTTTGTACAAAACAAGGGTACAAATTTTTCACTTGAGGCTTTTACAAATCAACGTGCATTAACCGGAGTAACAGTTGATGAGTTCTGGGCATATAAACTATGTGAGTTTGGGGATTCTAAGAAAAAAGCCTACCCTGAGATAAAACTCAATACGGATGACGTAATTAGAAAGGAACTTCGACTTGAATTTGTTCCACCAACTGGCGGAACTATCGGAAAGGACTATATTCCTATTCGACTAACTGATTTTAACCGTTGGGAAAATCTTCCAGATGTTGTGGATCTAATGAAGCCGTTCAAGGGTTATTTCTTAGATGTTGAAGAAACTGAAATATTCACGAATGCTGAAAATCTAATACAAACGTCAACGATCACAAGTATTACCAATAATCCGGTTTTACGATTGAACGTCCCTGTTTATGGTGCTAAGATCGAGTATGAAATTTCTGATGAAAAATTCATTGCCAGCGAAGGTGTGGATTATAGATTTATAAACGGGTTAGTCATAGAATTCATTGCTACAAACATCGAGGTGTGGCAGAATATTACTGTTACTGGGTTGAGGTATTCATACGACAGTACTAACATTTTCAAGTTGATAGATAACAAACGTGAGGAACGGGTGGTTGCCGATATTCCTATATGGAACCCGGCTTTTGGACAAGAAAACCCAGTAGGAAATTATCCAATAGATTTTAAGCTAGAAAAAGATCCAGCCTCGTATACTTTGGATTTTGATGTTAATTCTTCCAGTGGCGCGTTTATCAAGAGAGAAAGTTTTTGGGAAGAAAAACAGATAGGAAAAGTTTGGCTGGATATAACCAAAAAAGGATACGTTCCTTACTACGACAAATTCATTTTTCCAAATCAAGAAGAGCGCAGTCTGAAGTGGGGCAATTTAGCAGATTACGGAGAAATAGAAATGTATCGCTGGACAGAAAGTGATTTCTCACCAGAGGATTATATTAACGAAGTAGAGAAACAGTCTCTAGAAAATATACCACTGGGGGAAAAGTTGACAGGAAATCCAAAATCTGTGGTTTATAAAAAAGTAGTAAATCCCGGAGCGGGACAAGCCCGGTGGGAAGAAGAAAAAACCATTGTAAGAAGTTTCCCCAAGGCCGGGATAGAATCGTCAGATTTGGAAGATTTCACACCTGAACAATTTCTTGACCTGTACGTTAATGGAAAATTTACCTTAAGGTTTAATTATGTTTCCTATGACGTATTTTTGGCCACGCTCGCATTAGCAGAAACCTTCGGGCTTGATATCCCCGACAATTCAATAATTACGTTGGTAAAGGAAGCTGTTGTCCCTAGCGAAGAGGAAATTGATAATGGTGATTATATCCGGGTACATCCCCACAGTAAGATAGACTACATAGACCGCGTGAGCGGTGATATAAAATCAAAGTATTACTTTTGGGTTAGAGGTGACAAATCACAGAAGTTGTTGAATAATACTACACTTACTCTTTTTGACGCGGAGCGTGAACTCTCAGATATGACCAAACCCTACGCCGTTATTGAAGGATTCCGTGAGGAGGGTGATGGTTATGGTGTGTTGTTCGGGGCAACCTACGACCCCGACGACAACAATCTACCATTGCGATTCTCTCAACTTATCATCAAAGGTTTGGCAAACAGCGTTAAGAATAACTCTGATTATGTACTAAGACTTCGGAAAGATTTTACATTAAGAGATGATCTGGGTCTTGATTTAGAAAAAAAGAACAAACACGTAGATTGGAAACTTATTAGAAAGAACCAAACTTCTAAAATCGATTTTATTCTTTGGAGAAAAGTGGTTGAAAGTACTACCGGATTTGAAGTTGTGGACGAATTGTTCAACATTGACGAGAGAGTCCCGGTTCCGTCTGAAGAAAGAGTCAGATACGATGTATTAGTGCGCGGCGCTTCTACACGAATTGGACTGGGTAGAGAGCAAACTTTAGTTGATAGAGACATCCTAAGAAAACTTATTACTCAGGTGCTGTTTGAACCGAACAGAAAATGGTCTGTTGGTGATATAGAAGCGTTCTACGAATCTTATGATCTAACGGTACCAGAGGGATACGTACAGCTACTCAGAGCGATATATGCTCTGTTCACCGTGAAAGAAGTCAATGACATCTTTTTTGAGATTCTGGAAAATTCTATGATTGCTAAGAAAAAGCACCCGGACTTTTTCAAGACTTCGTGGGTGGCCGTAGATGTTGGAAATGCGGGTACTATTTTAGAAGGTGAGACGCTGGAAATTGTTAAAGTGGTTGGTAGTGAATTAGAGTGTGCTGTAGACGTACCACCACCACCAACTCCTACCCCCACCCCAACCGTGAGTGTTACACCAAGTGTTACACCAAGTGTTACACCAAGTGTTACACCAATACTATCACCCACCCCAACCCCGTCGGCTGCATCCGTACCAATCTGGGTAGATATTACGCCTGATACATATTGGACTGGTGATCCAACTACGGGTGACGGACAGACCCCAACGGTATACACCAACCCATGTTGGACGAAAAGTTTTGAAGGGTTCAATAGTATGAACATAGTTATCAATCCTGCATATGAAAACATTAACATTCAGGGTGTTAGATTTACATTAACATCATCGGGTACAGGCGGTGTGTCGGGTGACACACAAGTGACTTTTGATGCGATATCGGGTGGGGCGGGGTATCAAGCAATGGAATTGGTGGATGGCGTTCCCCAGATATTTGAATATACCGGACTATCTGGAATTATAGGTACTGGTGCTAATATTGATATTCTTGGATTTGCGTTTTCAGGTGAAATAACATTGTGCTCTATTGAAATTTTAACGTCTGATATCATACCATAAGTACAATAGCCGGACGGAAATCCTTCTATATACTAAATAGTAACGAGGTATTGATAAGTTTTTCCACGACACAGAAAGGTAAGGCTTTCATCGTCGGGAACATGGTGGAATAAAAACATATGGTACAAGAAAATAACAGTCTAAGCAGTCACTACAGTCAAGAGCAGATTAGAAAATATCTGATTCAATTTATGGCTATTTTTTCTGGTCTTCAAGTGAGTGTGGGGAAAAACGATTTCAATTCCGAATCAAATTTGATACGGGTTCCAGTTATTCATGGCTCCAAAGATAGGGTAGTAGCCCATATTATGGCGAGAAACTCCCCCAATATACCGGTCAAACTTCCTATTCTTAGTGTTCGGTTTTCAGATATGGAATTGGCACTGGATCGTATGAGCGGCATGAGAACCATAGATAAATCTGTAACTTTTCCTAGAGGGGGAGTTTTCCCTGATGATCTAAGAACAATCGAAAAACTTAAACCAATCCCGTGGAGAATCCGAGGAGAGGTTAACATTCTAACATCTAATTTGTTTCATCAATATGAAATACTCGAACAAATAGCTTTAATATTTGATCCAGATCTTCTTCTGTATACCTCAGATGACCCCGACGACCACACTGCAATACACCGAGTGATGCTAATGTCTATTGACAATGAAGAAAATTATCCCGCAGGAGGTGAAAGAAGAATACTTTCGTTGAATCTGTCATTCCAGATAGAGGCTTGGTTAAGTGCTCCTGTAAATGTAAGAGACGATATTATACAGAAAATAAAATTGAGAATACAAAATCTAGAAAAAGCTGCTAGTTTTGAAGAAGTAAAACAAATAGCAGCGTCCCGTGGAATGGAAGACGATTATGAAAATATATTTGATATTGATGACTTAGACCCACCACCTAGGTAAATTTACAATTTCCAAATACACGCCTAATAAATATCATTGAACATTTGCGATAATTCAGGAGAATAAAATATGGCAAGTTTAATTAGCCCCGGTGTAAGTGTAACCATTGACGACCAAAGTTTTTTCATTCCGGGTCGTGCGGCTACAATTCCGGTAATTTTCATTGCGACTGCTGACGAGAAAACACAGCCTGACGGCGTGACTCCAGCACTTGGTACATATGAGTATGGAGTTTTTAGAGAAGTAACGTCTATCCGTCAGGCCGTTGAACTATACGGAATTCCTAGATATTTGGAAAGTGTTGATGGCCAACCGTTCCACGGCGACGCCAGAAACGAATACGGTTTGGATGCGTTAAACAAATTTTTGGAAGTTGGTAACAGAGCATATGTTGTCCGTGCCAACGTGAACTTGGACGATTCTATTACTGGAATCCGTGCATTGTGGGGACGCAAAATTTCAGAAGCTTCTGATTACGTTTGCGAGCTTTTCGAAGATTACCTAGCAGAGTTCAACGAAGAAAACGAATTGTATGGCCCAGCAGCCTCTACAGAAGTAGCTGGTTCTGACGCGAAACTTTTGATTGAAGAGGCTCTTACTGACCTATTCAACGTATATTCTTTCTCTTCCAAGAACAGAACAGGAAACAACAATCTTTTCAAGCAAAATTTCTTAGAGGATAACAACGTTGCTAGGTCGGGGTACCAAGAAATAGTATTTGATACAACCGGGGGCTTCCTAACCACCGATGATGTTACTGGACTGAATAACGATGCCACCACTTACGCATTTACCATTAGCATAGAAGGTGCAGTGCCGCAAACGGTTTCTCTAGATGGTGCGGCTATTCAGACTTTTGGAGAATTGATAGACGAAATTAACACCGAACTCGGTGGTGACGCTTTTATAGATTTTGTCGCGGGTCGTTTAAGAGTAACTTCTGCTTTGTCTGGGGCCACTTCAAGTATTGAAATAGAAGAAGGCGTTTCTGGTGCGACGGGACTATTTAGTTCCTTGAATCTATTCTTGTTCCTAGCTGACCCAGTACAGGGTCTAGGCACAGACCAACTATTAATTTTTGCCGACGGCTATGAAAATGCTGCCACTGGGGATTATTTTGGTCTGTATAATGCAATTGATGACAGTTCTTCGTACACTTGTCCAGAAATTGTGGCACTGTTGTCTACTGCCGCTAACGAGTATGAGTTGACAAGAGAGTTCAGGAATTTCACCAGTTTGGGTATTAATGATGCTGAAAGAAGAGCAGAAATCGTAGCCCAGATGCAAGCTGCAATCAATGACCCGACCCTTGGTGTGAGAAACCCTGACGCTTATTCATATAACCTACTAGTAGCTCCGGGATACCACGAGCTTACGGACGAATTGAATAGGATGGCAGTTGACATGTTGGAAGAAGTATTTGTAATCGGTGAAACCCCGTTTGACAGACCGCCAACTGGATTTAACGGTATTACCACTTGGGCTCTTTCTTCAGAAAGAACCACATATCCCGGCGCTGCTTACTACTATGGTCACGGAATTTCTTCTAATCTCGACGGTAGAAACATTCTAACCACCTCGGCCTCTACTGCCTTGAGAGTCTATGCTTTCAATGATAGAGAGACTGCCTTGTGGTACGCACCAGCGGGTGTCGAACGTGGATCATGTCCTCACCTAACAAAAACTGGTTATGTTTCTGGGAACTTGGGGGGTCCTACCACATTTGTAGAGGAAGATCTCAATGTTGGTGCTAGGGATTCGCTGTATGAGTTTCCTAAAAACATCAATCCGATCACACGCATATCCGGAAGAGGAATCTTGGTTCTTGGCCAGAAAACTGTGTACGGTGCCGTATCTTTGAGAGAATCCGTAAACATCGAAAGATTGTTGAGATACATCAAAAGAGAAGTTCGTAGAGGGTTGTTCCCTTACCTGTTTGAACCAAACGATCAGATTACTCGCGATCAGGTGAAAACTACTGTGGATAATTTCTTGTTCGGATTGATCAACACTAGAGCATTGTTCGACTTCGCTACAATTTGTGACGATTCCAACAATACTCCAGATCGTGTTCAGCGCAAGGAACTTTGGATTGATGTGGCCTTAAAGCCAGTAACAGCGGTAGAATTTATCCCTGTTACTATTAGAGTGGTTGCTTTAGATGCAGACATCGGTGATCCGGGTAGCATTATCGCAAACCCACCATCTAACACGTAATAGATAAACCGTGCGGTAGAAAAGAAAAAGCCCCGCTCGCGGGGCTTTTTTATGGTTTATTCCAAACCCATTTATTACTTCCACAATCCCATATTCGATACCACCCTTCTTTTCTCCTGTTCTCGTATTCTGTCATTTGCGGGTCGTCATTATACTGCAATTAGATTTTAAATCTAGAAGAAATTTTTTTGTAAAATTGATTAACCCTAGATTCTAATCTTTTTCTATTTTCAGATTCTAAATATTTTCTAAAGTTCGGGTGTTCTTCTTCAATTAATTCATAGAACTTTGTGGAAAACTTTTTGGCGTCTTCGCCGATTGTTTCTTCTTTTAACTTGTCTATAGCCATTTTATAAGTAGCCTTTCTAGACGCTAGACCAGCATTTTCGGCTTTTCGGTTAAGGCTTTCGATCTGACCCTGTAACCGTTCCAAATAACGATTCATTTTCTCAACACCCAACATGTATGCTTTTTCGAAAAAATCTTTGCTGTTGAACTTTTTGCTTTTTTCATGATCCGTAAGTTGGTCAGAACCGTCAACTCCCTGATCCTCTAAATTATTAGCAATTTTTGCAAGTTCTTTGATGACTGGTATTGCAATTTTTTTATTTTCAATAAAGTCATCTACCGCACCAATTTCTGGTAGTGTTGGAGTTTGGATAACTATGGCGTATGTATCAGAATCTTTCCTCTTGGCCGCTCTTATTGATTCGGAGTTTCCTTGAATGATAACGATATCAACATTTGAAAAGAATCCATTTTGAATAACTTCCCCCAAATTGTATTCCAGTTTTCCGTTATTTGCGTCATAATGTGCATTGTCCAGATTGTCTACGAATGCATGCAAAGCGAGAGAAGCCCTGTTGTGGTTTTTGCCCATGTGTTTATCCTTATGTGATCGAAGATATTTATAGAATAAAAAGTATCAGAATCGATAAATAATGATGAACACTAAAATACTTAGGAGTTAAAGAGTATGGCAACAATCGCTGATATGGGAATCCCCGGTGACCTAGGAGAAGGTATTTCACAACCTCTATATAAAAATCGCTGGAGAATTCAAATGAATTTGAGAGGTCAGGATGGGGATGGCGTAAGAGCGGTTACATCAATGGCCATCACGGCTGATAGACCAAAAGTAGAATACGAAGAAATTCAATTAGATAGATATAACTCTCGTGCATTTCTACAAGGAAAGTATACCTTCCAGCCTATCACGGTCGTAATAGAGCCAGATATGGGTGGAAGATGTCATTTGGGCATCCAGAGACAAATGGAAGTACAGCAAAAACTTATTGGTCCGGATCGTGGTTTGTATCTGGGCCAAGCAGAAGCAGGATCTGACTACAAGTTTTCCATGATAATGCAATTGTTGAATGGTTCTCACCCAAACGCGGGTGGAACTGCAATTTTGGAAGAATGGTTTCTTGAAGGGTGTGCTTTAAACAATGTTGATTTTGGGGACCTAGATTATCAGGCGTCTGAAACAATTAAAACCACTCTGACGGTTCGTTATGACCATGCATACTTGGTAGTCCGTGGAAGAGCGAAGTCTGCCCTAGGCGGCGCTGCTTAAAGTATATAAAGCTCAATTGAAAAATACAAAAAAGGCCACAAAAATGTGGCCTTTTTTTATAAATAAAATAAAGGTGTGGTATCTTTACATGAAAATCCTAGCTAGAGTGCAATACGCTATACGTCAAGGTAACTTCGATGAAGCCAGAGAAGTCTTGAGTCAACAATCACAAACCTTTTTAGTGAATGATTTCGGTCCTAGTTTTGTCGTCGAGCCTGAACAACAAATAGACCTTAGTTACGCAGATTTGCAGAAAGACTATGGCGGCGGTAGGGTCTCTAGGGGGCTTATCTTCCTAGAATTGGTATCTTTATCAAAAAAGGGGAAAAATCTAAATAGTGTGTTGTTGTTTGATCGAATTCCCCAATATGCTAGCGTAAAAGCTTTGGATTTTGCGAAAACAACCGATGATAAGATCAGATTCGTTTCGGAAAGTTTGGGAATTGGAAACCTTGTATCTGAATTGAGCATCTATAAAAAAGACCTACATGAAAATACTAAGACTAGATTGGTAGAAGTGTTTGATCAAGTCAATTCCGGCACATTCCTGAGAAAGAACAATGAAGATGTTCTTTCTTTTCTCAGAAAAAGTGTTAGAACATTAAAAATTTCGAAAGAGAGACTGGTGATTAGATAATGACTGGTATAATAACAGGCCCGCTTTTATACACAAACGGAAGCGCTCCCGGACCAAGAGTCGCAGATAAATTTGCCTCTAGCGAAGCCCCAAAACTAAAATTTAACTTTTTTATCAAATTTCAATTTCGTCAAAATTCTCCTCCCAATGCCGAGTCTTTGGGTGAATTGTCAATAGAATCAAATTATCTACCAGTAAAGACAGCAGGTAGAATCACCCCTATCATCAATTACAAAGATGTTAACTATTATGGGTATAGGACTAAAGTTGCTACTAAAACCGATTTTTCGGTCCTGAACGTTACTCTGTATGATGATTCCAGCAACAGAAGTCATGAATTGGTCGACAGCTACATGAAAGCCATCAGTCCTCTAGCCGACGCTAACAACGCTGATAGTGTAAGAGGTCTTACTACTGTTCAAGCACTACAAAACGGTAGTGAATTGGGCATTATAAAAACTATAACACTATGGCACGTGTCGAATGGTGGAGATAAGAAAACACAATACGAATTTTTTAATCCCAAAATAACAAACATTATAGCAGACGAACTTGATATGTCTGCATCTGACGTATCCTTAATCAATATTGCTTTTGTTTACGACGGATACAAAGTTACACACCTTTAAGTTTCAAAACTAAAATCATACCATAAATATGTCTGCCAATATAAGGAGTAGATATTATGCTTAAACCACTAAGAGACGAGGTGTTTGTCGAAATCGAAGAAGCCGAAAAAAGAAAGTCTGGGATAATTTTGCTCGGTGGATCGGGCAATAGTAACACCGGGACCGTCAAAGCAGTGGGTCCCGGATTCCGAAACCCTCACGGGGTTGTTGAGAGTATTCCGCTTAAGCTGGGAGACCGAGTGTTTTTCCCTAGGGGTACGGGGTTGCGTATAGAACATGAAAGAAACGAATTCCTCATGCTTAAGTTTGGCGATATCATGGGTAAGATAGAGGAATAACAATGCCTAAGCATAGACCCACATCTGGTGGGCGGTGGGCTGAAGGCCAGTTTCAACCAAAAAACCCAGAAAAATATCTAGGAGACCCAAATCAAATTTTCTTTCGATCTTCGTGGGAACAAGAAGCATTCAAGTTCTGCGACAATAACCCTTACATAATCAAGTGGGCGTCTGAAGAAATCGCTATACCATACCGCAAGCCTAGTCCCACAACCGGAATGTTGGTAGATTCCATATATCTTCCGGATTTGTTCGTTGTGATTAGTGATGAAATGGGCGAGATTCGCAGGGAATTGATTGAAATCAAGCCTAAAAAACAAACACAAAAATCAAGAGCTAGAAAACCGTTACAGCGGGCAAACGAAGAATATACTCTTATGGTCAATCGTTTGAAGTGGGAAGCGGCAGAACATTGGTGCAAGCAACGCAATATAAGGTTTAGACTTTTGACCGAAGACGACCAGTTCTTATAAATAATTCAATGAATAGCAATGGTTTAACCAGATTATGTATAAAAAAACAGTAGAAGAAACGGCAGCAAGCGGTTCTGTGGGAGCACACTCCATAGCCGTAAGAACAGACGGCGCGAAAGACGATTTCCCAACCCAACGTAGGGGTGGGAGTTTTTTAGACTTTATGGAAAAATTTAACTCTCGTCTCAAGAACAAAGCAAACATGAAACTTGTCGATTCTAGTAGACCTTTCCCTAAAAAGCTAAAAGAAAACGTATCTTTGGATCAAGTATATTCTAAACTTAGTGGTATTCGAAATCAGGGTAGAATGGAAGACAACAATACATCCACTTACGGGGTAGAAGACGACGACGGAAACTTGATGAAAATTACCGTTAGAGGAGATCAGGCCGAAAAGTTTGAGGTTGCTTTAGCACAAGAGTTGGGTGAGCTTGAAAATTACAAGATGACAGGCAGGGGTGGTTATGGAAGAGAAGTTTCCATAGCAGAAGTTCTATATAACCTCAAACAACAGTTTGATATCATCACAGTAGAGTTTCCCGAAATACCCACTAATAAAGTTTACAATGCGGACAAGGTTTCTGATCCAGAAGATGCAGAGTTCGGTGAAGAAGAATTCCAGAAAGACGACGCCGATTTTTCTGATGATGAAGAATTCAATATGGACGGCATGGATGACACAGACGGCGATGCTGGCGGGATGGATGATCTTGGTGACGGCGACGACGAAACACCGGAAGACAGTGAACTTCCAGAGGAAGAAGATTTGGGTGTTGAGTTTGGTGATGAGGAAGAAGACGAGGGCGGTGCCAGCGGTCTACTGAAAAATATTGTCCAGATGTTGACTAAACAAGCAGAAGCACAAGCAGCACAGGCAGAAGCAGAAGCCGAAAAATCTCGCGCGTTGCAAGCTGAATACACTGCAATGGCCGCAAAAGAAGAGATGGCAAAACAGACCGAACTTGCCAAAATGGAACGAGAAATGGAGGCACAGAAAGAGAGAGAAAAGGACGCCAAAAAGATGGCGGAGTTGGCCCGTCACAAATTAAGCAGTGTCTCTGAAGGTGGATCGTTTTTGGGCACCCTATTAGAACTAGACGATTTGGAAAACGAAATGACCATGAGGGTGAAAAGGCGACAAGCCCAACAGATCGAAGACCCGGCGGAAAGACGTTTGAGGCTTCAGAGTATCACCTCTGACAGAAGGCTTGTGGCACATCGAAATCAGAAAGAAAAAGAAGAGCGCGAAGAAGAAGAGCGAAGAGAGAAAGAAGAGGGAGATGACAATGCACCTCAAACGATACACAATAGGAGAGAACAAAGATGAGAATCGAATATGTTCTCGAATATGTTCTCGAAATGATAGAAGATGAGTTTGAACTGTTTGAGGAAAACGAACTATTCGAAGATGGTTCACTGATTCCCGAAATACCGGTTAAGCGTTCCAAGAGAACAGTCACTCGACAGTTTAAACGCTATGGTAACAAGTTTGACCGCCAATACCGTTGTATGACTGGGCCTAGAAAGGGTAGACTCGTAAAAAACCCACAAAAATGCGGAATGCGAAAAGACCCAAAGCAGGTGCGAGCCGGTAAAAAATCTTCACGAATGAGAAAGGGAGAAAGAGTCAGAAAGACCCAACTTGCGAAGAGAAGGGCACCATCCAAGACAGTTCAAAGGCTAAACAAAAGAATGCGTGGAGAGGCATAAATGAACGTAACGGAGATTAAACCCCCAAAAAGAGTTTTGGACCAATTCGACTTTACCATATTTCTGGCTGGCGCTATCGATATGGGTTCAGCGGTGGATTGGCAAACAGAAGTAGTAAAACATCTAGAGTCTAAAAAAGACGAAAGTACAACATCTATTGGGGTGTTCAACCCCCGTCGGAATGACTGGGATGAAACTTGGAAGCAAGACATAAACAATTCTAAATTTTTTGAACAGGTGTCTTGGGAACTGTCACATATAGACAACTGTGATATTGCGGTTGTTTATTTCACAAAAGACAGCAAAGCCCCCATAACCCTAATGGAACTGGGGAAGTTGTCCGAAATCAAACCACCAGAACATATAATTGTTTTTTGTCCGGAAGGCTACCACCGTAAAGGTAATGTTGATATTGTATGTTATAAAAAAGGCATAGCGGTGCATACAAAGCCTGAAAGTTTCTATGCGGCCATAGACAAGGCTTTGGGTCTATCAGAGCCCCAGAGCGTCTCTGAGAGCGTCCAAGACGTATCAATAGTAGAATCAAGAATAGAGAAAGATTCTTCTGATGAGGGATTTGTTGAAATAGAACTATTTGAAACGATAGAGACTGCTACACTAGGAGAACAAAATCTATTGGTTGTTACAGAATATGATGAAGTTAAATCGGATGATTCTTGTATCATGGGGAATGTTACTTTCCGAGACAAAAAGTTTTTTGCTGGAATATGTAAAGAAAATGGTAGTGTGAAAACAAATCTGTATTTTAAGCGTGATGGACAACGGGTTTCCGAAAAGTTTACGATTGTTACGACTAGTGACGAATACCCCACAGAACAAATCATCATCGCAAAGGAACATTGATACACACTTTTTCGTGTGTCATAAATAACATCATAAAAACAATACATTATAGTCTCAATGGAAAAGAAAAAACCATTTCTTATTTTACGTGAATTCTTGAACCCTCTAGCATGTGAACAAATCATAGAAGATTTGAGGGTTCGTAACACATATCCTATTATAGGACAAGACGGATCTCCTAGGAAGAGCATTTTCCACAATAACCTGAACACGACAAGAATCATGAGGATGTTTGACGGAGTGGTGACAAGTTTAGAAGAAAACTTCGATACAACATATCTGGGAACACACCAATTGATGTTTGAATGGTATCCAACCAAATATAAGAAAGCTGAAGCTATAGTAGACGCATATCAATACCAAAAAAATGGTGGTTGGAAAAAATCAAACCTTATTGACTTTACAGGAATACTGTGGTTAAACGACTATAATGACAAAGGAGATTTTGATCCTTTCTTTGAAGTATATGGGGGGAACCTAAATTTCCCCAACTTTGATATCAACTTTCGTCCAGAGAGGGGTACATTAGTTATTTTTCCGTCTGCTCCAAATTTTGTTTACCACGTGGGAGAAGTATCATTCGGAAGCCTCACGCAAGTACATTTTCAGATACGAAGCACCGGGGACTTTCAATTCAATAAAGACGATTACGATTTAAACCCTTCAAATTGGGATTGATCTTTTTGCCCCAAGATGTTTAACTACATGCCTCGAAGAGACAAAAGGTGAAATTAGTTATATGTATCTTTCTACGCAACTAACAGAAGACCGAAAAAACGTTATTGTTTGGGAAAGAGGCCCAGACGGTAAGAGGGTCGCTGTATATTACGATGCCCCATATGAATTTTTTGTAGAGAACGAAGATTCTGACCAAGAATGTTATTCCGTTACAGGAAAAAAACTAGAAAAGATAGAGTTTACGAGCCATTATGATTTCTATGGCGGCAGGAAGAGATTGAGAGAAGCGGAAATAAAGATATACGAATCTGATATTTCTCCCGAACTCAAAGTTTTGAGTGACAATTATTACAATAGTCCCCTTGACGGGGATCTTCATGTAACTTTCTATGACATTGAGGTTGATTACGACCCAGAGAGGGGTCATTCTAGACCCGACAACCCGTATGCTAGAATAAGTTCTATCGCTCTATACCATAAACACACTGACGAATCTATCGTCCTTGCATTAAGACCGAAGACGGGCGAATGGTCTAAGGTCCAACTAGACGAACTTCCTAGAGACTTATTTGATCATTCCAAGATTGAATTACTATCTAACGAAAAAGAATTGTTGACGCGTTTTTATCAAGAGATAGAAGACAGTGATGTCGTTAGCGGTTGGAACAGTGACTGGTTCGATGACCCATACATCTATAGTAGAACCATGAAAGTCTTGGGTAAAAAATATACGAGGTTGATGAACTTTCCAGAGTCCGATTTGGATGTTCGTGTGGACGAACGCGAGAAATTCGGCACAATGGAAATGGTGGTTAAACCTCATGGGAGAATTTGGATAGACTTCATGGAGATGGTTAAGAAATTTGATGCGAGCGAACGTGATTCTTATTCTTTGGAATCCGTTGCTGAAGAATCTCTAGATGGGTTTCAGAAGTTGAGTTACGACAAATCTCTGTATAGATTGTATCACGAAGATTTTGACGAGTTTTTACGATACAACATTCGAGATACAGACATTTTGAAACATCTTGACTTGAAGTTCAAGTATATGGACCTAGCTTTGAACTTTTCTCATATGACAACCAATAATATTCCAGCGGTTTTGGGAACAACTAGTACGTCCGACACAGCTATTCTAAATTTCTGCAAACACGAGCAGGACAAAAGGCTTGTGTTGCCGGATGCTCCTTATGATGTATTTGATGATGGTACAAAGTTTGAAGGTGCTTTCGTATTAGATCCACAAATAGGTCTACACGAATGGATTGCATCTGTAGACATTAAATCTCTATATCCATCTAGTATGAGGGCCATCAACATTTCACCCGAAACAATAATAGGTCAATTCTTCGAAAACGAAAAAGCGTTTGAATACATTCAAGAAAAATCGGGAGATATACATCTTACCCTGCTCTACGAAGATGGAAATGATGAGACCATGACTGCCTCAGAATGGAGAAATGCTCTAGAGAAGCGTAACTGGGCAATAAGTGGCCATGGGACAATTTTTGATCAGGCTAAAGACGGGGTCATACCCTGTATCTTGACGAAGTGGTTCGACGAGCGAATCGAATATCAAAAGAAAAAGGTTGACGCTTATGCGAAACATCAAGAAACCAACGAAGAACGATATAAGAAGGAAGCCGAGTATTACGACAATATACAATACTTGAAAAAGATTCAGCTTAATTCTCTCTATGGGGTATTCGGAAACAAATATTTCAGATTTTTCGATGTTAGACTCGCAGAATCCACAACCAAGACCGGTAAGAACATCCTATTGCATATGGCTAAAAAAATAGCTCTTATTTTAGACGGAGAGTACAAATATCCTTCAAAATCAATACTTTATGGTGATACTGATAGTGTGGTCGAATCTTCAGTAATTGAAATCAATGGGGAATTTAAGAATGTAGGAGAATGGTTTAAAGAACATTCGACAAAATACGGTACATATATGGAGGGCAAAAAAGAAATCATAAAGATGCACGGAGACAACAATTATTCACCATGTTACAACCCAGAAACTAAGAGAATAATTGATAAAGAAATTCTTACGATATACAGACACAAAATAAGTAAACCACTATTTCGCATTGAGTTGGAATGTGGAAAAATTGTCACAGTGACAGAAGACCACTCATTGGTAGTAGAGCGGGACGGTCAATTCATTGAAATAGCCCCCGACGACTTGAAAAATGATGATGTTTTTATAACTATCAACCGTGATACTGATAAAAGGAGACTGTAGATTGGATAAGAAGATTATAAGATCAAAAATTAAAAATATAACAAAAATTGATAATCCGGAAGAACAATATGTTTATGATGTTGTCATGAAGGATGCGGCCTTTCCATATTTTATGGCAAATGACATTTTAGTCCACAATAGCGTTTATTTCTATTCCGGTTTAGGCGAAGAGGACATCACGGCGGAAGAGGTATCTGCTGTATCTGATGCAATTTGTAAGAAGGTCAATAAGAGTTATCCTCAATACATGAAAAAGGCTTTTAACTGCACTGGTGGTAGAGAGAACTACATCGTCGCAGAAAAAGAAATTGTTTCTGACCGGGGAATATTTGTCAAAAAGAAACATTACATTTTACACTTGGTTGAATTAGATGGTAAAGAGGTTGACAAAATGAAAGTCATGGGTCTTCAGATCAAGAAGACAAATATTCCCAAAGCCATTAGAATTAAACTAACGGATTTTTTCGAAAGATTTCTTAAGGGAGAAAGTTGGATTGTTATCAAAAGGGACATTGTAGACTACAAGAATTCTTTGCGGGATGGGGACATTTTTGACATAGGGGTTCCTTCCGGCGTCAACGATGTCGAAGAGGGTACGCAGGTATTCAAAACTGATCCGAAGAAAGTGTATCACATGGTCCGGGCTTCCATTCTTTACAATGAGTGCCTAAAAACTTATGAGGACCATGAATCGTATCCTATCCGATCCGGAGATAAAGTTAAAAAGTTTTATTTTCTCAAGAAGAAAAACTTTGGAATGTTTAATGCTATAGCACTACCAACGGATATGACAATTAGACCAGATTGGTTAACAGATTTCCTTCCATATGTTGACAGAAACCGCCAGATAAAATCTCTGGTAGACCAGCCCATTAAAAACATATTAGATGCCATTGGCGAAGCTGTGCCGAACAGCAGAAACACACTAGCGGACGAACTCATTGAATTTTAGATCACAAGGTATTATACTTTAAGAAACATTAAGGAAATAATGGATGATAAAATTATCAGAAGACAGCAAGAACATTGTTGTCGCTGCCGCCAAATACTGTAATATGGTAAAGATCGAAGCGGTAATGATCGATAAAAAAGGCATAAGAGCAAAACAAGATGATTTTGCGGTCTATGTTATCGAGCCGGGAGACTTTGATTATTTGGAATTTGACGAAATGTTTATGAATAGAGTAGATTCCTTTGCACCTAGAATAAAGATGTTCGAAGCCTCTAATATAGACTTTGACATTTTTGTGGAAACCAAAGAAAATGACGCTGGCGATCATTTTGTTACAAAGGCAATTTTGAAAGGTGGTAAGACTTCGGTAGAAGTTCGCTGTGGTAATCCTTCTATCGTTGCACGAAACCGGTGGCCCAAAAAGTTTAACGACCCAATTGACTATCAATTTACCTTGGATAAAGAGGAACTTGCCATTTTGAAAAGAGGTTTGAGTGCAATGGGTGCGGATCATTTTGAGGTTTCGTCGGAAGACGGAGAAACCATTTCCGTTCGTATAGTAGACGTAGAGGGTGATGTTCTAAAAAAAGAACTGGATGCAGAATTAAATGTGTTAAACGATGATGCGGAAGAAGAAATGAAATTCTCGTACATATTCAAAATTCTTATTCCCTTACTCACACAAGCAGTAAGTCAAGAATCAGAAATAAGAATTTCTAGGAAAGGTGTCATGTGTTTGAACATATCCGGGTTGAGCGTATACATATTTCCGGGCGTAGACTAAAATTACAAAGGTGAATAATTATGTTTGGTAATAAAAAGAAAATCGAAGCACTAGAAGAGAAAATCGAAGCACTAGAAACAGATTTAATATGCATGACACAAGAACTCGAATCCAATTTCGGCGAAATGAGTGACATTTTGGAAGGCATCAACTCTCAGATGGAAGGTTACAGGAAGTATGAAGAGAACAAAAGAATCATGAAAGATTCAGACGAACCGTGGGCGGACTTTATGACTGAACTCACCTCTGACGGAAGAGTCAAAGTCAAATTTGATTGGAACAAGGCTATGATTCAAGAGCTTAGAAGAATGGGGTTCAATGCCCAATCTGAGGAAGATTTAATTTCTGCGTACTTCTCCAAACTGGTTGGGGAGCATGGAGAGGTCATGTCACACGAAGATTTAGAAGGGATCAAGAACGCGTGAACCGTCTCTTAGTGGTTGATTCTAACAACCTCATACATATCGAATTTCACAACAATAAGGGTTTTGACGGTGGAAAGGCGGCTGTCGATCTTGCTATATCTCAATTCATTTTACGGCTAAATTATCTGAGAATGAATTATAAACCAACCACGATCATTCTGTGTTTTGATTCTCTGTCAAATTGGAGAAAAAAATATACAAAGACAACAGCGGCCATAACCAATAAAGTCTACAAAGAGAACCGTACAAAAAAATTGTCTAAGAAAGAGAAAGAAATTAAAATATACTTGGACCAGAAAATAGACGAACTTGCAGCCGCCCTCAGAAATAACACTAAACTGTTTGTTTTGTGTAAAGACGGGATCGAATGCGATGATTTCGTGGGTGGGGTTTGTCAAATTTATGGGGGCCAGCCGGGGGTTGAACTCAAGTTGGTTTCTTCAGACAAAGACTATATCCAACTTCTCAGACACGAAAATGTCGAAATTGTAAACCCACTAAAAAACGGAAAAAAAAGAAGTCTAAAAGATTTCAACAATGACCCCGACTTATACATTTTTGAAAAGTGCATCCGTGGTGACAGCAAAGACAATGTTCGGTCTAGTTATCCGAGGCTTCAAAGAAAAAAACTCGTAGAAGCTTTTTATGATGATTACAAAATGCAGAATTTGATGGAACATGAGTTTGAGGAAACCATTTATGACGAACACAAGGAAGAATACACAAACGTGAAGTTCAAAGTAAGAGACCTTTTTGAAGAAAACCGTTTGCTACTGGATCTCGAATCGCAACCTGATGAAATCAAAGAAGAGATATTTGATGAAATTGAACGAGAACTGTGTTCTAAGAAAAAAATGAGTATACCATACTTTTTGAGATATCTGGGAAAAAACGACATGAAAAATGTCATTTCTTCGATGACCAGAATCACAGATACTCTAGCCAATAAACCGTATTAGCATCTATTCGCCGTCTTTTCTTCTGGTTTCGCCGCCACCAAACCAATTTTGTTCATTTTCGGGTCTAACCGAACGCTGATCTGATTCTGGTTGATAATAATCGCTTTTACTTTTCGTGAAGCTCCATTTGGGTCCGGAATTTAGGTAAAGGCCGATGACGGCAGTAGACAGTCCTACGATAATGGTTACGAAGCTGGTTTGCGAGACGGTCGGACCTCCTACAACTGCAATGACGGTACAGGCCATCTCTGTGGCTTGTACTGGGTCTATCTCTGCATCTATTAGCGTTTTCAAGATGTTGTTATCACAACGGGTTTCTTCAAAAAGACTAATAGATTTGTACCACTGGTACATGTTGTATACTAAGACGCCATACATGAATAACAAGATTCTTGGAATTATCCTCAAAGAATCAAAGGCTTTGGCAAAGTCTAAGATGAAATCGGTTATTTTTTGCATGGATAAATATCCTCAGTTGTAGTATTTATTTTGAATGCCCAAGAAATCCAAGAATCCTAGGGGAAGACCCAGAAAGAAAAAGAAGAAGGGTACACCCGGAAGGCCCAAAATATGTATGCCTTTTGAGGATGCCGTGGCTCTTGTTCGCCAAGAAAACATCCAGTCATTTCGAGATTATCTGAAATGGTATGAGTTCCATGCCCCGGCCAGAATACCCAAGAGACCGGATAGGGCGTACCTCAAAGAATGGAAGGGGTGGGGGTACTATTTGGGAAACTACAACGAATCAGTTCCACAGTATCGCACTAAGAAATTTAGACCCTATGAAGATGCTAAAACATACGCCCATCATTTAGGATTTACCTCCTTGGTACAATGGCATGCTTTCTGCAAGACCGGACAAAAGCCGGAAGACATCCCCGCGAGACCAGATATCCATTACAAAAAGACTGGTGAGTGGTTTACTTGGACCGATTTTCTAGGAACCAGAATAAATCATCGGCTAGATCATATACAAGAAAGACAACAATATTTCTATATTGCACAATACCCAAATCCAGCGTTTTACAATGTGTACGCTTTTGGTACTACAATTTCTGTCATAAACACTTTACGAGACGAAGACTTTAAGGTTTTAAAAATTTATGAGATGCATGAAGATTTTGATTGGGTGGATGTTGTCGACACTCACGGAGAGCAGTTTTATGGTAGTGGAAGACCCGACGAGTACTTAATAAGAAACCCCGGAGCTTTTCTTTCCGAGGTGTCTCTTGAACTTGTGGAAGTACCTATTAATAGTTTCAATTAATGGGTTTCGATTTCTTCATATTCATCTGAGTTTTCGTTCTTCTTAATTTGCACAAAAGCGGAATGAGCTTCTCTGATGATAGGTCTGTGTAAAACCCTGCCTATTTCTTGAAACTGCTCTAAAGTCAACCAATGGGTACTTTCTGTTTCATAATGTGGCTTATTAAAATCATTGATGTCTTCAACTTCACATATGTACAAATGGGTTCTTCCCAAGAATTCACCTAAATAATAATACCACAATACGTTACTTTCTTTTAGTCCCAATTCTTCTTCAGCCTCGCGCACTGCGGCATCTTCGTGGTTTTCTCCATTTTCTATTCTACCTTTGCAAAACTGAGGATCACTACCACCGTAAGTTTGATCACTGGGAACCATAAAGTTCATTAAAACAGTCCCATCTTCTTGGACAAAGAACGGAATCATCCCGGCTCTGTATATTTTTTGTTTCATAAATTTCTCCTAATGTAAAAAGTAGTATACCAAATTTCACGCTTTTTTTCAAGTACTAAATAATCGTGAAATTCAAAATTGTTCACTGGAACTATTTAAAAGGAGTTAAAGAACATGAAATACAGACATTACGTTTCTATGGACCTATATGGTAACGGAATTGGATACAACGTGGTAATCGTCAAGGAAGAAGAAAGCAATGGAGACGTTTACTTCATCAAGGAAGAAGATCTTGATAGAATAGACAGAAGTAGAATGCGTCAGATTCTTTCTAAGCGAAACGCGGACCAATACCCCCTATGGGATTTGATGGCACAGACCACCCTTAAAAATGGTGTTAATGCTCTGGAGTATTTCCACCAGTTAGTACAGGTTAGAACGGCGTCCGGTCAGATCATCCCACCTTCTTCTGCAAGACAGGGTATGCGTCGGCCTATAGTTCAACAGAGACCGCCGCAAAAGGTACAGGAATCTTCCAAAAATACTGAGGCGGCTTCAGCTTCAACCTCTACTTCGAAAAAGAGTCCGGGAAGACCCAAGAAGTCGTCTAACTCCTAAAATATACCTCCACTGCCTCGGGGGTTAGATGAGAGAGAGGGCTTTCGCCCTCTCTTTTTTTGCCTAAATAAATAAGAAATATACTGTAAAGGCAAGACATGAAAGAAACAATCTTCGTCCAAATAGCAAGCTATCGTGATCCTGAATTAATACCCACTCTAATCGACATAACCAAACAGGCAGACAGGCCGGAGAACCTTAAGATAGTAGTATGCTGGCAGCATGGTGAGGAACAAGCCACGGAAGACTTTCTTGACGCCGGAATAGAGATAACCGAGGTACTAACATACCATCACGCAGAGGTTGACGGAACTGTGACAGATTTCCATGTTCTAAGAACGGAATTGCGGGGTGCAGTCATCGACTTTATTGACGTTGATTACACTTTGGCACGGGGTGCATGTTGGGCTAGACACATGATACAACAACACTATGTTGATGAAATCTACACTCTTCAACTCGATTCCCATCACAGGTTCGTTGAGGGTTGGGACACTATTCTAATTAACATGCTAAACCAGTGCAAAAAACATTCTAAAAAGCCGGTTCTTACCGGATACATTCCTTCTTATAATCCGGAGAAAGACCCGGAAGGAAGAGTACAAGTTCCGTGGCAAACCAACTTTGATCGCTTTATCCCAGAGAGTCCAGTATTCTTCATTCCATCCGAGATGAAGGATTGGAAAGAGAAGAAAGAACCTATCAGGGCTAGATTCTATTCGGGCCATTTTGCCTTTGCGGATGGGAGCTTTGCAGTTGATGTTCAACATGATCCCGAATACTTCTTCCACGGGGAAGAAATATCTATCGCGGCTAGGGCGTTCACTCATGGTTATGATCTATACACGCCACATAAAATCGTAGCATGGCACGAATATACTCGAAAGGGAAGAACCAAGGTCTGGGACGATCATACCACCGACATGAAGAAAACGGGTGTGATTGAAAAAGACTGGGTAGAGCGGAATGAACTTTGTCACAAGAGGAATAAAATCTTATTTGGGATGGATGGAGAAAACCCTAATCAAATTGATTTTGGAAAGTATGGATTCGGGGCAGAAAGAACTGTTCGAGAATATGAAGAGTATGCGGGTATTAGCTTCGAATACCGGGGGGTCCAGCAAGCGACATTAGATCAGACTGAACCCCCAGTGAATTACCCGTATGAGACAGAAGAAGAGTGGAAGAACTCTTTTGCTCGATCCAACGACATCAGAATATGTGTCCATAAAAACGAGTTTCCAAAATGTTTTGAGGATGGTAAACTTATAGACGACATAGATTTCTGTTATGTGGGAGCACACGATTCTGGTGAAGTAGAAATTCAGAGAAAAGATTTAAGTTCTAATGAATTTAAAAGACACATAAATTCAGACAATGGTTGGATTGACTACCGGTTTATATTTGTATCTACCAGAATACCTAAAAGCTATACATTGTGGCCACATAGTAAAAGCAGGGGTTGGTTGGGTAAAGTAAAAAAAGATGTTTAGAAATTAACACGTTGGGGTGAAATAATTCTACTTCAATTGAAATAGTGTTCTCGGGTGGAAAACATGCTAGAATATTGCAATATGCGATTGTAGGGGTAATAAGTACAAACATGAGAGTTTTGAAAGTCAACTATGTTACAGGTTCTAATTTCGGGGATTGTGTTTTTCCATATATGCTTAATAAAATGGGAATACCCTTTCAACGAGTAGATCACAACGAGGAATATAAAGTAATTTCCACAGGCTCCATATTGGGAGTTGGTACTAAGCGGAATACAATGGTTGGGGGTAGCGGAATAATAAGTGCTTCGACAAATGTAGAACCAGATGGAATATTTTTTTTAGTTAGGGGTAAACACTCCGCAAACAAGATAAGAAAAGACGTACCCTTGGGGGACCCGGCTATAGCACTGTCCAAGTTTTACAAGCCGAGTAACAAAAATAAAAAATACGAAGTAGGTTTAATACCACACCAAATACATTTTGATCGAATAGTTGAAGAAGTTAAAGAGCTAAAAAAAGATTATCACATAATTGATCCGAGTACCCGTTACGGTAAAAATTTCGAAAATTATATAGATCAGGTCAATTTATGCGAGAGAATAATAAGTACTAGCCTACATGGATTGATTACTGCACATGCATATGGAATTCCGGCCATAGCATATCATTATGATAATCGTTTGATGGGAGATAACATCAAATTCCAAGATTACTATTCGGTGTGGCCAGAATTTGAAGATTCTAATGTGGATGAAGTTTTAGAATATTGTACGGTTGCTGATTTAGATAGCGTAGAAAGATTCTGGTCACCGAGTCCAAATCAAATAAATATGCGGTCAGATACTATAATGGATAGCTGTCCTTTTTTGGCGGAATTGGGTTGTAACTATTATTCAGAGAACTAATTATGGGTACCAAACCAAACATAACATACGTAACGGCTCTTTATGATTTAGGAAGAGACAAATTAAATGAGTCATTTTCTAGAAATATGGAACATTATTTAAATTCTTTTAAGAAACTTCTGGAAAAAGACATAAACTTGGTGATATTTTGTGAAAAAAAATTAGAAGACTTTATTTGGAAGTACAGGAATAAATCTAACACCCATATTGTTATAAAACCCGTAGAAAGTTCTTTCAAAAAACAGATAGAACAGGTTAGAAGCAATCCGAGTTGGTATAAACAGGCACGATGGTTAGAAAATAGTCCACAAGCAAAATTGGAAAATTACAACCCTTTAGTAATGAGTAAGCAATTCATGCTCAATGATTCTGCTATATGGAATCATTTCAACGCGGACTATTTTTTCTGGATAGATGCTGGAATTTCAAACACTTTAAATCTTGGTTATTTCGATGAACCACATTTCGAACAGCGTTTAATACGAAAAGTTCAGAACAATAAAATGCTATATCTGGCTTTCCCGTATGACGGACAAATCGAGGTCCACGGTTTTAAAAAGTCAGGAATGGACAAATACGCCGGTACCGATACGAAGTATGTTTGTCGTGGAGGCTTTTTTGGAGGCTCTAAGACCTCCATAGAGCGAGTTAACGGGGTTTATTATCATATGCTCCAAACCACCCTAGAAAATGGCTACATGGGGACGGAGGAAAGTGTATTCACTATTATCTCATACACAAACAAGGATTTATTCAACGTAGAGATGATTGAGCCGAATGGGTTGATATACAAGTTCTTTGAAGACCTCAAAAAGATAGAGATATCAGAATCCGAAGACATGGCCCTGTACTTTTTAACCTTTAACGCACCAGAGCAAATCGAAAAGCAGTTTGAGATATTTGATAGAACGTTCAAGAGATTCTTCGGAGAGAGTAAGAAGTATTTGATCAACAATTCTACAGATCGTAAGCACGATTCCGCCTATTCCAAACTGTGTGAAAAATACAACGTTCACCAGTTCAAGTTTGATAACATTGGAATCACTGGTGGTAGAAGATTCGCCGCAGAACACTTTAATGAATCAAAGCATCGTTACATGATTTTCTTTGAAGATGATATGGTCATGAACGAGAAAGATGGAATATGCAAAACTGGTTTCAAAAATAAAGACTCCGATCTTTTTAACAAGGCCACTACAATTCTAGAAGAAAACCAGTTAGACTATTTAAAACTCACTTTTAGTGAGTTTTTTGGTGACAACTTTAAAAACTGGACATGGCACAATATTTCTGGGAACGAAAAACAGACATATTTAGAGAATGATGAAGTAGATGCCGACAAAACAAGAATGTTTTACGGTGGCTCTTATAGGGGATTACCTTATATGGTGGGAGAGTTTTTTTATTGCAACTGGCCCATTTTGTTTTCCAAAGAAGGTAGTCGAAAAGTATTCATGGGTCACAAAATTTCTCATGAGGCCGGGTTGATGACAAACACCCAAAAAGAAATTAGGACGGGGAACATAAAAGCGGGATGCCTGTTGGCATCCCCTATTACACATCACAGGTTTGTACACTATCCGGCTTCTGCCAGAAAAGAGAGTTAAACGTTTTCCAGTCGAGTCGAAGTGCTTTGTGTTTGAGAAACACTAACAGTTAGGGTATATTCAATCTCAATTATTCTGTTGGCCTTTTTAAGGATAGGCGAAAATGTTATATGAGTTAGTAGTCGCTCTCTTTCATTACCGGGATTTGCCGCATCGTTTTGTACGCCAGCATTAACCCCGGTACTTAATGACGTATCAACTTTAGTACAATCGCCGGTCAACGCAAATAGAAAATCACTACCAGAATTAGAGCACTCTAATTGTAATGTTGCAGTGGAACCCTGAAGTACACTTCTAAATACCAAATTTCCGAATGTCTCTTCCCCAGAAATCGTAGAATACGTAGACCCTCCCTCTTGGTCCGTGATCAAAACAGTCAAATCGTTGTCCAACTCTGTGGTATCGCCACCAGTTAACCAAGCACCAGTGTTTATTCCCTCACAGAGATCACCGTAGGTAACTTCTCCACCAGAACCAGAACCGGAGCCGGGTATAGTTATTTCTACCGTGCGAGCTTGGCCCTGTACTTCGTAGTTGAAATTGTAGAAATTGCCAAACATAGAAGCCGGGATTGAGTCGCTAGATATCTTATTGTTGACATTCACGACGGATTCGGCGGGACTAGCACTAGCGGGTTGGCCGCGTGTGTAGAAACCTAGTTCATCGAATTCAAAAGTTTTTTCCGAGTCGGTAATAGTGCTATCTACTGTCACTCCCGGCAATTGCGTGGTCGGTTCGTTTTGATTAATGAACATTCTGGCAACAATGTTAGATTTTCGTCCCACTTCTACAGAAGTAACACCACCACCACCGGGGTCATCACTAGGAACAGCGCCACCACCCGGTCGGGTAGAATTCGGTCCATATGAACCGGGGTCCGTACCAAATTCACTATTTTCGAAAAATTCATATTCCCCTGCGGTTAACTCCCAGTTGCCTTCATCGATTATTTCAGAATAAGTCTCGTTGTAGAGTCTAGATTCCCAACCGTCACCTCTGGTACCGTCATTAGGAGGGTTTAATATAGTGACTTCTCCCGCGTCAGTGAAACTACCGCCGTTCCCAAAAGCTATTCTGTGTATGAAATGGTTTGGTTCGTTGGCCAGACCTTTAGCAATAACCCTAGCCATATTTTGAGAATGAACGGCGTTGCTTTTATCTAAAAGGTTCAATTTTTCGCCGGTATCCGGGTTGATTTCATTGAGTACAACTCGCGTACTGAATTCTACGTTAATACGTTCTTTCATGGATTTGTTTGATAACTTGTCTATCTTTATTTATAACTTGGGATTATATTTGACTCCAGTTGTCACAAGTCTATAAAATATGTAAATACTCCCAGAAAAATGGTAAAAACAATGAACACGAAGTGTTTGGACAAGATTAAAGAGCATTGTGGCGATTTGGATTTTCAATGCTTGTCACAAATGGATTATTACCTTGTGGGACAAGAATGCTATCAAGAGGTACAAAAATTAATGCAGAAACAAAATTCAGTATTTTTCGACGGAGAATACAATAGAGTGGGACAAAAACTTCTAGAAGAGGGTATTTGGGTTTACAACAAAAGAACCGGAAAACGGTGTCTCACTATACGAGCCGAGATGACAAAATATGATATGTCCGATACCGATGCATTTCCACTTCTTACGACCAAGAAGATGGATATTCGTCCTATTGCGGCAGAACTGATAGGATTCATTAAAGGACACGACAGCGCCGCTCTGTTTAGAGAAGAGGGCTGCAAAATTTGGGATGCGAACGCAAACGACAACGAGCAGTGGTTAAATAATCCAAGCAGAAAAGGACAAGATGATCTTGGTAGGATTTACGGAGTACAGGCTAGAGATTGGAAGAGACCAGACGGTGGAAGTGTCGATCAGTTGTCCATGTGCATCTCCAAGATCAGTAAAGGTATCGATGATCGTAGACTGATTGTAACCCATTGGAACCCCGGTGAACTGGACAAAATGGCACTCCCTCCGTGTCATATTACATATATGTTTACAATCTTGGATGGATACTTACACATGACTATGGTCCAAAGGTCTTGTGACTACCCGTTGGGAGTCCCGTACAACATAGCAAGCTACGCCCTGCTACTCCGTATAGTCGCTAACATGACCAATCTGAAGACTGGAGAACTTTCTCACGTAATGCACAACATCCACATTTATGAGGACCAAATAGAACTTTTCCGGGAACAAATGGAGCGTGAAATTAAACCTTCACCAACTATAAAAGTCCCTACTTATGATAACCTGAGAGAATTTTGTGAAAACGCAACGAAAGATTCTTTTGTTATATCAGATTATGACCCTCTTCCGGCTATCAATTTTCCGTTCAGTGTCTAAGATTTACCATCACGCAACGATGTCCTAGGTTGAGACTACCTAGGACATCCAAAAACCATTAGGGAAAATCGAAATCTTCCAGACTTTTTGACTGCAAAGAAGTTATATTGGTTGGTCGTGAGAAGTTGATGACTCGATGGTGTGTTCCTTTTTTCTTTAAATGTTCGGCGAGAGAGTTGAAGCAGGGTATCAGCTTATCATCATATGTTTTTTGTTTGACCACGATCCTGTATCTATTATGATAGTGGGACGAAGTTCCATCAGAAGTGCAGTCAAAGCCAAAGAGATAGATGTTTTTTGCCCCCATTTGATCCATGAGATCGATAGCACACACCCCTATATTGTTACCACACACGTCATATCTCTTTAATCTGTAGTTTGGTCCAAAAGAACATCTGGATATCATAGAATTTCGCAAATACATAATATAGTCATTTCTTTGTGGTGTATGTACTCTTCGGTCTAGATTGACTCTTAGTGCGTATTTCTGTCTTCTTTCATCCAAAAGTTTTTTATTATTTCCTTGCCAACTGGAATCCATAAACATACAAGCGAGGCATGTGTCGAAATCTTGTAGCGCAGAATTAAGACAAATGGTTCTGTCTTTAGGAATTTTGGTAACATATTCTGCTGAAGGATTGAAAGATTTTCCACCCCCGATGATGTAGATGTCTTTTCCCCCAACCTCTTTTGCAAGTTCGTCTATTAATTCAGACATATCATTTACTTCTTTTGTTTGTTCAATATTTTTTGTTGATATCTATCGACTTCTATATGCCATTCTTTCGGGTTTTCCCATTTCACGTTGTGTGCGGAATCGTCGTGTACTCTCCAGTATAATCCCATTCTGTCATCGCCATATACAACCCCGTGATAGATTGATGCTAGGTTGAATAGAGTTCTTTCGCTTGTTCTGGCCAACGCGGTCGAATCAAACACACGTTCGATTATACTTCTACGATAAACTACTACATGATGCATTTGTATATTTTGGGAAAAACCGATTGGTTTAGCTGGTTTGTGAAACCACTTGCCATAAACTTTTTTTTCCGAATCCATTACAAAATGATTAGTATAGTAGGCCGAATATCCTTTTTTGAGAACTTCTAAAGCTATTCCAAAAGTGCCGGGGACCAATATGTCGTCGTCATCCACAAAAGATACAAATTCGGAATTTCCCTCCATGATTGCTTTAACTCTGGCTAATCCTATACGACCTTCGATAAATTTTGACAAAAAAAGATTTATAGGCTCATCGTGCAAACTGTCCAAGCATTCTTTGGCATATTTTCGACCTGTTTGAATTACATGCACATCAATCATTTCTTTTCTGTATCTCATTTTTATAGTATTCTACCGCATCTTGCCATTCCTTGGGGTTGTTTTTGTTATTAAAAGTTTTTCTTTTGTGTAAATTGTGTTCATGAATCCTCCAATACATTCCCATGAATGGATCACCCAATACCTTCCCATCATATATTGCCTTTAGGTTTAATAAAAGCTGGTCTGATGCATATATTCCATCTAGCAAGTGTAACACGGGTAGTATTACGTCCCTCCTATAGACAACAACGTGATGCATTTGTGCAGCCTGTCCCATCCCCGGTTTTGCTGCAATCTTGCCAAAGCGCTTGCCTTTTACCTGTCTATTTTCGTCTAGATAGTAATGATTGGAGTAATATGCGGTATAGCCCTTTTCCATTACCCGCAATGCTCTCTCAAACACTGTGGGAACAGCAATGTCATCATCATCGAAACAAGAAACATACGGGGAATGTCCTTGCATGAATCCTTTTATTCTGGCTTTTCCGTGATTTCCGTCTACATAATCAACAAAGTGTAGATTTATCGGAGAACCTTCCAAACTTTCCAAACATTCGTCAAGATATCCTCGGTCATTTTTAATTATATGGACATCAATATTCACTAGAATTGTTCCTATTTAAGGGGCACAATCTTGGCTTCTAGCTTCAATATTACAAATGGTTACGACATCATAATTATCTATTCTCGTGTAGCTTACTGATATAGACGCGGGGTCTAATGAAGAAACACCATCGAACAGGCCAGAAGTTTCATCTAATTCATATACAAATGGAACACCGTTTGTTAGTTCAACTGTGTCAACAACAGTTGGTCCTATTAGACTATTAGCATTAATTTGTATATCTACGTCAATATTGGGTGTCGGTCCGGACAACAACAGTTCGAATCTTATACCGTGAGACAAAGAAACCCCCGAACCGGAATATTCTATCGGGTTAGTTGAAACTGACGAACCGAATTCACCATAAACAAAACAGGTTCCGTCAAAATACGGGTTCGACTCAGACCCAAAAACAGACCAATCCGTAGTATCTCCTACCCAACAAAAAGACACGCCCGAAGGTGTAGGCGTCACTGTAGGCGTCACTGTAGGCGTTACTGTAGGCGTCACTGTAGGCGTCACTGTAGGGGTAGGTGTCGGTGTAGGTGTTGGCGCGGTTGACGATGTAATAGACACTGTAGGAGTTGGGGTGCTGGACGGCAACGGAGCCACTACAACATCTTTTTCTATTTTTGGATAGACGACTTCAATGTTGGATGGGTCAGAATATAAAACACCATTCACAAACACAAATGATGTATTCTCCGATTTTTGTCCTATTTCGCCAATGTCAATCAATTGTCCCAAATTCTTATCTGCTTTGTCATATGGACTGTTCGCTAACAATAACAAAAGTTGTTTAGACTTTATTTCACTAAAAGTTTCCGTATCAGGAAATAAATTTATTCCTTTGATTGTTAGACGAGTCAACTGTGGAATGTCTTGTAATGACTCATAGCGATCTTTTATAACTCTAAAATCTGCTATGTTTTTGGTTTTCACATTGAAGTTTCGCCTTCTTCTGAAAAGAATTGACCTAAAATCATTCCAAGGCGACAAGCCAGCTTCTAACCCAGATAAGGTTTCGACACAAAAAATAGGCTCTTCATTCGGTTCTTGCAGAACAATGTCCAACTGTATTGGACCGTTTGTATATATTTCTCGAAATGGCGTTCTATATCTGGATATGACTGCAAAAGATAACGTGTTGTTGTAAGAAATTTGGGTGAGATTTTCTGTATCTGGAATTGTATCTATACTGTCTTCCGAAATACTTCTGGCAATCAAATGAGCCTGTCCGGTGAAAGATCCACTAAAAACAATCTCTAGTTCGTTTGAAGATTTGTTTATAACGCTGAATACATTAGAACCCACCGGCACTATTTGTGTCCCATCTTCTGATTCCAGAAAAACCTTGACGACCGGTTGCGTATTGAGGTTGTGTTTAATTATCCATTTGTCTGATAGAATGCTTTGGTAATGCTTGAAAAATATTTTCCTAGGGGCAAAGTTTTCAAGATTACCAGCAGGGTCCGCTTCTCGAAAAGCCTCGCGAAAATTGTAAGCGTTTCTAGAGAGTTTATACATTTTACCCCTACAACCTTCGGTTATTGTACACGAGCTGAACATGTTCAACCCTCTGGAGTTTTCTAGAAGTTCGATGTCCCTCTTGCAGGTATCACATTGATATTTTATAGTTGCCATGAATATATTCAAGCCTTTAAAGTATTTATCTTTAGTATCATGTTATGTATTTGCCGCATAAATATAACTCACACTCTTCTCTTTGAATAAGCAAGTCTTTATACTTTGTCATTGAGACTGGACAAGATTATTTATATTGGCAATATGAGCAAGATAATAGAAAACATAAAAAAAGAATGCTCCGATTTTCTTTCTATCACGAGCGTATATCCAGCATTGAAAGCGTTCGATGACCATGGGAAATATTTTCGCAAAGTTAAAGTACGCCATAAGAAAAAACCAGTTGGTTTCATTCGCATTATCGGAGATGCTTTGCAAAAGGAGCATCGGAACATTCACATGCGTTCAGTAGTCGTCAACGGTCCTCATAGTGAAAAAGATGGGATGAAAACACACTACATCTTCCCGAAAAACGGGTTCAAATTTTTGTTCAATCCTAGAATCAATGATCACGAAGAGTATCGATACTCTTATACCAAATTGTTAGGATTAGATTTGGTCGACAAAGGAAAAGCTTTAGAAATGATGGAAGATTCAATCGAATACGCATACACCTCAGACAATACGTCATTGAACGATGCGTTAAAATCCAAGAAAGAAATTATCTTTTATGGAATGCAGTATTATTACACGGTGTCTTCCGAAAAATACCCATGCTACAACGAGTTGATACGACTCTTGCAAAAGTAAAGACATAAGTATAAGATACTCAAAGAATATTTCTTGAAAGACCCCTTCGGGTCTAAATAATCATCACCCAGCGCCCAACAATTAGGAGAAAGAATGAACGCTAAAAAAGAAATTTTGGTAGAAAAGCGAGACGGAAGAAAAGAACCCCTAGACCTAGATAAGATACACAAAATATTGACATGGGCTTGCGAAGATGTAACCGGTGTTTCGGTATCCGACATCGCAATTAAAAGCCAGTTACAGTTTTTTGATGGAATGAAGGCAACCGAGATTCATTCTACATTGACTAAAACGGCGGCAGATTTAATATCTGAGGACGCCCCAAATTATCAATACGTTGCAGCCAAATTGATTAACTTTAATCTCAGGAAAGAAGTATACGGTATGATTACCCCGTGGCCAATTAAAAAATTGGTAGAGAAGAATGTCGCAACCGGCTATTACACGAAAGAACTTCTTGAATGGTATGATGATCAAGAGTGGCGCAAGATGGACAAGATGATCAAACATGACCGGGATTTCGAATTTTCTTACACAGGAATGAAACAACTTTTAGGAAAATATCTTGTCCAAAACCGCGTAACAAAAGAATACTACGAAACACCACAGATGGCATACATGCTAATTGCAGCAACTCTTTTCCATGGCTATCCCGAAGACACTCGAATGAAGTTCGTAAAAGAATATTACGATGCCTTGAGTAAGTGGGACATTTCTGTTCCTACACCGATTTTAGCGGGAGTAAGAACACCTACCAAACAGTTCAGTTCTTGTGTATTAATTAATTCTGGTGACTCACTTTCCAGTATAAACGCAACAGCTTCTTCTATCGTAAATTACGTTTCACGTAAAGCAGGGATTGGCATAAACGCTGGTAGGATCAGAGCAGTTGGTTCTGAGATTAGAAACGGAGAGATCAAACACACTGGGGTCATTCCTTTCTTGAAATATTTTCATGCTGCGCTAAAAAGTTGTAGTCAAGGTGGGGTTAGGGGAGGTGCTGCGACTGTGTATTGGCCTTTCTTTCATTACGAGTTTGAAAATCTTATTGTTCTGAAAAACAATAAAGGGGTCGAAGAGAATAGAATCAGACATATGGACTACGGAGTACAATTAAACAGATTGGCGTATAAAAGGTTGATAGAGGGTGGGAAAATAACTTTCTTTTCTCCCCACGAGGTTCCAGACTTGATGGACGCATTCTATTCCGGAGATAACGATGAATTTGAAAGAATATACGAAAAATATGAGAGAAGTAGAAAGATAAAAATGAAATACAGTCTACCGGCTCTAGAAGTGTTTGGTACGATAATGGATGAAAGAGTCTCGACGGGTCGTATCTACATCCAAAATATCGATCATTGTAACACACAAGGGTCTTTCATATCGAAACTTCATCCTATAGAACAGAGCAATTTGTGTGTGGTTGGGGATACAACGATAGATGTCTTACTGGATGACGAAATCCTTGAAACTATAATAATAGAAGATTTGGCTAAGTATCTGGTTGCTCATAGAAGCGTTAAAGTGAAATCATATGATTTGAATACCGGTACCGAAGTATATAGTGAAATAACGGATTTTGCACAAACCGGAATTAGTGAAGAACTTATCACCATAACGTGTGAAAAAAGTGGAAAATCCGTAACCTGCACTGGTGAACATAAAATATTTACTATGAACAGAGGCTATGTTGAAGCTAAGAACTTGCGTGAAGACGATGTTCTTAAAATATTTATGGGCAATACAATATCCAAACACTAAATAAAGATACACGGAAATGACATTACCGACTATGAATTACGAGAAAATCTATAACAATTTCATTATAGACTTTATTAACACTGATGTTAAGACTAGGATAATTCGAAGAAACCCGAGGGATTTGAGGCTCAATTCTGATAATTTATATGTTGAAAGACATCATATAGTTCCTAGATCAGAGGGAGGAATGGACAGTGAAGATAACATCGTGTCCCTCTTACCAGAAGAACACTTGTTTATACACTACTTGCGTTATAAAGTTTATGGGAAATATAATGATATTTGTGCCGTAAATCTAATGCTAAATGGCTTTTTTGGAAAAAAGTTGGAAGATATTCATGTTAACAAAATACTGAGGAAAAAGTTTAAATACCAAAGAGAAGCTTTTTCTAGATTTATCAAAGCCAACAATTCCGGTCACCCAAGAATTTCTGAAGCTAGGAGAGGAAAAATGCCTGTCAAGGATTTCATCACTGGAGAAATGATAGGCTCAGTTGATGTAAATCACGAAAATGTTCTGGGCGGAAAATGGGTTCACCATTCTAAAGGAAAAAGTTTAAAAAAAGATCAAAAAGAATATTTGAGCAAAAGGAATCGGGGATTAAAAAACTTTAATGCTCACAATATAAAGAACGAAGAGTACCTTGAACAGACTATAGATTACATAAAGACTTGTTCCGATGGAAGGTTTATAAAATCTGAGTACAAGAAGTACTGCGAAGAAAAAAATTTAATTTACATAATAAACTTTTCTAAGCACCGTTGGAACGGGTCTAGGAAAAAATTTATTGAAGCGCTACGTAAAGAATGCAATAATCGTGGGATAGAGTTTGAATATGATCGTTATTATCGATCTTCCCAACAAAAACAACAGATACGAGAAAGTAGTCTTGGAAAAAAAAGATTTTACCACCCGGACGGATCATTCACACTACAAAGGAAATAATACAAATGTTAACAATAACTAAACAGAAAATAACCAGACCCGTTTATGACATTACAGTAAAAGATACGTCAAATTTTTATGCGAATAATATACTAGTACACAACTGTGCGGAGATAACTTTGCCCACAACGCCTTTTGAGGGCGTCAATGACGAAAATGGTAGAATAGCTTTATGCACCCTCTCTGCTATAAATTGGGGAAATATCAAAAAGCCTGAAGATTTTGAAAAACCATGTGAGTTAGCAGTAAGGGCATTAGACTCTCTATTAACGTACCAAGATTTTCCTGCCATACAAGCAGAGCTTTCGACAAAAGAATTTAGAACTTTGGGTATAGGAATTATAAACTTGGCGTACTTTTTAGCCAAAAATAATATGCGTTATGACGGGTCTGCATTCGAGACAGTAGATGAATACATGGAAGCAATGGCGTTCTATTTGACCAAAGCTTCTGTACAACTTGCTAAAGAGCAAGGTCCTTGTGAACTTTCGGCAGAAACAAAATATGGGATAGGGCAGTTCCCTTGGGAAAACCGCAAGAAAGAAATAGACGAGATCATACCACATAAGACCCGCTTTGACTGGGAAGGTCTACGATCCGAGATGGCACAGTATGGTATTAGAAATGCTACGTTGATGGCTCTGATGCCTAGCGAATGCCAGAGCTTGGACAACGAGATACTAATGAAAGACGGTTCTAAAACAACACTCGAAAAACTAATCCGAGAGTACGGAAACATTTCCATAGAAGACATTCATAGCAACCCGTTTATGATTGGACAACGGTTTTCTTTCCTGAAACCCGTAGAGTTGTCTGACTCTATAGCTCACGAGTTTTATTACAATGGACCTAAAGAAATCATTGAAATAGAATTTGAAGACGGATCATCATACAAGTTCACTGAAAATCATAGATTGTTAGTTGATAGGGGCGGAAGCAGCCAATGGATCGAGATCAAGGATTTAAGAGAAAATGACAATGTAGTTAGCGTTAATACTAAATAAAAAAGTAACGGCATTAACGCCAACTTGGAAGACCGGGGGGGGGGGGATTGGCATGACCAAAAAATTTAATCCGTATGATCCGAAATATGTAATGAAGCGAGACAATTGTTCTTTGGAAGAAGCAGAAAAAACTATTTGGTTGTTGAAAGAAAAGAATGCGTGGAATAGAGGGAAGAAGATAAAAAAAGCCAACCCATATGATCCGAAATATGTAATGAAGCGAGACAATTGTTCTTTGGAAGAAGCAGAAAAAACTATAGAACAATTTAAAAGGTCTAAAGCAACATCTAAGGACAACTTTGTAAAAAGATATGGCAAAGTCGAAGGACTAAAAAAATATGAGTCTTGGGCAGAAAAAACCTTACGAAGTGGGTGGGAATTGGCCAAAGAAAATGGAAGGGCACAATCTCCGCGCTGTAAGGAATTTTACATGAAACGGGGCTTGGATGAATCTACTTCGATTGAAAAAGCGAAAGAATATCAAAGAGAAAATAGCCCACTCCATGTAGAGTATTACATTAAGCGCGGAAAATCATTGGAGTACGCGAAAAAGAATATAAGAAAAATACACGACAAAAAGAAAGGAATAGACTCTTATGCAGAATATTTGAAAAAAACTACAGAAATGACTGAAGTGGAGATAAAAGAAAAAATACGAGAGGTCAGGGGCCATAATTCTAAGAAAAAGCTAACCGACGAAGAATTTTCTGCTAGAATGAAAAAATTGAGGAAAACCATGGAAGATTCTGGGATTTGGGTGCCATATGAATCCTTGACAGAATATGAATCCTATAAAAGAGAAGTATGGTCGCATACCAATCAAAATGACCTATCTGAATTAAAGAATTTTTATCTTAGAGGAAAAGCTGGGGAGGATGGAGCATACCATCTAGATCACAAATTTTCTATATCTAGGGGATTTATAGAAGGTATACCGCCAGAAATTATAGGCGACAAGAAGAATTTGGAATTTATTCCTTGGGAGGAAAATCTGTCTAAACAAGGAAAATGTACAATAACAATAGAGGAATTACACAATGAAAATTAAAAGCATAAAACGAAATGTGGGCGTAGAACACACTTGGGATATATCTACGGATACCGAACAATACGCCCTATCAAATGGATCGATAAGTCACAATACTTCTTCACAATTAGCTAATGCCACCAACGGCGTAGAGCCGCCCAGAGGGTTGATCAGCGAGAAAAGTTCTAAGGACGGCAAAATGAAACAGGTGGTTCCTGAAATCTATCGCCTGAAGAACAAGTACGATCTTCTATGGGAACAAAAGTCACCAGATGGTTATTTGAGGATAATGAACATTATACAAAAGTATGTTGACCAAACTATTTCAGCAAATGTCAGCATCAACCCAGAAAACTATCCGGACAATAAGGTCCCTCTTCAGGAGCTTTTAAAGCAACTCCTTGAGTTTTACAAATATGGTGGCAAGACCTTATACTATCACAATACTTATGATGGTGCCGGGGAAGAAAAGGAAGAAGTCGAAGTAGTATTAGAGCCCAAGACCGAGGAACTTGACGATGAAGAAGGTTGTTCTTCATGCATATTATAAAGTATAATAACTAAGGAAAGATATGACTAAAAGCGTTTATAACCCAGACAACAAAAAGTCTCACAAGAAATGTACAATGTTCTTGGATGATCAAAATACTTCGGTAACGATAGCTCGTTATGACGACGTTAAATATCCAAAAGCCACTAAGATGTATGAAAAACAACTTAGTTTCTTTTGGCGTCCAGAAGAAATTAACATATCAAGAGACGCCAAAGATTTTAGGGACCTGTCAGATCACGAGAAACATATATTTTTGTCTAATTTGAAAAGACAGATTCTCTTAGACTCTGTTCAAGGAAGATCACCGAATCTAGCGTTTCTTCCCATAACAACATTACCGGAAATAGAATCTTTCATCGAGGTGTGGTCCTTTGTTGAAGGTATTCACAATCAATCGTACACTCACATTATCCGCAACGTATTGCCGAACCCGTCTATGGTGTTTGATGAAATAAACAACATACCGGAAATTCTGGAATGTGCCTCCGACATCAGCAAACATTATGATAATTTGATAGCTATCACTAACTACGTCGATGTTAATGGGTATGACGCACCAGTCAGCAAATATGAACACAAAAAAGCCCTATGGATGGCATTGATGGCCGTCAACATTTTGGAAGGGATCAGGTTTTATGTGAGCTTTGCTTGTTCGTGGGCTTTTGCTGAACAGGACAAGATGGAAGGGAATGCCAAAATAATAAAGTTCATTTGCAGGGACGAAAATTTGCATCTGGGGTTCACACAATTCTTGCTGAATACTTTAGAAAAAGATGACCCAGATTTTATAAAAATACGTAGCGAAACCGAAGAAGATTGTGTCCAAATGTTTATTAGTGCTGTAGATCAGGAAAAAGCATGGGCCGATTATCTCTTCAAAGACGGGTCTATGCTAGGACTGAACGCACAACTGTTGAAAGATTATGTAGAATGGATTGCAAACAAACGAATGACAAGAATCGGGTTGAGTAGTCCATACGTGGTGCCTAGAGACAATCCTCTATCGTGGACAGAATCGTGGATAGCTGGCCGAGAAACACAAAACGCCCCACAGGAAGTTGAGATATCAACGTATCTTGTTGGTGAAGTAGACAAAAAAGTAGAAAACGAGGCTTTTAAAAATTTCAGTTTATGATATCGTTAAATAACTTTGTTATTAATTCTACCCGAATAATATATAAATACAAACAGTATCCGAGACAAAAAATTGAAACTAACAGAAATAATGAACCCAACTGATTCTGGTCCAAAAAGAATTGCTGTATACCAAACAGACCATGAGTTCCTTCCAACTCATCGTAAATTCGTTGCAGAAGGAAGTATTGTTGTGGATTTGGATGAAAAAAGAACTCCCTCGTTGTTTTCAGACCCCGCATATTTTTTGAATGGTGTGCAGGGGTGGGAGGGAACAGCTTACTTTACTAATTTATATGGTGAGTATATAAAAGGAAAAAGAGATCATTGGGGAAAAGTCATACAGCCAGACCAGATAAAAAATCTGAAATACGATTTGTTTGTACATCTTACATATGGGGAAAAACAGGGAGCACTTTTCTCGGAAGTCGATTCGACTCACAAAGAAGAGATTGAAAGAGTAGCATATCCTAAATTGCTGGAAGCCATTAAAGAGCTATAAAAAGCCGGGAGGTCCCGGCTTTTTTGTTTAATGTTAGACTTCTCATTACCTCATGATTATACCATTTGCGGTAATGGTGTTGGCTGTTTGTGAAACCCCACAGTTGCTGTTGATTATAGAAACCACCCCACCGTCGGATACTACAACGTCATCCGCACTGTCATTTGCGCCATCTTTACGAACAGTACAAAGATTTATTACACAATTTGAGCCACGTACTGCTAAACAATCGTGTTCGCTGTTGATTATAGACGCCTGTTGAATATACCCTCGACAACCGGGGCTGAGGTCCAAATTCACGTTAGCAGAGCCACTGACACTGCCCCCTACCACGTTAACGTTTGAGCCCCAGTACGCCCCAATATTGTCAAGCCACCCCAGAGCCCCACCCGAAAAAGTATAATCTACCTCATAATTCTGACCGGTCCCGGTATCTCGCGAAAAACTTCCGTTGCCTAAAGTTACAGACGACTGTGCACAAAAAATGTTGTTAGTCAAAAAATCAGAAATTCCAGAGACCTTTCCACCATTGTTGTAATCGTTCTCAAAAACCAACTGTGAAGCAGAAAAGAGGGAAAGTCCCGCTCGATGGTTACCTAAATTATTGTTTCCAGCATACAGGGTCCCGGTGTCATCTAGCTTAAAATGAGTTGCTATTAGGGGTAGTATGGTGTTAGTGGCACTAACGAAGGCTGCAGAGTCATCATCACCAAGGGAAAGCATATATTCTCTGGAGACTAGAACAGTGTCATCATCACTTGTGATTTTTACATTTTTATAATCTTTATTTTTTAAAACCAGATTCTCTTTAAAACATATCCAGACAATATATTGATAATAACTTGTTGAAAATTTGTTGAAACAAATGAATCTAAGTGTGCCAATGCAGCACCCAATGTAGGGAAGTCTCCCCCCGAACCCACGCTAAAGGTTGTAGAAGTGGGCGCAAATGCAGCGCTCAATACATCTCTTCGGGGTCTTTTACCTTCTTCAACGACATATACATATTTTTCCGAGGCCATTTTTTTTCCTTAATTTTCCGACTACTGTATTTATTATTCCGACCCATTAGCATAAATAAAGTCGAACTAGACCAACAATAAAGACCAACATATGTTTAAAAATGCGTATGATTATTTGAAAAACACACCAACATCTAATTTTTCTCCAAGCGAATGGCCAGTTCCAGAAGATTTGAAATACGTAAACGCAGAGGTGTTGTATAACTTAGATATAACTAGATATGCATTTGGGCGGTCGGTTTTTCCAAGTGGAGTTCCAGACGGTCTTGTACGGCGTACCGGGTCCAAGAACAGCAGACATTATATTGGCGATGGCTCTCTCGGAAAAGCGGTGGATGTTTTTCCTTCTGTAGCCGTTATGGATTTTTGGATTTGTGCAGTTGAAAATACTGTATGGCAAGGAATTGGGGTATACTTGGATACTAATGTAAATAGAAGACAGCCTCAACCCATGGTACACCTTGATATAGATCGTAGGAAACATGGCAATCGAGTATTTTGGGTTAGAAATCGTGGTGAATATATCTACAAACACGAAGAGCCGGAGAAATTCTGGGATTTAATAGCAGAAGCAAGTACGCGTTGAAAGAGATAATTGTATTGCGTGTTGATCTTCTTCAATGTATAATTGAATTATTGTACTAACAACAACCAACAACTAGGTGCTTAATGGAATATCTTATAAAATTTGGTAATAAAAAGATTGCCTTGTCCAGAACGGACATAGCAAATTTATACCCAGAAATCGAACCGTTCTTCTTAGCGATAATGCAGGGTTTGGATGAAGTCCAAACTTCTCGGTTTGTCAAAGAATACAAAATTTTCATGCAGAGTCTGGCAGAAAACAGAAAGAAAAAGCCTTTGACAACCAAAGAAGAACATTCTATTATTGAAATGTCCGCCAAGGAAAAGAAACCATTTCCTTCTGAAGGAGCTGAAATTTATGATTTTAATACTAGGAGAAAATTATCGTGACAATAGCTAAAGCCTACAGCTTGGTACCAATGGCTGCTAGAGTGTTTATTAGAGACGAAGACGGGAAGACGAGCCCGGTACTTAGTGGAGAATTATTCGATGGTAAAAGGGTAGTTGTATTTGCGTTGCCCGGAGCATTCACTCCCACTTGTTCTTCTAGACATCTTCCAGAATTTGATGAACTGTACGATCAGATTATTGACTCCGGGGTCGATGAGGTTTACTGTATTAGCGTGAATGATGTCTTTACAATGTCTGCATGGTTTGATAGCCTAGACATCGAAAACGTGGAAATGGTTGCAGATGGAAATGGAGAATTTACCCGTGGAATGGGAATGCTTTGCTCCAAGAACAACGCGGGATTGGGCATGCGCTCGTGGAGATACAGTGCGGTTGTCGACAATGGGTACATAGAAGCTCTTTTCTGTGAATCCTGCGGCCCAACAATGTGCATGGACGAGTTCGATGGCGACCCTTTCGATGTGTCCGACGCACAGACAATGTTAGAATATTTACAAGATGGTCTGCTCTAAAAAATTGATTTTAGAAGTGCTGATAGAACACCCAATTATTAGTGAGATACTGAATGATGGCAAACAGGATGGACCAAATAGCGTTGGACTACTTCAATAAGAATCCTCAAGAAAGAGACGAGGTAATCAAAGCCTATTATGCTTGACATTCTTCTAACTACGAGGAAGGCGCTCATAGATTTTTTTAATGATTCTAGAACCGCCGAATGCACGGGGTGTGGTCGAACTAGAGAACAAGTTCGCTACGATGAGTTGCCCCCAAAATGTTCTAATCATAGAGAAACTTACACTAAATATTATATCACAAGCAAAATTTACGAAGAAGAAAAAATATCTACAACTACTTGGTAAGGCAGAGAATCATGTACCGCAGTTAATAGAAACGCACGGATTGAACGGAAGGGTTTAAGCTTGGATGCATCATACGCACGGGTACGACCCAGAAGTGGTATCTATGTATGTGGATATATCCTAGGCCCTTCATAAAGACTATCTAGAAGAAATGTTAATACACAAAGAGAAATCAAAAAATGACAAATTTAAAACCAAAATGGGTAGTTGACAAGTACATATTCGATGGTTCCAGAATACCAGTAGAAGTATTTGACGAACTTGGAATAGAATTTTTCGAATACGATTACATTCCGTTTCTTATAGAAGATAGAAGAATACCTTTTGACACCTCTGAGCCCGTAATAACCTACACCACACTTGGTGTGGTGAAAAAAATGAGACAGTTTTGGGGTTGTTATTACGATGATCTAAAATACAACTGTAACGTCTACATGTCATTGCTTGATGTAGACGACAGAATGTTTTTGAACCACGACCATTTGTACTGTACCCTGTCCGATTTAATCACAAAACCGAATTACTATTTTGAACTTATGGGAATAGATCAACTCTTTTTCAGACCCAACCGGGGATGTAAAGAGTTTACCGGAGATGTTTGGAGCATGGAACAATTGCCTAGAGAACTTGATGCTATTGTTAAAATGTACGGAGTCGATTTGGATTCGATGATTTTGATATCTACCCCCAAAAAGATATTAGAAGAGGCTAGATTTATTGTCGGCAACAGAGAAATTCTTGCAAGCTCCCGATACGCAGTCGAAGGCATCCACGTTGAAGACACAAAAGTAAATCTAGAATCCAAGGAATCTGTTCAAAGAATCCTTGATACTTCCGACTGGCTCCCGGACACACTTTTTTGTATTGATATAGCTACAACAAATGAAGGTCCTAAAATAGTTGAACTGAACTCTTTTAGCTGTTCTGGTTGGTACGCAATGGACCCGAGGGAAGTTGTCAGAAAAGCGTCTGATGTAGTTATGGAAGAATATAGAAAGCAGTTGTGATTTATGCTGGCATCGGCTCTAGAGAAACCCCAGAGCCCTTCTGCAAGATAATGCGAAAAATAGGGCGTACTTTTGGCAGTCGTGGTATGATTTTAAGGAGTGGTAACGCCAGAGGCGCGGATGAGTCTTTTATTAGAGGAGCAATGGAAGTTGGTGGTAAAATGGAAGTATATTTGCCTTGTGTCGGGTTTGGAACTATAAAGCCAGCCCAAGATGACGATAGGTTTGTTAATATAATACCAAAAGGTGCGTTCAATATAGCCGAAAATTTTCATCCAAGATGGAATAGCCTGTCAGACTTTGCAAAAAGACTTATGGCTAGAAACGTACTACAGGTTTTGGGCCAAGACCTCAATTCACCAGTAGATTTTGTCGTGTGTTACACACACGATGGGTTAGCAAGCGGGGGCACCGGTCAGGCTTTGCGCATTGCCGAAAGCTACAATATCCCAATCTTTAATCTCAACATACAAAAAGATTTCCAAGACCTGAAGCCATATATTCGCTAATAAGTAAACTTACAAATATCATTGTTATAAATCGGGCGACAGAACCCCTGTCGCCCTATTCGACAATTTTAAACTGGACAGGTTCCCCATACTGGAAGTTTGGCCGTTCCATTGATTGGACTGTTGATTGCAAAGCTTGATGGTTCCGGGGTAATATTTGTAACACACCACCCGGATATGTCTTGATCAAACGACGTTGCGTTTGCAAACATAAAGCTCATAAGGTTTCTATTAGTTACACTACTAACATCCCAAGAACCAATATCTGCATTGAAAGCAGTAGCACCTGAAAACATTGAGGTCATGTCACTAACATTTGAAACGTCCCAAGAGCTAATATCTGCATTGAAAGCAGTAGCACCTGAAAACATTGAGGTCATGTTACTAACATTTGAAACGTCCCAAGAGCTAATATCTGCATTGAAAGCAGTAGCACCTGAAAACAAGTTGCTCATG